>Ga0080006_1156058_pt1:0-120000 | contig 123002 bp, 119 predicted proteins | sample RS3BMetagenome_FD_69209 | JGI IMG/M metagenome (GOLD analysis project Ga0080006, IMG submission 69209) | Ferric oxide microbial mat and aquatic microbial communities from Rainbow Spring, Yellowstone National Park, USA - RS3B (SPADES... ...
TGGCCGAGCTGCTCGACCCTCCCTCCGCCGAGCTATCCGTCATGGCACACTGATTACGCGGCCCAACCCGATCCGACCGCTACCGGATGCCGGAAGCTACACCACGCAGCGGGACACAATCGGTTTTGCGAACTGATCAGAAGTCGCCGAGGCCGCGTTCAGCGCGCGATGAAAATGCGCGCCGGGCAGTTGCCGCGACGCCCGGCCATGAAGCTCGCGGGTGCCGGGAATTGCGCGAGGCGATCGCTGCGGATCGTCATCCACACCTGCACCAGCACGTCCTCGCGTCGCGCGCCGGGCCGGCGTCCGCAGCGCAGCTCCAGCGCTGCAGCCGAAGTGAGCTTGAAGCCGCGCTGAAACGCCTGCAGCAACGCGGTGCGGCTGACCGTGCGTCCACGCTGCGCGCGCATCCACGCGGTGAAGGCATTGGCGTTGACGGCATCCAGCAGCTGCAACGCCTGGGTGAAGAATGGCGCCGGTTGAAAACCCAGGCATTGCGCGTGCTTGAAGTATTCGTGGCGATCCAGGCACGTGGCCGCGGCCGGCATCGCCACCGACAAGCGCGCATGCAGGGCCGGCGGCAGGTGCAGCGCTGCATTGGCACACGCGCCTTGCGGGATGGTGTGATCCGGCTGATACCAGTAGCAGCCGTAGCGCCACCAGGTGGGATCGGGCATGCGCTGCGCCTGCAGTTCGACCGGCGTGCTGGCCCACAGGCCATGCAGGCTCCACTGCCGGCTGCGCACAGCGGCGGTCGCACGCGTGGCGCAATCCGGGCCAGCCAGTTCGTCATGCACGAGACAGACGCCCGGTTCCCACAGCAGGGCAAAGGTGTAGTGACCGAAGCGCAGACCCGGCTTGCCATTGGGCGCGGGATTGAACGCAGTTGCGGCGGCGGAGTCGTCGGCACGCGCGGGCACCGCGCCGAACAGCGGCAAGACCGACAGCAGCACGGCGCACAGCAGGACGCGGAACAGGCATGGCAGGCGCATCGAAGGCTCCGCAGACAAGGTGATCGGGCGCGCAAGGTAGCGTAAAACCGTGACGCCATCTCCGCGTCTTTGCCATCCCCGCACCGACACATGGAGGCGACGGATTGCAGGCAAGCGCCTATAAACTGCACGCATGGCCAAATCCCGTTCCCCGCGCCGTCAGCCGGTGATCGCGCATGCCGCGCAGCGCACGCGGCGCAACTCCACGCCGGCGTCGCGTCCGGCCGACGCCACGGTGCGCTCGACGCGTGTGCTCGACACGCTGCTGCGCGCGCTGCCCGCGCGCTGGCGCGATCCGGCACGCGACTATCTGGTGCTGATGCGCATGGACCGCCCGATCGGCGCGCTGTTGCTGCTGTGGCCGACATGGTGGGCGCTGTGGCTGGCGGCCAAGGGCACGCCGCCGCTGGGCATCTGGCTGATCTTCACCGTCGGTGTGTTCCTGATGCGCGCGGCCGGTTGCGCGATCAACGACTACGCCGACCGCACGCTCGATCCGCAAGTGGCGCGCACCGCAGGTCGCCCGATCGCCTGCGGACGCATCGCGCCCAGGCATGCGCTGCGCCTGTTCGTCGCGCTGCTGGCGCTGGCATTCCTGCTGGTACTGCTGACCAACCGATTGACCATCGAACTCAGCTTCGCCGGCGCCGCGCTGGCCGCGCTGTATCCATTCACCAAGCGCTGGACCAGCCTGCCGCAGGTGGTGCTGGGCGCTGCCTTCGGCTGGGCGATTCCGATGGCTTTCGCCGCTGTGCAGGGCACGGTGCCGGCGCTGGGCTGGCTGCTGTTTCTGGCCAATATCCTGTGGAGCACGATCTACGACACCGAGTACGCCATGGTCGATCGCGACGACGACATCAAGGCTGGCGCGCGCTCCACCGCGATCCTGTTCGGCGACGCCGACCTGCCCATCCTCGGCGTGCTGATCGCGGGCTTCGCGCTGACCCTGGTGATGATCGGTACGCGCGCGGCATTGGCGTGGCCTTGGTACGCCGGCATCGCGCTGGCGCTGGCGCAATTCGGCTGGCAACTGTGGATGATGCGCGCGCGCGTGCCGGCGCAATGCCTGCGCGCATTCCGCCAGAACAACTGGCTGGGCATGACCCTGTGGGTGGGGCTGGTGCTGGCGCTGCATTGACGCGATGATGCCGCGCCATCGCACTCGCCGGGCCTGCCCGTGATCGGACGCATCCACCGTTACTTCAACGACCTCGAGGACCGCCAGCGCATCGCCATCGCGCTGGCCAAGGGCGCGCGCATGGCCACGCGCCGCATCGATCCGGGCGATCCGGCGAGCTGGGAGTTCGCGGCCTTCAGCCAGAACGGCGAGGACGGCGTGCTCGATGTGCTGCGCAGCCAGTTGCGCGAGCGCAACCGGACGTTCCTTGAGATCGGCGCCAGCGACGGCATCGACAACAACACGGCGTGGCTGGCGATCGCCGAGAAATACGGCGGGCTGATGATCGAGGGCGATGCGCGCAAGTCGGCGCGCGCGCGGCGCCTGCTGCCTGGCTACGCGCTGGCCATCGACTGCGTGGCGATGTTCGTCACCCGCACCAGCGTGGCGGACATCGCCGCGCGCGCGCTGCATGCCGACCCGGACGTGTGCTCGCTGGACATCGACGGCAACGATTACCACATCGCCGCCGCGCTGCTGGATGCCGGACTGCGGCCGAAGATCTGGGTGGTCGAGTACAACGCCGCGTTCGGCCCCGAGCGCCGCGTCAGCGTCGTCTACGACGACGCCTTCGACTTCACCACCGCGCACCCGAGTCAGCTCTACTACGGCGTGTCCATCGCCGGCTGGCGCGCGTTGTTCGCGCAGCGCGGCTACCGCTTCGTCAGCGTCGAGCGCAACGGCGTCAACGCGTTCTTCGTCGATCCGGCCTGCTTCGCGCCGGGGTTTCTCGATGGCATACGCGGCCTCGACTACGCCGAAAACCGCTTCCAGTTGCACAAGTTCCGGGCGCCGTGGAGCGAACAATTCCAGCGCATCGCCGACCTGCCGTTGATCGAGATCTGACGCGCGTACTCAGCGTGCGACCGGCGCGCGCGCCAGCGCCCACACATCCACGCGCGCAACGCCGGCACGGCGCAGCACGCGCGCGCACTCGGCCAGCGTGGCGCCGGTGGTGAGCACGTCATCGAGCACGGCCACATGAGCGGGCGGCGCGTAACCCGTCGCCAGCGCAAAAGCGCCACGCACGTTGCGCCGCCGCGCGACGCGATCCAGCTCGGTTTGCGCGGCGGTGGCGCGCGTGCGCCGCAAGGCGCGCGCATGCACGGGAATCTGCAGCGCCCGACCCAGCGCGCGCGCCAGCTCCAGCGCCTGGTTATAGCCGCGCCGGCGCAGTCGCGAGACATGCAGCGGCACCGGAATCAGCGCGGCGGGCAGCGCGCTCGGCGGCGCCTGCGCCAGCCACTGGGCGGCCAATGCACGCCCGGCGGCGAGATCACCGCCAAACTTGAAGCGCGCCTCCAGCACATCCAGCGGCCAGGCGTAACGCAACGGCACCCACGCGACATCCCACGGCGGGGGATGCCTGAGGCAGCGCCCGCACAGCGGCGCCGGCATTGGCAAGGGTTCGGCGCAGCGCGCGCAACAGCTTGCGTTCCGCGGCAGCTCGGCGCGGCACGCCGCGCACAGGCCAGCGTCGTCCGCCGCCGCGCCACACAGCAGACAACGCGGCGGCATCAACAGGCGTTCGGCGCGGCGCAATCCGTCAACCGCGCGTGTCAGTACTCGGTTGACAGACATGGGCTCCCCCCGCAGACTCGCCGCCACTGTATCGCGGAGCCTGGGCATGGCCGAATTGCGCCACGAGTGGACACGCGCCGGGGTATTGGCGCTGTTCGAGCTGCCATTCAACGATCTGCTGGCGCGTGCGCATGCGACGCATCGCGCGCATCACGATGCCAACGCGGTGCAGGTGTCCACGCTGCTGTCGATCAAGACCGGCGGCTGTCCCGAGGATTGCGCGTATTGCCCGCAGGCTGCGCGCTACGACACCGGCGTGCAGGCGCACAAGCTGATGTCGGTCGAAGCCGTACTGGAGCGCGCGCGCGCGGCCAAGGCCGCCGGCGCCAGCCGCTTCTGCATGGGCGCGGCGTGGCGCGCGCCCAAGGACCGCGAAGTGGCGCAGGTGGCTGCAATTGTCTCTGCGGTGAAGGCGCTGGGCCTGGAAACCTGCGCCACGCTGGGCATGCTCAGCGGCACGCAGGCGCACACGCTGAAATCGGCGGGGCTGGACTACTACAACCACAACCTCGACAGCGCGCCGGAGTTCTACGGCGAGATCATCCACACGCGCCAGTACCAGGACCGCCTCGACACGCTCGAACAGGTGCGCGCCGCCGGCATGAAAACCTGTTGCGGCGGCATCGTCGGCATGGGCGAGACGCGCGCGCAGCGCGCCGGCCTGCTGCAGGTGCTGGCCACCCTGCCCGAGCCGCCGCACTCGGTGCCGATCAACCAGCTGGTGCAGGTGCCGGGTACGCCGCTGGACGGCACCGCGGCGCTGGACCCGTTCGAGTTCGTGCGCACGATCGCCGTGGCGCGCATCCTGATGCCCGCCTCGATGGTACGGCTGTCGGCCGGTCGCGCCGGAATGAGCGACGAGCTGCAGGCATTGTGTTTTTTCGCCGGCGCCAATTCGATCTTCTACGGCGAGAAACTGCTGACTACCGGCAACCCCGACGTGGCCCACGACCAGGCCTTGTTCGCGCGACTCGGCCTGCATGCGTTGCCGGGCGACACCGAAGGCCACGTCGGCGAGCACGCGCACATCGATCTCGACGCCGAACCGGCCTGCCGCGCCGGCGCATGCGGCTGCGGCGCGGCGGCCTGAAGCCGCGCGCCGCGAACACGACGATGCGCGCCGACTTGCTGCAGCGCGCGGCCGCGCGCCAGCAGGCGCGCGCCGAGGCCGGCCTGCTGCGCCGCCTGCGCAGCGTCGCTGCAACGACCGCGCCGTGGATCGTGCTCGACGGCCGCCGCCTGCTGTCTTTCGCCAGCAACGACTACCTCGGCCTGGCCGGACACGCGCAGGTGCGCGAGGCGCTGTGCAGCGCCGCTGCGCGCTGGGGCGTCGGCGCCACCGCCGCGCACCTGCTCGGCGGGCACCGCGCGCCGCACGCCGAACTCGAGGCCGCGCTGGCGGCGTGGACCGGGCGCGAGCGCGCACTGCTGTTCGCCACCGGCTACATGGCCAACCTTGGCGTGCTCGATGCGCTGCTGCAATCCGGCGATGTGTGCGTGCAGGACAAACTCAACCATGCCAGCCTGCTCGATGGCGCGCGCCTGTGCGGCGCCGAGCTGCGCCGCTATCCGCATGGCGATGTCGATGCCGCCGCGCGCCAGCTCGCGGCGTGCCCGCGCACCGCCGCGCTGCTGGCCAGCGACGGCGTGTTCAGCATGGACGGCGACGTGGCGCCGCTAGCGCGGCTCGCGGCGCTGGCGCAGCAGCAAAACGCCACGCTGCTGATCGACGACGCGCACGGTCTGGGCGTGCGCGGCCCACAGGGTGCCGGCAGCGTGGCGCAGGCCGGGCTGGATGCACGCCAGGTGCCGATCCTGATGGCGACCCTGGGCAAGGCGCTGGGCACGCAGGGCGCCTTCGTCGCCGGCGACGCTGTGCTGATCGATGCGCTGACGCAATTCGCGCGCGCGCATGTGTATTCAACCGCGCCACCGCCGGCACTGGCCGCGGCGACGCTGGCCGCGTTGCGTCTGGCGCAACAGGGCGAGCACCTGCGCGCGCGGTTGCAGGCGCGGATCGCGCAACTGCGCAGCGGCGCGGCCGCGCTGGGTCTGCATCTGCTGCCATCGGACACGCCGATCCAGCCGCTGTGGCTGGGCAGCGCTGTGACCGCGCAGGACTGGTCGAGCGCGCTCGAAGCGCGGGGGTTCCACGTGCCGGCGATCCGCCCGCCGACCGTGGCGCAAGGTCAGGCGCGGCTGCGCATCGCGTTGTCGGCGGCGCACGGCGAAAGCGATGTCGAACGTCTGCTGGATGCACTCGGCGCGTTGCGGCAGCATCATGCGCAACCCGCGCCGGATACCGGCGCATGAGCCGTACTTTCCCGCATGAGTGATGTGTCCATCGCCACCAGCGGCCGGGGTCCGACAGCGCTGGTGCTGATCCACGGCTGGGCCATGCACGGCGGCATCTTCGCGCCGCTGCTCGATGCACTGGCCGACGACTTCACCGCGTACGCGGTGGACCTGCCCGGCCACGGCCACGCGCGCGACAGCACGCTGCCACTGCAGCCGGATGCGGTGTGCACCGCGCTGCGCACGCGCGTGCCGGCCGGCGCGGTCTGGCTGGGCTGGTCGCTGGGCGGGCTGTTCGCGCTGGCCGCGGCGCGCGATGCCGTGCTGGCCCCGCGCGCGCTGGCGCTGCTGTCGTCCACGCCGCGTTTCGTGCAGGCGCCGGACTGGCCGCTGGCCATGCCGCTGGCCGAGTTCGACGTCTTCGCGCAGGCGCTGGCCGCCGACTACCGCGCCACGGTCAACCGCTTCCTGACATTGGAAGTGCTGGGCGATGCCGGCGCGCAAGCCGATCTGCGCAGCCTGCGCCAAAGCGTGTTCGCGCGCGGCGAACCCGACCCCGCGCACCTGCGCGCAGGGCTGGATCTGCTGGCGCGCAGCGACCTGCGCGGCGTGCTGCCCGCGCTGCCGCAGCCGGCGCTGTGGCTGGCCGGGTGCCGTGATCGGCTGGTGCCGCCGGGCGCGCAGCGCGCGGCGGCGGCATTGATGCCACACGCCACGTTCGTGGAACTGGCGCACGCCGCGCACGCCGGCTTCATCGGCCACGCGGGCGAAGTCGCGGCAGCGCTGCGTGCGCTGGCGGAGCGCGCCGCATGAGCGAACGCTTCGATCTGGATGCGCGCCAGGTACGCCGCGCGTTCGCGCGCGCGGCTTCGATCTACGAGCAGCACGACGCGCTGCAGCGCGAAGTGGGTGCGCGACTGCGCGAACAATTGGGCCTTCTCGATGCGTCGCCACGGCGCATCCTCGATCTCGGCGCCGGCACGGGTCTCGGTGCCGCGGCGCTGGCGCGGCATTATCCCGGCGCGCACGTCGTCGCGCTGGACCTGGCCCTGCCCATGCTGCGCGCCGCGCGCCGTCACGCCGGGTTGCGCGGCCGTCGCTATGCGCGCGTGGCCGGTGATGCGCTGCAGCTTCCGTTCGCCGACGGCGTGTTCGACCTGCTGTACTCGAACCTGTGCATCCAGTGGCTCGCCGATCCGCGTCCGCTGTTCCTCGAGCTGCTGCGCGTGCTGCGCCCCGGCGGATTGCTGCTGCTGTCCAGCTTCGGCCCGGACACGCTGCGTGAGCTGCGCGCCGCCTGGGCCACGGCCGATGGCACGCACCCGCACGTCTCGCGCTTTCTGGACATGCACGACCTGGGCGACGCCGCGCTGGCCGCCGGCCTGCGCGATCCGGTGCTGGGTAGCGAACGCCTGACGCTGACCTACGCCGATGTCGGCAGCCTGCTGCGCGAGCTGAAAGGCCTCGGCGCCACCAACGCCGACGCCGGACGTGCGCGCGGCCTCACCGGCAAATCGCGCCTGGCGCGCATGCAGGCGGCCTATCCGCGGCAAGCGGACGGCCGCATCGCCTCGAGCTGGGAGATCGTGTACCTGCACGGCCACGCGCCGCGCGAAGGCGAACCGCGGCGCACGCCGCAAGGTCAGGAAGCCACGTTTTCGCTGGCCGCGCTACGCACGCTGCGCCAGGACTAGACTGGCGGCATGCACGCTGCGGCCAGCCGGCATGAAGTGGCGCGCGACGCTGTTGCATGGCGGCACGATTTGCCGCCGCGCGCGGCCGCCAGATAGGCTTGCTGCTGTGGCAGGGGCCACAAGGGGAAAGCTATGGACGATCGCAGCGCACTGGTTCGCGACCTCAGCCTGCCGCTGGCCAGCGGCAAGGGCTGGGTCAAGTTCGTGGGCATCATCAACATCATCGTCGGGGCGTTTTACGCACTCAGCATCATCGGCCTGATCTTTGCCTGGATTCCGATCTGGATGGGCGTGCTGCTGGTGCAATCCGGCAACGCCATCGAGCGCGCGCAAATGGCCGGCGATGAATCCGCGCTGCGCATGGCGCTGGACAAGCTGCGCGTGTATTTCATCATCCAGGGCGTGCTGTTCATCATCAGCCTGGCATTGATGGTGCTCGGCTTCGTGATGTTTTTCGGCGTGCTGATGGCGGCTATTGCCAACCACAACATCAACAACATCTAGCAGCACTGCATGCCCCGCTGCCCCGCGCAACAGCGCGGAGCGGCGCGGCATGGCGCATCACACCATGCGCTTGAGCGTGTCGTCGCCGCGAAAGCTGTGGTGCCACAGCGCCGCGGCGATGTGCAGGCCGATCACCCAGTAGAAAATGTCGCCGAGATCCTCGTGGATCTCCTTGATGCTGTGCCCCAGCGCCAGATGATCGGGCGCGATGAACAACGGAATCGCCAGACCAAACGGCAGGTTGATCGCGTGACCACCCAGTTCGACGGCGGCGATACCCAGCAGCGGCTGCACGATCAGGAACGCATACAGCAGCACGTGCGTGAGCTGCCCGGGCACATGCAGGTGACGCGGCAGCGCCGGCGTGATCGCGGGCGTGCCGCGGCGCACGCGCAGCATCAGCCGTGGCCAGATCAGCAGCAGCACCGCGAGACCCGCCGCGAAATGCGCTTGCAGCATCTGCGCACGCGCGGCATCGCCACGCGGCAGCCAGCCCTTGATGTTGATGAATGCGTAGGCCAGCAGCACGCAGGCGAACACCAGCCAGTGCAGCGTGCGCTGGGCACGCGAATAGCGCGCACGCGCTGCTTGTTCCGGCACAGGCTGTCCCGCCGCGGGGTCCATCGAGGCCATGCGCAAATGCTCCAGGTCGAAAGCGCGCCAGCGTAACAGCGCGCGCGCGCCGTCCGCACAGTCGCACGACTACCCGCGCCTTACCGTTTGGTAAGGCACCGGATCACGTCATTGCTGCGTGTAACGTTGCCATGCCGGCAGGCGCGCGGCGGCATCGCTGCTGCGCAGCGGATTGATGTCCAGCCCGCCGCGACGGGTGAAGCGCGCGAACACCGTCAAGGCCACGCAAGCACCATGCTGCATCAGGTCCAGCCAGATGCGTTCGACGCACTGCTCGTGGAATGCCGCGTGCTCGCGGTAGCTGACCAGATACGCCAGCAGCGCCGCGTGATCGAGCGCGGGCCCGGCGTAGTCGACCACCACGGTGGCCCAGTCCGGTTGCCCGGTGACCGGGCAATTGGAGCGGAACAGCGTGCTGTGCAGGGTTTCATGCACGCGCCCCGCCGACGCGCGGCGCAGCAGTTGCGGCTGCGGCGGACCATAACTCGCCGGCGCGATCTGCAACTCATCCAGCGCCTCGCCGGGCGCGGCATGCAGGCGCAACCGCCCCCACACCGCGGACTCCAGCAGCGCCACCTGGACCGTGTCGCCGGCCGCGACCGCGAGATCCTGCGCGATGCGCGCGCGCACCGCATCCGCGTCGGCCATGCGTTCGCCGGCATAGCCGTTGAGGTACAGCTTCAGCGATTTCGATTCGATCAATCGCGCCGACGCCGCGGACACGCGCAACTCGGCCAGTGCCTGTACCGGCTTGCCGTGCACATCCAGCCACGACAGCTCGTAGCAGCCCCACAAGTCCTCTCCGTGAAACGGCAACGGCGCATGCGGCGCGAGGCCAAGATCGGCGCGCATCGCGGCGCGCGGGATCGGCACCAGCACGGCGGCATCGACACGGCGTGGCCAGGCGACCGGCTTGCCCAGCGCGGTGGGTTCGTAGGGATTCATGACCAGCGACAGGTGCGGCGCCCGATTGCGCCCGCGCATTGTAGGTGACGCACCGGCACGACGCGGTGCTCAGTCGTCGGCTTGCGCATCCGCGAACGGCACCGGGCGCGCGAAGTGATACCCCTGCATCTGTTCGCAACCGCGCGCGGCCAGCCAGCGCCACTGCGCCTCGGTTTCGACACCCTCGGCGACCACGCTCAGGCCAAGATTGTGGGCGAGCTGGATGATCGATGCGCAGATCAGCGCATCGTCGCGGTCGGTGAGCACGTCGCTGACGAATGAGCGGTCGATCTTGAGCTTGTCCACCGGAAACCGGTGCAGATAGCCGAGACTGGAATAGCCGGTGCCGAAGTCGTCGATGACGATGCCCAGGCCCAATTGCTTGAGTTGCTGCAGGGTCGCCTCGGCCTTGCCCGGATCGGCCATCAGCGCGCTCTCGGTGATTTCGAGTTCCAGCAACGCCGGTTCGGCGCCGCTGACCGTCAGCGCGTCGCGCACCTCGCCCACGAAATCGCCCAGCATCAATTGCTGCGTGGAGACATTCAGCGCCACCTTGCAGCCATGCGCCGCCAGGCCCTGCAACTGATGCTGACGCCTGCAGGCCTCGTTCAATACCCAGCGCCCCACCGGCAGGATCAGACCAGACTCCTCCAGCAACGGCACCAGCACATCCGGGCTGCGCAGGCCATCGGGTCCGCGCGGCCAGCGCAGCAGCAGCTCGACGCCGACGATGGCGCCGCTGACGCCGTCGTGGATGGTCTGATAGTGCAGCGCCAGCTCGCGCCCGGGATCGCTGCCGCGCAAGCGCGAGATCACCGCCAGACGCTGCCGTGCCACGTCGTGCAAGTCCGCGCTGTAGGTCACGCTGCGGTTGCGGCCCAGACGCTTGGCCTCGTGCATGGCCGCGTCCGCCGAGCGCATCAGTGCTTCGCTGTTGTCGCCGTGCTCGGGCGCCAGCGCCACGCCGATGCTGCAATTGAGTTGCTGCAGCATGCCCTGCACTTCGATGGGCTGGCGCACGCCATCGCTGATGCGCTCCAGCACATCCTGCAGTTGCGTGCTGGCCCGTGGCACCAGCGCCACGAACTCGTCGCCGCCCATGCGCGCCAGCAGGATCGCATCGGGCAGCGCGCCGCGCAGGCGCGCGCCCAGCTTGCGCAGCAACTCGTCGCCGCTGGCGTGACCCAGCGCGTCGTTGATCAACTTGAATTGATCGAGGCCCAGGTGCACCAGCGCCAGCGGCTCGCGCGGCAGCATGGCGTTGGCACCGAGCAGCAGCGCGCGGCGATTGGGCAAGCCGGTGAGCTCATCGCTCAGCGCCTGCTGCTGCAGGCGCTCCTCGGCGCGCCGCTCCTCACTGATGTCCTGCTGGATGCCCACCCAGTGGCTGAGGCCGTGCGCGTCGCGTACCGGCGCGATGCGCAGGCGGTTCCAGAACAGGCTGCCATCCTTGCGGTAATTGCGCACCACGACGCTGGCCGGATTGCCAGCGGCCATGGCCTGATCCAGATCGCGCAGCCCGGGCTGATCGGTGTCGTCCCGATACAGGAAACGCGCGTTGCGGCCGATGACGGCATCCGCCTGGTAACCGGTGATGCGCGTGAACGCGGGGTTGACGTAAACCAGCGGCAGGTCGGAACCGCGCGCATCGCTGATGACCACGCCGTTTTCCACAGCCTCGACCGCGCGCTGCAGCAAACGCGCCTCGGCCTCGGCGCGCACCTGGCGACTGATATCGCGCGCGACCATGTACCAGGTGTCGCTGCGCGCGCGCACGAACGCCAGCTCCAGCCAGATTTCCGGCATGCGCCCACGCAAGCGGCAATCGAACGTCTCGCTCGCGGCACCCTGTGGCAGGTCCAGTACCGCCGCACGCATGCGCGTGCTGTGCGCATCCTCGATGTAGTCAGCCAGCGGCACGGTGGCGCTCTCCTCGGCAAGACCCAGCTGGCGGCGCAGCGCGGCATTGGCCTGGATGATGCTCATCCGCTCATCGAGGATGCCGAAGCCATCGGCGGACAGTCGGAAGAACGCCACGCGCTCCTGCTCGGCCGCGACCCGACGGCGCTCGGCACCCAGATCGCGCAACAGCACCTGCACGCCGCCGACCTCGCTGCCGCGAAAATCGGCGATCTGCAGTTGCCCGTCGAATGTGCTGCCATCCAGGCGGCGCACCCTGCATTCGAGTGTCTGGGTCGGCGTGACCGCAGGTGCCCGGCAAGCGGCTGCGGCGGCGGGCTCGAACAAGTCCTCCACGCTCATCGCGCCCAGGCTGTCGGGCGTATTGCCCTTCAACAGCAGTACTGCCGCGGTGTTGGCCATGCGCACGTGTCCATCCTGCAGCACCAGCAGCGGCACCGGCATCTGTTCGACCAGCACGCGATAGTTTTCCACGCGCTGTTGCAGCTCTCGCTGCGCGTTCGCCTCGCGGCTGCGGTCGTGCATGCCACCGACCATGCGCACGGCGTGGCCGGCTGCGTCACGCAGGATATAGCCGCGGTCGCGCACGTCGAGGTAGTGGCCATCCATGTGCCGATAGCGATAATCCTCCTGCCACTGCTCCTGCCCGCCGCGCAATGCCGCCGCGAAGCTGGACTCGACGCGGGCGCGGTCGTCGGCATGGATGCGCGCGGTCCAATCCGCGAGATGCGGCGTGCCCATTGCGGCGTCGTAGCCGAACAAGGCGGTGTAGCCCTCGTTCCACCACAGCGTGCCGGCGACGATATCGAAGTCCCAGATGGCATCGTGCGATGCGCGCGCGACCAGGCGCAGGCGCGCTTCGCTGTACTCGAGCGCCGCGCGTGCCAGCTCGGCCGCGGTCACGTCCAGCAGCATGACCATGCGCGCACCGTGGCCATCGAACAGGATGTCCTGGCCGAACACGCGACAGCGCAACGGCGCGGCGTCCTTGCGCTGCATGGCATACACGCCGACATCGGCGTGATCCGGACTGCTGCTGGCGATATGCCGCGCGAAGCGCGCGCGCTCTTCCATGGCCAGCATGTCGGGGGCGCGCAACGCCAGCATCTCGGTGCGCGTGTAGCCGGCCATTGCGACCGCCGCGTCATTGACCGCCAGGATGCTCAGCGTGTCGCGCGCATAAACCGCCATCGGCATCGGATTGCGATCGAACAGATAGCGGTATTGCGCCATCTGCTGCTGCTCGCGCCGACCCGCCTCGACCAGCGCGCTGACATCGCGCACGGTGCCGCGCATCACGCGCCGGCCATCGCTGCGCGTGTGCAGCTCGCCGTGCTCATCCAGGGTGCGTATGCCGCCATCGCCGCGCACGATGCGATAGCGCACATCCAGCGCCGCTCCGGTGTGCAGGCTGTGCTCGCGCAGCGCGACCAGGCGCGGCTGGTCTTCTGGATGCACACGGCGGATGAAATCGGCAAGGCTGCCGTCAAACGCGTCGCGATCGATGCCGAACAGCGCCAGGGTGGCGTCCGACCACACCAGATAGCCCAGCGCGATGTCGTATTCCCAGTAACCGATGCCGGCCATCTTCTGCGCATCGACCAGGCGTTGCAGTTCGTGCGTCTGCGAGCGCAATCGCGCGCGTGCACGCAGCCACAGGCGCGACAGCCACAGGATCGCGAACGCGGCGAGCAGCAGTGCGCCGACGCTGGCAACGATGTCAGGCTTGGCCATGCTCATGCGCGTTAACGTTGCCAAGCGCCGCGCCGTTTCACGCCAATCGTCATGTGCAGGCCATGCGCGGACCGCAGCAGACGCACCGGCAGGCCATGATCGTGCATGCCATCTCCAGATCGCAGCGGCGGCGCATGCCGTCCCGATGCAATTTATACTCAATCAGTAGAAAACTGAACCCCTCGCCGCGACATGCGTTATTGCATCAACGCGCTGACAAGCGCGATATCGGCGAATGCAATGCCCATGCACGGCTAACCGCGCACTCGGCACGCGGGGCTTGCTGCATCGCATGCGGCGCGGCGATCACCGGCGCTGGCCGCAACGCTCCGCCAGGTCATCCATGACATTCATGTAATTGATGTGGGCGTCGTAGGGTGATGCGTAAGGGCTGAAGTATTGGTGCACATCGCCATCGCTGCGGTGCTTGGTGGCCATGTAGTAGAAATGATCGCTGGTTTGCAGGCGCCGCCAGTCTTCCCGCAGCGTCGCCGCAACCGCGCCAGGCGCCTGTCGCAGCGCGCCGGCCATGGCATAGCAGCGCGCCAGCGCCACGCGCTGGATGGCGTTGCCATTCCATGCGGAGGTGTCGCGCTCCTGGTCGGCCCAGGACAGCGGCTGCGGTACATCCAGACGTTCGGCATCCGCCGCCACGGCACGCGCGGCCTGCGCTGGCGTGACGAAGCGAAAGCAGCCACGCCGCAGCAACTCGCCCGGCAGCGCGCGCATGAAGTCGAAAATGCCGGTATCGGCCCACTGGTGCTCACCGAAGGTTTCGTAATCCATGTACAGGCCGAGGCAGCCGCCCGGCGTGGCGCTCGCTTCAGCCTCACCCTGCAGCCAGTCGGCGTAACGCACCGCGGTCAGTGGCCACGCGCTCCACTGCCGATCGGAAAAGCGGAACGCGATGTCATCGCTGAGCCGATAATGGCGCGGCAACGCCACCAGCCTGGGCGCGGCGGAAAATCGATACGCGCGCGTGGCGGCGCGTCCATGCAGCACGCGCTCGGCGCCTTCGATGCACACGCTCTCGAAACCCATGCCCGCCACCTGCTCGAGCATGGCATTGCAGGTGATCAGCTCGGTATTGCGAAAACCGCCGCCGCACGCACCCAGCCAGCGCGCGCAGCTCGCCCGGTGCAGGCGCACCTGCGCGGCGAATTCATCGGCGTCATGCAGCGCGGCCAGACTGTGATGCGAGGTTTCGCCGAGCAGCTCGACCGCGCCGGTCGCCAGCAGCTCGCGAAACGACAGCAGCACGTGCGGCGCCCACAACGCCATCTGCTGCAGTGCCGTGGTGGTGATGGAAAAGCTCACGCGGAAATGCGGCGCATGCGTGCGGATCGCGTCCAGCAGCAGCGCGTTCATCGGCAGATAGCAGTGCTCGGCCACGCGGCGCAGGATGGCGGCATTGGCCGTATCGTCGAAGTAGTCGTGCGCGCGGCCGATGTCCTTGTAGGTATAGCGGCGCAGACGCCACGGCTGGTGCACCTGGAAGTAGAAGCAGATGTCGAGGCTCATGGCCGCACGCCCGGCTGCGCCGCGAGGATCTCGGCGTAGGCCCTGCGGATGCGCTGCGCCGAGCGCGCCCACGACAGGCCCGCGAGCTGCGCGCGGCCATCGCTGACCAGTTGCTGCGCCAGCTCGGGCCAGCGCAGCACGGCCAGCATCTGGTCGGCGAGCTTCTCGTGATCCCAGAAATCAGCCTGCAGACTGGGGCTGAGCACCTCGCGCACACCCGATTGCCGCGACAGGATCACCGGGGTGCCGGCGCCCAGCGCCTCCAGCGCCACCAGTCCGAACGGCTCCGACACGCTGGGCATCACCAGCAGGCGCGCCTGGCCCAGCACGCGCGTGACTTCGCGGGCGCCCAGAAAGCCGCGAAATTCGACGTGTTCGCGCAAACCCAGATCCAGCGCCAGTTGCTGCAACTGCGCACGCATGCCGCCATCACCGCACACCAGGAAGCGCGCATGCGGCGCATGCCGCGCCACTTCGGCAGCCGCGCGCAGGAAATGATCGGGGCCTTTCTGGAACGCCAGGCGCCCCAGAAACACCACCCACGGCGGCCGCTGCGCCATGGCCAGCGGCATCCGCGTGAGCGGCGCGGGCACAGGCGCATCCGGCGCGTTGTAGATCACCTCGATCTTGTCGGCAGCGATGCCGTAGCGCTCGATCAGCACATCGCGCGTGTACTCGCTGACCGCGAACACGCGCGCGGCGCGCGTGCAGGCTTCACGCTCGATCGCCACGATGCGCGCATCGGCGCCAGCGCCGCTGCGGTCGTATTCGGTCGAGTGCAGGTGCACGCACAGCGGCCAGCCGCGTGCCGCAGCCAGCGCCAGCGCGGCGGGGAAACTCATCCAGTCGTGGGCATGGATCAGGTCCGCCTCGACGGCCATGCCCAGCGCACGCACCCGCCGCGCATAGCGCTGCACCTCGCTGGCGAGGTCGCCGCCATACAGCGCTGCGTCGGCATCCACGCGATCGGCCGCCGCGGGCATGCGCGTGTGCGGCGCCAGCGCCAGCGCCGCATAGGGCCGCAGGCGTGCATCCACCGCCAGACGCTGCATGCGTGCCGGTGGCGGCATGGCCGCTGCACCTGGCGCGCGCGTGTGCCGCAACCATGCCGCGATACCCGCCACGCGCAGGCCCGGCGCCTGCACGGCACGGTCGTAGCGCGGCAGCACGAACAGCACCTGCACGCCGGCCTGCGCCAGACCCCGCGCGATGCCCTGGCTGGCCTTGCCCAGACCTCCGGCGATGCGCGGCGGATATTCCCAGCCGAGCATCAGTACCCGCAGCGGCGGGGCATGCAGCATCCTGTTCTCCATCCTCGTTGCGCCGCGGCGCCGGACGCCGTGGCACGGCCACGACCTGCGCGCTCAGTGCACCAGCGCGAGTTGCCAGTCGCGACCTTCCCAATCGCGCGCATCCAGGAAACGACGCGTGAATTCGATCGAGTCGTGCCCGCCCAGCGCCGCGCAATCCAGCAGCGCGCCGTGCATGCCCAGACCGCTGGGCGTGCTGGCGATATCGCGCACGTCCTGCCAGCCGTCGTGGCCGATGTGCAGCACGAACGGCGCATCGCCCTCGATCAGGATCGGTCGCGCGGCGGCACATTGCGTGGCCGGCGCCTGCGGCCGCCACAGCTGCAGCTCGGGTTCGCGTGCGCGTGCGTAGCGCGCGACCACCGCGGCCAGCTGTTCGACGGGCGCGTGGTGCTGGATCGCCATGACCAGCTTGATCAGCTCGCCGTGCGCCCATACCAGCGGCATGGCGCTGCCCGTCGGGCGGCCGGGAAACAGCCCGCGCGCAGGAATGGCGTCGCTGTCCCAGACCTGCTCGGGCAGCATGCCGCCCAGGCTGGCCGAGGCGAGCATGGCATCGAGGTAGGGGCGCGCATCCGCGCCGGCCTGCGCGGCGAGCACGCCGCGCTCGCCGGCCAGCAACGGCCAGGCGCGGCCGACGCCGCTGCCGTCGAACGCGCGGCCATCGTGATGCTCGCCGTAACCGTCCTCGTTGTAGCGCCGGTAGAACGCGCCCGTGGGTGTTTGCACGCGCAGCAGCGCATCGACCAGGCGCGTGGTGTCGGCGATGCGCGGATCGTTGGCGGCGCGCAGGCCCAGGCGCACCAGGTACACGTATTCGAGGCCAAGCAGGTCGCGCGCAGCGACCACCACGCGACCGCGATTCTTCAGCGCCACCACGCTGTGCTGCGCGTCCTGACCTGGCGGCGCGATACGCACGTAGTGGCCACGCGTGCCGTGCTCGCGGTCGAGGTCGGTGTCCTGCACGTAGACCCACGATTCCAGGCGCGTGTTCCAGTCGTCGGCCAGTTGCAGCGCGTAGCGCGCATCGCGCGCGTCGAGGAAACCGTGCGCGGCACCGGCCACCAGCGCGGCGATGGCCGCGGCGAGGGTGAACGGATTGATGCCGGGATTTTCCTCCCAGCGGTCCTGCGGGCTGAACGGGCCGATGCGCGCGACGAAGCGCAGCGCGCGTCGCGCCATCGCCGTGGCCGCGGCGCGCTGGCCATCGAGCAGTCCCAGCTCATCGAGCTTGGCCGCCAGCAGCACCGGCAGCGCGGCCTCGTCGAGTTGCACGCCGGTCCAGTACGGACGGCCATCGGTGTAGAAGTTCTGCGCCCAGTGGCCGTCGTCCTGCTGCGTGGCGATCAGGTAGGACAGCAGCGCGCGGGTTTCCTCGTGGTGCGCGCAGGCGAGCATCGCGAAACCGGCTTCGACCGCATCGCGCGCCCACACCAGGTGGTAGCCGCCCGGGTCATCGCGCGTATTGCCCCATGGAATGCTGAGGCTGGCGATCAGCGCGCCAGGATGGTGACGGTCGTCGTGCACCTTGAGCACCATCGCCGCGCGGCGCACGGCAGCGTGCGCGGTCGCGTCCTTGATGTCGCATCGCAGGCCGCGTGACCACTGCTTCCAGCCTTCGATGAAACCATGCCGCGCCGACTCGTAGCCGTGCGCCAGCGACGCGCGCGCCAGCGTCTGCGCGCCTTCCAGCGTATTGGCGAAACCCAGCGCCAATACGCCATGGCTGGCGTTCAACTCGCCCAGCAGCGCCACGTTGCCGTTGCTGGCGCTGGCATGTGTCCAGGTCATCGCGGCGTGCTGCTGGAAATCCTGCCAGCCATCGGACACGCCCACGTAACCGGCACTGCCGCGCGCGAAGCCGGCGTCGGCCATCAGCATCAGCGCCTCGTTCTGCTTGAGCGCGGCCAGGCCCTGCGCCTGCACCAGCGCGGTGTTGTCGTGGCCGGAGCCACCCAGATGCGGCGCCAGCAGCGCGTACAGCCTGAGCCCCTCGCCGTGCAGGCGGTAGCGGATCAGCACCACGTCGCGCAGCGGATCGGCCAGCACCTCGAACTCGAGCTTGTAGCGCGCGTGCTCGTGTACCACTTTGGGCAACGGTACTTCCGGCTCCGGCGTGCTCAGCGTGTAGTGCTGCTCGCGCTTGACCTCGCTCCAGAAATCCGCGCCGGCGACGATGAAACCCAGGTCGCGGATCTGCGGCTGGCTGCAGGAAGGCCAGTACACCTCATCGAGGATGCCGTAGCCGAGCGTGAACCATACCCGCCCTGCGCCCAGCGCGGTGCCGACGATGTCCTTGGCGCTGCTGCTCCACGCCGGCGGCATGCCCGGCCAGCCGGGCGCGTTCATGGCTCGCGCTCCGCGGTTTCCGCGATGCCGCGCCAGCGCAGACCGGCATCCATCAGCCGTGCCTGCGTGGCCGGCCCCTCGCCACCAGCCGGGTAGAAATCGGGGCTGCCGTGCTGCCAGGCGCGCAGCACCGGGTCGACGATGCGCCACGCCCACTCCACTTCGTCGAAGCGCAGAAAGTGCGCGCGTTCGCCGGCCAGCGCGTCGATCAGCAATTGCTCGTAGGCCGAAAAGCCCTCATCGCCCGCATCCGCATACGGCGCACTCAGCGTGACGCTGCGCCCCGCGAGTTTAAGTCCCGGGCGTTTGACGGTGAGTTCCAGGTCCATGCGCTGCTCGGGCTTGATGCGCAACACCAGCCAGTTCGAGTCGCCAGCCTGTACCAGTCCAGGCAACGGGCCGGCCGCGGGGCGGAATTGCACCGCGATCTCCGAGGTCTCGCCGGCTAGGCGCTTGCCGCTGCGCAAGTAGAACGGCACGCCCTGCCAGCGCCAGTTGTCGATGTCCAGGCGCAACGCGGCGAAGGTCTCGGTGGTGGAACCACGCGCCACGCCGGGCTCGCTGCGGTAGCCCGCCAGCTTGCTGCGTCCGCTGCGGCCGGCGCGGTACTGGCCGCGCACCGCGTGCGCGGCGAGATTGCGCGCGTCGATCGGCCTGACCGCGCGCAACACCTCGACCTTGTGGTCGCGCAGCACCTCGCCGTCCCAGCTGGACAGCGGCTCCATCGCCGCCAGCGAGAACAACTGCATGAGGTGGTTCTGCAGCATGTCGCGCAGTGCGCCGGCCTTGTCGTAGTAGGCGGCGCGGTGCTCCACGCCGAGTGTTTCGGCGTAGGTGATCTGCACCTGGGCGATGTGCTGCGCGTTCCACACCGGCTCCAGCATGCGGTTGGCAAAACGCATCACCATGAGATTCTGCGTGGCCTCCTTGCCGAGGAAGTGGTCGATGCGCAGCACCTGCGCCTCGTCCCAGTGCGCGTGCATCTGCTTGCGCAGTTTCTCGGCGCTGGCAAGGTCGGTGCCGAAGGGTTTCTCCACCACCAGCCGGCGCCAGCCGTTGCGCGGCGCCTGCGCGAAGCCGGCCGCGCCCAGCGCTTGCGCGGCGGTGCCGAACAACGGCGGCGGCAAGGCCAGATAAAACAGCGTGCCCGGGCTCAGCCGCCCGCTGATCGCGGCCACATCCTGCGCCGTGAGCTGGCCGCTGGCGTAGTCGAGCTGCTTGACGAAAGCGGCCGCGGTGCGCGCGTCGTAATCCTCGGCGAAAGCGCGCAAGGCCTTGCCGATGTGGCTCTGGAAGCGCGCGCGCGTCCACGGCTCCATGGCGTAACCAAGGATGCGCAGATCCGGGGTCAGGCCCTCGCGGCGCAGGCGGTACAGCGCCGGCATCAGCAGGCGCTGGGTGAGGTCACCCGTTGCGCCCAGGATCACCAGTGTTTGTGCGGCCATGGTCATTTGCCTCCGGCCGGTTTCTCCGCATGACCGCCAAAGGCATGGCGCATCGCCGACATCACCTGGTTGGCGTACAGCGCGTTGCCGCGCGAGGAGAAGCGGGCGAACAGCGCCGCCGCCAGTTGCGTGGCCGGCACGCCCTCGTCGATGGCCGCCTGCAGCGTCCAGCGGCCCTCGCCGGAATCCGACACGCGGCCGGCGTAGGCTTTGAGCTCATCGTCCTGCAGCATTTCCTCGGCGGTGAGGTCGAGCAGCCACGAGCCGATCACCGTGCCGCGCCGCCACAGCTCGGAGATTTCGCCAACCGGCAGGTCGTAGCGATAGCGCTCGGGGTATTCCAGCGGCGTGGTTTCGGCATCGGATTCCTGCGCGGCGCTGCCGGCATTGGCGTGCTTGAGCACGTTGAAACCCTCGGCGTAGGCCGCCATGACCGCGTACTCGATGCCGTTGTGCACCATCTTCACGAAGTGCCCGGCGCCGTTGGGCCCGCAGTGCAGATAGCCCTGCTCGGCCATGTCCGGTTTGCCCTTGCGCCCGGCGGTGCGCGGCGCGGCGGCCACGCCCGGCGCCAGCGTGGCGAATACGGGTTCGAGCCGCTTGAAGGCGGGGTTGGGCCCGCCGATCATCAGGCAATAGCCGCGCTCGCGGCCCCACACGCCGCCGCTGACGCCGACATCCATGGCATCGACGCCACGCTTGCGCAGGCGCTCGGCGCGGCGCAGGTCCTCGGTGTAGTGCGAGTTGCCGCCGTCGATCACGCAATCACCCTTGGCCAGCAGCGGCAGCAACTCGTCGAGCACGCTGTCGACCACGCCGGCCGGCACCATCAGCCACACCGCGCGCGGCGTCGGCAGCGCGGTCACCAGTTCGCGCAGCGAAGCCACGGCCGTGGCGCCCAGCTTGCGCAGCGCCGCGCGCGCCTTGGGGTTGGCGTCGTAGCCGACGCAGGAAATGCCGCCGTGATGCAGGCGCGCGGCCATGTTCAGGCCCATGCGGCCGAGGCCCACGAATCCCAGATGCAGCTTGTTGGTCCGTGCCGAAGTCTTGCTCATGCCAGATCCTCCCAGAGTCGGAAACCGCCGCTGAAGGCGTTGGCGTTGTCGCCGCGACGCACACCATCGGGTAGCTCGTCCAGATGCTTGACGTTGCCGCCGCCGAGCACGATGTATTCGGGCCGCAGCCCCTTGCGCAGCAACGCGATGATCTCGAACACGTTGTCGCGCCACTTCTTCCTGTGCTGCTCGCGGTACGCGTCGCTGACGTAGTACTCGTAGCTGCGCTTGCGATACGGCAGGTGCGCCAGCTCCATGGCCTCGATACGGCCATCGACGATCATCGCCGAACCGAGGCCGGTGCCCAGCCCGAGGAACAGCATGCGGCCGCCGGCGTAGCTGCCCAGCGCCTGCATGGCGGCGTCATTGAGCACGCGCACCGGGCAGGCGAAGGCCTGCTCGAAATCGAAATCCACCCAGCCCGTGCCGAGGTTGGCCGGCTCGTGCAGGATGCGCCCGTGCACCACCGGCGCCGGGAAGCCGACGCTGACGCGATCGAATACCGCGCCGCGCAGCGCCTTGTGCAGATCCTTGAGCATCTGCTGCGGGGTCAGCGTGGGGCCGGAGACGATCTTGATCTCGCTGCGGTGCCCCTGGATCATGGCCTTGACGTGGCTGCCGCCGACATCCAGCACCAGGGTGTGGTGGCCGTTGCGGCGCGGCGCAGCGTGACCGCGCGCCTGCCGGTACCACTGGATCGCCGCATTGGTGGAGGCATCGTGCTGCAGCCGCTTGCGCGGCGCTTCGATTTCGCCGGCCACGCGCAGCGCCAGCTGCTTGCCCAGCTCCACGCCCCACTGGTCGAATGGGTTGATGTCCCACACGCAGGCCTGGGTGAATACGCTGTGCTCGTACAGCGCCACCAGGCTGCCCAGCGCAGCGGGGGTGAGCTTGTCGGCCAGCAGCAGGCTGGAAGGACGATTGCCCTCGAACACCTTGTGCGGCACCAGCGCCGCCGGTGCGCCTTCGGCGCGCACCTGCGCCGCGCTCTTGCCGAAGGCCAGCGCCTCGGCCTGCGCGATGACGTTGGCCAGCAGCAGATCCTGATGCCGGCCCAGCGGCTCCAGCGCGTGCGCGAATGCGATGAAGTCGCAGGGGATCAGGCGCGTGCCCTGGTGGATCAGCTGGTAAAAAGAATGCTGGCCATTGGTGCCGGGCTCGCCCCAGAACACGGCGCCGGTGGTGTAGTCCACGCGCTTGCCATCGCGCCGCACCGACTTGCCGTTGGACTCCATGGTCAGCTGCTGCAGGTAGGCCGGAAAGCGCTTGAGATATTGCGCGTAGGGCAGCACGGCTACGGTCTCGCTGCCGAAAAAATTGCCGTACCAGACGTTCAGCAGACCCATGATCACCGGCAGATTCTGCTCAAGCGGCGCCTGGCGGAAGTGTTCGTCCATGGCGTGGAAACCGGCCAGCATGTCCATGAACGCCGGCGCGCCAATGGCGATCATCGTGGACAGGCCGATCGCGGAGTCCATCGAGTAGCGACCGCCCACCCAGTCCCAGAAGGCAAAGGCGTTCGCACGCGCGATGCCGAAGGCCTCGACCGCGTCGAGATTGGTGGACAGCGCCACGAAATGCCGCGCCACCGCGCGCTTGTCGCCGCCGCATGAAGCCAGCAGCCAGTCGCGCGCGCTGTGCGCGTTGGTCATGGTCTCCAGCGTGGTGAAGGTCTTGGAAGCGACGATGAACAGCGTCTCGTCGGGACGCAGACCGCGCACGGCCTCCTGGAAATCGGTGCCGTCGATGTTGGACACGAAGCGCAGCGCCAGCCGGCGATCGCCATACCAGCGCAGCGCCTCATAGGCCATCACCGGGCCCAGATCGGAGCCGCCGATGCCGATGTTGACGATGTTGCGGATCGGCCGCCCGCTGTGCCCGCGCCAGGCACCGCTGCGCACCGCGTCACTGAACGCGCGCATCTGCGCGAGCACGGCGTGCACCTCGGGCACCACGTTGACGCCATCGACCAGGATCACCGCGTCGGCGGGTGCGCGCAGCGCGGTGTGCAGCGCGGCGCGGTGTTCGGTGAAGTTGACCTTTTCGCCGCTGAACATGGCATCGCGGCGCGCTTCGAGCTGCGCCGCGCGGGCCAGTTCAAACAAGGCGTCGAGGCTGGCCGCATCGATACGGTGCTTGGAGTAGTCCAGGCGCCAGCCGGCGGCTTCGCGCGTGTAGCGCTGCGCGCGCCGCGGGTCCTGTTCGAACAGCGTGCGCAGATGCAGTTTGTCGAGGCGCGCGTGGTGTTTTTGCAGGGCTTGCCAGGGGTCGATGCGACGTGCGGAACTCATGCCGCCTTCCCCTTGCGCTGCGTGATGCTGTCCAGCAGCGAATGCCACGAGGCCACGAACGCGGCCGCACCCTCTTTTTGCAGGGTGTTCGCTACCGCTTCGACCTCGAAGCCCAGTTCGGCGAAGCGCGCCAGCAGCGGTGCGTACGCATCGCCGTGGGTGGCCATCGGGGTGTCGAGGCGACCGTGGCCGAGGGCGGCCTGCAGGGTTTTCTCCGGCATGGTGTTGATCGTCAGCGGGGCGATCAGGTTGTCCACGTACAGCGTGTCGCTGGCCTTGGGGTCCTTGCTGCCGGTGCTGGCCCACAGCAGCCGCTGCGGGCGCGCGCCGCGATTCATCAGGCGCTGCATGCGCGCCGAGGCCAGCACGTCCCGATAGTCGCGGTAGATCTGCGCGGCGACCGCCAGACCCAACTTGTTGCGCATCTCGGCGGGCACCTTGTCGGCCACCTTCACGTCCCAGCGGCTGATGAACACCGAGGCCACCGAGGCCACGTCCAGCGACAGGCCCGCGTCCATGCGGCGCTCGAGGCCGCGCAGGTAGGCAGCGGCGGCGGCGCGGTATTGACGCGCGTCGAACAGCAGGGTGACGTTGACCGGCACGCCACGATGGATCAGCGTTTCGATGGCCTCGACACCGGCGGGCGTACCCGGAACCTTGATGAACAAATTGGGCCGCGCCGCGCGCTCGTGCAGTTGCACGGCTTGCGCGACGGTGGCGGCGGCATCGTCAGCGAGCAGCGGGGAAACCTCCAGCGATACCCAGCCGTCCGCGCCACCCGTGCGCGCATACACCGGCGCGAACACGTCGGCGGCGGCGCGCAGGTCGTCGAGCGCCAGGTCGAAGAACACCGCTTCGGCGTCGCTGTCGCCAGCGGCGCGGATCGCCGCGTCGTAGTCGCTGCTGTTGCGGATGGCGTGCTCGAAGATGGTGGGATTGGAGGTGAGCCCGCTGATGCCGGCGTCCTTGAGGTAGGCGGCGAGGCCACCGCCGCGCAGCAGCGCGCGGGTGATGTTGTCCAGCCAGAAACTCTGCCCGGCCTGGGCCAGCGCCTTGCTCATCTTGTTGTTCATGCGGGTATCTCCTGTGGATGGTCGGGTCGCACGCCGCGCGCCGCGCTCAGCGGCCCAGCAGGGCCAGCGCGCGCTGGCACACGTGGTCGACGGTGAAGCCGTATTCCTGCAGCAGTCGCGCCGCCGGCGCCGAGGCGCCGTAGCGGTCCACCGCGAGCACCGCGCCGGCGTCGCCGACGTAGCGCGACCAGCCTTGCGCGACGCCCATTTCCACGGCCAGCCGCGCGCGCACGCCAGGCGGCAGCACCGCCTCGCGCACGGCCTGCGGCTGCGCCTCGAACAACTCCCAGCTGGGCATGGACACGCAGCGCGTGGCGATGCCCTGCGCTTCGAGGCGCTCGGCGGCGGCGACGATCAGGTGTACCTCGGAGCCGCTGGCGATGAGGATCAGCTGCGGCGCGCCGGCGGAGGCCTCGCGCAGCACGTAGGCGCCCTGGCGCAGGCCGGCCGCACTCGCGTAGCGCGTGCGATCGAGCACCGGCAGATCCTGGCGTGTGAACACCAGCGCCACCGGCTGATCGCGCAGCGCTACGGCGGTGCGCCAGGCCTCGGCGCTTTCGTTGGCGTCGCCGGGGCGGATCACGACAAGGCCCGGCACCGCGCGCAGGTTGGCCAGTTGTTCCACCGGCTCGTGCGTGGGCCCGTCCTCACCCACCGCGAGGCTGTCATGGGTGAACACGAACAGCGCGTGCAAGCGCATCAACGCGGCCAGGCGCAGCGGCGGACGCATGTAATCGGAGAAGATCAGGAAGGTCGCGGTGAACGGCAGCATCGCGCCATGCGCGCTCATGCCGTTGGCGATGGCGCCCATGGCATGCTCGCGCACGCCGAAGTGCAGGTTGCGCCCGGCGTGGCTCCAGCCGGCCTTGTCCGAGCCTTGCAGGTCGGTGCCGGGATCGGCGGGCGGATTGAAATCGCCGAGGCCCAGCAATGCGGTCTTGGTCGAAGGGTCGAGATCGGCGGAGCCGCCGAACAGCTCGGGCAATTTGGCCGCCAGCGCGTTGAGCGCCTTGCCCGAGGCGACGCGCGTGGCGATGCCGCGCGCGTCCGCCGCGAACTGCGGCAGCGCATCGTCCCAGCCCGCGGGCAGCGTGCCGGCGATGCGCCGCTGGAGCTCCGCGCCCAGCTGCGGCTGCGCTGCGAGGTAAGCCGCGAAATCACGATCCCACGCCGCCTGTGACTCGCGACCGCGCGTCAGCGCCTGGCGCCAGGTCTGCAACGCGGCATCGGGAATCTCGAACGTCGGCTGCAGCGGCCAGCCCAGCGCCTGCTTGGTGCGGCGCACATCGTCCTCGCTCAGCGGCGCGCCATGCGCCTTGAAGCTGTCCTGCTCGGGCGAGCCGTAACCGATGTGCGTGCGCACCGCGATCAGCGAGGGCCGCGCGGTATCCGCATGCGCCGCCTGCAGCGCGGCGTCGATGGCGGCGACATCGTTGCCGTCCGCGACCTGCTGCACGTGCCAGCCATAGGCCGCGAAGCGCGCCAGGCGACCCTCGCTGAAGCTGATGGCGGTGCCCGCTGCAAGCGTCACGTGGTTGTCGTCGTACAGGCAGATGAGCTTGCCCAGGCGCAGGTGTCCGGCCAGCGACGCGGCCTCGGCGGAGACGCCTTCCATCAGGTCGCCGTCACCGACGAGGGCGTAGGTGTGGTGATCGACCGGCGTGTGCCCGTCGCGGTTGTAACAGGCCGCCAGGTGCGCCTCGGCGATGGCCATGCCGACAGCGTTGGCGATGCCCTGGCCGAGCGGTCCGGTGGTTACTTCGACGCCGGGCGTGTGGCCGCGCTCGGGATGCCCCGGCGTCTTGCTGCCCCATTGCCGGAACTGCCTGAGATCCTCGAGACCGAGCGCGTAGCCGCTCAGATGCAGCAGGCCGTACAGCAGCGCCGAGCCATGGCCTGCCGAGAGCACGAAGCGGTCGCGGTCGAACCAGTGCGGATCGGCAGGGTTGTGCTTGAGCCAGCGTGTCCACAGCACGTAGGCCATCGGCGCGGCGCCCAGCGGCATGCCGGGATGGCCGCTGTCGGCTTTTTGCACGGCGTCCAGGGCCAGAAAACGCAGGGTGTTGATGCACAGTTGATCGATGGCATCGGACATGGCGTACTCCATCACGCGCGACCGGATGCTGCACTCGGAACGAGGCAATCAGGATCAATCGCAGGATCAATCGACGGTCGCAGAACTACTTTTAGACACTGTGCGCACGCGATAGTTGCAAGCGCGTGGCCGGTTCGTTCAGGCTCGCGTGTTGCGGGCGTATCCATCACCCGCGCTCGACCCGAGGCTCTGTCCGACACACGGCGGCAATGCCGCGGCGTTGTCCATCCATGCTAACGCGCGGCCGCCGAACCGCGTGCCGGGGACGTTGGCGAGATGCGCCAAACCATCCCGGCGCCGGTCATCTCAGAAGGCGGCGTCGAAGGCCAGTTCGCCGCTGACGCCGACCTGATAGGAGGACACGCGGCGCTCGAAGAAATTGGTCAGCTCCTGCACGTCCTGCAGGTCCATGAAGGCGAACGGATTGGCGGTGCCGTACTGCGCCGCGTAGCCCAGCTGGCGCAGGCGCTGGTCGGCCACATACTGCAGGTACTCGCGCATCTGCGCCGGCGCCAGACCCGCCACGCCGCCGGACAGCACATCGGCGGCGAACTGCGTTTCGCAGTCGATGGCCTCGGCCAGCATGGTGCGCACATCCGCTTCGAGCGTGGCATCGAACAGCTCGGGCTGCTCGCTGCGCACCGTGGCGATCACCTCGAAGGCGAAGGCCATGTGGCAGGACTCGTCGCGGAACACCCAGTTGGTCCCGCCGGCCAGGCCGTGCAGCAGGCCGCGCGCGCGCAGGAAGTACACATAGGCGAAGGCGGCGAAGAAGAACATGCCCTCGATGCAGGTGGCGAAGCAGATCACGTTGAGCAGGAACTGGCGCCGCTGGGCCTGTGTATCCAGGCGCCGCAGGCCCTGCACCGAATCCATCCAGCGAAAGCAGAACGCGGCCTTGTGCGCGATCGAGGGAATGTTCTCGACCGCGGCGAAGGCGGCCTGGCGCGCCGACGCATCGGGCAGATAGGTGTCCAGCAGGGTCAGGTAAAACTGCACGTGCAGCGCTTCCTCGTAGAGCTGGCGCGAGAGGTACATGCGCGCCTCGGGGGCGTTGATGTGCGTGTACAGATTCAGCACGAGGTTGTTGGAAACGATCGAGTCGCCGGTGGCGAAGAACGCCACCAGACGCTCGACCAAGTGGCGCTCGGCCGGACTCATGCGCTGGCGCAGGTCGGTCACGTCACTGGAGAAATCCACCTCCTCCACCGTCCATGTGTTGCGGATCGCGGCGCGGTACATCTCGTAGAACGCCGGGTAGCGCATCGGCCGCAGGGTCAGCGCGAAGCCGGGATCGAGCAGGCGCGGCGCGGCGGCGGCGGTCGGCGCCGAGGTCACCGGCGCGGTTTCATTGGCAGGCATCGCAGTGCTCCGGGTTTTCCAGCGAACAGGCCACGGCCTGGCTCGGCGCGGTGCTGCTCACCGTGGTCTGCGCGATGCGCGTGGCCGGGCGCGAGCGCAGGTAGTAGGTGGTCTTGAGGCCGCGTTTCCACGCGTACATGTACATCGAGGACATCTGCCCGAGGTTGGGCGTGGCCATGAACAGGTTGAGCGACTGGCTCTGATCGACATACGCGCCGCGCGCGGCGGCCAGCTCGATCAACGCCTTCTGCGGCAACTCCCACACCGTGCGATAGACCTGCCGCAGCAGCTCGGGGATCTCGCCGATGGCCTGGATGGAACCCTCGGCGCGCTTGATCGCTTCGCGCATCGCCGGCGTCCACTGGCCGAGCTGCTTGAGCTCATCCACCAGGTGGCGGTTGATCACCAGGAAATCGCCGGACAGCGTCTCGCGCTTGAACAGGTTGCTCACCTGCGGCTCGATGCATTCGTAGCAGCCGGCGATCGAGGCGATGGTGGCGGTGGGCGCGATGGCGACGAGCAGGCTGTTGCGCAGGCCATGCGCGCGGATGCGCGCGCGCAGCGCGTCCCAGCGCGCGGGGTCGTGCGGCTGCGCCTCGGGCCAGTAGTCGAACTGCAGTTCGCCGCGTGCGGCGCGGGTGTCGGCGAAGGCCGCGTGCGCGCCAAGCTGCGCAGCCAGGTCGCACGACGTGTCCAGCGCATGGAAATAGATCTCCGCGCTGATGCGCGTGGACAGCGCCAGCGCCGCGGCACTGTCGAACGGCAGGCGCAACCGGAAAAACACATCCTGCAAACCCATCACGCCCAGGCCCACCGGCCGCCAGCGCGCATTGCTGCGCCGGGTGCCGGGGATCGGGTAGTAGTTGAGATCGATCACGCGGTCGAGCTGACGCACCGCGAGATTCACCGTGCGCGCCAGCTTGTCGAAATCGAAGCCATCCTCGCCCAGATGCCGGGCAAGGTTGATCGAAGCCAGGTTGCACACGGCGGTTTCGGCCTCGGTATTCACCTCGAGGATTTCGGTGCACAGGTTGGACAGATGCACCACGTTGCCGCTGACGGCGGCCTGGTTGCAGGTGGCGTTGCTGCGGTCCTTGAAGGTGAACCAGCCGTTGCCGGTTTCGGCCAGGGTCTTCAGCATGCGCGCGTACAGCGTACGCGCCGGCAGCGTGCGCCGTGCCAGACCACGCGCCTCGGCTTCCTCGTAGGCGCGGGTGAACGCCTCACCCCACAGATCGACCAGTTGCGGCACCTGCATCGGATCGAACAATGACCACGCGGCGTCCTGCTCGACGCGCTGCATGAACAGGTCCGGGATCCAGTTGGCCAGGTTGAGGTTGTGCGTGCGCCGCGCCTCGTCGCCGGTGTTGTCGCGCAACTCGAGGAAATCCTCGATGTCGGCATGCCACGGTTCCAGATACACGCAGCACGCGCCCTTGCGGCGCCCGCCCTGGTTGACCGCGGCGACCGAGGCGTCCAGCGTCTTCAGCCACGGCACGATGCCATTGGATTTGCCGTTGGTGCCTCGGATCAGGGAACCCTGCGCGCGTACGCGGCTGTAACTGAGGCCGATGCCGCCGGCGAACTTGCTCAGCCGCGCGACGTCGCTGTAACGCGCGTAGATGCCCTCCAGCGAATCCTCGGGCGAGTCCAGCAGGTAGCACGAAGACATCTGCTCGTGCGTGGTGCCGGCATTGAACAGGGTGGGCGAGCTGGGCAGATAGTCGAGATCGGCCAGCGCGCGATACAGCTGCAGCGTCTCGGCCATGTCGTCGCCACCCAGCGCGCAGGCGATGCGCATGAAAAAGTACTGCGGCGTCTCCAGCACCTGGCGCGTTTCCGGATGACGCAACAGGTAACGGTCGTACAGCGTGCGCAGGCCGAAATACTCGAAGCGCGCGCTGGCGGCCACGTCGATGGCATCGTCCAGCTTGCGCGCGTTGGCTGTGCTGAAACCGCTCAACCGCGCGTTGATCAGGCCCAACTGCGCGCCACGCGTGATGGCCTGCGAGAACGACTGGATGTCCTGCCCACGCACCTCTTTCTCGATCACCTGCGCCAGCAGGCGCGCGGCAAGCTGGCCGTATTCAGGCTCCTCGGCGGTGAGCGCGGCGGCCGTGCGGATCGACAGTTCGTCCAGCTCGCGCGTGGTCGCGCCGTCGTACAAGCCGCCGATGGTCTTCAGCGCCACCTGCAGCGGCTCGACCGCGTGCAGGCCCTGCGCCGCGCGGGTAACCGCGCGCACGATCTTGCCGAGGTCTACCGCCTCGTGGGTGCCGTTGCGCTTGGTCACGCGCATGCCCGCCGGCGCGTGCGGCGGCGTGAGTGAAAATGTCTGAGCGGCCGTCTGCATGGCGGCGGTTTGCGTGTCCTGCAATTGCATGGGATTCCCCGACGGCAAAATGGGCATGACCTGCGCCCGCGCGCAGGGCCGTGGGTGGAACAACAGAGCACGATCGCAGCGGACGCTTGCGCGCCGCGTCTGCGACCGTCCTCCCCGCGGAGGCGGCCACCCGCACCGGCACCGCGAGCATCCCCGGTGGGCATCGCATAGCCTGCGACACGCGCCGGGCCCGTGGCCCGATGTGTCGGCAGGTCTTCGGGCTCGCGGACGTGACGGCAGCGCCGTCGCCTACTGCCCGCCGCTTCCCGGGATGCGCATCCCAGTGCCTGGTGGCGGGGTTCGTTTCCGCTGACCGCTGCGGGGCAGCTCCGGAGTCGCACCGGATTCCCTTTTGAGCCACGCCCCTGACGAGAGCGCAGACACCGACAACCGCAAGATAGTGTGCTTGAGTGACGTGGTCAACCCAACATCTTGGGTTTCTTGCCCGCGGCACTGCCAAGATTCCGCCAGTCCCGTCGCGGCGGCCAACGCCACCACAGCAGCACTACGTATACGAACACCAGCACATACACCATCGAGAAAAACGCCATGGGCAGCGGCCAGTAGATCAGCGAGTCGACCCACTTCTGGATCAGCGGTGTATGCGCCGCGGCGTGTTGCAGATCGTCCTGCCACACCGTCAGGAAACACGCGCGCCCCAGCACCGCCTGCAGCGCCACCACGGCCAGCGCCAGCAGGTGCAAGCTGCGCCACAGCGGTTCGCGCACCCAGCGCCAGCCGCGCCAGATGCCCAGCGGCACCACGACCAGACCGGCGATGTTGAACGCAATGATCAGGAGGTGCAGCCCGAGCACCCCCGCGGCGAGGCCAGCATCGAGCCGCGGGGGGATGCTGGTGATCAATGCGAACGCAAGGTGCAAGAAGGCCATGCACGCAAGCCTACGCGCCCCGGCACGGCACCGTGCAGCCGCGCGGATACCGGTTCAGGCGCGCTCGGCGCGGCGCCGTTTCAAGGGTTGTGCTCGCGCGCCAGGTAGTCCTCGCTCTGCATCTCGATCAGGCGGCTCTCGGTGCGCGCGAACTCGGCGCGCAGGCGCTCGCCTTCGTACAGCTCGATGATCGGCACTGCGGCACTGCACACCAGCTTGACCTGACGATCGTAGAACTCGTCGACCAGCTGCACGAAGCGCAAGGCCGGATCCTCGCGATCGACATTGAATTGCGGCACCGCCGAGACCAGCACCGCATCGTGCGCGCGGCCGATCTCGATGTAATCGGCGACCGCGCGCTGCTCACCGCACAGCGCCTCGAAATCGAACCAGATCACCTGCGCGGCGCGGCGCTTGCATTCGATTTTGCGCCCCTGCACCTCGATCCAGCCGCCGCACTCGGCTTGCGCACCGTGCGCCAGGCGCTGGAAGACCTGCTCGAGATGCTGCTCGCTGCGCGCGTTCAGCGGCGTCAGCCAGGTCGGCGCCTGCTCGAGCGCGCGCAAACGCCAGTCCTGTGCGCTGGCCAGTTCCACGACCACGCAATGCTGCTGCAGAAGTTCAATCGCCGGCACGAAGCGCGCGCGCTGCAAACCCTCGCGATACAACGCGGCGGGCGGCGCGTTGGACGTGGTCACCAGGGTCACGCCCGCGGCAAAGAGCCCGCGCAGCAGTTCAGCCAGAATCATGGCGTCACCGATGTCGCTGACCTGAAACTCGTCCAGGCACAGCACGCGGATGCGCAACCCGATGCGCGCGCCGATGTGCAGCAGTGGATCGGGCATGCCCTGCAGACGCGTCAATTCGTCGTGCACCATGCCCATGAAGCGGTGGAAATGCCAGCGCTCGGCCTTGCCCGCGGGCAAACCTTCGTAGAACAGATCCATCAGAAAGGTCTTGCCGCGCCCGACACGCCCCCACAAATACAGACCGCGCAGCGGCGCCGGCGCCGACCCGACGCGCCAATGCTGGCCCAGGCGCTGCAGCAAACCCGGCGGCGTCGCGAACTGCAGGCTCAACTCCGCATGCAGGCGATCGAAAACCAGCAGCACGGCGCGCTGCGCGGAGTCATCCTGCCAGTGTCCAGTGGCGACGCCCGCGGCGTAACCCGCGCTGGGCAGCACGAGATTCGGCGCTGCGCTCACGCCACCTCGCGCAACGGCGGCAGCCAGCCGCGAATCGCGTGGCGCACCGCACCGCGCAAGTCCATCAGGCGACGGTGAAAGAAATGTCCGGTTTCCGGCATGCGGATCAGCACTGGTTTGCTTTCCAGCTGCTCGACAAAATCGAATACGGCTTGCGGCTCGACCACCTCGTCATCCTCGCCCTGCACCACCAGCCACGGGCAGCCCGGCAGCGCCAGCGCATCGAAAGGCCAGTGTCCGACCGGCGGCGCCACGCTGATCAACGCTGCGGCATCGAGCTGGCGGGCGTGCGCGATGCTGATGTAGCTGCCGAACGAGAAACCCGCCAGCCACAAGGCATCGCCCGGTTGCGCCTGGCGCACCCAGTCGGCCACGGCGACCAGATCGGCGCCTTCTCCCTGGCCTTCGTCGTAAGCGCCTTCCGATTCACCGACGCCGCGAAAGTTGAAACACACCGTGGCCAAGCCGGATTCGCGCAGCGTGCGCGCCAGCATGGTCACCACCTTGTTGCTCATGCTGCCGCCCTGCAGCGGGTGCGGATGACAGATGATCGCCGTGCCGCGCCGCGCCAGTTCGGCTTCAGGCCGATCCACGGCCACCTCGATTCTGCCGGCCGGTCCGGCCAGCGCATGGCGGCCTGCGACATCAGGGAAATGCGCCGGCAGTGCTGCGAGAGGAGGTGCGTTCATAAGGCATGTCTCGACGGCGGGACGACTTGGCACGTGATGGGTCGTGCATGCGCCGCGGCGTGGTACGGCATGCAGCGTCGGGTGCGGCAGATGGCCTATTTGACCTGCGCCACCATCCACTTCACCGTGGCTTCGATCTGGGCATCGGTCAATGCAGGATTGCCGCCCTTGGGCGGCATGAAATTGCCATCCGGGCCGTGGTAACCGTGAATCGCGTGCTGCACCAGAACGTGGATGCCCTGCGCGATGCGCGGACCCCACATCGCCTTGTTGCCGATGATCGGTGCACCCGCTACGCCGGCGGTATGACAGGTCGTGCACAGATGGTTGAAGATGACATGGCCGTCGAGCGTGCCGCCATAAGCCACCTGGGACGCCGCAGCCTTGTTCGCCGCGGCCTGCGCCGCCTGCATCGCCGCCGCCCCGGCGGCGCCGGCATACACGGCCCCGACCGGCGCGATGCGCGCATCCACCTGTTGCTGCAACGCCGGATCGGTAGGCTGCGGCATGCGATCGTAGATGTATGCAGCCAGCGCAATCAGGCCGAGCGCTACCAGCAGGAGAATGGTGAGGACGGTCGAAAACTGCCGCAGAAAGCGCTTGTCGGATGGGCTGATCGGTCCGCTCACGGGTATACCTCTGCTCGATCCTGAAGGGAGCCTGCCTGCCGGGGCAGCCAATCGGTGAAGTATAGCCAAGCTCCGTGCTCGCTCAAGCCAGTGGCGGTTTTCACCCTCCGGCGCCATGCGTGCGGCTCCCGGACCACTCGTCCGCATCCGATGTACACGACATGCAACGGCACGCCACGACCTGCGCGATCCATGTCAAAATCCGCACTCGCGCGCCCGTAGCTCAGCTGGATAGAGTACTGCCCTCCGAAGGCAGTGGTCGGGGGTTCGAATCCCTCCGGGCGCGCCACATGACATTGGTCATTGCGTCGGTCGACTGCGCTGTCGATCCGCATTCGTCGAGCGGGCCCGAGGCCCGTGTGCGTCCGTCGCTTGCAGCGATGCCAGCGAGATTCATCGGCGCTTCGAGTCGCCATGGCGGACTGTCGAAACTGTCTCGTATGACCAATGTCCGTTTCGCTCCGTTCGGGACCAAAGGTCTGTCCGGGACGTTCCCGGGACACTCCCGGGACAAACGCAGACCGCACCGCCGCGAAATGACCAATGTCCATCGGGACAGATCGCTTCGCTCTCTCGGGCGGGTGATGCCCGTCGGTCGTCAACGCTCCTGTCGATGCCGGTCGAGAGGCCAGTCGCGCACGGCATCGAGCCATCCGCAGCCGAAAGATCCATGAACCCGGCAGCAGACCGGCCCCCGGACCAAGTCAACCTGCGAACGCCTTTTGGCCGACCCGAGAGATTCCAGAACTTTGCCCATCATGGGCTGCGATCGCCCATATCTACCGCATCGGACTCGATGTAAGTCAGCAAATCGCCCGGCTGACATCTGAAGTAAGCGCAAAGCTTGTCGATGGTGTCACTACCGATGTTCGCGCCGGGCTGATTGGACATTTTCGACAAGGTGGCTCGGTGGATCCCAGTCGCCTGGGCCACTTCGGAAAGCGAAACAACCCGCCGCTCCTTGAAAGCTATGGAATGCTGCGGCATATCGGTTCGACATGCCAACATTTTCTTCTAGTTGCAGTCAGTTTGCAGCGGCCTGGGTCTGAAAGAGCTGCTGAAGTTCTCTTCCGCCGTTGTGGGCACAGCCTGAGCTATCCGGATCGACCAACTGGTAGTTGGCAGTGTTTCCAGTGTAGTCATAGCTGTTGACCATATAGCCGGAGCTCCAGTAAGGGCCATCCCACGCGTAGCCTATGATGCCTATCGAGTGCTGGGGAAGATAGTTCTGGATGAAATCGGTTGCGATGGTCTGATTCGGGTCACTGGGGCATTTGAAATCTTCATCCCATGCCGTGACAACGACGGCGTGGCCACTTTGCTCGAAATTTCCAAACCATGTGTCCCAAGTGCTGACGCTTGCACTTTCGCTGCTATTGGTGGCGTAGTCAAAGGGGTGGACGGTGTAGGCAGAGTTAGAAGGCATGCCTGCCGGTACGGTAAAACCTGAAAATCCGAAATCGACCCCCTGACCATTGAAGAACATAACATTGTCTGGCGCCAGAGAGCGGACGTATTGGCCTACGGTGAGCATGCCCTGATCAGGCTCAGAGTCGCATCCAGTTTCCCATGCCGTCCAGTCGGGCTGGGTGTAGGAGCCGAGGTTGCAGGCAGTCTCCGCGGAGGGTTCGTTGAATATTTCGAGGATGATGCCTTTGTCGTTGGTAAGGGTGGGGTTGAGGATTTGCTTCCATGCCTGTTCGGTGTTGATGTCTGGGAGCTTCTGGGTAGTTCCATTTTCGTAGGGAGTGCAGCCGTAGCTTTCGGGCTGCATGTCAATAATGACGACAAGGCCGGCTGCGCGGGCCTGTGCAATGACGGCGCGGGCCATGTCGGTGTAAGCGGAGAGGTCGTGAGCGTATTCGTACTGCAAGGCTCCCTGGCTGACGTGGATGCGGACGGTGTTTGCATACCAGTCCTGCACCATGGCCTGAAAGGATGCGTTGTAGGCGAGGCCGGGCAGCGGCGGAGCGGTGAGAGCAGCCTGAGTATCTTGAAGATATTGGATCACTTCTGTACTTAAGGGCCCAGCCAACGGACACAAGGTACTGGCGTACTGGGTTGGAAAGAGCACTCCGTTGGTGTTGAATCCTCTTGGAATAAACGGCGTAGTGGTGCCGGCGACCACGAGTTGTCCGGAGACGACAGCCACTCCGACAGATTGCATGCCAAAAACCGCCGAGACCGACTGGTCCTCGTCCATGGGCACGGTACAGCTGACGGCCGATCCGCTACAGGCCCCAATCCATCCATTGAAAACATATCCGATTGCGGGCGTTGCGTTGAGCGTCACTTGACTCCCCGACGTGAAGGATGCGTTGCAGGTGGTTCCGCAATCGATACCTGAAGGGCTGGATGTCACCGCGCCATTGCCGCTGGTGTTCACGGAAAGCGAAAACGTCTGCGGTGGCGTTGCGGTCTTTGGTGTCGAAGGTGTACTGGCGCCCACACCACCGCATCCGGCCAGTAGGCCAAGCAAAATAAGCGTCAGGGACAGACGCACGACATGCCAGTATCCGGGAGTCGCAATGAGTAAACGACCGTTTTTCTTCAAGGATCACCGCAATAAGGAGTAGCGTGATAGTCCGCTTGTACTGAAACGCGCAGCAAAGCGGTGCGTTGACACTTCCTGGATTTTTTGGGTCGCTGTGCAGGAACTGAATGGGCCGTTCGCCTTCGAGCGGGGGCAGTTTTCAACCAGCGCCGACAACCAGCCCTCGTGCTGTGGCACGCCTGTGTGAGCGCACGCACGTCATCAAACATTGCCATCCGCGTTACGGGTCTTCGCGCGCATCACCAGCGCGCACGCAACCACTCCGACGTAAAAACGCTCTATGGCCCAAACTCCTAGTGGCTGCCCAGTACCAGTCTCAGCAGATCGTCCACGCGCCGGTGCGCCTCCACGGGATGGCGCAATGGCACCTTGCCGTCGACCTCGTAGCGGTTGCGCCGTCCCTCGCGTACGCGTGTCAGCACGCACGCGGCTTCGAGGTCGGCCACGATGCGCTGCACCGCGCGCTCGGTGATCCTGACTTGTGCGGCCACATCACGCAGCAGCATCCCCGGGTCGGCCGCCAGGCAGAACAGCACGTGCGCGTGATTGCTAAAGAAAGTCCACGACGCGGGCGTAGCCTTGGCTGCCTTGCTGCGGGTGCGCGCGGTGGGCGCGCGCGGCGGCACCAATTGACGCCGTTCAATACGCGATATATTATTCGTGTTACGAATGACGCCCAATGGAGGCTCCGATGTCCGCCGTATCCAGCACACCGTACTCGCCCTTTCCCGTCAAGACCCATAAGCATCGCGTCTGCGTGGCGCGCGGCGACGGCATCGGCCCGGAAATCACCGATGCCGTTCTGTACATCCTGCGCGAAGCCGGCGCGCCCGTCGAGTTCGAGGCCTTGGATCTGGGCGAACGCGCTTACCGCGCCGGCCATGCCGCCGGCATTCCGGACGCGGCATGGGGGGCAATCACTACATGCGGCGTACTGCTCAAGGGGCCCATCACCACGCCGCAGGGCGGCGGCTACAAGAGCGTCAATGTGACATTGCGCAAGGCGCTCGGCCTATACGCCAACGTCCGCCCTTGCATGGCACTGCACCCCTACGTGCCCTCGCAGCACCCGGGCATGGACGTGGTGATCGTGCGCGAGAACGAGGAAGACACTTACGGTGGCATCGAGCACCGTCAGACCAGCGAAGTGGTGCAGTGCCTGAAGCTGATCAGCCGCCCTGGCTGCGAGCGCGTGATCCGCTACGCCTTCGAGTACGCGCGCCGCAACGGCCGGCGCAAGGTGAGCTGTCTAACCAAGGACAACATCATGAAGCTCACCGACGGTTTGTTCCACACGGTATTCGAGGAGATCGCGCGCGAATATCCCGAGCTGGAGGCCGAGCACCGCATCATCGACATCGGTGCGGCGCGCTTGGCCACGCGTCCGCGCGAGTTCGACGTCATTGTCACTCTCAACCTGTATGGCGACATCCTCTCGGATATCGCCGCCGAGCTGGCGGGCTCGATCGGCATGGCCGCCTCAGCCAACGTCGGCCAGACGCTGGCCATGTTCGAGGCGGTGCACGGCTCGGCGCCGGACATCGCGGGCAAGAACGTGGCAAACCCCTCCGGCCTGCTGCTGGCGGCGCTGATGATGCTCGAGCATCTGGGCGAGCGGACGACGGCGGCATCGATACACAACGCCTGGCTGTGCACGCTGGAGCAAGGTCTGCACACCGCCGATCTGATGAACGAAGCCACCAGCAAGCGCTGCGTGGGCACGCGCGAGTTCGCGCACGCGGTGGCCGCACGCCTGGGCCAGAAGCCCAAGGTGCTCAGGCCACGCACAGTTGATGACGCGGACATCGCGCGACTGCCTACGTGCGCCACGCGACCGTCAATCGCGCCTACCGCGCACGCCGAAAAGCGCTGCGTTGGCATCGACGTGTTTCTGGATTGGGATGAGCCTGGGCGCGACTCGGCGCAGCTGGCACCACCGCTGCAGACTGCAGCGGGGACCGCATTTCGACTGGCGCTGATTACCAACCGTGGCGTACGCGTATGGCCCGAGGGCCATGTACAGACCCTCTGCACCGACCACTGGCGCTGCCGCTTTCTGGTGCAGGAGGGCCGCTGTGACGGCGGCGCGCTGCTGGCGCTGCAGCAGCGTCTGCTGGCGGCGGGATTCGCGCCGATCAAGACCGAGAACCTGTACACCTTCGATGGTGAGCGCGGCTACTCGGCTGGCCAGGGCGAGTGATCCCGCAGGACTGGCGCGCGAGTATCGCGTCGATATCTCAAAAAGTGGACAAGGGCACAGCCGCGCCAAAGCATCCAGGCCGATACCCGCCTCGAAGGCCGCACGCATAGCGCTGCAAGGCGGCATCGTCGAACACGCTGTAAACCGCCCGGGCGCAGGCCACCAGCCGCAACAAGCCGCGCACCAGGTGGTCACACACGATATGCACGCTCACCCCGGCGTCATGGGCTCATTGCGATACCGCGTAGGCACTCATCGCACATCTCCTTGTCCTCATCCGGCGCAGCACGAAAGCTGCTTCACGTCCTTGTTGAAGGTCTGCGCTGCGAGCTTCAGCCCTTCGACCATCGTCAGGTAGGGGAACAACTGATCGGCCAGCTCTTGCACCGTCATCCGATTGCGAATCGCCAGCGCGGCCGTCTGGATCAGTTCGCCCGCTTCCGGCGCGACCGCATGCACGCCGATCAGTCGTCCGCTGCCTTCTTCAACGACCAGCTTGATGAAGCCGCGTGTGTCGAAGTTGGCAAGCGCCCGCGGCACGTTGTCTAGCGTCAGCGTGCGGCTGTCGGTTTCGATGCCGTCGTGGTGCGCTTCCGCTTCGCTATATCCCACAGTCGCCACTTGCGGATCGGTGAACACAACGGCTGGCATCGCCGTCAAGTCCAGGACCGCACTACCGCCCATCATGTTGATGGCCGCGCGGGTGCCGGCCGCTGCCGCCACGTAGACGAATTGCGGCTGGTCGGTGCAGTCGCCAGCGGCGTAAATGTTCGGGCTATTCGTGCGCATACCCTGGTCGATGACGATCGCCCCGTGCGCATTGACGGCCACGCCTGCCGCTTCCAGATCCAGGCTGCGTGTGTTCGGTGCGCGACCAGTGGCGATCAGCAACTTGTCGGCGCGCAATTCGCCGTGCCCGGTGGTCAGCACGAATTCGCCGCCTTCATGCGCGACCTGGCTGGCCTGGGTGTGCTCCAGCACCTCGATGCCTTCGGCGCGAAACGCGGCCGTGATGGCTACGCCAATGGCCGGGTCTTCCCGGAGGAACAAGGTGCCGCGTGCCAGGATCGTCACCTGGCTGCCGAGCCGGGCGAAGGCTTGCGCCAGTTCCAGCGCGACCACCGACGAACCGATCACGGCCAGCCGCTCAGGAATCGTGTCGCTGGTCAGCGCCTCGGTGGAAGTCCAGTAGGGTGTGTCCTGCAAGCCGGGAAGCGGCGGAATCGCCGGGCTGGCACCGGTGGCGATCAAGCAGCGGTCGAAGGCTACTTCGCGCTCGCCGCCATCGTTCAATTGGACGTTGAGGCTATGACCGCTCTTGAAACGAGCCTTGCCGTGCAGCACGGTGATGGCCGGATTGCCGTCCAGGATGCCCTCGTATTTGGCATGGCGCAGCTCATCGACGCGGGCCTGCTGCTGGGCCAGCAGCAGGCCCCGGTTAATCACCGGCACCGCCGCTGCGATGCCGCCATCGAATGGGCTTTCCCGGCGCATATGCGCGATATGGGCGGCGCGGATCATGATCTTGGATGGTACGCAGCCTACATTGACACAGGTGCCGCCAATGGTGCCGCGCTCGATCAGCGTCACGCGTGCACCTTGCTCGACGGCTTTAAGCGCCGCCGCCATCGCCGCGCCGCCGCTGCCGATCACGGCTATATGCAGCGCCTCCCCATCGCCGCTACGCCTCGTTTCGGCGTCCTGTCCGCCCAGCACTTTGTTCAACAGACCAGAGGGCGTATTCGGCGAATCAGGGATCCTGGCGCGGTAGCCAAGTGCGGCCGCCGCGGCAACCAGCGGGTCGAGGCCCACGCCGGTATCCACCTCGATCTCGGCCCGCTGCCGGGGATAGGACACCGAGGCCGAGCGTACGCCAGGCACCCTCTCCAGAGCCTGCCGTGTATGCACGGCACACGAGTCGCAGGTCATGCCCTCGATTTGAAGAATGATCGTGTCAGCCATGATCCCGCTCTCGCTGCTTGATGCTGGAAGGGTAGCCAGCATCCTTGGTTGCCCGGGTCAGGGCCTGCACGTTGGTCTTGCTGTCGTTGTAGGTGACGGTGACCAGTTTTTGCGCCTCGTCGATGCCAACCTTTTCCACGCCAGGCACTCGCTTGAGCGCAGTGCGCACGGTAATCGGGCAGGCGCCGCAGGTCATGCCAGGAATCGACAGCGTGACGGTCTCGGTTGCGGCCCATGCGGGCGCGCTCAGGGCAGCGGACAGGGCAAGCAGGATCGCGATTTTTTTCATGACAATCTCCTTTCAATAGAACAGCGGCAGGATGTAGGGAAAAGCGATGGCAACCAGGATCAAGGCAGCCACGATCCAGAAAGCGAGCTTGTAGGCTGTGCGAACCTGCGGAATCGCGCAGACCTCACCCGGTGTGCAGGCTTGTGCCGGGCGGTAGATGCGCCGCCAGGCGAAGAACAACGCGATGAGTGCCGCGCCGATGAAGATCGGGCGATATGGTTCCAGCATCGTCAGGTTGCCAATCCAGGCGCCGCTGAATCCCAAGGCGACCAGGACCAGCGGCCCTAGGCAGCAGGTCGAGGCGAGGATGGCGGCCAGCCCGCCGGCAAAGAGCGCGCCGCGCCCGCTTCGCGATTCAGACATACGTTGGCCCTTTTGAATTTGGATTGGATAGCGTAACCTTACTTCCGTACTTATATACGGAGTCAAGCGATATGGAAAACCATTTGGAGAACCTGACCATCGGCGTTTTCGCCAAGGCCGCCGGGGTCAACGTGGAGACCATCCGGTTCTATCAGCGCAGGGGCTTGTTGCCGGAGCCGGACAAACCCTATGGCAGCATCCGCCGCTATGGCGAGGTGGATGTAACACGGTTGCGCTTTGTGAAATCTGCCCAGCGGCTGGGCTTCAGCCTGGACGAGATTGCCGAGCTGTTGCGGCTCGACGATGGCACCCACTGCGAGGAGGCCAGCAGCCTGGCCGAGCACAAGCTCAAGGACGTGCGCGAGAAGATGGCCGACCTGGTGCGCATGGAGGCCGTCCTGTCTGATCTGGTGTGCGCCTGTCACTCGCGGCAGGGGAATGTTTCATGCCCGCTGATTGCGTCGTTACAAGACGGAGCAGGCATGGCAGGGTCGGCGATGCCTTAGCGTGCTTTATTTTCCGGTTTCCGAGACGCCCCCGACACATGTCAGTCGTACCTACTCGCGCGATTGGCTGGACACGACCATCGACGAGTTCGTCTCGATCTTGGACTCCTACATCCGCTGGTACAACGAGGCCAGAATCAAGATCTCGCTAGGCTCCCACAGCCCAATCGAATACCGCATGAGCATCGGGCTCGCTGCTTAACCAGTCCAAGAATTCGTCCGCACCTCCATTGATCAGTTTCAAACGCGCCAACAGTCACCTCAGTCGCTTGCTCGGCGACTTGGCGCCGGCGCCGATCAGCAGCATCTCCATCTGCGCCTCGAGGCGAATGACGCGCTCGGTGAGGGTCTCGATCCTGGCTTGTTGCGCGGTCAGTAACTGCGCCTGCTGCGTCACCCGCCCCTCCATCTGGATGATCGTGGTGAGCGCATTCCAGATCGTCTGTGCGCCGCCCATTACGGCGTGTGGCCGCGACGACGGGATGCCGGCGCCTTGGCGGCCGCTTCCATCGCCTCGATGCGCGCGTTGCTCGCAGCAATGTGCGCAAATGCCTCATCCATCGCGGCCATGGAGCGCCGGGCGGAAGCCTGGGCCGCCTCGGCCAGGGCGACGAGGTCGGCGTCGGCCGGCAGGTACGCTTGCGCACCGCTGCGCATCAACTCCGAGACGGTCATGTCGAGCTTCTTGGCCTTGGCGACGATGGCGCGTTTTTCCTGTGTGGTGGCCTGCACCACGATGCGTTCGATGGCGGCGTTCACGGTCGACCTCATTTGGCTTGGCATGTCCATGGTATGTACATCCTGGCCATGGCACAAATCGAACGCCACGGCCGTCTACCAACAGGTGGCGTTTGCTCCCATTCCTCCCCCCGATCTGTCGGGTTCGGACCGACCGATTCCTGAGCCAGCGGCGCCTTCATCATCGCGCCATCCACGTCCGGCGACATCACCCGCTGCGGAACCAGCGGCTCAACCCGCTGCCAGAACGCATCGGTTACGACCCGTGGCTGAACACGCCAGTTTGCTCCGGTGCCGCGCAGCCTGCGGCTCGGAACAGGAGTTTCCCTATTTACGGATACGTTCTAAGTCTTAGTCTTCGATGACGCCTGCCGCTTCCCGGCGCGGCGCGCGCCATGCTCGGATTCGGCAATGATCTGGCGCAGATATTCGATTCCATCTTCCTGCGGGAAGAAGGCGATGACGTCCGCGACCGACAGGTTGTAGCGCTTGCGCAGCAGTAGGAACTCCGACTTCGCACGTGACATTTCAGCCTCCTGGGAATTGGGGGCTGGATGCTGCTGGGCTGCGCGATCAAGCGCCGCGAGTTCCTCCTGAAAGCGGCGGAATGCATCAGTGTTGGCGGCCATGGCAAATCACGTTTCAAGCAAGATTCTGTGCAATTGTCGCACGGGACTCCGACCTGCATGGGCAGGTGTTGGTCGTGGCTGCAAGGCAACAGCAACAGCTGCCGCGGTGGGCATCAAGTCGCCCGCTGACGAGTACATGCTGGCGAATGACCTGATCCCAAAAGAGAAGCCCCGCGCGGGCGGGGCCTTGAAGTCTGGCTGGGAGACTAGGATTCGAACCTAGATAAACGGAGTCAGAGTCCGTTGTCCTACCGTTGGACGATCTCCCAAAAGCGGGAAATCAGCGCTTGGAGAACTGCGTGGCGCGACGCGCCTTGTGCAGACCAACCTTCTTGCGCTCGACTTCGCGCGCGTCACGGGTCATGAACCCGGCCTTGCGCAGCGGCGTCTTCAGGGTTTCGTCGTACTCGACCAGTGCACGCGAAATGCCTAGGCGAATCGCACCTGCCTGACCGGTGATGCCACCGCCCTCCACCGTGACCATGATGTCGAATTTCTCGGTCATCTGGGTCAGTTCCAGCGGCTGACGCACGATCATGCGCGAGGTCTCGCGCCCGAAGAACGTGTCCAGCGACTTGCCATTGACGGTGATTGCGCCGCTGCCCTTGCGCAGGAAAACGCGGGCTGCTGAGCTCTTGCGACGGCCGGTGCCGTAGTTCTGTTGCAGGGTGGCCATGGGTGTCCTCAGAAGTTCAGCGGTTGCGGCTGCTGGGCGGCATGCGGGTGCTCGGCGCCGCTGTATACCTTGAGCTTGCGATACATCGCGCGGCCCAGCGGATTCTTGGGCAGCATGCCCTTGACGCCGATCTCGATCACGCGCTCGGGATGCTTGGCCAGCAAGTCCTTGAGCGGCGTGGTCTTGAGATTGCCGACATAGCCGGTAAAGCGGTGATAGTTCTTGTCCTCGAGCTTGTTGCCGGTGACGGCAATCTTCTCGGCGTTGACCACCACGATGTAATCGCCGGTGTCGACGTGCGGCGTGAAAACAGGTTTGTGCTTGCCGCGCAGACGCGAGGCAATTTCGGAACAGAGGCGGCCGAGGGTCTTGTTGGTGGCGTCAACCACGAACCAGTCGCGCTGCACGCTCTCGGCTTTGGCGCTGAAAGTCTTCATGAAAAACCATCCCGTGAGGCACAGGTATCGATGAAATAAGAAGCGGAAGTCTAGCTGCGCGCACGGCTTCGGCGCAAGCCGAAGCCAACGGCTGGCTCGAACCGCGTAAGGTAGCACAGTCAAGCAGGGCGGCTCTTGCCGACGCAGGCCTGGATGATGCGCATGGGCTTACCATGCCGGGCTGAGGCGGCTTTGCTGACCGAATTCAACCGAGACTTCAAGACCCACGCCATGTTCGAACCGCACTACACCTCGCTGGATCGCGCGCTGATCGCATTGAACAACGCGCTGGATACCCTGGGCGCCAGCGCTGCTGCACGACGCCCCAGCCCGGCCGCCGGGCTGGAGCCGGCCCCGATGAGCGAACCCGAGCGCCGCGATGTCGCCGGGCTGATGCGCATCAATCACACCGGCGAGGTATGCGCACAAGCGCTATATCTGGGCCAGTCCGCGCTGGCGCGCAACGCGACAACGCGCGCGCACCTGCTGCATGCAGCCGATGAAGAAACCGATCACCTCGCATGGTGCGGCGCACGCTTGCGCGAATTGCACAGCCGGCCGAGCCTGTTCAACCCGCTGTGGTACGCCGGCAGTTATGCGCTGGGCGCGCTGGCCGCGTGCGCAGGCGATGGTCCCAGCCTGGGTTTTGTCGCCGAAACCGAGCGTCAGGTCGAGGCGCATCTGCAGTCTCACCTGGAACGTCTGCCGGCCACGGACGACGCTTCGCGCGCCATCCTCGAGCAGATGAAACAGGATGAAGCGCGTCACGCCCGGCAGGCCAGCGCCGGCGGCGGCACACCCCTGCCGTGGCCAGTACCCCGCCTTATGCGCCTCAGCGCGACTTTGATGAAGGCCGTGGCTTACCGCATCTGAGCCGCGCTGCCCGCGCGCTCACATCAGATTGCGGCCGTGGAACAGCTCCTCGATCTCGCGCTTGAGCAGCACTTCGATGCGCTGCCGGTCCTTGAAGGAAAGATCCGATGCGTTGGCCTCGAACAGATAGGTATCGAGGTCGAAGTCCTTGATGTGCATCTTGGTGTGGAAAATATTTTCCTGATACACGTTGACATCGAACATCTCGTACTTCTGCTGGATGTGCTTGGCGAGATAGTCCTGGATCGAGTTGATCTTGTGGTCGATGAAGTGCTTCTTGCCCCTCACGTCGCGGGTGAAACCACGCACGCGATAGTCCGTGGTGACAATATCCGACTCGAAGCTGTCGATCAGGAAATTGAGCGCCTTCAGCGGCGAGATCACACCACAGGTGGAAACATCGATATCCGCGCGGAAGGTCGCGATGCCATTGTGCGGATGCGTTTCCGGATAGGTGTGCACGGTGATGTGGCTCTTGTCCATGTGCGCGACCACGGCGCCGGAGATCACATCGCGACCCAGCTTCTCGACCACCGGATACTCGGAGATCAGCATGGTCACCGAGGCACCCTGCGGGTCGTAATCCTGACGCGCGACATTGAGGATGTTGGCGCCAATGATCTCGGCTACGTCGCTGAGAATCTGGGTCAGGCGGTCGGCGTCGTACTGTTCATCAATGTACTCGATGTAGCGCTGACGCTGTTCCTCGGACACCGCGTAGCAGATGTCGTAGATGTTGAAGCTCAGCGACTTGGTCAGATTGTTGAAACCTTGCAGGCGCAGACGCGGCAGCGGTATGACCACGGCGATTTCCTCGATGAAATGTTCTGCATGTGCCGCGCAACGCAGCAGTGAGCATGCCGCGCCACATCGGACGCAGCACTCAGTCAGCCTTATAGTATCGCCTTGGCTGGCAGGACTTGAATAGATGCCGGCTGCATTTCTTTGCTGTCAGAATGCGGTTGTGTGATGCGCAGCCGTGCGCCCAGTCAGGGAGGTCGCGTGAGCCTTAAATACCTGTTGCAGGAAAATTTTCGCCGCAGTCAGGCGCCGGCCGCGCTGGCACCCGATCCTGAATCGATGGAACGTTTCCTGGCGCAGTGCCATCTGCGGCGCTATCCGCCGAAGACCGCGATCATCCGCCCGGGCGATGCCCCCACCACGCTGTTTTACGTGGTCGAGGGTTCGGTCACCGTGCTCACCGAAGACGATGAAGGACGCGAGTTGATCGTGGCTTACATCAATCGCGGCGAGTTCATCGGCGAAACCGGTTTGTTTTTCCAGCCCACCCAGCGCGAAACCACCGTGCGTACCCGCGCCAATTGCGAATTGGCAGAGATCAGCTACGAGCGCCTGTTCCAGCTGTTCGCCACCAGTCTGCACGAGGAATGCCCGAAGCTGCTGTTCCTGATCGGCACGCAACTCAGCTCACGCCTGCTGCGCGCGTCGCGTCAGGCCAGTCGCCTGGCTTTCATGGATGTATCCCACCGCATCAGTCGCACGCTGCTGGACCTGTGCCTGGAACCGGACGCGCTGACCCATCCCGATGGCACCCAGATCCGCATCTCGCGACAGGAACTGTCGCGCATCGTCGGCTGCTCGCGGGAGATGGCCGGGCGCGTGCTCAAGCAACTCGAAGAGCGCGACATGATCCACGTCTCCGGCAAGACCGTGGTGGTGCTGGGCACGCGCTGAGCGCTGGCATCAACCCCAGTCGACTTCGGCATAACGATCACCCAGGCGCGCCTGCATGCGCATGCGCAGCGCTGCGTCGGGATTCACCAGCACGGCGGCCTCGGCCGCGGCAAGTATCGGCAGATCGACACCCGCATCGCTATACGCGCAGGCCCACGGCGGCGCGATGCCGTGGCGGGCGAGTTGCCGAACCTTCTCGGCGCCGACGTTGTGCACGTCGGATCTCATGCCAAGCACGCCCGGACGCAATTGCGAGGCGACCAGTTCAATGTCATCCAGTCCGACCGCATCGAGCAGCGCGCGCGCCAGATGCTCCTCGCAGCCGGTGACGATGACCACGCGATCACCACGCAGCAGGTGTCGGCGCAAACTGCTGACCGCGTCGCGCAGAAACGCACCGCGCCGCAACGCCTGCACGCGCGCGTGTGATTCAACGACCGCGCGGTACTGCGCCTGATCCAGTCCCAGCAACGCGACACGCACCAGCCAGCGCACCAACCACCAGCGCCCGTGCCGGTTGAGCGCCACGGGCGCCAGCGGCAGCGTCGGCAGCAACAGCAGGGCGCGCCAGGGCTGAAGCCGAAAGCGCTTCCACAGGAAATGGCTGAAGCTGTCACCGTGCACCAGCACGCCGTCGAAATCAAACAGCACGGTGCACGGCGCGGATGCGGCCACGCCGGTCTCAGCCGGAATACTCATGCGCGTTCGACCGCGAACAGGCGCGCCAGTTCAGCGCCCGGATTGGCGGCGCGCATGCAGGCCTCGCCGACCAGAAACGCCTGCACGCCGGCGGCGCGCAGTCGCGCCACGTCGGCCGACGTGTGGATCCCGCTCTCGCTGACCAGCAGGCGTCCGGCAGGCACGCGCGTGCGCAGCTGCAGCGTGGTGTCCAAATGCGTTTCGAAGCTATGCAGATCGCGGTTGTTGACGCCGATCAGACGCACCGGCAAATCCAGCGCGCGCTCCAGTTCGGCGCCGTCATGCACCTCGACCAGCACATCCAGATCCAGCTCGCTGGCCAATAGGCTCAGCTCCAGCAGCGCGCCGTCATCCAGTGCGGCCACGATCAGCAGGATGCAATCGGCACCCAGTGCGCGCGCCTCGTACACCTGCCACGGATCGATGACGAAATCCTTGCGCAGCACCGGCAACGCACAGGCCGCGCATGCCTGCTGCAGATACGCATCGCTACCCTGGAAAAAATCAACATCGGTCAGCACCGACAGGCACGTCGCACCACCTGCCGCATAGCTGCGCGCGATCGCGGCAACATCGAAGTCGGCGCGGATCACGCCTGCGCTGGGGCTGGCTTTCTTGACCTCGGCGATGACCGCGGGCAGGCCCGCAGCCGCACGCGCGATCAGCGCATCGGCGAACGCGCGCGGCGCGGGCGCAGCGCGGGCGCGCGCTGCCAGCTCAGCCAGTGGCAGCGCGACGCAGCGCGCATTCACCTCCTCGACCTTGTGCGCGAGGATGCGCCGCAGAACATCGTTCATGCCGCCACGCCTTTGAGCCGTTGGGTGGCGGCCACGAAATCATCCACGCGCGCACGTGCGTCACCGCTGTCGATGGCGGCGCGCGCGCGCGCGATGCCAGCGCCAAGGTCCGCGGCAAGTCCGGCGACATACAGCGCGGCACCGGCATTCAACAGCACCACGTCACGCGCGATGGCGTGACGGTTTTCCAGCGCCGCCAGCAGCAGCTCGCGCGAGGCCTGCGCATCGTCCACGCGCAGGTTGCGGCTGGAGGCCATGCTGAAGCCGAAATCTTCCGGCTCCAGTTCGTACTCGTGCACCGCGCCGTCGCGCAGTTCACCCACTAGGGTGGCGCCACCGAGGGAAATCTCGTCCAGCCCATCCTTGCCATACACCACCATGGCGCGCTGCACGCCAAGCTGCTGCAGCACGCGCACCTGGATGCCAACCAGGTCGGGATGGAACACGCCCATCAGGATGTTCGGCGCAGCCGCCGGATTGGTCAGCGGGCCGAGGATGTTGAAGATGGTGCGCACGCCCAGCTCGCGCCGCACCGGCGCGACCGCTTTCATCGCCGGGTGATGATTGGGCGCGAACATGAAGCCGATACCGGTTTCATCCAGACACTGCGCGACCTGCAGCGGCGCCAGGTCGATGCGCGCGCCCAGCGCCTCGAGCACATCGGCGCTGCCCGACTTCGAGGACACGCCGCGGTTGCCATGCTTGGCCACGCGTGCACCCGCGGCCGCGGCCACGAACATGCTGGCGGTGGAGATGTTGAAGCTGTGCGCGCCATCGCCGCCGGTACCCACGATGTCGATGAAGTGCGCATACGCCGGGGTCGGCACGCGTACCGCCAGCTCGCGCATCACGCGCGCCGCGCCGGTGATCTCGCCCACGGTTTCCTTCTTCACGCGCAAGCCGACGACGATCGCTGCGGTCAGCGCCGGCGGCACCTCGCCGCGCATGATCTGGCGCATCAGGTCGATCATCTCGTCGTGAAAGATCTCGCGGTGCTCGATCGTGCGTTGCAGCGCTTCGTGTGGCGTGATGGTGACGGATTTCATGGTCTTCAGGTATCCAGGAAGTTGCGCAGCAGCGCGTGGCCGTGCTGCGTGGCGATGGATTCGGGATGAAACTGCACGCCCTGGATCGGCAGCGTCTTGTGGCGCAGGCCCATGATCGCCTCGCGCGTGCCGTCGGGATATTCGCTCCACGCGCTCACCTCGAGGCAATCAGTCAGCGATTCCGGCGCCACCACCAGCGAGTGATAGCGCGTCGCGGCAAACCCATCCGGCAAGCCGGCGAACACGCCCGCGCCGGCATGGCGGATACGCGAGGTCTTGCCGTGCATGATCTGCGGCGCGCGCACCACCGCAGCGCCAAACGCCTGGCCGATCGCCTGGTGCCCCAGGCATACGCCGAGGATCGGCACGCTGCCGCCAAGCTGGCGCAACAGCTGCAGCGACACACCCGCTTCGTCGGGTGTACCCGGCCCCGGCGAAATCACGATGTACCCGGGCCGCAACGCGCGCATGCCGGCAACGTCGATGGCGTCATTGCGCACCACCTTCACCTCCACGCCCAGCTCGCCGAAATACTGCGCCAGGTTCCAGGTGAAGCTGTCGTAATTGTCGATCAGCAGCAGCACGTCACAGCCCCTGCGCGGCTTGCGCCACGGCGCGGAACAGGGCACGGCCCTTGTTCATGGTTTCTTCCCACTCGGCGGCCGGGTCGGAGTCGTACACCACGCCACCGCCGGCCTGCACGTGCAACTGGCCGTCCTGGATCACCGCGGTACGGATGGCGATGGCAGTATCGCCATCGCCCCACCAGCCGATCCAGCCGACCGCGCCGGCGTACACATTGCGCCGGTGCGGCTCCAGCTCCTGGATGATCTCCAGCGCGCGGATCTTGGGCGCGCCCGAGACGGTGCCTGCCGGGAAGCTGGCCTTGAGCGCATCCATGTAACCCAGCCCCGGCGCCAGCGTGCCCTCGACCTGCGAAACGATGTGCATGACATGCGAATAGCGCTCGATGACGAAGGACTCGGTCACATGCACGCTGCCGGTGACGCTGACGCGACCCACATCGTTGCGGCCCAGATCGATCAGCATCAGATGCTCGGCACGCTCCTTGGGATCGGCCAACAGCTCTTCGGCCAACATCTGGTCTTCATCCGCCGTGGCGCCACGACGGCGCGTGCCGGCAATCGGGCGCAGCACCACCTTGCCGTCTTGCACACGCACCAGGATCTCGGGCGAGGAACCGACAATCTGGGTGGCACCAAGATCGATGAAATACATGTACGGCGAGGGATTGAGTGCGCGCAATGCCCGGTACACATCCACCGGGCGCCCATCGAACGGCACGCTGAGACGCTGCGAGGGCACCACCTGGAAAATATCGCCGGCACGGATGTACTCCCTGGCGCGCTCGACCAGCGCCTCGTAACCGGCGCGGCTGAAACCGGATTTGAAATCGGCCTCGGCCAGCGGCTTGGCACGCTGCGTTTCCGGATAGGCAGATCCCGCGTGGCGCAGACGAAACGCCAGCTCATCCAGGCGCCGCACGGCGCGGCGCCAGGCCTGCGGCAACGCCGGGTCGGCGTGCACGATCAGGAACAGGCGCCCGCGCAGGTTGTCGAACACGGCCACTTCCTCGGCCAGCATCAACAGCGCGTCGGGCGTGCCCAGCAAGTCGGGCATGTCGGTGCGCAGCAGGCGCGGCTCGATGTAGCCGATGCACTCGAAGCCGAAATACCCGACCAGTCCACCGGTGAACGCCGGCAGGCCCGGCAGGCGTGGCACCTTGAAGGCGGCGCGCAACTGCTCGATGGCGGCCAGCGGGTCGGCCGGCGTGTCGCGCGCGACCACCTCGCCCAGCTCGCTGGTTTCCAGCACACCCGCGCGCAGCGTGTATACGCGCCGCGCCGGCAGACCAATGATCGAATAGCGCCCCCAGGACTCGCCACCCTCGACCGACTCGAACAGGAACGTGTGCGGCCCATCGGCCAGCTTCAGATATACCGACAGCGGCGTATCCAGATCGGAAAACACCTCGCGCACCACGGGAATGCGGGTATGGCCCTGCGCGGCGAGGGCGTCGAACTCGGCTGAGGTGATCACGGCGTGCGATGGACCCGAAGCGAACGCAGCACGATAGCAGCGCCGTCGCGTGGCGTCAGCAGCAGCGGGCAGCTTCCAGACCAGCTCCCGCCTCGCCACTGCGATCCGGTCAAGCCTCGCATACGACGCGTGGTCACCTCTGGCGACTTGACAACCGATAAACCACTATATAAATTGGCTACACTAACAACCATCGGAGACAGCCATGGCCGAGCAAATTCGCATCTCGTCGCAAACGTTGAACCGTCTTAAAGCACTCGCCATGCCTTACGTAGACCGCGAGCCTGAGGACACCCTCAAGCGCCTGTTGGACCAAGCAGAAGCAAGAGATCGCCGGGAGACCTGCGCCCCGCATGACAGTAGCCCCAGGCAAGATCCTATCGAACGCATTCCAAGATCGCGCGGCGCGGTCGTCAAAATCGGTAGCCAGCACATTCAAGCCGCGAGCGTCCGCGATCTCTATGAGCAAGCGCTGAAATATCTCGTTGAGACGCATGCCAAAGCACTCTCAGAAATCACTCCGTTCAGCACGAGTCGGCAGCGGCATCTCATAGCAAAGGGTGATCGTCACCCAACCGGGCATAAGTTTGTGGTGCCCGTCACATACAAGGGCTACTACATGGAAGCGCACAAGGACTATCGCAATGGCATTCGTCATCTTGAGCAGTTGACCAAGCGACTCAAGCTCGATTTCAAATATGACGGTTGAGCAAGTCATACATGACGCCGCGCGCGCGATCAGCAGCAGCGCTCGGGCGATGGCTCGCCCGCGGCACGCGCGAGCTGCACCGGCGGGCACGGCACCGAACCATACGAGCAGAACACGCAGCAGTCGCCCGCCCTGGGGCGCAGCAGGGCGTGGCAGTGCGGACACTCGAAGAAGAACTGGCAACGGTCGGTCGGCATGACCTGCGTGCTCTGCCCGGCGCACTGTGGGCAGGTGAGGACACTTTCCAGGGTGGGCGCATTGTTCATGTGCGCTGCGTAACCGCCGCCGCGGCGCGCTCGCGCAAATCCCCGATGACGGCGCGGTAATCGGGCTTGCCGAACACGGCGCTGCCGGCGACAAAGGTGTCGGCGCCGGCCGCGGCGGCGGCGGCGATGGTGTCATGGTTGATGCCGCCGTCCACCTCCAGCCGCACGTCGCGGCCACTGGCGTCGATGCGCGCGCGCACCGCGCGCAGCTTGTCCAGCGTGGCGGGGATGAACGCCTGCCCGCCGAAGCCGGGGTTGACCGACATGAGCAGCACCAGATCGAGCTGGTGCAGTGTCCAGTCCAGCCACTGCAGCGGCGTGGCCGGATTGAACACCAGACCGGTCATGCAGCCATGACTGCGGATCAACTGCAGGGTGCGATCGACGTGCGCGCTGGCCTCGGGGTGAAAACTGATGCGCGTGGCGCCGGCAGCGGCGAAATCGGGCACGATGCGATCCACCGGAGTCACCATCAGGTGCACGTCGATCGGCGCGCTGATGCCGTAGTCACGCAACGCCTTGCACACCTGCGGACCGATGCTGAGGTTGGGCACGTAGTGGTTGTCCATGACATCGAAGTGCAACCAGTCGGCGCCGGCATCCAGCGCTTTCTGCGCATCTGCGCCGAGGCGCGCGAAATCGGCGGACAGAATCGATGGTGCGATGACGATGGGCTGGCGCATGGCAGAACTCCACGAAAGTCGCATTGTCGGCCACACGCCGCGCGCGACCAAGCGTGCGCCGGCAATCAGCGTGTTGCTGGTTGCCGGCCCCGTCCACGAGGGGCGCAAAGGAATTTGATCCCTAGGTTCTGGCGACCCTGGTTTCTGCGCGCACCCGCGCAGGGCTCACACAATCCCGCGCTCGCCCTTGATCGCTTCCCACGCGGTGTTGATTTCGCTGGCGCGCCGCTCGGCACGGCGGCGCAGTTCCTCGGGCAAGTCGCCGAGACGATCCGGGTGGTATTGCGAGATCAGCTTGCGGTAAGCGCGCTTGATGCTGGCGTCGTCGCTGCTGCGCTCCACGCCGAGCACGGCATACGGGTCCGGGCCGCTGCTGCGCGACGCCGGCGCCTGTCGCGAGCCGCGCTGGTAGGCCTGCTGGTAACCCTGCTGCTGCCACGCGCCCGCCGCGCCCTGCGGCATGGCGTAACCGCGCATCATCAGCAGCGCCAGCAGTTGCATGTCGCCGAAGCCCAGCGCGTGGGCGGCTTGCTGCAGCAACTGGAACCCGGCCGGACTGGCCGCGCCCTCGGCGTAAGCGACCTCGGCCAGCACATCGAGCACGGCCCAGGCCAGTTGCGGCTGCGGCGCGCAGATGCGCCGCAGTTCGGCCAGCGCGGGTGCGAGTTGAAACCCGGCCTGCTTGCCGGCGTTGAAACGCGCGATGGCCTCGGCGCGCTGCGTGGCGTCGAGATCGAAGCGCTGCATCATGCGCTCGGCCACGCCGATCTCGGCCTGGCTGACACGCCCGTCGGCCTTGGCCAGGGCGCCCAGCACCGCAAACAGTGGCGCCACGAACTGGCGCTGCGCGCGCAGGCGCCGGCGCTGATGGAACATGGTGTCCACCACCCAGCCGATCAGCGCGCCCAGGATCAGCGCACCCAGGCTATGGCCAAAAGCCAGGCCAAAGGCCGCGCCGACCCAGGTCCACAGGAAACTCACGGGCGCCGCGCCTGCGGCGGGCACGCGGGCTGCGCGGCGTACCAGTCGGCCAGCGCACGCATCTGCGCGGGGTCGATCGAGCCGAGCGCGCCGCGCATCAGCGGCACGTTGCGCACACCGGAGGCGTAATCACGCATCGCCTTGTACAAATAGCCCGCCTTTTGGCCGGCAAGGTCGGGAATATCCGGCTGCCGCGCATGGCCGTTGGCGCCATGGCAGGCGGCGCACAGTCCCAACTGAGCCGGCGGTTGCATGCCGGCTGGCGCGAGCGTGGCACGGCCACTGCCGCGCGGCGTGCGCTCGCTGCAGGCGCCCAGCAGCATGAACAGGCCGGGCACGGCACACAGCAGGAAAAGACGCAGCAAGGACATGGCGCGATTCGCGGCAAAGCGCGCAGTTTAACCGCGCCGCGCGCGGCTGCCGCGATGGCACGATTAGAATGCGTGATTCGCCCCACCCGCGAGTATGCCGTGAGCCTGCTGATCCAATCCGATTTGCCCGGTCTGCACCTGCTGCATCGGGGCAAGGTGCGCGATGTCTATGCGCTGGATGCCGAGCGTTTGCTGATCGTGGCCAGCGATCGCCTGTCGGCGTTCGACGTGGTGCTGCCCGATCCGATCCCCGGCAAGGGCGAGCTGCTGACGCAACTGTCCAATTTCTGGTTCGCGCGCACCGCATCCCTGATGCCCAATCACCTGACCGGCTTCAGCGTGGCCAGCGTGCTGCCCGCAGGCGTGGACGCCACGCTGTACGCGCAGCGCAGCGTGGTGGCCAGGCGTCTCAAGCCGGTGCCGATCGAAGCGGTGGCGCGCGGCTACCTGGCCGGCTCCGGCTGGAAGGATTACCAGGCCAGCGGACGCATCAGCGGCATCGCGCTGCCGGCCGGATTGCAGCAGGCCGAACAACTGCCGCAACCGATCTTCACACCCTCCACCAAGGCCGCCGCCGGCAGTCACGACGAAACGATCGATTTCGATCGGGTCGTGGCAACGCTTGGCGCCGATCTTGCCGAGCAGGTGCGCGCGGCGACGCTGGCGCTGTACCGCCACGCCGCCGCCTATGCCGCGCAGCGCGGAATTCTGATCGCCGACACCAAGTTCGAGTTCGGCCTCGATGCCGCCGGCAAGCTCTACGTGATGGACGAAATGCTGACGCCGGACTCCTCGCGCTTCTGGCCAGCCGACCAGTACCGCACCGGCATCAGTCCGCCCAGCTACGACAAGCAGTTCGTGCGCGACTATCTGGAATCGGTGCGCTGGAACAAGCAGGCGCCCGGCCCGCACATTCCGCCCGAGGTCATCGCGAAAACACACGCCAAATATGCGGAGGCCTTGCACAAGCTCGCGGCCTAGCATGGCTTCGCCGTGGACGGCAGCCTGCCCCTTCCTGTCGGCAACCGGCTGCCGTGGCCGGCGGCTCGCAAGTTCGGCAACGTGGCCGTCCATCGCTTCCCGTATGATCTGGCGCCGTACCGGCTGTTCCGGGCGGCGTCGATCTCGTGGAAGGTGATGCCATGCGCGATGTGCAGCAGTGGTTCGACAGCTACGGCAACGATCATCGCGATGCGCGCAACCGCGCCATCCACTGGGTCTGCGTGCCGTTGATCCTGTGGTGCGTGATCGCCGCGCTGTGGGCGATCCCAGTACCCCGCGCCTTCGCGCAACCCGGCCTGTGGGCGGGCGTGGCGATGTTCCTCGCGTGGACGTTCTACTGGCGGCTGTCGCGCGTGATCGGCCTGGGCATGCTGGCCGTGTTCGTGGTGTTCGGCTTCATCGCGCACCTCGCTTATGCCGCGCTCGGCGCCATGCATCTGCTGGTGCTCGCCGGCGTGCTGTTCGTGATCGCATGGATCGGGCAATTCATCGGCCATGCGCTCGAGGGGCGGCGACCATCGTTTCTGACCGATCTGGCTTATCTGCTGATCGGCCCGGCCTGGCTGCTCGGCAAGCTGCTCGCGCGCGCGCGCATCGCTTACTGACGAAGCAGCGCGTCAGGGGCGCGGCACCGGCAGACCCAGCCCCAACCCCAGCACCGAGATCGCCACGATCAGCAGCACCCAGAACAGCAGCACCACGCCGAGCATGCCGGCAACGCCGGGCGCACGCGCCGACGGCAGCACCAGCCAGTGGCCGAGTACCCACAACTGCGCCAGCAGCGCCAGCGCCAGCAGCAACACACCCAGTCCGACGTGCAAATGCAGGGGATCAACGCTGCCCATCAGCGCCGTGCCCAGGTTCCATGCCAGCAGCAGCAGCACGGTCAAGGCCAGACTCAGCAAGACGATCAGCGCGCTGCGCCCCGGAGTCGTCCAAAACCCCAGCGCCACGCGCACCGCCAGCATCAGCAACAGCGTGGCCAGCAGCCAGGCCAGCGCCGCGGCCAGCAAGGCGCCGGCTGGCCCCAGCCCAGCCCACGCACCCAGCCATGGCAGCAACAGTGATTGCAACTTGATTCCAGCGTTTGTGGTGGCCGGACGGCGCGCAACGCGCCGCCCGGCGACTCAATGCAGCGTCAGCGCATCATTCCATGCATGAACGAGAAACCGATCACCATGCCGATGACCCACATCACAACGGCAATGGCCAGCCAGATCAACCAGTCGACCACCACCACGAGACACGCCTGACCGTAACTGATTTCACCACTCATGGGCGATTTCATCAGCTTCTGGATCAGCCATGCGGTCACCAGGAAATCGGCGATGAAAATGATCAGGCCCGCCAGCATGCCAAGCCAGAACAGCACCAGGCCAAGAACGATGTGAATCACGATCGCGGCGCCGACCACGGCCAGCATCGTGATCACGGCCTGGCCATAGCCCGGACTGGATTTCACCACCATTTTGTAGGCGAACATGAGGATCAGCGCGCCAAGCAAGACCGTGATCACCAGCCCGATCAGCCCACCGATCAGCGCGACCCCAAAACCCATGCCCGCCAGGGCACCGAAATCATTCATGTGCATCCCCTTGTCATTGGACGCCATGCCCCACGCATGGCCGGCACAGCATGCCCCCCGCCATGGCCCCGGGCAAGCCGCATGACATCGCAGCGATTGCGACTGCAGTAGGCTGTACTACCCGCCCCACGCGGAGGCCGCCGATGACGCTGCGCAGCCTGTTCGTCGATTTCAACAGCTACTTCGCCTCGGTCGAGCAGGAGGTGCGGCCGGAGTTGCGCGATCGCCCGGTGGCCGTGGTCCCGGTGCTGGCCGATTCGACCTGCTGCATCGCCGCCAGCTACAGCGCCAAGGCCTGTGGCATCCGCACCGGCACGCGCGTCAGCGATGCGCGCGCGTTGTGTCCCGGGCTGGTGCTGTGCCTGGCACGGCCGGCGCTCTATGTGGAATGGCATCACCGCCTGCTGGAAATCATCGGACGCGTGCTGCCGATCAGCCATATCGGCTCGATCGACGAGGTGGATTGCGAGCTGATCGGCAGCGAGCGGCGGCGTGACAAGGCCGAGGCAATGGCGCGCGCGATCAAGCGCGAAATCGCAGGCACAGCCGAATTCATCCGCTGCTCGATCGGCATCGCGCCCAACGCCTTCCTGGCCAAGACCGCGGCCGACATGCGCAAGCCCGACGGCCTCACCGTGCTCGAGGCCGGCGACCTGCCGCAAGCGCTGCATGCGCTGGCGTTGCGCGATCTGTGCGGCATCGGCCCGGCGCTGGAGCGGCGTCTGCTGCGTCACGGCATCCGCAGCGTGGCGCAGCTGACCGCCGCCGATGCCGCCGCGTTGCGCCGCGTCTGGGGCGGCGTCGAGGGCGAGCGCTTCCACGCGCTGCTGCACGGCGCCTGGCTGGGTGAGCGGCCGAGCGTGCGCAGCTCGGTGGGCCATTCGCACGTGCTTGGCCCCGAGTTGCGCAACGCGCAAGGCGCACGCGCGGTGCTGCAAAAACTGCTGAGCAAGGCGGCGCTGCGCTTGCGCCGATTGGGCCTGCACGCCGGCGCGCTGGCGGTGCGCGTGCGTTACACGGGCGAGCGCCCGCGCTGGGAGCGCGATGCGCGCTTCGCGGACACGGCCTCCACGGCAACGCTGCTGCGCGAATTGCGTGTGCTGCTCGATGATCCGGCGCAGCCCGCCCTGCCCGGCCCGCGCGGCGCGCGACCGCTGGCGCTGAGCGTGACCTTGCACCATCTCAGCGATCCGGCGGACGCCGCGCCGGATCTCTTCGCGGCGCCGGCGACGGCGGATGCACTGGACACGACCATTGACCGCATCAACGCGCGCTTCGGCCACAACGCGGTGTACTTCGGCGGCCTCAGCGCGGCGATCCGCCACGACGCCGCGCCGATGCGCATTCCGTTCAATCGCATCCCCGACAGCGCCAGCGAGGCCGCGCAGCACGAGCTGTGGCTGCAATCGCTCAACCGCTTCAAGGTCGCCGGCCAACTGGCGCACGCGGCAGCGGCACGCGGGCGGCCTGCTAAGCTGCGCACATCGGCCGCAGGCGGGCCGGCTGCAACAGGGGGCGAGACATGATCGCGCGCGTCTGGAGGGGCATCACGCACAAGGACACGGCCGATGCCTATCTCACATTCCTCAACAACGTGGCGCTGCCTGGCCTGGCCGGCAAGGCGGGCCAGCGTGGCGGCTGGGTGTTGCGCCGCTATCAGGGCGAGCATGCCGAGTTCGTGGTGCTGACCCTGTGGGAATCCATGGATGCCATCCGCACCTGGGTGGGCGGCGATCCGCAGCAGGCCGTGTACACCGCCGAGGAAGCGCAATACCTGCTGGATCAGGAAGGCCTGGTGCGCCACTACGAAACCGTGGGCGCGGTGGCGCCACCCGCCGGCCAGGGCACCTGAGCGTCACCCGCCACGCCATCGCCTTGACATGAGAAAAGCGACGCCCGCAGCGACGTCGCTTTCGTGTTGCCTTGATCGCGATACCGGCGCTCAGATCGCGCCGCTCAATTTTTCTTGGCCGCGCGCTCGGCGGCCAGCGTGGCCTTCACTGCCGGACGCGCCTCGACGCGTTTCATGAACGCCTGCAGGGCCGGGTACGGCGCCAGATCGACCCCGACGATCCCGGCCCAGGTCAGCACCGTGTACAGGTAGGCGTCGGCCACGGTGAACTGGTCGCCCAGCAGATACGGCGCGGCGCCCATGGCGGCGACGATCTCGCGGAAACGCTCGGCCAGACGCTCCTGCTGCGCCTGCTTCACGGCATCGGTCGAAGCCGGATTGAACAGTGGGCTGAACTGCTTGTGCAGTTCGGTGGAGATGAAATTCAGCCATTCCTGCAGGCGATAGCGCGCGAAGGTGCCGTTGGCGGGCGCGAGTCCGGCCGTGGGCTTCTGGTCGGCCAGATACTGCACGATCGCCGGGCCTTCGGTGAGGATGGCGCCGTCGTCGAGCTGCAGCGTCGGCACGTAGCCCTTGGGATTGATCTTCCAGAAGTCCGCGCCGTCCTTCAGCCGCTTGGACTTCAGATCGACCTGCACGGCCTCGAACGGCAGACCCAGCTCGTGCAACACGATATGCGGCGACAGCGAACAGGCGCCGGGGGAAAAGTAAAGTTTCATGGGATTTCCTTGTGCGGGAAGAGAAGACAATCAAAAAGACTCAATGCGTATCGGACGCCTTGCCGGATGTGCGGGCAGCGCGAGCCGGCACCAGCGCCGGCGCGCAAACACACTGTTGCCGCCAGCAAGCGTTCAACGCTTCCTGGCCGGGATCAGATCGGTGATGCTGCCATCCATGATCTCGGCGGCCATGGCCACGGTCTCGCTGAGCGTCGGGTGCGGATGGATGGTGTGGCTGATGTCGGCGGCCTCGGCGCCCATCTCGATGGCCAGCGCGACCTCGGCGATCAGATCGCCCGCGTGCACCCCGACGATGCCGCCGCCGACCACGCGTTGGGTTTGCGCGTCGAAGATCAGCTTGCTGAAGCCCTCGCTGCGATCCATGCCCAGCGCGCGCCCCGATGCGGCCCATGGAAAGCGCGCCACTTCGATGGCCAAGCCCTTCTCCTTCGCCTCGCGCTCGCTCACGCCGACCCAGGCGATCTCGGGGTCGGTGTAAGCCACCGAGGGGATCACCCGCGCCAGCCACTCACGCTTCTCGCCGGCGGCGACCTCGGCGGCCAGCTTGGCTTCGTGCGTGGCCTTGTGCGCCAGCATCGGATTGTCGACGATGTCGCCGATGGCGAAGATGTGCGGCACGTTGCAGCGCATCTGCGCATCCACGGCGATATAGCCGCGCGCATCGACGGCGATGCCCGCCGCTTCGGCGCCGATGCGTTTGCCGTTGGGCACGCGACCCACCGCCACGAGCACGCGGTCGAACACGTCACGCGCCGGCTTCGATGCGCCCTCGAACACGACGTGGATGCCGTCCTTCTGCGCGGTGGCGCGCGCGACCTTGGTCTGCAGGTGGATGCCGGCCAGTCGCTTGCCCAGACGCTGCTGCAGCGGCTTGACCAGATCGGCATCGCAACCCGGCATCAGTTGTTCGGCCAGCTCGACCACGGTCACCGCGCTGCCCAGGGCGGCATACACGCAGGCCATCTCCAGGCCGATGATGCCGCCGCCGACCACCAGCAGCGATTTGGGTATATCGGCCAGCGCCAGCGCGTCGGTGGAGTCCATCACGCGCGCATCGTCCCAGGGGAACCCCGGCAACTTCAGCGCCTGCGAGCCCGCCGCGACGATGGCCTGGGCGAAGCGCACGCGCTTGACGCCAGCGTCGGTTTGCACGTCCAGCTCGTGCGGCGCGACGAACTGGCCGATGCCTTGCAACACACGCACCTTGCGCTGCTTGGCCAAGCCGGCAAGCCCACCGGTGAGCTTGCCGACCACGCCATTCTTGAACGCGCGCAATTTGTCCAGATCGAGCCTGGGCGTGCCGAAACTGACCCCGTGCGCAGCCATGGCCTCGGCCTCGGCGATCACCTCGGCGGTATGCAGCAGCGCCTTGGATGGAATGCAGCCCACGTTGAGGCACACGCCGCCCAGGCTCGCGTAACGTTCGACCAGCACCACGTCCATGCCCAGGTCGGCGGCACGGAACGCCGCGGTGTAACCCCCCGGGCCAGCGCCCAGCACCAGCAGTGCGCACTCCATATCAGGCGTGCAGCCATCGACTGTGCCTGGCGCAGGCGCGATGGTGGCCGGAGCTGCAACCGCCGCGGGCCGGGTTGCAGGAGTACTGCCCGCCGCCTTGGCTGGCTCGGCCGGCGCAGCCACAGCGGCCACGCTGGCGGCGGCCTCGATCAGCGCGACCAGCGTGCCTTCGGACACCGCATCGCCCAGCTTGACCTTCAGCTCCTTCACCACGCCCGCGGCCGGCGCCGGCACCTCCATCGTCGCCTTGTCCGATTCCAGCGTCACCAGACCCTGGTCTTTCCGGACCGTGTCGCCGGGCTTGACCAGCAATTCGATCACCGGCACGTCGTGATAATTGCCGATGTCGGGAACTTTGATTTCGATCGTGCTGGCCATCGTGCGGCGTCCTCGGGTGCGGCCGCGCTCAGCGCGCGGTGTCGGAATGGTGATCGGGCGCGATGACCGGCGACGGCGCGGCGGCAACCCGTGGGGTGGACTCGCGCAGCGCCTGCAGCGCCTCGGCGCCGGTCAGTCCAAACCAGCTGCGCAAGTGCAGGTCGCGCTGCGGGAACGGCAGTTCGATGCCGCGCCTGGCGAGCGCGCTGTGCAGCGACCAGTTGTAGGCGGCGCTGACATCACCCGGATGCCGCGTGGCGTCGGCGTTGACCCACACCACCAGCTCGAAATCGAGTGAAGACGCGCCGAAGCCGCTCAGCCAGACCTGCGGCGCATGCGGGCCATCTTGCGCCTGCGTGTGCGGCACCTCGCGCGCCGCCTCGAGCCCAGCCTCGCGCACCTGCTCCTTGTCACTGCCGTAGGCGACGCCGAACGGTACCTTGATGCGCCGCGTGCCCGCCGTCAGGGTCCAGTTGACCAGGCGCCCGCTGACGAACTCGGAGTTCGGCACCAGGATGTCGACATCGTCGTTGGTGTTGATGCGGGTCGCGCGGATGTTGATGTCGCGCACCTCGCCGTGCACGCCCGAGGCCAGCTCCACGAAGTCGCCCACCTTGAGGCTGCGCTCGAACAGCAGGATCAGGCCGGAGATGAAATTGTTGAAGATCGCCTGCAAACCGAAACCGAGACCGACGCCGAGGGCGGCGAAGAACACCGCGAAACGGCTGACCGGAATCCCGGTCGCCGACAGTGCGAACATCACGCCCAGCAACAGCAGGGTGTAATGGCCCAGACGTGCCAGCGTGTACAGCGCCGAGCGGTTGATGTTGTCCGGATAGCGGGTGGCGTAGTGCGTCAGCATCCGCCGCAGCAGATACGACAGCAGGATCGCGCCACCCAGGATCAGCAGCGCGGCCAGCAGCGCACCCACGCTCAGTCGCACCGTGCCGAAGTGGATCAGGCGCAGATCGAGCAGGTTGTCGATCTGCGCGAAGACTGCCTGCGCGCGCGCCTCCAGCCCCGTGGAGGCCGCATGCAATCCGCTCGCGAGATGCGCGGCCATGCGCGGCTCAGAGCAGCAGCCGGCGCAGATCGCCCAGTGCGCGCGCCATGAATGCGGTGAAGCGCGCCGCGGCGGCGCCATCGATGACGCGATGGTCATAGCTCAGCGACAGCGGCAGCATCAGGCGTGGTTCAAACGCCGTACCGTTCCACACCGGCTGCAGGCTGCTCTTGCTGACGCCGAGGATGGCGACTTCGGGCGCGTTGATGATCGGCGTGAACGCGGTGCCGCCGATGCCGCCGAGCGAGGAGATCGAGAAGCAACCGCCGGACATGTCGGCCGGCGTCAGCTTCTTGTCGCGCGCCTTGGCCGAGATCGCGCCCAGTTCGCGCGCCAGATCCAGCAGGCCTTTCTGGTCGCAGTCGCGCAGCACCGGCACCACCAGGCCATCGGGCGTGTCCACGGCGATGCCAATATGGAAATATTTTTTCAGCGTCAGCGTGTCGCCGCTCGCATTGAGCGAGGCGTTGAACGCGGGGAAGGCCTGCAGTGCAGCCACCGCGGCCTTGATCAGGAACACCAGCGGGGTGATCTTCAGATCCTTCTGCTCGGCGCCGAGCTGCTTGCGGAAAGCTTCCATCGCGGTGATGTCGGCCAGATCGTGCTGGGTGACGTGTGGAATCAGCGCCCAGTTGCGCGCCAGATTGGCGCCGGTGGCGCGCTTGATCTTGCCCAGTGGCTGCGCCTCGATCGGCCCGAACTTGGCGAAATCGATCTCCGGCCAGGGCAGCAGGTTGAGTCCGTTGCCAGCCGCGCCGCTGCGTGCGCCACCGCCATCCAGGGCCTGCTTGACGAAAGCCTGCACGTCTTCGCGCAGGATGCGCCCACCCTTGCCACTGCCCTTGACCTTCTTCAGGTCCACACCCAGCTCGCGCGCGAACAGACGCAGTGCCGGGCTGGCATACGGCACCTGATCCGGCATCACCGCGCTGCTGTCGAAGCGCACGGGCGACGGCGCAGCGACTGTCGCGACAGGACGCGGCGGCGGTGCGGCGGTGGCTGGCGTTGATGCTGGTGCTGGTGCTGGTGCTGGTGCCGACGCAGCGGCGCTGGGCAGCGATACAGCGGTGGCTGGCTTGGGTGGCGCAGCCACAGCGACCGCGCCAGCGGCGGCCTCGATCAGCGCGATCAGCGTGCCTTCGGACACCGCATCGCCCAGCTTGACCTTCAGCTCCTTCACCACGCCCGCGGCCGGCGCCGGAACCTCCATCGTCGCCTTGTCCGATTCCAGCGTCACCAGACCCTGATCCCGGGTCACCGTATCGCCGGGCTTGACCAGCAATTCGATCACCGGCACGTCGTGATAATTGCCGATGTCCGGCACCTGGGCTTCGATCAGCGAGGACATGCATGCTCCTGCATTCGGCAATATGCGAGCGCTGATTGTCGCGCAATGCGCCACGCGCGTCATGCTTCATGCGCTGGCTACGCACGCATGCGGCGCCGGCGCCGGCGCCGGCAGCTGCGGCAGCTGCGGCAGCGGCCGATTCCGGCCAGACCCGAGCGCAGGCGCTCGATGACAGCGTTGCGCGACATGGCGTTGCGCGACATCCAGCCGGATGCCTGCGATCGCCGCCGGCGCCGGCAACCCACCGTGCGATCACGACACTGCGGACCGGCAACCTGACCCTGACCGCGCGCGACAAGCTGACGCGCCGCGAATCCGTTCCCGGGAAATTGACTGTGCGCGACCGCACCGACAGCCCTCGCGCCGTTGCGGTAAAAGTCACATACTGATCGCGGTGGTTGTGCGCTTTGCAAAGCCACATAGACAGCGGAGCAGGATGCATCGATGCCAAGGTGCCGCCGCGATGAGCACGCAAGTGCTCGTCCCGACACAAGCGGCGCGGCTCCTCCGCGCTCGTTTGCTTGCACAGCGTGGCAGGCTGCCAGGTTTTGCAAGCTGATCCATCGTTGCTTGGCTCGTTCCGCCAGGAGGACTCGTGATGAAACGTCTGTTCAAACTTGCCTTGCTCGCCGCCGCGGCATTGGCGCCACTCTCGGCCTTGGCCGCCGATGGTTACGTCAACGGTTATGTGAATCTGCGCGCCGGCCCGGACGTGCGCTATCCGCGCGTCGCCACGTTGCCACCGGGTACGCCGATTGCCGTTTTCGGCTGCACCAGTGGCTGGAGCTGGTGTGATGTTCGGGGCGATGGTGCGCGCGGCTGGATCTCCGCGAATTTCGTCAGTTATCCCTATGACAACCAGCGCGTCATACTCTCGGCTTACGGCGGACGCATCGGCATTCCGATCCTCAATTTCGTGCTCGATGCGTACTGGGGCAGCCATTATCGCAACCGCTCCTGGTATCCGCAGCGCACGCAATGGGCGCGGCCTGATTACCGGCAGCAGCCATCGCGTTACCGCCCGCAGCAGGGCCATTATCAGCAACAGGGCCGCTATCAGCCGCAGGGTCGTCCGCAGCCACAGGGCCATTACCAGCCACAAGGCCGCCCACAGCAGCCGCATCCGGGCCAGCGTCCAGGCGGCCCGTGGCATGGTCCTGGTGGTCCCGGGCATGACGGCAAACCACCGCAAGGCCCGGCGCACGGCAAAGACCATGGCGGCCACAGGCCACCGCATGACGGCGGTGGCGGTAGTGGTGGCGGTGGCTGAATCGCGCGATCAGCACCAAGACAGTTTGACGCCCGGTCGCGCCACACATCGGCGCGACCGAGTGCTCATGATTCGATCAGCGCGCGGACCGATCCGCGCGCGCCGCCACGGGCATGCGCCTGATCAGCAGCTCGCGTTGCGGGAATGGAATTGAGATGCCAGCCGCGTCCAGGGTTTCCTTCACCCGACGCGGCAAGTCCTGTTGCAACGGCCACCAGTCGGCGCGCTGCGCCCATGCCCACAAGGTGAGATTGACCGCGCTGTCGCCCAATGCGGCGACATAGACCGATGGCGCCGGATCGCTGAGCACGCGCGCATCCGCGACCAACATGTCATGCAGCACCTGCAGCGCACGCGCTAGATCTTCGCCATAACCGATGCCCACCTGCACCTGCGCACGACGTGTGCCACGGCGGTTGTAGTTGACGATCGCATCACCGCCAACCTTGGCGTTGGGGATCACCACCACGCGGTTATCGGCCAGCACCAATGTGGTGTGCATCAGGCTGATCGCCTCGACACTGCCGCTGTAGCCGCCGGCGTCCACCCAGTCGCCGGTGTGGAATGGCCGGAACAGAATCAGCAATACCCCCCAGGCAAGATTCGACAGCGAGCCCTGCAGCGCCAGGCCGATGGCCAGACCCGCCGCGCCCACCGACGCCACCAGCGAGGCCGTGGGCACGCCGAGGAAGCCCAGCACCGATACCGCGACCAGCACGATCAGCGCGCCATACAGACTGTTGCGCAGAAATGGAATCAGCGTCGGCTCCACGCGAGCCCGCCTCAGCGCACGCCGCATCAGGTTGGCGGCGCGCGCTGCCAGCCACAGCCCCAGTGCGAACAGCACGATGCCCAGCAGTAGGCGCAGGCCCATGCGCACGCTGGCGTGCGAGAGATCGAGCAAGTCCAGTCGACGCATCCATACCTGCATCACGATCGGCCCCGGCAAAGGTCGAAAGCCTATCAGCAGCACACCGGCTGTCGCGATGTTGCGCGCACGGTCAGGCGGCTGCGCATGACCGGAACAATAGCGCTGCGTGCCCGACCCGACCGATGCCTCGACGATGCCATCACCGATGCCATCGCCAGCGCCCATGCGGCGCGAGTGTGTGCACGCGCACGCATGCAGCGTGCGCGCCATCACCCTGTTTCACCAATCTTTGCAAACCCGCCGCGGAAAGACCTTGCAGCGCACAGTTATCAATCTTGTGCGGGCGCAGCATGGATTCATGGAAACGATCATTCACCGCCGCGCAGGATTTTTCCGCCCTGTCATCATGGTCATGATCCTGTTGCTGACCTTGGCTGCGGCACCGGCGCCGCACGCCGCGGAAACGCAACTGAGCATCCGCATCACGCCACGCGCAGCGGCGCTGATCGCGGCCCTGCAGCGCGGTGTGGCGCCATCCGTCGCATTGTCCAGCCTGCCCCGGCGCGGCTCCGGCAAAGCCTTCGTGCAGTCCTGCAATGCAGCTGGCGGCGCCGCCAGCATCGCGCGCACGGCCGACTCGATGCAACGCATCTGCACGTAAGCATCGCGTCGCGCGCACGGCACTGGCTAGGCGAATTGCGCTGCAGCGCAATAAACTGTGCGCTTCCCCGTTACTCGAGTACTGCCCATGGGCCTGGATCTGGTTCCCGCCGGTCGCGACGTGCCGCACGAAATCAACGTCATCATCGAAATTCCCAAGGACGCCGAGCCGGTGAAATACGAAGTGGACAAGGCCTCGGGCGCGATCTTCGTTGATCGCATCCTGTCCACGCCGATGCGCTATCCGTGCAATTACGGCTATGTGCCGCATACGCTGTACGACGATGGCGACCCGGTCGATGCACTGGTCATCCTGCCGCTGCCACTGATACCGGGCTCAGTGGTGCGTTGCCGCCCGGTCGGCGTGTTGCGCATGACCGATGAAGCCGGCAAGGACTACAAGATCCTCGCGGTGCCGACGGCCAAGGTGTTCGCCGGCTACGCGCAAGTCGAGGACATCGCGCAGGTGTCAGCGCACTGGAAGGAGCGCATTGGCCATTTTTTCGAGCACTACAAGGATCTCGAAAAAGGCAAATGGGTGAAACTCGACGGTTGGGACGGTGCCGAGGCCGCGCGTCACGAGGTGTTGAACTCGAAGCAACGCTACGACGCCCTGCACGCCAAGGGCTGAGATTGCGCGCGGACCGCCGCCGATCCGCCCGCGCTGGCGCCATTCACGCGGGGCGATAGACCTCACCACCCTGCTCGCGGAATTCGGCGGATTTCTCCTGCATGCCGGCATCCAGCGCCGCGGCGCTATCCATGCCATGTTCCCTGGCGTAATCGCGCACGTCCTGGGTGATCTTCATCGAGCAGAACTTGGGCCCGCACATCGAGCAGAAGTGTGCGCTCTTGTGCGCGTCCTTGGGCAGGGTTTCATCGTGAAACTCCTTGGCCTTCTCCGGATCGAGGCCGAGGTTGAACTGATCGTCCCAGCGGAACTCGAAGCGCGCCTTGGACAGCGCGTTGTCGCGCGCCTGCGCGCCGGGATGGCCCTTGGCCAGGTCGGCCGCATGCGCGGCGATCTTGTAGGTGACGATGCCGTCGCGAACGTCTTTCTTGTCGGGCAGGCCCAGGTGTTCCTTGGGCGTGACGTAGCAGAGCATCGCCGTGCCGTACCAGCCGATCATCGCCGCGCCGATGGCGCTGGTGATGTGGTCGTAGCCGGGCGCGATGTCGGTGGTCAGCGGCCCGAGGGTATAGAACGGCGCCTCGCCGCACTTCTCCAGCTGCCGGTCCATGTTCTCCTTGATCAAGTGCATGGGCACGTGGCCGGGGCCTTCGATCATCACCTGCACGTCGTGCTTCCACGCGACCTGCGTGAGTTCGCCCAGGGTGTCGAGCTCGGCGAACTGGGCTTCGTCGTTGGCGTCGGCAATGGAGCCGGGGCGCAAACCGTCGCCCAGCGAGAACGCCACGTCGTAGGCCTTCATGATGGCGCAGATGTCCTCGAAGTGTTCGTAGAGGAAGCTTTCCTTGTGGTGCGCGAGGCACCACTTGGCCATGATCGAGCCGCCGCGCGAGACGATGCCGGTGACGCGCTTTGCGCTCAACGGAATGAAGGGCAGGCGCACGCCGGCGTGGATGGTGAAGTAGTCCACGCCCTGCTCGGCCTGCTCGATGAGGGTGTCGCGAAACAGTTCCCAGGTGAGGTCTTCGGCCACGCCGCCGACTTTCTCCAGCGCCTGGTAGATCGGCACGGTGCCGATGGGCACCGGCGAATTGCGCAGGATCCACTCGCGGGTTTCATGGATGTGCTTGCCGGTGGAAAGGTCCATCACCGTGTCCGCGCCCCAGCGGATCGCCCACACCATCTTCTCCACTTCCTCCGCGATGGAGCTGGTGACCGCCGAGTTGCCGATGTTGGCGTTGATCTTCACCAGGAAGTTGCGGCCGATGATCATCGGCTCGCTCTCAGGGTGGTTGATGTTGCTGGGGATGATGGCGCGGCCGCGCGCCACTTGATCGCGCACGAATTCGGGGGTGATGCGCGACTGGATGCTGGCGCCGAAACCCTGGCCCGGGTGCTGCCGGAGCAGCCCCTTGTCGGCCAGGGATTCCAAGCGCTGGTTTTCACGAATCGCGATGAACTCCATTTCCGGCGTGATGAGGCCCTTGCGCGCGTAGTGCATCTGGCTGACGTTGGCACCCGCCCTGGCGCGGCGCGGCAGCGGCAGCCTGGGAAAGCGCACCGCGGCAAGTTCGACGGCCTGGGCGTGGCGGCGTGCGAAATCGGAACTGCGCGCATCCAGCGATTCGCTGTCGCCGCGCGCGGCAATCCACACCGCCCGCAACGTCGGCAGGCCAGCGTTCAAATCGATGCGCGCGGCGGGATCGGTATACGGTCCCGAGGTGTCATACAGCGCCAGCGGCGCATTGACCTCGGCGCCGAACAGCGCCGGTGTATCGGCCAGTTGCACCTCACGCATCGGCACGCGCAGATCGGCACGACTGCCTTGCACATGGATCTTGCGCGAGCCGGGGATCGGCGCGGTGACGGCGGTGGAGAGCGCGGCGCTGGCACTCAACAATTCTGAAACTTGCGCATTCATGGTTCGTCCTCGTGGGCTGGGACGAAGCGGCGGCACCGGCGTGGCCGGTGAAGCTCCCTACGCCGGTATGGGCCGGGTCAGGTTCGAAGGGTCTCTCTCAGCCGTGCGCTTCCGCGCGCGGCACCCCCGCTTCAACGATGTATTCAAGCACGAAGCGCCGTTCACTGCGCGCCTTGCGCTTTCAGCGTGGCGTATAGGCCCGCAGAAACATTTCCACGGCGGCTTCGGCATTGCGGCGAATGTCGGCTTCCTCGCACACGTTGGCGCAGATGAACAGACGCCGCAACGGCAGGTCACCACGCAACAGTGCCAGGAACTGGCCGGCGGCCATGGGAATATCCTTGATCTCCAGCCCGCCGGCTGCCACGGCCTGGGTCAGGAAATGCTCGATCTTCTGCTGGGCGCGGCCCGGGCCCACATCCCACACCAGGCGCCCCAGACGCGGGTCGCCATCGGCGCCGCAATCACCGAGCACCGCGCGGAACAGCGCGGAAAGCTCGGCATTGGCGAGCACGCGCGAATGCGCCAACGCGATCGCGCCCAACGCCACGCGCACGTCGCTGCCGGGCTGGAAATCGAATACCTGCTCGGGCATCAACTCGCCGCAACAGGTCTGCGCGGCCTCGCGGAACAGGCTGTCCTTGTCGCCGAAGTGGCTGTACACGGTGAGCTTGGAAACCCCAGCCGCCTGCGCGATGGCGTCCATGCTGGTGCCTTCGAATCCGGAACGCGTGAATAATTTCTGCGCCGCAGCCAGGATCGCACCCCGCTTCTCCATGTCCTTGGGCCGACCGGGACCCTGCCCCCGCGCATGCGGATGCCCCGTCGCGACGGCTGTTGCGGATGGCTTCACATCGTGGCTCATACATTTTAATATACTCCAAGGTTTAGTATTAGGCCACCCGCCATGCCCATCGACAGCATCGCCCCATGGACCCATGCCTACCTGCGCGCGCAACGCGCGCTCAGCGCATGGATCGAGGCCGACGGCCGCGCCGCCGCGCGGCGCCTGGCATTCGCGGCACGCAGCGCGGTGATGGCGCTGGCGGCGCGCGAGCGCGCGCAGCTGGCGCGCTGGGTCGCTTGGCTGTTGCGCAGCCGCGCGCTCGTGGCGCGCGGTCTCGAGCAGCGCCTGCTGCGCCTGGATACGCGCCTGGCGCGCGCGGTTGCCAACGCCGCCGCGCATCTCCCCGCGCTCCCCGCTGTGCCGATGCAGACCGCACGCGGCGCGCGCCCGACACTTGTCAGCCACCTTGGATGACCTCCGGCACTGCCGGCCTGCGCCAGGCTGCCGCAGGCTCGCGATTGTCCCGCACCGACGCAATGCCTATGCTTGCGCGCTTGACCCTTGACCCTTCCCCGAGCCCGCCCTGATGACGCTGGATTTTGAATTGGCCCGCCAGAACATGGTCAGCAACCAGGTACGCACCTGGGAAGTGCTGGATGCGCGCGTGCTCGATGTGCTGACCGCGCTGCACCGCGAAGACTTCGTACCCGCGGCGTATCGCGACGTGGCCTTCGCCGACCTCGAGCTGCCACTGGGCCATGGCGAGATGATGATGAAACCCGTGGTCGAGGGCCGCATGCTGCAGGCACTCGAATTGACTGCCGAGGACAACGTGCTGGAAATCGGCACCGGCAGCGGTTTCATCAGTGCGTGCCTGGCGCGCCTGGCCGGGCACGTGACCAGCCTCGACATCCACGCTGATTTCACCGCCCGCGCCGGTTCCGCCTTGCGTGCAGCGCATTGCGACAATGTCGAGTTGGTCACCGCCGAGGCGGTGAACGAATTCGCTCCGGCACAACGCTACGACGCCATCGTCGTCACCGGCGCCGTCGCCACGCTGCCGCGGCGCTGGCTGGGCTGGCTGAAGCCCGGTGGACGCCTGTTCGTGGTGCAGGGGCGCGCGCCGGCCATGCAGGCCACGCTGCTGCGGGTCGATGCCGGCACCAGCGAAATCCTGTTCGAGACCGATCTGGCTTACCTGCAGCACGCCGCACCCATTGCCAGGTTCGTGCTCTGAGATTGGTCACCTGACGCACCCCGCAACCCTGCTCCCGACGCTCCCCAGCCGCCCCAGGAATCCACCCATGAATCGCAACCCTTCGCTCACGCTGCTCGGCTGCGCCATCGCGCTGGCACTGATGCCCGCCTTCGCGCACGCCGAGGATTTGCTGCAGGCCTACCAGCAGGCCCGCGCCAGCGACCCCGTGCTGGCCCAGGCCGAGGCCACCAAGCTGGCCACACGCGAAGGCATCGTGCAGGCGCGCGCGTTGCTGCTGCCCTCGCTCTCGGCCAGCTACGCCTACTCGCGCTCGCACGGCACCAGCAGCAGCTCGCAGCCATTCAGCACCAGCAACGGCTTTCAGGTACTCAACTTCACCAGTTCCAACTACAGCTACGGCACCACCCTGCAGGGCACGCTGTCGCAAACGCTGTTCAACTTCTCCGACTGGGCCAACCTGAAGGCCGCGCACGCCAACGCACGCAGCCAGGACGCCACCTATGCATCGGCCGAGCAGGATCTGTACCTGCGCGTGGCCACGGCTTATTTCGGCGTGCTCGCCGCGCAGGATCAACTGACCTATTCCGAAGCCAACGCCAAGGCCCTGAAAAGCCAGTTCGATCAGGCCAAGCAGCGCTTCGAGGTGGGTCTGGCCGCGATCACCGACGTGAACACCGCGAAAGCGCAGTACGACACCGCCGTGGCCACGGTGATCTCGGCGCGCAACGCGCTGGACGATGCGCGCGAGGCGCTGACCCAGATCACCGGCAAGCCGGCGCGCGACCTCAAGCCATTGCGCGAACATATCCCCATGAACGCGCCCACGCCGGACAACATGCAGGCCTGGGTGGACATGGCGCTGAGCAACAACCCCGCGCTGCTGGCCTCCGAACAGCAGGTGCAATCCGCCAGCGACAGCGTCAAGGCCGCCTATGGCGCGCACCTGCCCACGCTGTCCGCGCAGCTCAGCTACACGCGCAATCCCGGCTGGGCTGACCAGAACTCGCGCCTCGGCGGCATCGGCGCGTATCACACCGACAGCCTGAGCCGCGATACCGCCATCGGCGTGGTGCTGAGCATCCCCATCTTCAATGGCTTCGCCACGCAGTCGCGCGTGCACCAGGCCATCTACAACCGCGAAAGCGCGCAGGACGTGCTCGAGCAGAACCGCCGCGCGCTGGTGCGCAGCACGCGCAACGCGTTCCGTTCGGTGCTGTCCGGCATCGCCAGCGTCGAGGCCAACAAGGCCGCGGTGGTGTCATCCAAGAGCTCGCTGGAAGCCACCCAGGCCGGCTACGAGGTCGGCACACAGACCATCGTCGACGTGTTGCTCGCGCAACAGACCCTGTTCCAGTCGCAGAGTGCCTATTCGCAGGCGCGCTACACGCTGCTGCTGAATCGCCTGTCGCTGGCCTATGACGGCGGCAAGCTGGGGTATACGCAACTGCAGGAAATCAACGCGCTGCTGCAGTAAGCGGCGTCGCGCGAGCGGGCGCGTCCAGTTCGCGTTCGATCGCGGTTTCGATTTCGGCCAGCGCACCACGCCCGTGCTCGATCACGCCCAATGCCGCTGCACCCATGCGCGCGCGCAGGGGCGCATCCTGCAACAGCTCGATCACCGCGGCTTCCAGCGCCGCGGCGTGCGCGATGCGCAACGCGGCACCGGACGCCAGCAGTGTCTCGGTGATGTCCTGGAAATTGAACGTGTGCGGCCCGACCAGCACCGGCACGCCCAGCGCCGCGGGCTCCAGCACGTTGTGCCCGCCAATCGGCGCCAGGCTGCCGCCGACGAAGGCCAGATCGGCCGCGGCGTAATACGTCATCAGCTCGCCCAGGCTGTCCAGCACGAAGCACTGCGAGTCCGGCGTCGGCGCGCCATCAGCGCTGCGCGTGGACACCCTGAAGCCCGCGTTGCGCGCCGCCTGCGCCAGCGCGCGGAAGCGCTCGGGATGGCGCGGCGCGATCAACAGCAGCGCTTCGGGCAATGCGCGCAGCACCGCGGCGTGCGCATGCAACACGGCCTGTTCCTCGGCCTCGTGCGTGCTGGCGGCGATCCATACCGGACGCAAAGTGCCCAGCGCGGCACGCACCTGCGCGCCTGCGCCACGCACGCTGTCGGCCACGGCCATGTCGAACTTGAGGTTGCCGACCACGCGCACGCGCTCGGGACGCGCGCCCAGACGTCGATAGCGCCTGGCATCCACCTCGCTTTGCGCCAGCACCAGCACCACGGCATCCAGTGCCGCGCGGATCAGGCGCACGCCGGGCAGGATGGCAAAGCCGCGCATCGAGCGCTCCGACAAGCGCGCATTGACGATCAGCAAAGGCACCCGCTGGCGCCCCGCCGTGGTGTACAGGTTCGGCCAGATCTCGGTTTCCGCGATCACCCCGAGGCGCGGCCGTGTGCGTGCAAAAAAACGCCGCACCGCGTCGGGCAGGTCATAGGGCAAGTAGGTGTGGTGCACGCGCGCGCCAAACAACTGGCGCACGCGCGCCGAACCAGTCGGCGTGCCCGTGGTCAGCACCAGCGGGATCTCGGGATGTCGCGCCAGCAGCCCTTCGACCAGGCGCGCCAGCGCATTGACCTCACCCACCGACACCGCGTGCAGCCAGAGCGGACGCGCCCCGGTCAGCCGCGGCACATAGCCGAAGCGCTCGCGCCAGCGCCGCAGATAATCGCGATTGCGCAACCCGCGCAACGCCACGCGCACCAGCATCAACGGCGCCAGCAGGTAGAGCAGCAGCGTGTAAAGCAGACGCGCCAAACCATGGGCCTTCGACGATGGCGCGGCAGTATAGCCAGCACGGCGCCGGCATGATGCGGGGGGCTCGCGGCGCGGGTGCTACCATGCGCGCCGCATGCCGCACGCCCGCGACAGAATCCCGCGCCGCCTGCTCGCACCGCGCCACTGGCCGGCGTGGGTGGGGGTCGGCGCGATCTGGCTGGCCGCGCGTCTGCCCTATCGCATGTTGATGGCCTGCGGTCGCGGCGCAGGTGTGCTGGCCGCGTACCTGGTGCCGGCCCGCCGCCGCGTGGCCGCACGCAACTTGCAGTTGTGCTTTCCCGAACTCGATGCCGTAGCGCAGCGGCGCCTGCTGCGTGCCAACCTGCGCAACCTGGGCCTGATGCTGGCCGAATTCGCGCTGGGATGGATGGGCAGCCCGCGCGCGCTGGCGCGCGTGCCGGTGCGCTTCGAGGGCTTGCAGCACCTGCATGAAGCACAGGCCGATGGCCACGGCGTACTCCTGGTCGGCGCGCATTTCACCCACCTCGAGTTGTGCGCGCGCCTGCTGTCCATGCGCGTGCCGCTGGCCGGCATGTACCGGGTCATGGACAGCGCGGTATTCGAGCACGTGGTGCTGCGCGCGCGCCTCGGCTACGCCGCCGCCATGTTCACCAAGGACGACCTGCTCGGCACGGTGCGCCACCTGCGCCGCGGTGGCGTGCTGTGGTACGCCCCCGATCAGGACATGCGCGGCAAGGACAACGTGTTCGCACCGTTCTTCGGCGTGCCCGCCGCCACCATCACCGCCACGCATCATCTGGCACGCATGTCCGGCGCGCGCGTGCTGCTGTTTGCGCACCGCCGCGTGCGCGGCGGTGGCTACGAGATCCACATCGAGCCCGCGCTGCGCGATTTCCCCAGCGACGATGTACTGGCCGACACCATGCGCATCAACGCCGCCATCGAGGCCATGGTGCGCGCCGCGCCGGCGCAGTATCTGTGGGTGCACAAGCGCTTCAAGGGCCGTCCGCCGGGCCTGCCGCCGGTGTATTAGAGCGAAACCAGGCGCCATCGCGACACCCGCCGCGCCCTTGCCAGGATGCAACGCATGGGGGTGCGGGATGCCTGTTCGTCCAGGCAGCGTCGTCCCGGTTCTCAGTGTTCCGCCGCCGGCACGCTGCGCGCGAAGTCGCCGTTGGGTCCGGGGAACACCACCGGGCTGGCGTAGCCGTCGGCGGAAACGCTGCTGACACCGAAGAACCAGTCGTCGATGTTGACCTTGTCCAGCGTGATGGACAGCGCGCCGTCCCTGCCGCGCGCGGCGGTATCGGCGGGCACCCAGCGGCTGTGCTGCCATGCGGGCGCGGTGGTGGCGCGCCACCACACGCGATAGCCGACGGCACCGGGCACCGGCTGCCAGCGCACCGTGGTGTCGACGGTGACCGCGCCGCTGATGGCCACGCCCGCGGGCGGCGCTGGCGCGCGCGCCAGCGCGGCCATGGCCACGGCGTTGAGCGCGGTGACCTTGGCCAAGTACGGAAAGTCCACGCCAGCGAGCACGTCGCCGTACTGCTGGCCGTTCACCTTGCGCACGTCCTGGTGCTCGTGGGTGTAGTTCTCGCTGCGCTCGGTGAAGCGCACCGCAGGGAAGCCGGCGGCGAGGAACTCGACCTGGTCGCCACCGCGCTGGTAGCGGTCGGTGCGGTAGACCAGGCGCACATGCAGATTGTCCACATAGCGCGGCGCCAGCGTGCCGATGAAGCGCGCCAGATTGCGCGAGGGCGAATCGACCTCGCCACCGGTGTAGTTGAGCGCGCGCACCTGCTGCGGCGTCAGCGTGCTCTTCAGGCCCTGCGCGAACAGGCGGACGGTGGTGTTGTCGATCACGCCGTCCTCGCCGGTGATGCCGCCGATGATGTCGTTGTTGAGATCGGCCTCGACCTGCCAGCCGTGCGCCACGGCATACCCGGCCAGCACCTTGCCGCCATACAGGCCCTGCTCCTCGCCGGAGTCGACGGCGAACACCAGGGTGGCCGGAAAGCGGTACTTGCTGAGCACGCGCGCGGCCTCGATCACCGCGGCGACGCCGGAGCCATCGTCGTCGGCACCGGGCGCGTCGGATGTCGAGTTCATGATGTCGGTGACGCGCGAATCCAGGTGCCCGGTGATCACGATCACGCGCTGCGGATCGGATGTGCCACGCAGGATCGCGACCACGTCCTGTACCTCGGTGGGCCTGGGGATGCGTGGCCCGGTGAAGGTTTGCGCGGGCGTGATGATCTGCAGACAACCGCCGCAGTCGCTGCTGATGGCTCCGAAGCGCGATTTCACCCAGCGCCGCGCGGCGCCGATGCCGCGCGTGTTCGAGGCGGTCTCGCTGAGCGTGTGGCGCGTGCCGAAACCGACCAGCGTGCGCACCGTGTCCTGCAGCGCGGCAGGGCTGACGGCCTGTGCGATGTGGCGCAGCCCGGGGTGGAAATCCGCCGCTGGCGGCGTGGCCGGCGCGGCCCAGGCCGCCAGCGGCAGGGCGATGAGTGCGGTCAGTAGCGCTGCGGCGCGCATGGGAATCTCCTGTGACTGGCATGGAAGCCGGACGTGATCATCCTCTTGTGAAGTCCGCCCTGCGTGAGCGGGAAGCGCGACGCGCGCGCCGCGGACGCCGGGTCGCGCGTCAGCCATGATCGCTGTCGTCGTGCCCGACCAAAGGCGCCGCAGCGTCAACCGGCAGCGCCTGCGCAATGGGCCAGTCGGCCAGCCGCTGCGCGGCCACGGCATGACCCAGAGCGATCATTTCCTCGGCGCGGTAAAACTCGTACACGGCGCAGCAGTCGCGCGGCAACTCGATGAGCAGGTCGGGCCGGTACGCGGCCAGGCGCAGGCGCGCAAGGTTGCCCTGCATCATGTCCATCGTCTGGCTCATCAGGCTGATCCAGTTGGGTTCCTGCGCGGGCTTGGGCGCGGGCTCGGCCGGGGTGTGGCCGGTGAGATGCTGCACGAAACTGGCAAAGCGCTGCCGGTACGGACCCTGCGGCACGGGTTCGGTGGCCGCTTTGGCGTGGCCGCGACGCGGGCCGTCCAGACTCACGGCGATCAGATGGTCATAGCGCTCGCGCAGCAGCGGCGTCACCGGTACCGGATTGAGCAGGCCGCCATCGACGAGGCGATGGCCGTCGACCACGTGCGGATGAAACACGCTGGGAATGGCGATGGAGGCGCGAATGGCATCGAACAGCGGCCCACGCGAGATCCACACCTCGCGTTGGCGCTCCAGGTCGGTGGCCACGGCGGTGAAGCTGATCGGCAGCGTTTCGATGTCGGCCTCGCCAACCAGATCGCGCACCGCGGCGATGATGCGCTCGCCTTTGATCAGGCCGGCGCCGGTGAGCGTCCAGTCGACCAGGCGCAGCACGTCGAGCTTGTCCAGCGAGCACACCCAGTCGCGGTACACATCGAGCTTGCCGAGCGCGTAGATGCCGCCGACCAGCGCGCCGATCGAGCTGCCGGAGATGGCGCCGACTTCGAAGCCGGCCTCCTCAAGCGCCGCGATCACGCCGATGTGCGCCAGCCCCTTGGCGCCGCCCGAACCCAGCGCCAGCGCCACGCGCGGCTTGACCGGCGGCAGCAACGCGCTCATCCGCGCGGCCCGCGCTGGTAGGTCTGCTGGGCCAGCGCCAGCAGTGATTTCATTTCCTCGCGCAGCGGCAGTGGCGCGACCACCTCGGCATCGGGCCCGTACTTGAGCACGTCCATCAGCAATTCGCGCGAGTTGGCGTAGGGCACCTTCAGCTCGTAGCGGCCATCCGCCATGAAGTGTCCCTCCTGCTGCGAGTGCCAGTGCGTGTCGGCCACCCAGCGCGCGGCGTGCGCGGAGAAGCGCAGCACCGCGATGGCGCGTGGCGTGCCGGAAAAAATACCGTAGCCCGCAGCCAGCACCGCGTCGAGCTCGGCGTCGGGCACGTCGCGCGCGCGCGCGCCGGGGGTTTCGACCTGACGCATGCGATCCACGGCGAAGCTGCGCAGCGCGTCCTTGTCCTCGTCCCAGGCGTCCAGGTACCAGTTGTCGCGGTAGTGCACCATGCGCTGCGGCGACACCACGCGCCGCGTTTCATTGCCGGTGGAGCGCGCCCGGTAAAGGAAGCGCAGTTGCTGCCGCGCCAGCACGCCGGCAGCGACGCTGCGGAACACGTGCTCGTCGAGCCGGCGCACGCCCTGTGCCAGCACGCGGATGCGTTCCAGTGGCGGCGCCTGACCACCGGCGTGCTCGGTCAGCAGGCGCTCGATGCGCGCGCGGAACGGCGCCAGCGCGCTGGACAGCACGCCCGGATCGGCGCGCGCCACCACGGCATGCAGCGCCAGCAACGCGGCCAGCTCCTCGCTGTTGAACCAGAACCCGGGCAGCTCGAAGGTGGCGGCCGCGGTCTCGGCGTAGCGGAAGCTGGCGGCCTCGCCGCCACCGGTTTCAATCGGCGCGCCCAGCGCGTCGCGCAGGTAAGCAACGTCGCGATACACGGTGGCGCGCGAACAGCCCAGCTCGTCGATCAGCCGCGCCAGTGGCACGGGCCGGCGCGCAGCGCGCAACAGGCGATGCAACAGCACGATGCGCTCGTAGCGATCCATACAGTGTCTTGCGGGTGACCTCGCGCTAGCATGCGTGCGCGGCGCGGCCGCGGCAAGTTCCGGAACTTTCCATGCGCGCGCGCGGTCGCTTGATGGACCTCGGGCACGGCGCCGCAAGCATCGCCGCCGCCACGCCATCCCTCCACCCCACGAGTTTTCAATGACCCCCCGAATCACCCTTCGCATCCTCTGCGCCGCGCTGTTGCTGGCGCTCAGCCTGCCCGCCCTGGCCGCTGACGGCGCATCGGGCAGCCCGACGAAAAGCAGCGATCCGCAAGGCTGGTCCGGCAGCGGCCAACTGGGCCTGGCCGCCACCACCGGCAACACGCGCTCGCAAAACCTCAACGCCGGGCTCGATCTCAAATTCACCGGCGACAACTGGATCTATCACTTCGATGCCAGCGCGTTGCGCAGCCGCGGCGTGATCAGCGTGAGCCTGCCCGGACCGGGCGGCACGCCGATCGACGTCAACCAGTATCGCGTCACCGCCAATCGCTACACCTTCGGCGGCAGTGCGGCGCTGGTACTCGATGCGGACAATCGTCTGGTCAGCACCATGCGCTACGACCATGACAATTTCTCGTCTTATCGCTATCAGGCCGCGGTCGCGGTGAGCTGGGGCCATGTGCTGCTCAAGAGTGCCACGACGGACCTGGACTTCGAGATCGGCCCAGGCATCAAGCGCTATCGCGTGGAAGGCGACCTCGCCAATCACTCGGCCGGCATCGTGCGCGGCGCGCTCAACTACCAGCAGAAGCTCACCGACAACACGCGCATCGAAAACCACCTGCTGATCGAAGCGGCCAGCTTCGACACCTTCGCCGAGAACACCACCAATCTCGTCGTGCAGATGAACAAGCGCCTGGCGCTGAAGGTGGGCTTCCAGATCCGCCACAACACCAAGCTCAACAACACGCTGCTGCTGAACTCGAGCGGCGGCACCGCCAAGACCGACACGCTGCTCACGACCAACCTGGTCTACAACTTCTGAGCAGCGCAGCCCGAAGGCCGAAAGTCGCGGGCGGGGGGCTGCATGCGGCATGCTTGCGGCATGGATACCCGACAAGCCCCCGAACTCCTGCCCGCGGTCGAAATCGCCAGCGGCCCTTCACCCCGGCACAGCATCATCTGGTTGCACGGCCTCGGCGCCGATGGCCACGATTTCGCGCCGATCGTGCCCGAGCTCACGCGCGGCCTGGCGCCGCTGCGTTTCGTGTTTCCGCATGCGCCGCAACGCGCGGTGACCATCAACGGCGGCCTGCGCATGCGCGCGTGGTACGACATCCGCAGCTTCGATCTGGGCCATCGCACCGACGAGGCCGGGCTGCGTGAATCGATGGCGCAGGTCGAGGCGCTCATCGAGCACGAACGCAACGCGCACGGCATTGCAGCGGACAAGGTATTCCTGGCCGGCTTTTCGCAGGGCGGCGCGGTGGCGCTGTGCGCGGCGCTGCGTCACGCGCAGCCACTGGCCGGGGTGATCGCGCTGTCCACCTACATGCCGCTGGCCGATCAGCTCGCCAGCGAGCGCAGCGCCGCCAACGCACATCTGCCGGTGTTCATGGGCCATGGCAGCCTCGATCCGGTGGTGCCGCAGGTGTTGGGCGCGGCGGCGCGCGATGCGCTCGGCGCACTCGGCCACACGGTCGATTGGCACAGCTACACGATGGCGCATGCCGTGCTGCCGCAGGAGATCGCCGACCTGCGCGCGTGGCTGGCGCGCCGGATGGGCGACTGAGCATGCGCGTGCCGCGCCGCGCGCTGCCCGACTTCTGCCACGGTGGCGAGCTGCTGGCGCTGGCCGTGGTGGCGCTGCTGGTGGCGGTGGTGATGCAACTGGCGCCCAGCGCCGATGCGCACCTGCGCGTGTGGTCGCTGAGCCTGCTGTTCGCGGCGTGGCTGGCGCTGCTGCTGGGCGTCACCTTGTGCAAAACGCGACCGCTGTTGCAGCGTCTGCCGGGCGCCTGGCCATGGGCCGGCGCGTGGCTGCTCAGCGTGCTGCTGGTGCTGGTCGCCGCCAGCGTGGTGTGGTGGCTTGATCACGCGCTGGGCACCGGGCTGGCCGCGCGCAACGGCACGCGCTTCGTGCTGGGCAGCAGCGCAGCCACCGCGCTGGTCGGCGCCGCGCTGCTGCGCTATCTGTGGGTGCTGGACGACTGGCGCGAGCGCCGCGACGCGCTGGCGCGCGCGCAACTGGAGGCGCTGCAGGCGCGCATCCGCCCGCATTTCCTGTTCAACAGCCTCAACACCGCGCTGGCGCTGGTGCCGATCGATCCGCAGGCCGCCGAGCGCACGCTGGAGAATCTGTCCGACCTGTTCCGCGCCGCGCTGGATGACCCGCGCGCGGGCACGCTGGGCGAGGAGCTCGACTTGATCGAGCGCTATCTCGCCATCGAGCAGTTGCGCCTGGGCGCGCGCCTGCGCGTCACCCGCGACTGGGACGATCTGCCGCGCGACCTGCCGCTGCCGCGCCTGCTGCTGCAGCCGCTGGTCGAGAACGCCATCCACCACGGTATCGCCGCGTGCGCCGCCGGCGGCACGCTGGAGCTGCACGGCGAGCGCATGGACGGCACGCTGCTGATCCGCATCCGCAATCCGCTGCCGGATGCGCCGGCGCGCGCCGGCACCGGCCACGGGCTGGCCAACGTGCGTGCGCGCATCGGCTACCATTTCGGTGCGCGCGCGGTGCTCGAGGCTGGCGCCGTGGATGCGCACTGGCAAGTAACCCTGCGGCTGCCCGATGCGCGTACTGATCGCCGATGACGAACCGCTGGCGCGCACGCGCCTGGAGATGCTGCTGCGCGACTGCCCAGGCGCCGAGCTGGTCGGCAGCGTGGCCAGCGCCAGCGCGGCGCTGGCCGCGCTGCCCGAACTCAAGCCCACCGTGCTGCTGCTGGATATCGGAATGCCCGGCGTCGATGGTCTGGCGCTGGCCGAGCGCATCGCGCGCATGACGCCGCCGCCACAGGTGGTGTTTTGCACCGCGTATGCGCAGCACGCGCTGCGCGCCTACGAACTGAAGGCCGCCGACTATCTGCTCAAGCCGGTGCGCATCGAACGCCTGCGCGAGGCGCTGGAACGCGCGCGCAAGCTGCATGCCGAGAGCGCCGCGGCGCGTCCGCATCTCAGCGGCATGGTGCGCGGCGCGCGTCTGCGCGTGCCGCTGGACGAAGTGATCGCCCTGCTCGCGGACGAAAAATACGTGACCGTGCACCATCAGGGCGGCACGCTGCTGATCGAGGATTCGTTGCGCACGCTCGAGCAGGCGCACCCCGAGCGCTGGCTGCGCCTGCATCGCAGTTGCCTGATTCCGCGCGAACGCCTGCTCGGCCTCAACACCCTGGCGGACGGGCGCATCGTCGCGCAGCTCGCCGGCAGTACCCTGCAACCCGAAGTCAGCCGTCGCAACCTGCCCACGGTGCGCGCGTGGCTGCGCCACCCGTGAGGCATCGATGAGCTCATTACCGCTGCGTATCGCCACCCGGCAAAGCGCGCTGGCCCTGTGGCAGGCCGAGCACGTCGCGCAGCGCCTGCGCGCCGCGCATCCGGGCCTCGCCGTGGAACTGGTGCCGATGACCACGCGCGGCGACCAGGTGCTGGATCGGCCGTTGGCTGAAATCGGCGGCAAGGGACTGTTCCTCAAGGAGCTGGAAGTCGCGTTGCTGCAGCAGCGCGCCGACATCGCCGTGCACTCGCTCAAGGACGTGCCCGCCGAACTCGAGCCGGGTTTCGCGCTGATCGCGATCCTGGCGCGCGCCGACGCCGCCGATGCGTTCGTCAGCAACTCGCACGCCGCGCTGCCGGATCTGCCGCGGCGCGCGCGCGTGGGCACCTCGTCGCTGCGCCGCCAGGCGCAATTGCGCGCGCTGCGCCCGGACCTGGATCTGCTGGACCTGCGCGGCAACGTCAACACGCGCCTGGCCAGGCTCGATGGCGGCCACTACGACGCCATCGTGCTGGCCGCGGCCGGGCTGGAGCGCCTGGGACTCGCGGCGCGCATCCGCAGCCGCCTCGCCGCACCCGACTGGCTGCCGGCGCCGGGACAGGCCGCGATCGCCGTGGAAGCGCGCGCCGGCGACTCGCGCATCAGCGCCCTGCTGGCACCACTGCACGATGCCGAAACCGATGTGGTGGTGCGCGCCGAGCGTGCCTTCAATGCCGCCCTCGGTGGCAGTTGCACCCTGCCGGTAGGCGCCTGGGCCGTGCTCGGCGAACACGAGTTGCATCTGTACGGATTGGTCGGCGACGCCAGCCGCGGCACCTTGCTGCGCGGCGAATTCAGCGGCACCGCGCAAGCTCCCGAAGCCCTCGGCCAGAGCCTCGGCGCGATGCTGCTGCGCGAGGGCGCGGCGGCACTGCTGGGGCGGTAAGCGCGTCGGACTGCACGCCACCCTTGGTCACGCACGGGATGGACGCCGCATGCCCAGGCCCACACGCAATCTTGTCAGCGCACCACCGCACCCTGCATAGTCCCGGCACCGGGGAGGGCGATGCATGCAAGCCAAATCCTTGCGCCTGACCGAGCGCTGGTTGCAGCGCGCGCTGTGGCTGCTGGCGTTGATCTTCGCGTGGTTCCTGATCGGGCTGGGCGGGCTGATCGTCGGCGACCTTCCGCAAGTCACGACCAGCCTGTCACAGGAACAGTTCATGCCGCAGCCGGCCACGCAGCGGCTGCAGGATTCGATCGACGCGCAGCAACGCATTCAACGATCCATCATCGACGCGCGCGATCAGGCGCGGCTGGTGGAGAAGGCGCGCGCGGATGCCCTGGCCGCCGCGCGCGCCAATTTCGCGGCATGGGTGGCCACGCGCAAGGCCACCGGGCTACCCGATCAAGACGCCGAACTGATCGCGCGCGCACGCAGTCTCGATGCACTGCAGACCGCGCTGCTGAGCTCGCAACAACAGGTGCGCGCCGCCGACGCGCGCCTGCTCGACAGCAGGCAGGCCATTGCCAGGGCGCAACAGCAACTCGATGACGACACGCAGGGCGCGCAGCAGCGCTACGCCGCCGCGCGACACACCCAGCAATTGCGCGTGTTCGGTCTGCGTCTGGCCTTCACCCTGCCGCTGCTGCTGATCGCCGGCTGGCTGCTGCGCAGTCATCGCAAGAGCCGCTACTGGCCGTTCGTCTGGGGTTTCGCGTTCTTCGCGCTATTCGCGTTCTTCGTCGAGCTGGTGCCCTACCTGCCCAGCTACGGCGGTTACGTGCGCTATGCCGTCGGCATCGTGCTGACGCTGGTCATCGGCGTCTGGGGCATCCGCCGCGTCCATGCCTATCTGGAACGGCAACAGACCACCGAGGCGCGACCCGAGGCCGAGCGCCGCCAGGAGCTGGACTACGACCTCGCGCAGGCACGGCTGGCGAAAAAGCTATGTCCCGGCTGCGAACGCCCGGTGGACCTGGACGACCCGGCACGCGACTTCTGCATGCACTGCGGCATCACCCTGTTCGATACGTGCCACGCCTGCGGCACGCGCAAGAGCGCGTTCGGGCACTTCTGCCATCACTGCGGGCACGCGCACGACCCCGTCGCAGCTGCCGCCGTGGCGACACCGTGAACGCCACGCGCCTGCCGCGCATGCGTGCCCTGTTCGGGCTGGTGTTGCTGGCCTGCGCCGGCTGGGTCATGCCCGTTGCAGCGCAAGTAGCCACCCACCACCACGCCCGCCGGCGCTGGCTGCGGCAACTGTCCGTGCAACTCGCGCAACGACGCAATGACGCCAATGCGCAATTGCTGCTCGGCCTGCTCAACTGGAAACAGGATCGCCTCGTTTACTTGGCGCGCGCCCATGCTCTTGCACCAAAGTCTCGCGCGCTGGCCTGGGTCTATGCGGAAACGTGCGACGACACGCAAAACCCGTGCGCACAGCGCTTCCGTGCGTTGCAGCGCCTGGCGCCCGACAACGCCGCGGCCTGGATGCAGGAGCTGGCCATCATTCCAATCCGCGGACCCGCGCGGCAGATGCCGGGGTTCGCCGCGCAACGTGCGCGGATCATCGAGCGGATCGCCGCCAAATCGCGCTTTGACACCTACCGCATCGCGCTGATCCATCGCCTGCTGTCGGCGTTGCAGGACGCGCCCGCGTATCCGGTGAAATCGCAGGGCAGCGCGGCATTCACACGCTGGATATTTGCATCCGCCCTGCAGACAGCCTGGACCACGCCGCCGTTTCAAGGCGTCGAACTGGCCTGCCGTCCACGCCCCGCCGAAGCACGCCTGCGGCAGGCCTGCTACCGCCTGGGCGAGACCATGGCGCTGCGCGGCGATACGCTGACAGCCAACCTGATCGGCGCCGGCGTGGCCCGCACCGATGCACCCGACACCACGGCGCGCATGGCCGCACAGGCGCGACAGCGCGAAGTGCTATGGCTACTCGGCGCCCTGCGGCAGGCAGGCGATCAGCCCGGTTTTCCGGCGCGGTTTCTCGCCATGTGGGACCGCGACCCGCGCGAAATCGACGATGTGCGCGCGATCATCGCGGCGGTGGGGTTGAGGACGACACCGCCGCCGGGTTGGCGACCGAAGCCGCCGCTGCGGGGCTGAGCACGGACGCGCCCCGCGCGCTCGCGGCATCATGTGCAGCGTCGACGCGGCGCAGCCACAGCACCAGACCCAGCTCGATGCGATCGGCGACGGTGAAGCGGTGGCCGCGCATGCCGAAGTCACTGCGCCGGATGTTGCCGCGCGCCAGCACGCGGCAACTGTCGCGCGGGACGGCGGCAACGGCAGCGTCCGCAGCCGTGCTGGTCGCCGCGGCGGGCACGACGATGCTGCCGAACACAGCGGGCGCGACTGCCATGGCCGCGTTGGCCGCAAGCGCGGACGTGGCCGCCGCCGCGCCGCTAGCGCTGGTCGCGGCGCGCATGCTGCCACCGGAGTCAGCGGGCGCATCGGCGTCCTGCAATGCCGCGAGTGCCGCGCAGGGCTGCGGCAACACCGTGAACACCACGTTGCGGGTGATGCCGCGCAGCGTCACCGCACCATCCACCGTGCCGCCACTGGCGAGGGTGGCCAGCGCGAACGGCGCCGAGCGGAAGTCGATGCGCGGGTACTGCGCGCTGTCGAAAAACTCGGGGCCGCTGGCAAAACGCTGGTAGTCGCGGCTTTGCATGCGCAGCGCGCGCGTGTCCACGCGCAGGTCCACCTGCACACGGCCGGCACCCAGCGCGTGGACACGGCCGCTGAGTTTGTCCAGCACGCCGATGACCTTGCCGAACCACAGCACATGCACGCCGAACTCGACATGCGAGCGCGCCGCGTCGACTTGCAGCAGTGTGGCGGCGCTGCTTGTCGGCAGTGCAACGCCGCAGCACAACACCAGCAGCAGCCAACCGCGCAGAGGCTTCATCTCATGGCTGCCAGGACTCGATGAGACTGGCTTTGCCAGCGGCCTCCAGACGCAGGCGCAGCAACCCGCAGGTGGGCAGCGCGCGCGGCGCCGGCCAGCCGCACAGCGCGCCGGCGAACTGCTCCATGCCCGGATTGTGGCCGACCAGCAGCGCGCGTCCACGTGGCGGAATCTGCTCGAGCAGCGCCTGCAAGGCCTCCCTGTCGGCGAGATACAACTGCGGCAGCAGATGCGCGTCGAGCACGTGATCGGGCAGCGCACTGGCCAGCGTGCTGCGTGTGCGCACCGAGGGTGATGCGTAGACCTGATCGAAACGCAGGTTCTGCTGCTTGAGCCAGGCGCCCAGGCGCTCGGCATCGGCCTGGCCGCGCGCGCTGAGCACGCGATCGAAATCATCCTGTTTGCCATGCGGCGCACGCGCCTCGGCATGGCGCAGCAGCACCAGCTCATGCATGTCGGAATTCACGCGCAAACTCCGCGATGATCACGGGCCATAACGCTCAACAATTGCGCTTGATCCAGCGCAGCAGCGGCAACCAGTCTTCCTGATGGCCGCGCACCTGCTCGGAATTGAAATCGAACAGGCCCTTGCCGAGACCAGCCAGCAGCACGTAGGCCTGACTGTCGCGCAACTCGGCCACCAGCGGCACGCCGAAGCCGCGCAGGGTTTCCAGCGCCTGCTGGCTGGCGTTGGTCCATGGCTTGAGGCGATTGGCCACCAGGCCCACCGCCAGCTTGCCGCGCTTGATGCGCGGCACGGCGGCCAGCTCGTGCAGCAGCGGCAACGTGGCTTCCAGATCGATCACCGAGGGCAACACCGGCACCAACAGCGCATCCACTTCATCCAGCCACGGCGCGAGCTGCGCGGCACTGGCTCCGGCCGGGCTGTCGATCAGCAGGCGTTCGCCGTCGTGCGGCACCTGCGCCAACGCGTTGCGCCGCGTGCCGTCGATGCCCAGCACGCCGGGCAGCGCAGCGGGCCGCCGCGCGCACCAGCGCAGGCTGGAGCCCTGCGGATCGGCGTCGATCAGCACCGTGCGCTTGCCGCCCTGCGCGTAGGCCGCGGCGAGGTTGGTCACCAGCGTGGTCTTGCCCACGCCACCCTTGCGATTGACCACCAGCAGCTTGCGCATGAGGCCTCCGGTCCGCGACGCAGGAACGCCGCACCGCGCAAGACTAGCAAGCCCGCGTGAAGGCGGCATGGTGTTGCGCGGCATGGGTCAAAATTTCAAGGTGTCGGAAGCTTCAGGTTCAATCTCTGCGTATCAACGTTCCTTCACGCTGCTCTCCTTGAATGCCGAGCCCCCTTTTCTGGACGCGTTCCAAGGCGGCAAGGGGTGATGCTCGCACGGCAGGCCCACAGCTTCGGCAGCGTGCCCCACAGGGCCTCGCCCCACAGCGGTGGCAAGGCCGCGCGCGGGGTCGTGCAAGTCGCGGCGGTGTCGTGCGGGTCGATGCGGGTGGACGCGTCCACGGCGGGCTCCTGATCGGGTCGGAGCCCATAGCCTCCATGGCGCTGCGACAATCCGTGTCGCAGCCACGCGCAAGCGCCGGCGACAGCCCTGATCCGATGTCGCCACTCCGAGTCAAGGCGTCACGGACGGCGCCGGCGCGGCGGCTTGCTCAGATCACTTGCGCTGGCCTGCCGGCGCCGCCGAGGCCTTGCAGGTCTCGCCGCAGTCGCCGGCGATCTGCCGCCGGAAGAAATCGGCGATGAGATGAAACACGTGCTTGCGCTGCGCGGGCGTGCTGAGACCGTGTTTGGCGCCGGGGTAGGTCATCAGGCGGAACTGTGTGCCCTGGTTCTGCAGCGCGCTCATCAGCTCGACCGAGTTCTGGAACAGCACGTTGTCGTCGGCCATGCCGTGCACCAGGTACAGCTTGTGGCTGGGCAGACCCTTGAGCCAGGGGAACACGCTGCTGAGCTCGTAGCCTTCGGGGTCCTGCTTGGGCGTGCCGAGGTAACGCTCGGTATAGACGGTGTCGTAGAGCTTCCAGTTGGTCACCGGCGCCACGGCCACGCCGCCGGCCAGTTGCGCGGAATCCTGCGCCAGCATCATCACCGTCAGGTAACCGCCGAAGCTCCAGCCGAACACGCCGATGCGCGCCGGGTCCACCCAGGGCTGGCGGCGCAGCCAGTCGATGCCGGTGGTCTGGTCCTGCACCTCGACCTTGCCGAAGCGGTGATATACGGCATCGGCGAACACGCGCCCGCGCCGCGCCATGCCGCGGTTGTCCAGGGTGAACACGACGAAGCCGTGCTGCGCCATGTATTCGTTGAACAGGTCCGGCCAGGTGTCGGTGACGCTCTGCGCGTGCGGGCCGCCGTAGTAGGTGTCGAACACCGGATAGCGCTTGGCCGGATCGAAATGCAGCGGCTTGTAGATGCGGTAGTACAGCGTTTCGCCATCGGCGGCCTGCAGCGTGCCGAACTCGGGCTTGATGTGGTCTTTCAGATACGGCCAGTACGGGTGCGCGGGATCGAGTTTGTTCTGCTCGATCCAGGCCAGACGCTGGCCATCGCTGGCGTGCACGCTGACCTGCGGCGGCTGCTCGGGGCTGTTGAAGGTATCCACGTAGAAGCTGCCATCCGGCGCGAAGCTGGCCATGTGCGTGCCGGGGCGGTGGCTGATGCGGATGGGATCATCGGCGGTGCTGCCGTCGAGCCTGAGCGCGTAGATCTGCCGATCGGGCACGAAGTCGCGGTTGGAACTCACGTACACCAGCCCCTGCTTCTCGTCCACGCCGAGCACGTTGTCGATGTGCCAGGCGCCGGTGCTGATCGGATGCAGCAGGCGGCCATCGTCGGCGTACAGGTACAGCATGTTCCAGCCGCTGCGCTGCGAGGCCCAGATGAACTCGGGTTTGTCCTTGAGAAAACGCAGGTCGCTGTTGACGTCCACCCAGGTTTTCGAGGCCTCGGTGACGAGCGTCTGCTGCGCCAGCGTGGCGGCATCCACCTTGACCAGCTCCAGCTTTTTCTGGTCGCGCGCCAGCCACTGGTAGGTCAGTGCCTTGGCGCCTGGCATCCAGTCCACGCGCGCCAGATATTCCGCATCGGCGGGCACGTCGATGAAGCGCGGCGCGCCGCCCTGCGGGCTGATCAGGCCGAGCTGCCAGATCACGTTGGGATCGCCCGCGTAGGGATAGCGCTGCTTGACCACCTCGGTGTGGTCGGCATAGATCTCGAAGCGCTCGGCGACGGGCACCGGCGCATCGTTGTAGCGCTCGAAGGCGATGGCCGAATCGTCCGGCGCCCACCAGTAGCCGGTGTGACGGTCGAGTTCTTCCTGCGCGACGAACTCGGCTTCGCCATCGTGGATGGTGCCGTCGTCGTTGGTCAGCTCGCGCAGCTTGCCATCGCGCAGGTCGTACACCCAGAGGTTCTGGTCGCGGATGAACGACACGTAGCGGCCCTTGGGCGAGATTTTCGGATCCAGCGCGAAACCGGCGCCGATGGGCAGCTGCTCGATGGCCTTGCCGTGCGGCGCATCGAGCCGGTACAGGTACAGCTTGCCGTTGAGCGGAAACAGGATGGCCTTGCCGTCCGGCGCCCAGTGGTAATCGAGGATGCCGCTGTACATGGCGGTGCGCTCGCGCTCGCGGCGCGCGCGCTCGGCGGCGTCGAGGTGCTCGCCGTGCGGCTCCAGCGTGGCCGCGGCCACCAGCAGCTTGAGCGCGCCGTCCTTGCGGTCGTACTCCCACAGGTCCATGCGGTACTGGTCCTGCGCGCTGCCGCGCAGGAAGGTGACGCGCGAGCCGTCCGGCGCGACCTTGAGGCCCATCACCGTGGGGCCGGACAGGGCCGGGTTGTCGTAGATGCGGTCGATGCCGAGTTTTTCGGCCATGGCGGGGGCGCTGGCGCCCAGCACTGCGGCGAACAGGAGCGCGGTGGTCAGACGCATGCGGGCGGGTCGGCGAATGGGGATCAGCCTGCGATTAGACCCGCGTGCGCGCCGCGGCGCCAGCTTGGCACCGCCGCCAGCCCGCGTACGGTCATGCCGGGCGCACGCGGATGCTTGCCAGCACCGGCACCCGCACCTACCCTGCCGCGATTGCGTCCCGGAATCCGTCCCATGCCGAAGTACCCGCTGCGCGCGTTGCTGCTGATCCTGGTGCTGCTGGCGCTGGCCGCCTGTTCGCGCCACGCCGAGGAAACCCGGCCCGGCGGATCGACGCCGCAGGCCGCCGTGGCCGATGGCTACAAGCTGCTGCGCGACAACGACATCGACGGCCTCTATCGCCACGCCCTGCCGCCGGCCGATTACGCGGCGATGCGCGCGCGCTGGGGCCAAGGCCGCGACCTGAGCCAGTTCTCGCCGGCCGACCGCGCGCAATTCGCCAAGATGATGACCCTGCTCAGCGCCCCCGGCGCGCAGCAATTGCTGTGGGTCGAGATCAAACCCAAGCTGCTGCAGGCGCGCCAGCACTATCAGGCACGCCTGCCGGCGATGCTGGGCATGCTGCGCACCATGGCCGATACCGGCGTGCAGCGCTCGACCCAGATGACGGCAGCGGAGAAAGTGCAGGCGCTCACCGCGCTGGGCGTGCTCAGTAACTGGGCCGAAAAAACCGACTGGTTGAATCCGGACAAGGTCTACCAGGTGCTGGGCGTGCTCACCAGCACGGCGCAGAAAATGAGTTTCCACACACTCAACGAAGCGCTGTCGATGCCCTACCCCGAGGCCATGCGCGACGTCGGCCACCTGTGGAGCGGCGTGAAACAGGCGCTCGATGTGTACGGCCTGTCCGTCGACACCATCCTGGATACCGCGCAGATCAAGGTGCTGTCCGACGATGGCAACGTGGCCGTGGTGCGCACCACGTTCGACGTGCTGGGCACGCCGGTCACGCGCGACAACACGCTGATCAAGCAGGACGGCCGCTGGTACGACCGCGACACCCTGCTGCACTGGCGCGCGGTGCTGGCCAAGCCGGCCGCAGCCGCCAGCGTGGCCAGGCCAGCCAGCGCCGTGGCGCCGGCCAGTGCCGCCAGCACGCCCCGTGCCGCGACGCCCGCGGTGGCCGCCAGTGCTCGCGCGCACAAGCCCTGATCGGCCCATGAACGCAAGTCACATCCGCGAGCGTCGTCCGCCCTGGGCGCTGAGCCTGCTCGGCGCGCTGCTGCGGCCGTGGCTGAAGATCAAGCGCGATCCGGCCGAGCCGGCGCAGTTGCTCGACCCCGAGCAGCCGGTGCTGTACGTGATCGAGCGTCGCGGCATCTCCGACACGCTGATCCTCGACCAGGCCTGCCAGGAAGCGGGCCTGCCCTCGCCGCTGCGTGCCGGGCGCCGCCTGCCCGCGCGGCGCCGGCGCGCCTTGCTGGCGCTGGACCCGCAGCACGGTCTGTTCGGACCGCGCCGGCGCCACGCCGCGCGCGATGGCCTGCTGGCGCAACTGCGGGCGCTGCAGTCGCAGCCCGGGCGCGACGTGCAACTGGTGCCGGTATCGATCTACGTCGGCCGCGCGCCGAACCGCGAAAGCGGCTGGTTCCGCGTGCTGTTCAGCGAAAACTGGGCCGTGGTCGGGCGCTTCCGCCGCCTGCTGGCACTGCTGCTGAACGGCCGCGACAGCATCGTGCATTTCTCGCCGCCAGTGTCCCTGCGCAAGCTGCTGATCGAAGCCGATGCCGAAACGCCGCCGCGACTCGCGCTCAAGCTCAGCCGCGTGCTGCGCGCGCACTTCCGGCGCGTGCGCGCGGCGGTGATCGGCCCCGACCTCTCGCACCGGCGCACCCTGGTCGACGCGCTGCTGGCCAGCGAGCCGGTGCGCACCGCCATCACGCAGAACGCGCTCAAGGAGAAAACCAGCCGCGCCTCGGCGCAGCGCCGCGCGCGCGGCTACGCGATGGAAATCGCCGCGGACTATTCGCACCCGGTGGTGCGCTCGGCCTCGTTCGCGCTGTCGGGCTTCTGGAACAAGCTGTTCGACGGCATCTCCATGCACCACTTCGAGTCATTACGCGCGATCGCGCCCGGCCACGAAGTGATCTACGTGCCCAGCCACCGCAGCCACGCCGACTATCTGTTGCTCAGCTATCAGCTGTACAAGAACGGACTGGTACCGCCGCACATCGCCGCCGGCGTCAATCTCAACCTGCCCATCGTCGGGCCGCTGCTGCGTCGCGGTGGCGCGTTTTTCCTGCGCCGCAGCTTCAAGGCCAACGCGCTGTATTCGAGCGTGTTCGCGGCCTACGTCGACCAGCTTCTGCAGCGCGGCGTGTCCATGGAGTACTTCGTCGAAGGCGGACGCTCGCGCACCGGACGCCTGCTGCCGCCGCGCGCCGGCATGCTGGCGATCACGCTGCGCGCGTTCCTGCGCACGCCGCGCCGGCCGGTGGTGTTCCAGCCGGTGTACATCGGCTACGAAAAGCTGATGGAGGGCGACAGCTACCTCGACGAGCTCAGCGGTCGCCCCAAGCAGAAAGAATCGCTGCTCGGCGTGCTGCGCGGCTTCGGCGTGCTGCGCAGGCGCTACGGCCGCGTCACGCTCAATTTCGGCGAACCGATCTTTCTCGAGCGCATCCTCGAGCAACACGCCCCCGACTGGCGCAGCACGCGCGGCAACGAGGACGAGCGTCCGGGCTGGTTTCCCAAGGCCGTCGACAGCCTCGCCGAGCGCATCAATATCGAGGTCAACCGCGCCGCGCACGTCAACCCGATCAACCTGCTGGCGGTATGCCTGCTGGCCACGCCCAAGCACGCGCTGGCCGAGCAGGACCTGCGCAACCAGCTCGCGCTGTACAAGACCCTGCTCACCGAGTTGCCGTATTCGGCGCGCGTCACCATCACCCCGGCCGCGCCGGAGGAAATCGTCGCCTATGGTGAGCGCATGGGCTGGATCCGGCGCATCAAGCATCCGCTGGGCGATGTGCTGGTGACCGAAGGCGACCAGGCGGTGCTGCTCAGCTATTTCCGCAACAACGTGCTGCACCTGTTCGCGCCGGCCGCGTGGGTGGCGGCGTGTTTCCTCAACAACCGGCGCATGGCGCGCGCCTCGGTGCTGCGCATGGGGCGCATGGTGTATCCGTTCATCCGCAGCGAACTGTTCCTGCCCTGGGATGACAACAGCTTCGGCGAGCGCCTCGGCGCAACCATCGAACTGTTCGTGCGTCACGGACTGCTGCAGACCGTGGGCGATGCGCGCCTGCTCGAACGCGGCGCCGGCCAGGATGACGAGGCCTACCAGCTGCGCGTGCTGGCGCACAGCCTGCTGCAGACCTTCGAGCGCTACTACATCGCCATCGCCACGCTGGTGAAAGCCGGCCCCGGCGCCTTCACCGCCGCCGAGCTGGAGCAAACCTGCGTGCTCACCGCGCAGCGCCTGTCGCTGCTGCAGCAGCTCACCGCGCCGGAGTTCTTCGACAAGGCCCTGTTCCGCGGCTTCATCCAGCAATTGCGCGAGCAGGGCGCGGTGCGCAGCAACAGCGCGAACAAGCTGGAGTTCGACGCCGAACTCGCCGCCGTGGTGCGCGATGCGCGCCTCATCCTCTCGCGCGGCGTGCGCGAGACGGTGCTTAAAATCGTCCCCGGCAGCGAGCCCGCGGCGACCGCCGCAAGCAGCGACTGACGCCGCGTCACCAGAGTCCCGGCACGAAGCGCCACGTGCGTGCGCGATACGCCGCGTACTCGGGCCAGCGCGCCTGCAGCAGACGCTCTTCCAAGGCGGCCTTGGCATTGAGCACCAGCAGCAGCGCCAGCACGATCAACACGCGCCACCAACCGCCGGCGCAATCCGCCCAGCCCGCCGCGCCCAGCAGCACCGTGATGTACATCGGGTGGCGCACCCGGCGATAGGGCCCGTCGGTCACCAGATGCCCACGCGCACGTGGCTGCGGCTGCACGTTGAAATTGCCGGGGCGGTTGTGCAGCAGCGTCCACGTGCCCAGCAGCACCGCCAGCACGAGCAGCACGCTGCCGGCAAGCCGCCACTCCCACTGCCACGGCGGCACCACCAGCAATGCCGCGAGCAGGCCGAACTGGGCCAGGACGTATAGCCAGGCGGCGCGTGCAGACGGCGGGATATCCTCATTCATGTTATCAGCGTAAACCCTGCATGCATCCTGCGCATCCGCGCCGTGTGAGCGGCACGTCCCGCATCCGACCCCGCGACGTCTCCGGCGTACACGGAACCTGCTGAACATCACGTTTCAATCTGTGCCCGCTCTTTGCAGAGCGTACGACCGTGGCCGCGCCGGCACGACCATTCAACGCACCCGATTTTCTGCCGTGTCCTGCATCAACACCTGCCGCAGCAGCGGCCCGGCGAGGCCGCCCTCGACGCGCGCCTGGATGCGGCCATCGGCGCCGATCAGCACTTGCGTGGGGGTGACGCGCACGCCGCCGAAAGCCTGCGCGATGCGGCCATCGCGGTCCCACACCAGCGGGTAGCTGATGCCGGCGCGCGCGGCGATGGCGCGCAGGGCATCGGGATCGCTATAGGCCATGGCCACGCCGATCAGGGTGTAGCGCCCCGCAGCGGCGCGCGCGAGGCGTTCGAGCTGCGGCAGCTCGGCGACGCAGGGCGCGCAGTCGGGCGCCCAGAAGTCGATCAGCACCGGGCGCCCACGCAACTGCGCGAGATCGAGGTTGCCGCCGCCCAGCAACGGCATCACCAGTGCCGGCGCCAGCGTGCCGGCGCGATGCCGCCATGCCGGCACCAGTGTCCACCACAGCGCCGCCCCGGCCGCGATGGCCAGGGCGAGCGCGAATACCACCTTGCGCGCAAGCATCAACGCGTCAGCGGCAGGCTCCAGATATGCCCGTTCACCGACACCAGTTGCAGCGTGTACGGCCCATTGGGCAGGCTGAGGTCACTCCGGGTCGGGCGCAGCTCGACCATGGCCTGCGAGCCCACCGGACCCACCAGCCCGAACTTGCCGGCGTGGATTTTCTGGTAGGGGAAGTCGTTCTTGAACGCCTGCTTGGGTGTACGTGCCAGCAGCATGCCGTCCCACTCCTCGACGATCTGCCCGCCATCGCTGATCAGGGATGCGCGCAGCACGTTGGACGGCTCGGCGGGCGTACCGGCATCGACGTAGGCGTGGAACTGCACCGTGCCATTGGCGGAGAGCTGGCCCTCGGTCAGCGACCAGTGGTGCTTGGCCGGGCTGGTGGGGCCACCGTGGAAAGGCGTGATGATCGAGCCGCGGTAGTAGTTGTAGGTGAGCACGATGAAGGCCACCGCGATCCAGAACAACACCAGCGCCAGGCGCTTGAATGCGCGCTCGGAGATCGGCAGCAGACTGGCGCCGCCGACCCAGTTGAACCAGCCGCTGCCGGCCAGCCTGGGCTTGCGCTTGGCCAGCCAGCTATCCACCGAATAGGCGCCGCCGCCGGCAAGGAACAGGGTGATGCCGATGGCGAAGTTGGCCGCGGCCATGGTCCATTCGTCGATGCAGGTCGCGCCCTGCCAGCCGAACAACAGCATCAGCACGATCGACAGGCCGATCGTGGCGACCGCGGCGAGACGCGTGAACAGGCCGATGATGAGCATGGCGCCGGCGATCATCTCGACCGCGCTGAACACCACCACGCCGAGGTACAGCAAGGTGAAGTGTTGCAGCAGCCAGGCGACCAGATGATCGGTGCCGAGCAGCGCGCCAGGCATCGCGGTCTGGAACTTGTAGGCCATCCAGTGGCCGGCGGTGTCGAGTTTGGACGGCGCGTAGATGAAGCGACGCGTGCCGCCGCCCCAGTAGATCCAGCCCTGCACGAAGCGCACGGCGAGCAGGGCGATCGCGGCCATGCGCCAGCCGCGCGCGGCGTCCGGGCTGGCAAGGGTTTGCGTGGTACTCATCGGATGTACTCCTTCGGGGTTGCTTGGACTTGGGGAAACTGGAGTGCTGCGCTCAGAGCCTGTGAAAAATTCCGCGTCGTGCGGAATTTTTCATCGGCACGTCCGGCCATCCATGGCCGGGCTGAGAGGCTGAAAAACTCACAGCCTTTCAGTCGCGCTGCGCTGGCGCCAGCCTGGCGCGCGGCGTGGCCTCGCGGGTGACGGTGCTGCCACCGCTCACGCCGACGCCCGCGCCGAGCAGATGGCCCCGCACGATGCGGCCGTAGGTTTCATAAGGTCCGTCGTGGAATTGTTGGCGCGTGGCCTCGATCGAGCCCATGTAGCGCGGGTCCTGCGGGCGCTCGTGACTGTCGAGGTAATAGGCCACATCCCACGCCTGCTGATCACTGAGGCTGTTGCCGTTGCCCAGCGGCATATTGGCCTTGATGAAGCCGGCGGCGAGATCCAGGCGCGACATGCCCGCGCCCCAGTTGTACGACTGCGGCCCCCACAGCGGCGGGAACCAGGTCTTGCCATCCACCATCAGGCCCTGGCCGTCGGCGGCATGGCACAGCGCGCAATGCGACGCATAGACCTGCTTGCCGCGCGCGTAATCCCAGCCCTGCGCCGGCTTGGGCAGCTTGGGATAACCCGCACCGGCCAGCCTGGCGCCGGTGGGCGCGCCCTGCGCCATCCAGTAGGAATACGCCTCGAGTGCCACCAGCTCGGGTGCACCCAGCGGCGGCGCCTTGCCGTTCATGCTGAACCTGAAGCAGCCCTGCAGGCGCTCCTCGAACGTGTTGACGCGCTGGTTCTTGCTGCGATACGCGGGATAGCTGACCCACGCCGCCCACATCGGCGCGCTGTCGGCGAGGCGCCCGGCATCGAGGTGGCAGTTCTGGCAGCTCAAGGTGTTGCCCACGTATTGCGGCGCCGTGGTGGCGGTGTGCCGGAACAGTGCTTCGCCCTTGCGCACCTCGGCGCCGAAGGCATCGTCGGGGATCGTGCGCAGCGGCGGCGGCGTGAACGCGACCGCGGCGGGCCTGCCCGGCTTGGCGGCACGGGTGGCGGCGGCCGGTTGCGGCGCGCTGGAATGTTCGCAGGCTGACAACGCCAGCACGGCCAGCGGCAACATGAGCAGGCCGCGCAGGCGGGCACGGGAATGCAGGACGGCGCTCATGGCCTGGTCTCCGTGGCGTTGGCCGCGACCAGCGTCGGCTGCGCGGCGAAGTAGAGACTCACCGCGCTGATGTCGGCCGCGCTGAGGTGCTTGGCGATGGCGCCCATCAGGCCATCCGGCCCGGGCGGCCGCTGGCCCTGTTTCCACGCCTTGAGCTGGCGCTCGATGTAGACCGCCGGCTGTCCGGCGATCGGCGGGAAGGCCGCGCTGAGCGCGCCGCCAAGGCCGCGCCCGCCGGGACCATGACAGGTGATGCAGGCCGGCACCGCATCGCGACCCTGCAGGGCCAGCTCGGCACCCAGCGCCGGCGGCGGCGTGGCCGGCGGCATGATCGGCGGCGGCACCTGGCTGGAAAAGTACGTGGCCAGCGCGTCGATCTGATCGAGCGTCAGCTTGTGCGCGATCGCCTGCATGCTGGGGTTGTCGCGCGCCAGCACATCGAAGTGCTGCAACTGGCGCACGAGGTACGCCTTGGGCAAACCGGCCAGATGCGGAAACGCGGCCTTGATCTGGCCCTGGCCCTCGACGCCGTGGCAGGTGGCGCACTCGTGCGCGCCCTGCGGGCTGCCGTGCAGCACGATCTGCCGCGCCAGCGCCAGTTGCGCGGCGACGCTGGCGGCCGTGGCGGGTGGCGCGGCGGGCTCCGTGGTTTGGGCCCTGGCCACTCCCACGGCCAGCAGCAGGCAAGCGGACCATGCGATCGACTTGATGTTCATCCCCTCATGCTCCGGGAGCCGTCTGCCAGCCCCACTGTTCGAAAATCGCGCGCCCTTGCGCGCTGCGCAAAAACCTCGCGAACGCGCGCGCCGTGGCGCTGGCCTTGCCGCGCACCGTCAATCCTACGCCGCAGTCGCGGTACAAGCGGTAGTGCGGTTCCAGTGGCACCACCTGCGCCACGCCCGGATGCGCAACGGCCCAGATGTTGTAGATCAGCCAAGCCTGCACGGAAGCATCGTCCTGCCAGCGCTTGAGCGCCAGTGCGCTGTTGGGCGCGGCATACACGATATTGCGCCGGAACGCGCGCAGCGTGGCGATGCGGCCGTCACGGCCGGCGATGTCCTCCCACAAGCCCACCTGCCCGGCGCCGTTGACCACCATCACCTTCATGCCGGGCCGCAGCAGGCTGTGGAACCCGGTGATGTGATCGGGATTGCCGGGGCGCACCAGGATCACCGCCGGGCGCAGGTACAGCGGCTCGATCGTGTCCGCATCGAGCACGCCGGCGAGCTCGCGCTGGAAGTCGGCCATCATCGCCTCGGAGCCGGAATAGATCACATCGCCCGTCGCACGCGCCGCGCCCAGCCACTGCGGCGTCGGCCCGGCCGTGACCTGCACCTCGACTCCCGGATGCGCCTTCTCGAAGGCGACCGCCGCGGCTTTCATTGCCGGCGCCGGGCCGCCGGGACCGAACACATGCACGGCCGCGGCGGCCATGCTGCTGCCGCTGAGCAGGATCAGGCTCAACAACAGCAGTGACCGCCACGGGCGCATGTGCTTATTCCTTGGTGGCGTTGGCCGGCGCCGCCTTGAAACCGTAACGCTCGAAAATCTTCAGCGCCGTCGGCGAACGCAGGAACTGCAGCCACAGCTTGCCGGCTTCGGGATGCGGCGCGCCCTTCACCAGTGCCGCGCCATACACCGCCGTGGTGTTGTACTTGGCCGGGATGTCGACATGGCTGATCGGATGCCCCGCCTGCTCCTGGAAGATCGCCTCGGACTTCCAGGTGATGCCGGCCTCGCCCAGACCCTGCATCAGGAACAGCGGCGTCTGCCGATGGTGGATGTGGGTGAGGATGGTCTGGCCGTCCTGCACCTTGGTGCCATACACCATCTTTTCCAGCGCCGGGCCACCGGCCTTGCGCAGGCTGGCTTCGATCTGCCGCGCCACGCCTTCCCAGGCCGGGTTCGGCATCACCAGACGCACGCCGGGCTTGCCCAGATCGGCGAGGCCGGTGATGTGTCCAGGGTTGCCCTTGGGCACCATGATGGTCAGGTCGTTGGTGACGTAGGGCACCGCCGGCGCCACCAGCTTGCCGGCCGCGATCTGCTCGTTGACCTTTTTCAGGCCCGCGGCGAACACGTCCGGCGGCACGGTGAAGGTCATGTTGCCCGAGGTGAAGGTATTGCCCTGCTCCATGGCCTTGATCAGCAGGCCGGGCGGGATGGTCACGTAGAAGATCTTGCCGCGCAGCTCGGGGTGTTCGGCCTCGAAGGCCTGCACCAGCGGCGCCATGGCGAAGTAGTAGTTGCCGCCGACGTAGATCACCAGCCTGGGATCGTTGACGCTGCCGTGGAAATCGGGCATCGAATCGATTTCGGGGATGGTGAAGTCCAACCCTTTGTGCAGGGCCGGGTTGTTCGCGCCATGCGACCACGGCGGATACAGGGTTTCGTTGTATTTGGGCGGCGTCACCGGATGACCGGTAGCGGCGGCCTGGGCGGCGCCGAAGCTCAGCGCGCCCAGCACGCACAGCGCCGCTGCAAGCAGGGATTTGCGATGCAGACTCATGCAGGATTCCTCGTCAGGCAATCGAACGACTCGGCGCGTTGCGCGCATGCCGCAAACGCGACCGCACCCGGGGCGCGGTCGCGCGGTTCACGGGATCACATGCGCATCAGCGCGTAACCCTGGTTCTGCTGGATGATCAACGTGGACAGTGCCGACAACGCCACCTTGATGTCCGGATTGACCTCGGCCGGGGTGAAGTCCATGTCGCCCAGCGCGTTGCCGCACACCATCACGTTGACGCCGGCTTTCTTCAGATCCGCGATCACCGCGAGATTGGGATTGGCGTGGCCGAACTTGGCCATGTAGGCCTTCTCGTTCAGCGCGATCGGCGTGGCGCCACCATGGATGATCACGTCGAACTTGAGATGGCTCAGCGGCACGCCCGCCGCCACGAAGGTGTTGACCGCGCGCGCGATGTGGTCGAGGCCCGGGTTGACCTGGTCGGCAGCCGGTTTGCCCTGGGTCACGTCGAACAGCGCCTTGTAGGTCTTATTCGGGCTGGGACGATCAATCGCCTCGGGCCAGATGTGCACCGGGCCATAGGCAGGAATCGCAGGCTTGACCCAGAAACCGGCCGGGTGCGCGGCGAACGCCGAAGCGGACAATGCCATGGCTGCGGCCAGGGCGATCAGACGGGTGTGCATTTTCATAACAGCCTCCGTGTGGACACAAGGTTGGGTTGGAACGGATTAGCCCATGGACCTTACGCCCCGATTGCGATGGGGGCCAGTCGAATTTCAGCATGTCGAATATAAGCAACACTGATGAAACACCCGCGCATGTTGCGGCGCAAAAGATCATTGCGGCGGCCTGCCCACGTCCACGCGCGCGCGCCATGCAGGTGCAGCCTCAAGCTTGGCATGTGTGGGCAACGTCACCGGCTGCGCCATGCTTGATGTACTGCGCACGCGCGATCCTCTGCGCGGCAACATCGCGCAGCGCGAGACGTTCATCGCCCAGCTCGCCACCTTGCGGCAATGGACGTGGCTGCGCGCGCACGCGCCTGCCTCGCCGCAACATCGGTTCGCGGCCTACCGCGACCTGCTGCGCGCACGCGCTGTGCCCGGGCTTGCGACACGCGTCGAAAGTGGCGACCTGGTGCTGGATGTGCCGCAGGGGAAGCCTGCAATGTGGCGCCTGCCGTTGCCACGCACAGGCAGCGACGCTCGCGTGGCGGGCCAGCGTCGCTGACGTCCCGCGTCCGGCCTCGGCTACCATGCGCGCATGAGCGAACCCACCACCCACTTCGGCTTCCGCGACGTGCCGGTCGCCGAGAAGCAGCGCCTGGTCGGCCAGGTATTCACCTCGGTCGCGCGCAACTACGACCTGATGAACGACCTGATGTCGTTTGGCATTCACCGCTTGTGGAAGCGTTTCTTCGTCGCCACCAGCGGCGTGCGCGCGGGTGATCGCGTGCTGGATCTGGCCGGCGGCACCGGCGATATCGCCGCGCTGCTGCTGCCGGTGGTCGGCGCCACGGGGCAGATCGTGATCGGCGACATCAACGACGCCATGCTGCGCGTCGGCCGCGACCGCCTGCTCGATCGCGGCCTGCTGCAAGGTCTCGCGTTCCAGCAGATGAACGCCGAGGCGCTGCCCTTCGCCGACGCCAGTTTCGACGCGGTGACCATTGCCTTCGGCCTGCGCAACGTCACCGACAAGGATGCCGCGTTGCGCGAGATGCGGCGCGTGCTCAAGCCCGGCGGCCGCGCCCTGGTGCTGGAGTTCTCGCGCGTCACCCAGGACTGGCTGCGGCCGCTGTACGACCTGCATTCGTTCAAGGTGCTGCCGCGGCTGGGGCGCCTGTTCGCGCACGATGCCGACAGCTACCAGTACCTCGCCGAGTCGATCCGCAAGCATCCCGACCAGGCCACACTCAAGGCCATGATGGAAAACGCCGGCCTTGAGTCGGTGAGCGTGCACAACCTCAGCGCCGGCATCGTCGCCATCCACCGCGGCTACAAGCTTTGATCGATGCAGTGGGTCGCCCGCGCGGCCCGGTGTGCTTCCGCGCCGCGGATCGAATCAGATGGCCTGCGACGGCGCCGGTTGGACGCGCCGCGCACCCAGCGCCATGAAGGCCAGCGCACCAGCCAGGGATGGCAGCAGCAGCGTGCCGATGCGCCACAGCAACACCGCGCTGGCCGCGCTGCTGGCCGGCATCAGCGTGCTCAACACCAGACCCAGGGCCAGTTCGGCGCCACCGGCGCCAGCCGGCGCGCCGGTCCACTGCGCGGCGTGCAGGGCGACGCCTTGCAGCAGCAGCAGCAATGCGAATGGCAGCGCATGCCCGAGACTGATCAGGATCAGCGCCAGCACGCCATAGCGCGCACACCACTGCACGGTCGCCAACAGCAACTGCGGCAGCCACAGGCGTGCGCCGCCGCGGGCCAACTCGCGCAGGCTGCCGCGCAAATCGCGCCACGCACGCCGCCAGCGCGGCCGGCGCCGGCCCAACACGCACAGCCAGCGCAACAGGCGTTGACGCAACAGCCAGACCAGCCCCAGTGCCAGCAGCAGCAGGCCACTGGCCAGCCAGGCGCCATCACGCAGCGCCGGAACCCGGGTCTCGAAGGTCAGCGCCAGCGCCGCCAGCGGCAAGGCGAGAGCGAAGAACAACGCATCGAACAGTGGATCGGCCGCGCTCACTGCCAGCGCGGCCGGCAGCGGCACGCCGGCGCGACGCAGCAGCCACACCGAAGCCGGCGGCCCACCGGCGCCACCCGGAGTCAGCGCATACGCGGTTTCGGTGGCCAGCGACGCGGCAAGGTTGACGCCAACGCCCGGCGCCGCGCCCAGATGGCGCAGCAGCAATTGCTGACGCGTCGCACGCGCCAGCGCCGCCAGACCCGCCAACAGCACCATGCCAGCCCACCCGGCGCGCGAAAAATCCAGACTGGCGCGCAGCGCCGCCATGCCCCCCCAGGCCAGCGGCAGGGCCACGGCCAGCACCAGCGCCAGCGCGCCAAGCCCGAAGGTGCCGAAGCGCCGCATCATGCCGCGTGCTCCGCGCTCGGCACCATGCGCGACATGCGCAGGGCCGCCGCCTTGGTGCTGCACGCGCGCTGCGCCAGCAACTCGCGCAGCACGTCGCGCCAGGCACGCAGCAGCGCCGGATGCGCCACGTCCGCCGGGTGCAGGCCCACGCGCAGCAGCGGCGCCGCGCGCGTGGCGTGCAGCAGCGCCGTCAGCCAGACGCGGCTGGCACCGCGGCGCCACGCGCTGCGCGGGGAGGCGGTCAGCACCGGCGCAGCGTGGCGCGTCGCCTGCGCCAGGTCGTACAACGCGCGATGATCCGAGGTCCACGCATAACCCGCCGCACGCAGCGCACGCCACGTACCGACACTGGCCAGCCACGCCGGCGCCACGAAACCCTCGACACGCAAGCCCGCCGCGCCGAGCAGTTCGCGGCCACGCGCCAGACGCAGCGCCGCGGCGCTTTCGTCGAGCGCGGCGAACTCGCCTTCGCCGGCGGTCAGCACGCGCCGTCGCAACCACGCCACCGGCGTGCGCGGCGCCGGCGCCTGGTCCAGATGCACCAGACCATGCTGTGCCAACTCGTCGCCGCGCGTCGCACGCTGCTGCAGCGCCCGCACCACGGCGGGCACGTGCTCGAAACCGCCACGCGCGTGGAAATCGGGCACCAGCAACAGCGTCAGCGCGTGCGCATCCAGCGCGTCGAGTTCGTCCAGCCAGACGCGACACGCATCCCACGTCGCCGGCGCCACATCGTGCAGCGCGATGCACAGCAGGCGATTCATAGAGGCGCACCCGCCACCGCAGCGGTAGCGATGCGCGGCGACTGCCGCAGCGCGCGGTAAAGCGCCAGTTGCTGCGCGATCACGCGCGGCCAGGCGTAGTCGCGCTCGACGCGCGCGCGCGCCGCAGCACCCAGCGCACCGCGATCGCACGCATACAGTGCCGTGATCGCTTCGGCCAGCGCCTCGGCGGTGGCCGCGCGCGCCAGCACGCCGACCTCGGCATCGACCAGCTCGGGCAAGGCGCCAGCCGGGACCGCTACCACCGGGCGCGCGCAGGCGAAGGCTTCCAGCACCACCATGCCGAAGGTCTCCTGCGTGCCGGCGTGCAGCAGCGCGTCGCAACTGGCGTACAGACGCGCCAGGCGCGCCGTGTCAGGCTCGTAGGGCAGCACCGTGGTATGCGCATCCAGGCGCCGCGCGGTCGCGCCACCGACCAGCAGCAGGTGATACGGCGCGCCCAGTCGGCCCACGGCAGCGCGCAGCATGGGAATGTTCTTCTCCGCCGCCAGACGCCCGGCAAACAGCAGCAGGCGCGCGCGCGCGGGCAGGCCCAGTTCGGCGCGCAGATCCGCGTCGGCGCACGCTGGGTGAAATGCCTCGGCATCGACGCCCAGTGGTTGCACCTCGATATTCGCGATGCCGGCTGCGGCCAGCCGCGCGGCAATGACCCGGCTCGGCGCCAGCACCGCATCGAAGCGCGCATACAAGCGTCGCAGCCAGGCTTCGGCGCCACGCACACCGGATCGACCCAGGTATCGCCCGAGCAGGCGCGGCAGATCGGAATGCGCGAACGCCAGCGCCGGGATGCCCATGCGCGCGGCGGCCTCGATGCTGGCCACGGCGGGCAGATACGGGTCGCCCACCTCGATCACGTCCGGCGCCAGTGTCAGCAATGCATCGCGCCATGCCTTGCGGCGCAGAGGCCAGCGGTAGCCGGCGCGTCCGGGCAGCCGCGGACATGCCAACGTGGCGATGCCACCTGCGATCAGCGCATCGCGCGGGCCCGGTACCAGCAGCGTGTGGCTGATGCCATCCATCTGCGTCAAACAGCGTCGCTTTTCATGCAGATAACGCTTCACTCCGCCACTGTGCGGCGCATAGAACAATGTCGTGTCGAGAATATGCATGGCGGATGGTGGCGGCGTTTACGCGATTATTCTCCAATTGCCCCTGTGCGCGCGGATGACAGCTCCATATCAGCACCAAACGCTCACGGGCGGTTCTTACGACTGCTCTAAACTGGTGCAATGTTTACCGCCGACGTGCACACCCTGTGCGAACAAATGGCCACCGGACTGGGCGTGTTCGATGCCGACTTGCGCCTGCGCTGGGCCAATCCGGCGTTGGACGAGCGCATCGGGCGCAGCCTCGCGCGCAGCCGCGGCGTCGCGCTGGCCGAACTGGCGCCTGGCCTGCTCGATGCCGCGCAGCGCTGTCTGCGCGAACGCCGGCGTCTGCATTTGCGCGAGATCATGCTCGGCAGCACGCCGTTGCTGCAGGCGCCGGCCGAAGCGCTGCTGCAACCACTGGCCGATGGCGCACTGCTGCTGGAATTACCGCCCGCCGCGACTGCCGGCGGCGCGGACTACGGCCGCGGCCTGCGCACGCTCGCGCACGAATTGCTGAATCCGCTGGCCGGCATGCGCGGCGCGGCGCAATTGCTGGAACGCGATGCCGCGGTGCCCGCGCAGCGCGAGCTGGCCTGCCTGATCCGCGAGGAGGCTGACCGCCTCGCGGCACTCGCCGCGCGCCTGCTGCGCCCGCCCAGCACGGCCAGCCAGCGCGCCTTTGACGTGCATGAGCCGCTGCAGCGCGTCGCCGCATTGCTGGCCGTGCAACCCGATGCGCCACGCGTGCTGCGCGATTACGACCCCAGCCTGCCACCGGCGCAGGGTGACGCGGAGCGCATCCTGCAATTGCTCTTGAATCTGGCGCGCAACGCGCAAGAAGCCGGCGCGCGCACGCTGATCCTGCGCACGCGCGCCGAAATCGGCACGCGCCTGCCCGGCGGCCACCGCGTGCTGCGCATCGAAGTGCATGACGACGGCAACGGCGTGGCACCCGAACTGCGCGCGTGCCTGTTCGAGCCGTGGGTATCCGGACACAGCGACGGCACCGGGCTGGGCCTGGCGCTGGCGCGCGCCATCGCGCGCGAGCACGGCGGCGAACTGGACTACGCGCCTGCCGATCCAGGCAGCCAGTTCGTGCTGCGCCTGCCGCAGGCCGGGGCCGCGTCGTGAGCGCGGCGCTGATCTGGATCGTCGAGGACGACCGCGCGCTGCGCACCGTGCTGGCACGCGCGCTCGAACAAGCGGGCTTCGCGGTGCGCACATTCGCTGATCTGGGCAGCGCGCGTGCCGCGCTGGACGGCGCGCTGCCGGGCCTGATCCTCAGCGACCTGCGCCTGCCCGATGGTGACGGCTGCACGCTGCTCGACGCGCTCGCCGCGCGCGGCGCCAGCGTGCCAATGCTGGTCATGAGCGCCTACACCGACATCGCCAGCACCGCGGCGGCGTATCGCGCCGGGGCCATCGATTACCTGGCCAAGCCATTTGACTTGGATGTGGCGATCGCCAGCATCCGTCGTGCGCTGGCACCCGCGTCGGGCGAGGCTGCACCCGAACCGGTACCGGCGCATCCGCTGCTGGGTCAGAGCGCGGTCATGCGCGAGGTGTTTCGCCTGATCGGGCGCATCGCCGCCAGCGATCTGACCGTGCTGATCACCGGCGCCACCGGCACCGGCAAGGAGCTGGTTGCGCGCGCGCTGCACGAAGAAAGCGCACGCCGCCTGCGTCCGTTCGTGGCGCTGAACACGGCCGCGATTCCGGCCGAGCTGTTGGAGAGCGAACTGTTCGGCCACGAGGCCGGGGCCTTCACCGGCGCGCTGCGGCGCACCGCCGGACGTTTCGAGCAGGCTGCCGGCGGCACGCTGTTCCTGGACGAGATCGGCGACATGCCGTTGGCGTTGCAGACGCGCCTGCTGCGCGTGCTGGCCGGAGGCGAGTACTACCGCGTCGGTGGCCGCGAGCTGCTGCGCAGCGATGTACGCGTGCTCACGGCCACGCATCAGGATCTCGCGGCCAAGGTCGCCGCCGGCGGTTTTCGCGCCGATTTGCTGCACCGGCTCGACGTGGTGCGCATCGAACTGCCGCCGCTGGCACAGCGGCGCGAGGACATCGCTTTGCTGGCGCGGCATTTCCTCGGCAACGCGGCACTCGAGCTCAAACTGCCGCCCAAGCGCTTTTCCAGCGCCGCGCTGCGCACGCTGACGCAGATGGAGTTTCCCGGCAACGTGCGCCAGCTGGAAAACCTGTGCCGGCGCCTGGCGGTGATCGCACCGGGCCGGGAAATCCAGCCGCAGGATCTGGGCAGTGGCGGTGCGCCACCGGTACTGACCGGTGCGGACTGGACGCATGCGCTGGCCGCGTGGGCACGCACCGCGCTGACTTCCGGCGACGCGGCCCGTCTGCACGCGCAAGCACGCGCCGCGCTCGATCGCACCTTGCTGGAGGTGGCGCTGGAGCTGAACCAGGGCCATCGCCAGAATGCCGCCGCCGCGCTTGGCCTCGGCCGCAATACGCTGACCCGCAAACTCGGCGCTTCGCGACGGCGCCAACCCAAACCGGAACCAGGACCATGATGCACGACGCACAACTCCTCATCCGCGATGCAACGCCCGGTGACCACGCCTTTCTGGTCGATTGCGCCGCGGCGATGGCGCTGGAAACCGAGCACAAGCAGCTCGACCCGGCGCGTCTGGCGCACGGCGTGCGCACGCTGCTGGCGCAGCCGGCACGCGGGTTTTATCTGATCGCCGAACGCGCCAGCACGCGCATCGGCACACTCATGGTCACTTACGAATGGAGCGACTGGCGCGGCGGCGACTTCTACTGGATCCAGAGTGTCTACGTATTGCCCGAAGCACGTCGCGGCGGTGTCTATCGCGCCTTGCACGCGGCCACACAGGCGCGCGCGCGCAACGCCGGCGCCGTGGGTTTGCGTCTTTATGTCGAGCAGGACAATACGCACGCGCAACGCACTTACGCGGCGCTCGGCATGCAGCGCACCACCTATGCGATGTTCGAGCAGGAATTCACGGCGCAATGAGCGCGCGCCGCAGCGCACTCGCGGCGCGGGGCGACTGCGGCTAGGCTGGGCACCGTAATCATTTCGTGAGGCATGCGTCATGCGTCGTATCCCCATCGCCAGTGCCCTGCTGCTGGGTTTGTTGCCGATTTTTTCCGCGCCGGCAGCCGATGTCGCGGCCACTTTGGCTGCACGGCCGGAGCTGTCGCGCTTCGCTGCCGCACTCAAGGCAAGCGGGCTGGATGCACGTCTGCGGCAAGGCCATTGGACGCTGTTCGCGCCCGACGACGCCACCGTCGCGTTGCCGCCGCCACCATTTCGCGCAGCACAGCTGCCGGCGCTGCGCGACTGGCTGGCGCACCATCTGGTGCCGGGGCACGTGACCCCCGGCACGGCGCGGATCGGGCAGGCGCCGCGCGCGCTGGCCGGCAACAGCGTGCAGTTGCAGGCGATCGGCGGACCATTGCTGGCTGACGACGCGCCGGTGCGCGGCGCGGCCGTTCCAGCCGACAACGGCCTGATTTACGTGCTCACGCAGCCGTTGCTGCCGTTCACGCCCTGACCGTCGCGCACGGGCTCCGTGTCGCAGGCGGCTGCCACGCTGGCATCCAGCCATTCGACTTCCGTCGTGCGCGCCTGCAACAGGTTGCGCAGCGCCAGGCCATTGGCCGCATCCAGACCGTGCCACCAGGCACGCGGCAACAGCGCCGGCAAGCCGGGCATCCGGGCAGCGTCGTGCAACGCCACGGCGCGCGCGGGCTGTTGGCGCCAGGCTGCGAGCATGCGATCAAGGGTGCCCGGATCGGTGGCGGCGCGGTCGCACGGCACGAGCAGCACGCTTGCGCAGGCATGCGGCAAGACCGCCAGCGCTGCGCGCAAAGCCGCGCCCTGCGCCATGCCGCGGCGCACCGGCAGACAGCGCAGCGGCAGGCCGTGCAAGACGACTTCCAGCGCCGTGTGGTCATCGGCGGGCACGCTGACGATGAGCGCGGCCGGCTGGGTGGCCAAGGCGCGGCGCGCGATCTCGCGCAGCAGCGGTTCACCTTGCTGCGCGGCCAGGGCATCGGTCTGCAAGCCGCCACGCAGGGAAATGCCCGATGCGAGCAGTACCGCGCCGTGTGCGGATGCGTCGACGGTGGTCTTGGCGTGTTCGTGCGCGCCACGCAATCGCTGGATCAGTTGCCGCATGCCGATGCACCCGTTTAATCGGGGCGCATGCTAACAGCAACGATCTGCGCGGCGCCGGTGCGCGCGCCCGGTCAGGTCGGCAGCGCGTAGGCCTTCAGGCGCGCGGCATACTGCTGCAACACCGAGATGCCGCTGGCTTCGGCCTCGCGCACCCACTGCTGCAGATTCTTCAGCGCCTGCTCGGGCACACGCTGATCCAGGGCAGCCAGCAACCGCGCACGAAATTCAACGACGGTGCACAAAGTCGGGCGCCGCTCGATCAGCGTTTGCATGCGCGCGCGGCCTTCACCATCCAGCCAGCGTCCGCCGTCGGCCAGCGCGCGGCGCAGCTTGGCCGGCACGCCGCGCACACGCTCGCTGGCCTGCGCTGCTTCGTCCCTGAGCGTCGGCATGATCACCTGCCGGTAGTAATCGGTGAGCGCACGGAAGCGATGCGTGAGCACGGCCCTGAGTGTTTCGGAGTCAGGCAGATGCACGTTGGGGCGCACATCGAGCGAAGGCGCGACACGCAACACCTTGGCCAGGCGCAGCGCCTGCAGGCAGCGAATCACCACCCAGCCGATGTCGACCTCGAACTTGCGCAGCGCGAACTTGGCCGAGCTTGGAAACGCATGGTGGTTGTTGTGCAGCTCTTCGCCGCCGATCCACAGACCCCACGGCGAAAGATTGGTCGAGGTATCCGCCGACTCGAAGTTGCGGTAGCCCCAGTAATGACCGAGTCCATTGACGAAACCGGCCGCCCAGAATGGAATCCACAGCATCTGGATGGCCCAGATGGCCAACCCCCAGAAACCGAACAGCGCGACGCTGAGCAGCGCCAGCAAGGTCGGGCCGGCATCCGGGAAGCGCGCATACAGGTGGCGTTCGATCCAGTCGTCCGGCGTGCCGCGTCCGTACTTTTCCTCGGTCGCCTTGTCATTGGCGGCAGCGCGATACAGTTCCACGCCCTGCCAGAACACGCGTTTGATGCCGAACACCATCGGGCTGTGCGGATCATCCGCGGTCTCGACGCGGGCGTGGTGCTTGCGGTGCACCGCCACCCATTGCTTGGTGACCATGGCCGTGGTCAACCAGGCCCAGAAACGGAAGAAGTGCGCGATGAGCGGGTGGAAATCCACGCCGCGATGCGCCTGGCTGCGATGCAGGTACAGCGTGACCGAGAGAATGGTCAGTTGTGTCACCACCAACAGGTAGATCGCCATGCTGCCGAGACCGGCATTGACGAGGCCGTGCGCGAAAAAGTTGAGCAAGCTGTCGAACATGGAAAAATCACGCGATCGCAAAGAGTGCAAAGTCTAGACCCCGCGCGCCTTACCTGCCAGCACGGTTGCAGTGCGCGGCGTCTGCCCGTGACAATCCGCCCCATGTCGTCGCTCCCACCCAGGCTCGCCCTGCATGCGGTCAGCCGCCGCCGCGCCGGCCGCATGGTGCTCAAGCCCACCACGCTGCATCTGGCCGCGGGCGAGGTACTGGGCCTGCTCGGGGTCAATGGCGCCGGCAAAACCACCACGCTGATGCTGATGGCCGGCGTCCTCGCGCCGAGCAACGGGCGCGTGGAACTGAATGGCGCCGATCTGAGTGAAGTTCCGCAATGCGCGCGCCGCCACATCGGCTATCTGCCCGAGCATGCGCCGCTCTGGCCGGAGCTCACGGTGCGCGAGCAACTGGATGCGCACGGCGCACTGCGCGGCCTGCGCGGCGCGGCGCTGAGCGCGCCGCGCGACACCCTGCTGCTGCGTCTGGATCTGGCGCCGCTGGCCAGGCGCCTGTGCGCGCAGTTGTCGCTGGGCCAGCGCCAGCGCGTCGGCCTGGCCTGCGCGTTGTTGCATCAGCCTGATGTCCTGATCCTCGACGAGCCCGGCACCGGCTTGGATCCGGTGCAAACCGAAAATCTGCGCACGCTGCTGCGTGAACGCGCCGCCGCGGGTGCCGCGATCGTGTTGTCCACGCATCTGCTGGCCGAGGTCACCGCGCTGTGCACGCGCGTGGCGATCCTGCATCAAGGCGAACTGCGCCACGACGCGCCGCTGCATACCGGCGCGGCGGCCTGGCGCGTGACGCTCGGCGTGAATCAGGCCGAGCCGGCACGCGCCGCGCTGAGCGCACTGGCCGCGGCGATCGAGATCGAGGACGCGCAGCACGTGCGTGTGCAGTTGCATCGTGACGCGGATGCCACGCTGCTGGCGCGCACCCTGGTCGGCGCCAATCTGGCCCTGCTCGGGCTGGAGCCGGCCACGCCGCCGCTGGCGCGTGTGTTCATGGATATCGCCGCCAGCGGCAGCGAGCGCGCTGCATGAGCCTGCTGGCGGTACTGCGCCTGGAACTGCGCCGCCTGCTGCTGCGCCCATGGCCATGGCTATTGGCGGCCGCGGTGCTGGCCTGGCTGGGCTGGAACGAACTGCTCGCCGTGGGCGCATTCCTGAAAGCGCAGGATCGCCTCGCGTTGCTGCCGGCCGCACCCGGCTTCACCGACATCGTCGCGGTGCCGCTGCTGGCGCAATTCGCCGAGATCGCGTTGCTGCTGGTGCCGCTGCTGAGCATGCAGTCGCTGGCTGGCGAACGCCGCGCCGGAACACTGGCGCTGCTGCTGGCGCAGGGGCTGCCGGCGCGCAGCATCGTGCTGGGCAAGTATCTGGCGCAGCTATTGTGGCTGTGGGCGCTGCTGGCGCTGGTCGTGCTGCTGCCCTTGCTGCTGGCGCCGGCGACGCATCTGGATTGGGGCAAGCTGGCCGCAGCCACGCTGGGCATCGCACTGCTGCTGGCCGGGCTGCTCGCGGTGGGCGTGGCCTGCTCCAGCTACACACGCCAACCGCCACTGGCGGCGGCGCTGGCACTGGCACTGACGCTGGCGCTGTGGGCCGGCGTGGCGCAAGGACGCGCGCCACAACTGGCCGGACCTGTGCTGGGCTGGATCAGCCTGCCCACGCATTTGCAGCCGCTGCTGCGCGGCTGGGTCGGCACCGACGACCTCGCGTATTTCGGCATTCTGATTGCGCTGGCGCTGAGCATCGCCACGCACCGCCTCGGCCGCGAACGGGAGCTCGGCTGATGCGCGCACGTCTCGACGGCCTGCTGTTCTACACACTGCTGCTGCTCGCGGCGGCGGCACTGGGCTATCTGAGCACGCGCTATGCCACGAGCTGGGACTGGACTTACGACGCGCGCGCCAGCATCGCGCCACAAAGCATCGCGGTGCTGCGCGAACTCAAGCAGCCGCTGCAGGTCACCAGCTATGTCGACCCGGGCAGCGCTTTGCGCGCGACCATCAGCGGCTTCATCGCACGTTACCAGCGCTACAAGCCGGATCTGACGTTGCGCTTCATCGATCCGGCCACTGATCCCGCCGCGGTTCGCGCCGCCGGCATCAGCGTCGATGGCGAGATGGTGCTGCGCTATGGCGATCGCAGCCTGCACCTGACGCAATTGTCCGATCAGAGCTTTACTGACGCGCTGGCGGATCTGGCGCGTGGCGGCACGCGCCTGGTCGCGTTCGTCACCGGTGACGGCGAGCGCAGCGCCGATGGCCGCGCCAACGCGGACCTCGGCAGTTTCATGGCGCAGATGGCGGCGCAAGGCGTGCGCGCGCTGCCGCTGAATTTCGCGCAGGTGGCCAGCGTGCCGCAGAACGCCAATCTGGTGGTGCTGGCCAGTCCACTGGCGCAACTGGCGCCGGGCGCGACACAGGCGCTGGTGCATTGGTTGCATGACGGCGGCAATCTGTTGTGGCTGACGGATCCTGGCAGCGAACATCTCGGCCTGGCACCACTGGCGAAGGAACTCGGCATCCGCGCGCTGCCTGGCGAGATCATCGACCCCAGCGGCGCCGCAGCCGGCGTGCGCGATCCGCGCGTGCTCGTGGTCAGTCACTATCCGCCCGATCCGATCACGCGCGACTTCGCGTTGGACACCGCTTTCCCGGGCGTCGTCGCATTGGCTCGCACGCAGGGCAACTGGAAGTACACGCCGCTGCTGGTGTCCTCGCCACAGAGCTACACCGCCGCGGCGGGCGTTGGCGCAGCGCCGGCTTATGCGGCCAGCGCCGGCGACCTGCGCGGTCCGCTGGATTTCGGTTTCGCGCTGACGCGGCTGTCGGCCAATCCGCTGCACACCGAGCAGCGCGTGGTGGTGATCGGCGACGGCGATTTCCTCTCCAATACCTTTCTCGGCAATGGCGGCAATGCGGCGCTGGGCACGCGCATTTTCGACTGGCTGCTGGGCGACGATGCGCTGGTGCGCTTGCCGCCGCGCACCGCTCCCGACCGTCACCTGGACATCGGCCAGCGCGGCCTGAACGCACTGACCCTGATGCTGATCGCGCTGCCGCTGTTGCTGCTGGCGCTGGCCAGTGCGCTGTGGCTGCGCAGGCGGCGCCGTTGATGCAACGCCGCCTGCGCGCGCGCGTCCTGCTGCTGGTTGTCGTTGCGGCACTGCTGGCCGCGGCTGGCTGGTCGTGGCGTCAGCAACAGGCACAGCACGATGCGCAACGTCTCCTGGCGCTGGCACCGCGAGCGATCAAGCGCATCGCGGTGCAATTGCCAGGCATGGCCATGCAGCGCTTCGTCAAGCGCGACGGCACCTGGTGGCTGCAAGGCACACCACCACGGCGTGCGGCTTCCGCACCACTCGACGCGCTGACGCAAATCGCCGCCGCACCGGTGTCGCGCTGGCTGCCGGCGCAGGTCGTGCATGCGCATCGCCTCGGGCTGGCCCCGCCGTTGGCGGTACTGTGGCTGGACGACACGCGCCTGGCCTTCGGCGGCCTGACGCCACTGGCGCCGCTGCGCTATGTGCAGATACCCGACGGCCGCGTGGCGCTGATCTCGGCGCGCTACAGTCCCTACCTCGGTACTGACGACACGCAAGCACCCGCGCATGCCGGAACTCCCTGAAGTCGAAACCACGCGACGCGGCCTGCAGCCCCACGTCGAGGGCAGGCGCGTGCTGGCCGTGGTCCTGCGCCGTGCGGATTTGCGCTGGCCGATCCCGGCAGCCATCGAGCGTGTCCTGCCTGGACAGCGGATCGGTGCCATCGAGCGCCGTGCCAAATATCTGCTGCTGCACACGCAAGCGGGCAGCGCGCTGATCCATCTGGGTATGTCAGGTGCGCTGCGCGTGCTGGCGCCGGGCGTGCCCATCGGTTCACACGATCACTACGACCTGCTGCTGGATACCGGGCGCGTACTGCGCTACACCGATCCACGCCGCTTCGGCTGTCTGCTGTGGCAAGCGTCGGGCACGCTGCATCCGCTGCTGGCAGAACTCGGCCCGGAGCCGCTTGCGGCGGATTTCGATGGCGATTATTTGTGGCGCCGCGCGCATGGCCGCAGCGCACCGATCAAAACATTTTTGATGGATCAACGCATCGTGGTGGGCGTGGGCAACATCTACGCGGCCGAGGCCCTGTTCACGGCCGGCATCCATCCGCTGCGTGCTGCCGGACGCGTGAGCCGGGCGCGTTGCGCGGCGCTGGCGAATGCGGTCAAGCGCATCCTCAAGTATGCGATTGCCCGCGGCGGCACCACACTGCGCGATTTCATCTCGCCCGACGGATTGCCCGGCTACTTCGAGCAGGAGCTCGCGGTATACGGCCGCGCCGGCCTGCCGTGCAAGCGCTGTGGCCACACGGTCAACATGATCACCTTGGGCCAGCGCAGCAGTTTCTATTGCCCGCACTGCCAGCGCTGAAGCACGAATCGCCTCGTGCACCGCAGACGGGCGGCCCCGGATCGCTCCGGGGCCGCCACTGGATCAATGCGCTGCGCGCTGCTCAGAAGCGATAACCCAGGCTCAGCCCGTAAACCAGCGGATCGATCTTCACCGTGCCGACCTTGGCACCATTGACCTTGACGTCTGGCTGGATGTCGATCCAGTACAGGTCAGCCGTGGCCAGCCAGCGTTCGCCGAGCCGGAAATCCACACCGGCATGCGCAGCCAATCCGTAGCTGTTGTCGACCTTCAGGCTGGCACCGGCCAATGGGCCGTAAGTACGCGTGCTGAAGAAATGAGTCATGTTCAGACCAGCGCCCAGAAACGGCGAGATCGCAGTGTCGGGCATGAAGTGCCAGTTCAATGTGATCGTCGGTGGCAATTGCTTGGTGGTGCCGGCCTTGACGCCGTTGAGCTTGATTTCGTGTTCGAACGGCCATGCCGCCTGCACCCACAGGCCCAGATTCCTGTTGAACATGTACTCCACGCTGAAGGTTGGTTTGGTATCGCTGCTGACGCGGGCCGCCAAGGTGCCACCGACCAGACTGCCATTGTTGGATTTCGGATCCACCGTGTGGGCGCCAAAGCGCACGACCCACGGAGTGGCAACTTGTGCGAAGCCCGCACCCGACAGGCTCAGGCCGGCCAGCAGTGCGGTGGTAATCAGGGTCTTTTTCATGTGGTCTCCTGGATCGTTATGGCTTGGTATCGAGGTCGCGGGCACGATTGCTCCCGCTGCAGCCAGTCTCGGCTGCGCACGCCTCTGGTGACTTGACCCGGATCAACTGCCCTGTGCACGCGACAAGCCGCCGCAGGATGTCGAAAAAGTAATGCGTACGACGCGTCAGCGTAGGCAGTCCTACGGCATCGTGGCCGCAGTCTGCGCGGGGTTTTCATGGTTCATATTCTGGTCAGTTGGCTGCACTGGCTTGGCATGCTGCTCCATGCTCACGCCGCCGCGACCGCCGGCTGCGCGCCAAAAGCTGCCGATGCGCCCTCGATCGCGTTCATCGTGCAGCGCGCCGAAATGACCAGCGGCGGTTATGCGGTGGCGCTGAACAGCGCTTGCCGCCACGGTTCCCGCGTGCTCAGCGTGACCACGGTCGCGCCCCGGCGTCTGGCTGTGGTGCTCATGGCGCGCAAGGATGGCACCCTGCTTGGCCTGCGTTGGCAAAGTCACTGGCAGCGCTGGCTGCACGACGATGAGATGCAGGCGGTGCGCGGGGAACGCCCGTCGCTCGATCTTGTCCAAGCCTTGCGTCGCGTCTCGCCCTACGGCATGGTCACGACTGCCCGCCTACGGTACGAGGGTTCCCGGCCACTCTGGTCCTTCACGGTCGATAATGCGGGCAGCAACCAGATCTGGAAGGTCGAGTCCGTGAAAGGCCGCGTGTTGATCGCCAGCAACAATTGACACGCGCAGCGCCAGTCGGCGCAACGTTCCGGCATTTCGAGGTGTTCCATGCGTATTCTGGTGGTTGAGGACGATGGCGAGACCCGCGACTGGATCGCGCGCGGGCTCGAAGAAGAGGGCTATCACGTCGAGACTGCCGACGATGGCCACGAAGGTTTGTTCATGGCGACCCAAGGTGCGTTTGATGCGCTGGTGGTGGATCGCATGTTGCCCAAACTGGATGGTCTTGGCCTGGTCAAGGCACTGCGCGCAGCCGACCTGCGTTCGCCAATCATCATGCTCACGGCGTTGATCGAGACTCCGCAGCGTGTCGAGGGGCTCAACGCCGGCGCCGATGACTACCTCGGCAAACCGTTCGCGTTCACCGAACTGGTCGCACGCTTGCAGGCATTGGGTCGTCGCCCGCCACTGGCCGCAGTACAGACGACGTTCGAGGCCGGCCCATTGCGGCTGGATGTGGCCAGCCGCACCGTCACTCGCAACGGCGAGACAATGGATCTCACCCCGACCGAGTTCCGCCTGCTGGAAAGTCTCATGCGCCATGCCGGCAAAGTGGTGACACGCACCATGCTGCTGGAGCAGGTCTGGCATTTCCATTTCGATCCGCGCACCAGCGTCGTCGAAACCCATATGTCGCGGCTGCGTGCCAAGATCGATCGTGGCTGGAATGGTAGTGAACTGATCGAAACCGTCCGCGGCTACGGATATCGCGTGCGTGTCGACGGCGTCAGCGAATAAATCCAGCAGTTTCTTTCGCCTCAGCCTGCTGCTGGCGGGTCTGTTCGCGCTGGCCTCGCTGCTGATGGCGGGCGCGCTGTATGTGAGTGTGACCCGCAACGTGCGCGAGCGCCTGCATGAGGACATCCGCACGGATGCACTGGACTTGGCCTCGCTGGCCTCGCATTTCGGTGCATCTGCGCTGCGCAGCGAAATCGAGCAACGCGTGGACCTGCATACTCCGCTACCGCGCTGGTACGCCTTGTTCGCGCCCGATGGCCAGCGGCTGGCGGGCAATCTCGCCTGGCGACCACCAGGCCCGGGGTGGTGGCATCGCCCGTTCCGCGCACGCCCATCACCGACGGGGCACCTTGCCCCCGTGCACACGTTGACGCTACTTGCCCTTGGCACTGCGCAGGGCGATCTGCTCGTGGTCGGCCGCGATCGCACCTACATCGACGAGCTTGAAGCGAGTTACGGGCGCGCCTTCGCCGGCGTCCTGCTGCTGACCGTCGGTATTGCACTGGCGCTGGGTGCGCTGATCGGCCGGCGCATGCTGCGTCGTGTCTCGGCCATGAGTGACACCGCTGCGGCCATCAGCGCCGGACAATTGTCCAGGCGCATGCCGGTACGCGGCAACGGCGACGAATTCGACCGTATCGCGCAAACCGTCAACGAGATGCTGAAGCGCATCGAGACGCTGCTGGGTGAAATGCGGCGTATCGGCGCAGATATCGCGCATGATTTGCGCACGCCACTGACGCATCTGCGCCGCAGATTGGAATCGGCGCGCGCGCACCCACCCGCAACGAGTATCGAACTTGACACTCTGCTCGAGGAGGCCCTGCAGGAAATCGATGAGTTGCTGCTGATCTTTCAGGCCTTGCTGCGCATCGCACGTGTGGAATCAGGCGAAGCCCGCGCAGACTTTGTCGCTATTGATCTCGGCGCCTTGCTCACCGAATTAGCCGATGCTTATTCACCGGTGGCCGAAGCCGAGGGCCGCCATCTCGATCTCAGCCTGCAGCCCAACCTCGTGGTGCTGGGTGATCGCGAACTGCTGGTGCAAGCTTTTGTCAATTTGATCGAGAACGCGATCCGGCATACGTCCGAGGGGGCACGCATTCAACTGAAAATTCATCGCGTGGCGCAAAGCGTCATCGCCAGTGTTGCCGATAACGGTCCAGGCATCCCGATTGCAGATCGCGACGATGTATTGCAGCCGTTTCGGCGTCTAGACCGCAGCCGGCATACACCGGGCAATGGCCTGGGTCTAGCGCTTGTGCGTGCCGTGGCTGAGCTCCACGATGCTGAACTCACGCTCACCGATAATACCCCGGGGCTTTGCGTGAACCTGCATTTTGCATTATTCGAAAAGAAAATCTGACAAGGTTACACAGGCCAAGTGATGTTCCCCAAAGCCGACGGGCCGATCGACTGATCGGCCCGTTGGGGGTATGAAGACCTTGGCGGTGACCTACTCTTGCATGGCTAGAGCCACACTACCATCGGCGCAGGTGCGTTTCACTTCCGAGTTCGGGATGGGATCGGGTGGGACCACACCGCTGTAGCCGCCAAGGAGGGGGAGCGGGCGGCGCTCAGAGCGCCGGCCCGGCAGGGGGTGGGAAGTGACAAGTGTGACTCTGAGTCGGCGTGACGCCGAGGCGAAGCACTTTGGGGTTATATGATCAAGCCGCACGGATCATTAGTACGCGTAAGCTGAACGCATTGCTGCGCTTACACATCGCGCCTATCAACCAGGTCGTCTACCTGGGTCCTTCAGGAGCCTTGAGGCTCGGGAGATCTCATCTTGGGGCGTGCTTCCCGCTTAGATGCTTTCAGCGGTTATCACTTCCGTTCATAGCTACCGGGCAATGCCTCTGGCGAGACAACCCGAACACCAGCGGAACGTCCACTCCGGTCCTCTCGTACTAGGAGCAGCCCCCCTCAAATCTCCAACGCCCACGACAGATAGGGACCGAACTGTCTCACGACGTTCTGAACCCAGCTCGCGTACCACTTTAAATGGCGAACAGCCATACCCTTGGGACCGACTACAGCCCCAGGATGTGATGAGCCGACATCGAGGTGCCAAACACCGCCGTCGATATGAACTCTTGGGCGGTATCAGCCTGTTATCCCCGGAGTACCTTTTATCCGTTGAGCGATGGCCCTTCCATACAGAACCACCGGATCACTAGGACCTACTTTCGTACCTGCTTGATCCGTCGATCTCGCAGTCAAGCGCGCTTATGCCCTTGCACACAGTGCACGATGTCCGACCGTGCTGAGCGCACCTTCGTGCTCCTCCGTTACTCTTTGGGAGGAGACCGCCCCAGTCAAACTACCCACCACACGCGGTCCCTGACCCGGATCACGGGTCGAGGTTAGAACGTCAAGCACATCAGGGTGGTATTTCAACGTTGGCTCCATGCGATCTGGCGACCACACTTCAAAGCCTCCCACCTATCCTACACAGACGAACTCAACGTTCAGCGTGAAGCTATAGTAAAGGTTCACGGGGTCTTTCCGTCTTGCCGCGGGAACGCTGCATCTTCACAGCGATTTCAATTTCACTGAGTCTCGGGTGGAGACAGCGCCGTTGTCGTTACGCCATTCGTGCAGGTCGGAACTTACCCGACAAGGAATTTCGCTACCTTAGGACCGTTATAGTTACGGCCGCCGTTTACCGGGGCTTCGATCAAGAGCTTCGCTTGCGCTGACCCCATCAATTAACCTTCCGGCACCGGGCAGGCGTCACACCCTATACGTCCACTTTCGTGTTTGCAGAGTGCTGTGTTTTTGATAAACAGTCGCAACGGCCAGTTCACTGCGACCCGCAGCTGCTCAGTGACGCACGTCACCACAGCCACGGGCGTACCTTCTCCCGAAGTTACGGTACCATTTTGCCTAGTTCCTTCACCCGAGTTCTCTCAAGCGCCTTGGGATTCTCACCCTGCCTACCTGTGTCGGTTTGCGGTACGGTCGTCGTCATCTGAAGCTTAGAGGTTTTTCCTGGAAGCGTGGCATCAGTGACTTCGTCCCATGCGGGACTCGTCTCGGTGCTCGGTGTATGAACCCCCGGATTTGCCTAAGGGTTCCACCTACCGCCTTTCCCCGGGACAACCAACGCCCGGTACACCTAGCCTTCTCCGTGACCCCATCGCAATGACGAGCGGTGCGGGAATATTAACCCGCTTCCCATCGACTACGCATTTCTGCCTCGCCTTAGGGGCCGACTCACCCTGCGCCGATGAACGTTGCGCAAGGAAACCTTGGGCTTTCGGCGTGCGGGCTTTTCACCCGCATGATCGTTACTCATGTCAGCATTCGCACTTCCGATACCTCCAGCATGCCTTACGACACACCTTCGCAGGCGTACGGAACGCTCCTCTACCGCGCACACAGAGTGTGCACCCCGAGCTTCGGTACATCGCTTAGCCCCGTTAAATCTTCCGCGCAGGCCGACTCGACCAGTGAGCTATTACGCTTTCTTTAAAGGGTGGCTGCTTCTAAGCCAACCTCCTGGCTGTTTTTGCCTTCCCACATCGTTTTCCACTGAGCGATGATTTTGGGACCTTAGCTGCGGGTCTGGGTTGTTTCCCTTTTCACGACGGACGTTCGCACCCGCCGTGTGTCTCCCATGCAGTCCGTGCCGGTATTCGGAGTTTGCCATGGTTTGGTAAGTCGCGATGACCCCCTAGCCATAACAGTGCTCTACCCCCGGCAGGATTCACATGAGGCGCTACCTAAATAGCTTTCGAGGAGAACCAGCTATCTCCGAGTTTGATTAGCCTTTCACTCCTAGCCACAG
>Ga0080006_1145815_pt1 | contig 122828 bp, 111 predicted proteins | sample RS3BMetagenome_FD_69209 | JGI IMG/M metagenome (GOLD analysis project Ga0080006, IMG submission 69209) | Ferric oxide microbial mat and aquatic microbial communities from Rainbow Spring, Yellowstone National Park, USA - RS3B (SPADES... ...
CGGGTGCTGCAACGACTGCTCGCACTCACCGCAGCCATCTGGCACAACCAGCACAGCGGACAGTCCCGCCTGCGCTCTCTCGTCGCCTACGACCACTGATCCCTTGGAATTGATCATCTAGGGAACGGTGATCTGCTCGCCGGGTTGCACGGTGTCGGAACCGATTTGGGCCGCCAGCTTGGCCACCAGGGGCCTCGGGTCGGCCGACGGATCGACCCGTGCGGCGATCGACCAGAGCGAGTCACCGGGTTGGACGGTGTACGCCACGGCGTTCGGGGTTCCCGCCGGAGCGGAACCGGTGGCGTGGGAGTGACCACCGGTTCCGCCCAGCGGAAGAGCGAGGCCCAGGGCGAACAGCCCGAGCACGGCGAGCATCGTCCGGCGCCGGCGGACACCCGGTGAGACCCGACGCCTCGGACGGGCGCCCCGAGCCGTCCGCCCGTCGGGCACCAGGGTGAGGGTGGGGACGCCCCCGGTCACCGGGGGCGGCTCCTCGACCGGTAGGGCGAACCCGCCGTCGACGCCCACCAGCCGGAGGGAGGGTCGGCCGGGTCGCCGGGTCGCCGGGTAGGCGGAAGGGATGGTGATGGACATCAGCCGTCGCCCCGCCGTCTCGTCACCGCTATCGAACGTCCGTTCGCCATGGGGCCATGGAACCACGAACATCTGTTCGGTGTCAAGGAATTGTTCGAACAGGTGTTTGCTTTCGGCACCCCCCGGCGTTACGGTTGCCCAAACAGATGTTCGCCCGGGACACCGTCCGGGCGGATCCGGCGAGGGACACGAGGAGTAGCGAACCATGGCCCAGGTGCTCAGCCCGAAGCGCAAGGAGATCCTCGACTGCATCTCGGAGTCGGTGGCCGAGCGGGGCTATCCCCCGTCGGTCCGCGAGATCGGGGAGACGGTGGGGCTCACGTCCTCCTCCACCGTCCACGCCCACCTCGCCGTCCTCCAGCGCGAGGGCTACCTGCGACGGGACCCCTCCAAGCCACGGGCCATCGAGGTCCGCTACGACCCGTCCTCGAAGGTGGTCATGGACTCGCGTCCCCTCCGCCACGTGCCGCTGGTCGGCGACGTGGCGGCCGGCACCGGCATGCTCGCCCAGGAGAACGTGGAGGAGCTCTACCCCCTCCCCGAGGACTTCACGGGTACGGGCTCGCTCTTCATGCTGAAGGTGAGCGGCGACTCGATGATCGACGACGGCATCATGGACGGGGACTTCGTGGTGGTGCGCCAGCAGCCCGAGGCCGAGCGGGGCGACATCGTCGTGGCCGGCATCCCCGACGGCGAGGCCACCGTCAAGCGCTTCTCGACCCGTGACGGCCGGGTGGTCCTCACGCCGGCCAACGAGCGGCTCGAGCCCATGGTCTTCGACCCGGCCGAGGTGATGGTCTACGGCAAAGTCGTCACCGTTATGCGGCGCCTCTAGCCCTGGCCCGCGGCTTCCGGGCCGTCAGCCGCCCGGGGTGGTGACCCCGATCGAGCTCATGTCGGCGTACCGGTCGCCGGCGGCGGCACCGGCCGGGAAGACCTCCTCGATGGCGGCCAGGTCGTCGGCCGACAGGGCGACGTCCAGGGCGGCCACGTTCTCGCGGAGATAGGTGCGCCGCTTGGTACCGGGAATCGGTACCACGTCCTCGCCCCGGGACAGCACCCAGGCCAGGGCCAGCTGACCGGCGGTGACACCCCGGGCCTCGGCCATCGACCGGACCCGTGCCACCAGCGCCAGGTTGCGTTCGAAGTTGTCGCCCCGGAACCTCGGGTGGTGGCCCCGGAAGTCGTCCTCGCCGAAGTCGTCGGGCGAGGTGATCTGCCCGGTCAGGAACCCGCGCCCGAGCGGGCTGTAGGCCACGATGCCGATCCCGAGCCCTCGGGCGGTGCCGAGCACCTCGTCCTCGATGTCCCGGCTCCACAGTGACCACTCGGTCTGGAGCGCGCTGATGGGGTGGACGGCCTGGGCACGGCGCAGGGTGTCGGGGGATGCCTCGGAGAGCCCCAGGTACCGGACCTTGCCGGCCTCGACGAGCTCCGCCATCGCCCCCACCGATTCCTCCACCGGCACCCCGGCGTCCGACCGGTGCTGGTAGTAGAGGTCGATGTGGTCGACGCCCAGCCGGCCCAGCGAGGCGTCGCACGCCGAACGGATGTACTCGGCGTCGCCCCGCACGGACCGGTCGGCGGGACGGTCACCCCGGACGATCCCGAACTTGGTGGCCAGGACGACCTGGTCGCGCCGCCCGGCGATGGCCCGGCCGACCAGCTCCTCGTTGCGGAAGGGGCCGTACATGTCGGCGGTGTCGAGGAAGGTCACCCCGAGGTCGAGCGCCTCGTGGATGGTGGCGATCGACTCGGCCTCGTCGCCCCGACCGTAGAACTCGCTCATCCCCATGCACCCCAGCCCTTCGGCGGGAACGGTGAGGCCGGCGGTTCCGAGTGAGCGAGCGGGGAGCGTCATGGCGACGACCCTACCGGGAGGTGGTCAGCAGCGTGCCGAGGATGGCGGCAGCGGCCTCCAGCTCGGCGGCGCTGACGTGCTCGCCCGGCGTGTGGGCCAGGAGCGGGTCGGCGGGTCCGAAGTTGGCGGCGGGGATCCCGTGGGCCCAGAACGTGGCCACGTCCGTCCACCCCACCTTGGCCCGGGGCGGGGTGGCGGTGGCCTCCACCAGGGCGGCCAGGAGGGGATGGTCGAGGGCCGGGGGCGCCCCCGCCGAGGCGTCCACCCGTTCCCAGCGGTCGCCCGGCTCCAGGTGGGGATCGAGCAGCGAGTGCAGGGCCGCCTCGGCTTCCTCGACGTCCCGGTCGGGGGCGAACCGGTGGTTCACCACCACGGTGGCCAGGTCCGGGACCACGTTGGCCGCCACCCCGCCCTCCACCGACACCACCTGGAGCTGCTCGGCGTAGTGGCAGCCGTCGAGCACCGGCCGGCGACCCTCGTAACCGGCGATGGCCACCAGGAGGGGGGCCAGGCGGTGGATGGCGTTCCGCCCGGCGAACGGCCGGGCGGTGTGGGCCCGGGCCCCGACCAGCTCCAGTCGGATCCGCAGCGTCCCCTGGCAGCCGGCCTCGACCAGCCCACCGGTCGGCTCGCCCAGGATGGCGGCGTCCCCGGCCAGCAGCTCGGGCCGCTCGTCCCACAGGCGGCGCAGCCCGTTGTGCCGGCGCTCGACCTCCTCGCAGACGTAGAAGCACCAGGTGACGTCGACGGCCGGCTCCGGAATCGACCCGGCCAGGTGGAGGAAGGTGGCCAGCCCACCCTTCATGTCGGCGGCACCGAGTCCGTAGAGGACGTCCCCCTCCACCCGCGGCTCCTCGTTGCCGTCGGCCGGGGGGACGGTGTCGAGATGGCCGGCGATGATCACCCGGTGCTCCCGTCCGAGCCCGGTCCGGGCCACCAGGTTGTCGCCGACCCGGTCGACCGTCAGCCACGGACAGAGGCGCAGCGCCGTCTCCACCGCATCGGCCAGCAGCGCCTCGTGGTGGCTCAGCGAGGGGATCGCCACCAGGGCCGTGGCCAGCCCCAGCATGCGGCTCGGGGCGGCTCCGGTCACGTCGAGACGCCGTGCTGGCGCAGGATGTCGTTCAACTGGGCCTTGTCGTGGCGCTGGCCCTCGGTGAGTCGGCGGATGATCAGAACGCAGGGGAGGTAGAACACCCCACCGGGGAACTCGCGCCGACGCGAGGCCTGGACGGCCACGCTCCACGGCGGCACGTGACCCCGGCTGACCTCCTCACCGGTGTCGGCGTCGATCACCGGGATCGAGGGGTTGAGGATGGTCCCCTCCCCCACCACGGCCCCCCGGCCGACGCGTGCCCCCTGGGTGATCATGCAACGGCTGCCGATCATCACCTCGTCCTCGATGACCACCGGGGCGGCCTGGGCCGGCTCCAGCACACCGCCGATCCCCACACCGCCCGACAGGTGGACCTGCGCGCCGATCTGGGCGCACGAGCCCACGGTCGCCCAGGTGTCGACCATGGTGTCCGCCCCCACCCGGGCGCCGATGTTGACGTAGCTGGGCATGCAGATCACCCCGCGGTCGAGGAACGAGCCCCACCGGGCCGAGGCGCCCGGAACCACGCGCACCCCCGAGGCGGCATAGTGCTGCTTGAGGGGGAGCTTGTCGGCGTACTCGAACGGGCCCGTCTCGGTGGTCTCGATCGACCGGAGGCGGAACAGCAGCAGGATCGCCTGCTTGAGCCACTGATGGACCACCACCTCGTCGGTGACGGGATCCACCTCGGCGACCCGGGCCTGTCCGGTGTCGAGGAGGTCGACCGCCTCGGTCACCACCGCCAGGGCGTCGCGGTCGTCGGGGGTCAGCGCGGAGGCCCGTTCCCACAACGCCTGGATCTGTGACTCGAGATCTGCCATGACCGGAGAACTTAGCCGTCGGTGCCCGGGCTCCCCGAGGTCGGCGGTGGCGGTTCAGGTGCCAGGGACGACCGACACCAGGGACGAGAAGACGACCACGTTAGACAGGTAGCTGCCGGTGGCACCGTCGAGCACGCCACCGCAGGTGACCAACTGCAGCTGGCTGATCCCGTGCTGTCCGTAGACCAGGTCGGCGGGGAAGACGGCCTTGTCGTACATGGCCACCGAGCCACCGTCGGCCGACCCGGATGTTTCGTGGAATCGTGCCATTCGGCACCCCCTGGCGGGTGCCTCCGCTATGGACAACCGTTGAGAACGGACGGGCGGGACGTCCCGTGGCCACCCCACCCCTAAATCATATAACCGGTAATATATTTCCTGAATATCTCTGGTATCTTCACGGGGTGGCCACCTGGAACTTCCTGACCAATCACGGACGGGTCCTCCTCTGCATCGCCCGGGACCCCAGCGTCCGGCTGCGCGATATCGCCGACACCCTCGACATCACCGAACGGCGGGCCCACGACATCGTCAACGACCTCGCCGAGCAGGGCTATCTCCTGAAGGAACGGGAGGGCCGCCGGAACCGCTACGAGGTCCAGGGCCACCTCCCGTTCCCCGATGCCGTCGAGCGCGAGCGGGCCATCGGTGACGTCCTCGAGGTACTGACCGGCCGCCCGATCACCCGGGCGACGTGAGCCGGATGGCCGCCGGACCTACCGGTCGGTGAGGTCGACCCCGGCCAGTCGCTCGGCCACCAGCTCCAGGCGGTCCAGGGGCTGGACCACGGCGATCCGGACGAAACCGGCGCCACCCTCCCCGTAGAACTCGCCGGGGCTCACCAGCAGTCCCCCCTCGGTGGCCAGGCGCTCGGTGAGGCCCCAGCCGCCGCCGGCGAAGGTGGGAGGCACCGTCACCCAGAGATAGAACCCGCCCGGTGGCCACGGGGACCCGAGCCCCGAGGCGGCCAGCACGTCGCGGAGGTAGCCCAGGCGCTCCCGGTACCGCCGGCGTTGCGCGTCGACGTGGGTGTCGTCGGCAAAGGCCACGGCCCCGGCGGCCTGGACCGGTCCGGGCACCATCAGCCCGGCGTGCCGGCGCACGTCGAGGAGGAAGCCCACCAGGTCGGCGTCGCCGGCGTAGAAGCCGGCCCGCACCCCTGCCAGGTTGGAACGCTTGGAGAGGGAGTGGACGGCCACCACCCCGTCGGTCCCGGCGGCGAGCACCGTGCGGGGCGGCCCGTCCCACGTGAACTCGGCGTAGCACTCGTCGGAGAAGACCGGCACCGCGTGACGACGCCCCCAGTCGGCGGCGGCGTCGAGGTCGGTGAGCAGCCCGGTCGGGTTCGAGGGGGTGTTCGTCCAGAGCAGCAGGGCCCGCCCGGCGTCCCCCTCGTCGACCGCCTCCAGATCGAGGCCGCCGCCGGGCAGCTCGGGCACCGGCACCGGCCGGCAGCCGGCCAGGAGCGCCCCCATGGCATAGGTCGGGTACGAGACGGCCGGATAGAGGACGGTGTCCCGTGACGGGTCGCGCAGGTGGAGGTACTGGGCGGTGGAGGCCACGAACTCCTTGGTGCCCACGCAGGCGGCCAGCTCGGTGAGCGGGTCGACCGATACCCCGAACCGGCGGGCCAGCCACCCGGCCGCCGCCTCGCGGTAGGCAGCCGAGCCGGTCGACGTCGGGTATCCCCGCTCGGTGCCCGACGACGCCAGGGCCTCGAGGACGGCCGGCGACGGCGGGTCGCACGGTGTGCCCACCGAGCAGTCGACCAGGCCGCCGATCTCCCCGAAGCGGGCGGCGGCCTGACGCGCCACCACCGCCAGCCGGTCGTAGGGGTACGGCGGCGGGGTGAACCCGGTCACCGGGCCGGCGGCGCTCACGAGGCCAGGAACTCGCGGAAGCGGGCCCGGCCGACGTCGTCGAGCACCACGTGGAGGTGGGTGGCCTGCTCCCCCGCCTCCTCGCCGACGATCTCCCCCTCGCGGTGCACGGCGGCCAGCACGTCCCCCCGGGCCCAGGGGATGACCAGCTCGACCACCCGATCGGCCACCCGGAGGCGGTCGCCCATCGTCACCAGCAGGTGGTCGATCCCCTCGCCGGTGCGGGCCGAGACCGTGACCGAGCCGGGGTGGGCGGCCAGCAGCCGGCGGACCTCCTCGGCGGCGCCGGGGTCGAGGGAGCTCAGGGCGTCCACCTTGTTGACCACCAGGAGCTCGGGGATGCCATCGGCGTCGATCTCGGCCAGCACGGTGCGCACCGCGTCGATCTGGCCCTCGAGGTCGGCGGCCGATCCGTCCACCACGTGGACGATCAGCTCGGACTCCCGGACCTCCTCCAGGGTGGAGCGGAAGGCTTCCACCACCTGGTGGGGCAGCTTTCGGACGAACCCCACCGTGTCGGTGAGGAGCACGGTCTCCCCGCCGGGGAGCGACAGCTGACGGGTCCGGGGGTCGAGGGTGGAGAACAGCCGGTTCTCCACCAGTACGTCGGCCCCGCAGAGCCGGTTGAGCAGCGTCGACTTCCCGGCATTGGTGTAGCCCACCAGCGAGACGGTCCGCTGGCGCGAGCGGGCCCGGCCCTTGCGCTGGGTCCGCCGGGTCCGGGTGAGATCGCGGAGGTCCGACTCCAGCCGGGTCATCCGCCGGACCAGGCGGCGCCGGTCGACCTCGAGCTGGGTCTCGCCGGGCCCCCGGGTGCCGATCCCGCCGGCCTGCTGGCTGAGCGAGGTGCCGCGTCCCCGCAGGCGCGGCAGCCGGTACCGCAGGAGGGCCAGCTCCACCTGGGCCCGGCCCTCGGGGGTGCGGGCGTTCTGGGCGAAGATGTCGAGGATCACCGCCGTCCGGTCGATAGCCGTCCGGCCCAGGAGTCGCTCGAGGTTCCGCTGCTGGGCCGGGCTCAGGTCGTCGTCGAACACCACGGTGTCGGCGTCCACCGCCAGGCAGATGGAGGCCAGCTCCTCCGCCTTCCCCTTGCCGATGAAGGTGGCCGGGTCCGGGCTGTCCCGCCGCTGGACCACCCGCTCGGCCACATCGGCCCCGGCAGTGTCCACCAGGAGGGCCAGCTCGTCGAGGCCCGACTCGGTGGCCGCCGCCGTGCTGTGGGGGAAGGTCACCCCGACCAGCACGATCCGCTCCCGGAACGACCGGGAGATGAGGGTGTCGGTGAAGGCGGAGTCGGAGGGGCTCATGGGCGGGCGGCGGCCAGCACCTCGGCGGGCACCACCTCGAGATCGGCCACCTTCCGGGTCGGGCCGGCCAGGCGGATGCCGTCGGCGCCCAGCGTCACCTCGAGGGTGCCTCCCGGATTGTGGACGGCGACCCGCTCCCCGACCAGGCCCCAGCTGTGGGCGGCGGCGGCGGCGGCCGCACTGCCGGTGCCGCAGGCCAGGGTCTCGCCGGCCCCCCGCTCCCAGACCCGGAGGGTCAGCTGGTCGGCACCGGGCCCGACGGAGATGAACTCGACGTTGATCCCGCCGGGATGGACGCCCTGGAGCCGCTGGCCCAGGTCGGCCACCTCGACGCCGGCCGGGTCGGGCCCGAGGAGGACGAGGTGGGGGTTGCCCATGTCGACCGTCCGGGCCCGACGGTCGTCGAACTGCTGGGGCTGGTCGGGACCCAGTTCGGCCTTCCCCATGGCCACCGAGGCGTCCGCCGCCCCGGGACCGGTGGGCGCGAACTCGACGGACCGCACACCCGCCTCGGTCCACACCGTGAACGAGGGGGGTGCCACCAATCCGGCGTCGACCGCCGCCTGAGCCAGGCACCGGATGCCGTTGCCGCTCATCTCCGCCGGCGAGCCGTCGGCGTTGTGGAGCTCCATCGCCAGGTCGGTGCCGTCCCGGCCGGCGAGTGCCCGGAGCAGCCCGTCGGCGCCGACCCCGAACCGGCGGTCGCACAGGGCGCGCACCATGGCCGGCGCCATCGGGTGCCGGTCATCGGGATCCACCAGCACGAGGAAGTCGTTCCCCGCGCCGTGGTGCTTGGTCAGCTGTATCGGCTCGTCGTCCATGGTGTGGTGTGCGGTCGCCTCAGTCTCTCACCGGCTCGGCGAGGAGGCCGACGATCCGGGCCACCGGGTCCTCCCCGTCCCTCACCCACACGATACGGGGATCCCGGCGGAACCAGGCCCACTGCCGGCGGGCGAAGGCCCGGGTCCGCCGGACCGTCTCCTCCACCGTCCGCTCGAGGGGCAGGCCGTCCTCCAGGTGGGCCAGCAGCTCGCGGTAGCCGAGGGCCTGGCGGGCCGTCGGGGAGAGCCCGCCGGGAGCGGTGGCCAGGCGGGCCACCTCGTCGAGGAGGCCGGCCGCCATCATGGCGTCCACCCGCTCGGCGATCCGCCGGTCGGTCTCGGCCGGATCGGGGCGGACCCCGACCAGCACCACCCGACTCGGCGGATACGACTCGAGGCCGGGGCCGAAGGAGGAGAAGGGGCGTCCCGACCCCTCGGTGACCTCCAGCGCCCGGACCAGGCGCCGGCGGTTGGCCGGGCCGATCCGGGCCGCCGCCACCGGGTCGGAGGCGGCCAACCGGGCGTGGAGGTCCTCGAGGGCGGCGGCCTCCCCCGGGCCGCCGGGGGCCCCGGCGGCCTCGAGCTCGGCGCGGAGCCGGTCGGCGACCGACGGGAACCGACCGGGGAACTCCAGGTCGTCGACGACCGAGCGCAGGTAGAGGCCCGTCCCGCCGACCAGCAGCGCACGGTGCCCCCGGGCGGCCACGCCGGCCAGGGCCGTCCGGGCGGCGGACTGGAACTGCTGGACGGTGAACGTCTCGGAGGCGTCGACCAGGTCGATCAGGTGGTAGGGGACGCGGGCCCGGACGGCGGCGGGTGGCTTGGCGGTCCCGATGTCCATGCCGCGGTAGACGGCCATGGAGTCGACCGAGCACAGCTCGACCGGTCCCCACCTGTCACCCCCACCCGTCGCCTCGGCCACCGCCAGGGCGAGGGCCGACTTGCCCGACGCCGTCGGTCCGACCAGTGCCACCACCGGGGGGTTCACCGGCCGGCCGCCGTCAACCGGCGGCCACCGGGATGAGCGTACGGTGCCGCGGTCGGGCGGTGACCCTCAACAGCTCGCCGCGCAGGTGGTGGCGGGCGGCGTCGGTGACCAGGACGTCGGCGAAGGAGCCCACCGCCACCGTGGTTCCCGACGGGGGTACGAAGTGGACCAGCTTGTTCTGGCCGGTGCGCCCGGTGACGACCGCCGGGTCGCGCTTGGAGGGGCCCTCCACCAGCACCTCCTCCGTCCGCCCGATCCGGGCGCGGTGGCGGACGAGGGCCGACCGCTCGACCACCGCCCGGAGCCGCTCCATCCGCTCGGCGGCCACCTCGGCGGGGACGAACCGGTCGGCCATGGCGGCCGCCCGGGTGCCGGGTCGCGGGGAGAAGACGAAGGTGTAGGCGCTGTCGTAGGCCGCGTCGGCCACCACCGCCAGGGTGCGCTCGAAGTCCTCCTCGGTCTCCCCCGGAAAGCCGACGATGAGGTCGGTGCTCACCGCCAGGTCGTCGACGGCCGCCCGGGCGGCGGCCAGCCGGGCCAGGTACCGCTCGGCCGTGTAGCCCCGGCGCATGGCCACCAGGGTGGCATCGCTGCCCGACTGGAGCGGCAGGTGGAGGTGGTTGCAGACCTCCGGGGTGTCGGCCATGGCCTCGACCACCCTCGGGCCCAGGTCCTTGGGGTGCGGGCTGGTGAACCGGACCCGCCGGATCCCGTCGACGGCGCCCACCCGGCGGAGAAGCTCCGGGAAGAGGGGACGGCGCCGGGTGATGTCCCGCCCGTAGGAGTTGACGTTCTGCCCGAGCAGGGTCACCTCGGTCACCCCCCGGGCGGCCAGGGAGCGGACCTCGTCGACCAGGTCGTCGGGGGCCCGGGAGACCTCGCCACCCCGCACCGAGGGGACGATGCAGAAGGCGCACGAGTTGTCGCACCCGGTCTGGATGGTGACCCACGCCGCGTACGGCAGGTCCCGGACCGCGCCGATGGCGGTGGCCTGCTGCTCGACCCGGGCCGGGCCGCCGGCCGGTGGCCCGTCGAGGACCTCCACCACCGGTCCGGATGCCGCCGCCCGGCGCAGCAGGCCGGGAGCATCGGCCAGGTTGTGGGTCCCGAACACCACGTCGACGTGGGGTGCCCGACCGCGGATCCGCTCGGGGTCCATCTGGGCCAGGCAGCCCCCCACCGCGATCAGCATCTCGGGGCGGCGCTCCCGGAGCGTCTTCAGGTTGCCGAGGTGGCCGAAGAGCTTGTTGTCGGCGTTCTCCCGGATGCAACAGGTGTTGAAGACCACCACGTCCGCCGCCTCGATGTCGGTGGTGGCCACCAGCCCGTCGGCCACCAGCAGGCCGGCCAGCCGCTCCGAGTCGTGGTCGTTCATCTGGCAGCCGTGGGTCTCGATGTGGAACGTCCGGGGACCGAGGGCGGCAGCGGGTGCGTCGGCAGGGGGCTCGGTCATCGACCCAGGATACGGCCGGGCGGGCGCCGGGCGGCACCCGGGGGATCTAGCGGTCGCCGTCGAAGTCGTAGAACTGGCCGCCGGCACTCGGCACCGGGTCGGCGTCGCTGGCGCTCCACGCCGGCTTCCGGTCCCGCCAGAGGTCGGCGCCATCGCGGTCGACCGTCAGGCCGTCGAGGTCGGGGCGGAGCAGCAGCACCTCGCCGGGCACGTCGGCCTCGGCCAGGGCCGCCTGGGCCGCCTGGGTGACCTTGGCCCCGTCGGCACCGGTGCAGATGCCCAGCAGGGACGGCCCGGCCCCCGACCAGCAGACGGCCAGGGCCCCGCCGGCCGACAGCCGCGACAGCAGCTTCGGGGCGGCCGGGAACAGCGGGCTCCGGTAGTCCTGGTGGAGCCGGTCCTCGGTGGCTTCGGGTACCAGCAGCCGGCTGTCCCCCAGGCCGGCGATGAGGAGGGCCATCCGGGACAGGTTGAAGGCGGCGTTCTCCCGGGTGACCTCGGTGGGGAGGGCGAGCCGGGCCTTGGAGGTGGAGAGTGGGAGGTCGGGGACCATGACCACGAACACCAGGCTCACGTCGAGGGGCAGGCGGACCGCCCGGACCGACCCCTTAACCATGGCCGAGGCCACCAGGCCGCCGACCACCGAGGCGGCGGCGTTGTCGGGGTGCCCGTCCATCAGCGCCGCCACCGCCAGCGGATCCTTCGACCCGGCGGCCGCGGCGGCCGCCGCAGCCAGGGCGGCCGAGGAGCCGAGCCCCCGCCCCACCGGTATCTCGGATCGGACCGTGATGGCCAGACGGTCGTGGCCGGCCACGTCGATGGCCACCCGGGCGGCCAGGTGCGACGGGTCGTCCGCCAGGCCGGCCCCCTCTCCCTCGGACCGGACGATCAGGCGCGAGGCCTTCTCGACCTCGACCTCGACGTAGCGGTCGAGGGCGATGGCCAGCGTGTCGAACCCGGGTCCCAGGTTGGCCGATGATGCCGGGGCTCTCGCTCGCACTCCGTCAGGGTAGCCGTCACCCGCCGTTCGCGAAGGGACCGCCCCCCGTCACCCCGGACCGTACCGGTGGGTCAGGCGCCACCACCAGGACGGTTCCTGGACGGTCTGGTCGAGGTGGAGCCCGACCAGCACCTGCTGGGTGCCGAGGCGGTAGAGCACCCCCCCCACCTTCGACCCCTGCGCCGCCCCCGGCGGCACGGAGAGCACGTGCACCACGGCTACCGTCAGTCCGGGCCATCCGGGGAGCTGGGCGGAGCCGGAGATGGCGACCGACACCCGGTGGGCGACGCCACCCCAGGTGGCCACCGCGGTGGCCACCACGGCGCCACCGGTGGCCACCTGGACCGGCACCACCGCGGCTTCGGTGGCACCCAGCAGTGCCTGGGCGGTCGGACCGGCGTACTTCAGCGGGTCGGGGACGAACCAGTCGCTCATCGGAATGGTGGTGGTCGTGGTGGTCGTGGTGGGGGCGGTGGGCGATGGGGCGGCGGGCGGCGGTGCGGCGGCGGGCGGTGAACCGGGCACGGTCGTGGTGGTGGTCGTGGTGGTCGTGGTGGTCGTGGTCGTGGTGGGCGGCACCGGCGGCGGGGTCGGCTGGCCGATCACCGCCGCCAGCACCAACACCGGGCGGCCCGCCACCACCCGGTCGGCGGCCAGCACCATGCATCCGCCCGCGGAGGAGGAGTAGCCCGACTTGATGCCGACCACGCCGTTCGACCCGATCTGGGTGACGATGTTGGGGACGGTGCCCACCCGGGGCAGGGTCACCGACGACTGGCCGACCACCTCGGCGAAGGCGGGGATGGCCATCCCGGCGGCGGCCACCTTCAGCACGTCGACGGCCGAGGACACCGAGCCCTGGTCGTACCCGCTGGCGTCGACGTAGTGGGTGGCGGTCATCCCGAGCGACGCCGCCAGCGCGTTCATCTTGGCCACGAAGGCCACCACGCTGCCGGCGTCCCAGACGGCCAGCGTGAAGGCGAAGTTGTTGGCCGACTGGGTCAGCAGCCCCTCGAGAAGCTGGCGCTCGGTGAGCTGCTCTCCGAGGGCCACCGAGACGGTGGACTCGTCGTTGTGGGCGTCGTTGGCGTACTCGTTGACGTCCGCCGGACCGATGGTCACGGTAGGACCGGGGGCCCCGGCGGCCAACGGATGGTCGCCCAGCACCACCACCGCGGTGGTCATCTTGGTCAGCGATGCCACCGGGGCCGGAGCGTCGGGTCCGGACGAGGCGTCGAACCCCAGCGACGGGATCCGGATCGCCGCCTCGCCCTTCGCCGGCCACGGCAGGGCGGGCGATCCGCCTGGCACCACCAGCGACGACGCCAGCGACGCCTGGAGCACCGGCCTCGGCAGGGGCCGGTCGATCTGGCGCACCGCCAGGTCGGTGACCACGCCGGCCAGCACCAGGGCGACGACGACGAGGGTGACCACGAGCCACCTCGGACGTCGGCGCCGGTGGCGCCGGCGGGACGGTTGATCAGGTTGCGGGCCCGTCCCCGTCCGCTCGGCGGTCGGGGCGGGCGGTGAGCCGTCGGTCAGCGCGACTCCAGTTCCTCGACCGTCATCAGCACGTCACGCGCCTTGGAGCCCTCCGACGGGCCGACCACTCCCCGCCGCTCCATGAGGTCCATGAGGCGCCCGGCCCGGGCGAAGCCCACCCGCAGCTTGCGCTGGAGCATGGAGGTCGACCCCAGCTGCGACCGGACGACCAGGTCCATGGCCTGGGCCAGCAGCTCGTCGTCGTCGTCCTCGCCGTGTCCCGACCCGGCGCCCGGGCCATCGCCCGCCACCTCCTCGATGCCCGACACCACCGCCATGGGCCGCTGCCGCTTCCAGTGGGCGGCGACCTTGCGCACCTCGTCCTCCCCTACCCAGGGGCCCTGGAGCCGCTGGGGGTTCGACGACGAGGCGGTCAGGAGCAGCATGTCGCCCCGCCCGATGAGGCGCTCCGCGCCGGGCTGGTCCAGGATGACCCGGCTGTCGGCCAGCGACGACACCGAAAAGGCCATCCGCGAGGGCACGTTGGCCTTGATGACGCCGGTGATCACGTCCACCGACGGGCGCTGGGTGGCCAACACCAGGTGGATGCCGACCGCCCGGGCCATCTGGGCGATCCGGCACACCGAGTCCTCGACGTCGCGGGCGGCCACCATCATCAGGTCGTTGAGCTCGTCGACGACGATGAGGATGAACGGCAGCCGCTGGTAGCGGACCGGGGGTTCGCCGTCGTCGGCGGACTCCGTCCCCAGCATCCGCAGCCGCCAGGCCTCCTCGTGGTCGGCCAGCTCCCCCCGGTCGACGGCGATGTTGTAGCCGGTGATGTCCCGCATCCCCGCCTCGGCCAGGAGGTCGTAGCGCCGCTCCATCTCCTTGACCGCCCAGGACAGGGCGTTGGCCGCTTTCTTTGGGTCCACCACCACCTGGGTCAGGAGGTGCGGCAGGTCGTTGTACTGGCCGAGCTCCACCCGCTTGGGGTCGATGAGGATCAGGCGGACCTGGTCGGGGGTGGCCCGCATCAGGATGGAGGTGAGGATCGAGTTGATGCACGACGACTTCCCCGAACCCGTCGCCCCCGAGACGAGCACGTGGGGCATCTCGGCCAGGTTGGCCAGGTACGCCTTGCCGGCGATGTCGCGACCGAGACCGACCTCCAGGGGATGGTGGGCGGCGGCGGCCTCCGGCGAGGCGAGGATGTCGCCCAGGGCCACCAGCTGGCGCCGCCGGTTGGGCACCTCGACGCCGATGGCCGACTTTCCGGGGATCGGCGCCAGGATCCGCACGTCGGGTGAGGCCATGGCGTAGGCAATGTCCTTGGACAGGGAGGTGACCCGGGCGACCTTGACACCCGGGCCGAGCTCGAGCTCGTACCGTGTGACCGACGGTCCCACCGTCCGGTCCACCAGGCGGGTGGCCACGCCGTGGGCGGCCAGCGCCTCGACCAGTGCGGCGCCGCCGGCGTCGACCTCGCGCTCGTCGACGGACTGAGGCTTCAGGCGCTTCAGGCTGTTGGCCGGGGGCAGGCGCCACTCCCCTACCGACGGGCCGAGCTTCATCTCGAGCTGGGCACCGGTCCCGGGCCGGGTGGCCTCCTCGGGCAGGGCCACCGGGTCGGGTGGTCCGGGGTCGGGCATGGGGTCGAGGTCGACCGCGGTGGTGGGGAGCGACAGCTCGGGGACCGGGCCCATGTCCGGGTCGGGCCCGGTGGCGACCACCGCGGCCGGTCCGGGGACCGCCCGCCCGAAAGGATCGGTGGGTGGGCCGTCCTCGGCGCCGGTCGATCGGCCGTCGGGACCGCCCCGGGCGGCGTCCACCGCCCACCGACCGGCGACCGCCACGCCGTGGGCGGCACGTCGTAGCGATACGCCGGTGAGCAACACCAGGGCCACCACCATCACCGCCACCAGCACGGTGGCCGCCCCGAAGCCTCCGAGGCCGGCGTGGAGCGGGTTGGCCATCAGGGCGCCCACCCAGCCGCCTGCCCCCGACAGCTTGGCGGTCGAGGCGCCGATCCGGGGGGTACCCCCGGCCAGGGCAGCGAGCCCGGCCACCGCCAGCAGCAGCAGCGTGCCGCCGAGCAGGGCCCGGACCGGCTCGCGCCGGCCCCCGGCGGCCTCGGCGTCGCTCGGGCCGGCGATCAGCAGCACGCCCGTGACGACGGCCACCGGGGGCACCAGGAACCGCCCCCAGCCCAGCAGGTCGCCGGCGACCAGCCGGGTGCCGTGGCCGACCGGCCCGAGGGCGTCACCGTAGAGGGCGAGGGCGGCGAGCACCCCGACGGTGACCAGCACCACCCCCCAGAGGTCGGCGGCGTGACCGGCGAGGACGGCGCCGATCCCCGAGGAGCGGCGGCGGGGGGCCGCCCGCCCCCGTCCGCCGGCGGAGGAACCGGTCCGCGTCGAGGAGGACGCGCCGACGCGTGACCGTGCCGTCGAGCCCCCCTTCCCCTTGGAACGGGACCCTGCGGAACGGCCCGCCGTTCGCTTGGTGGCGGTCGTCACAGTGGAGCCAGGCTACCCCCGGCACCGTGCCGCCACGGGGACACCCGGGGGGCGCCGGTCAGACGGTGACGATGACCGGGACGATCATGGGGCGCTGCTTGGTGCGGTTCCCGACCAGGCGGCCGAGGGCCTTGCGGGCCACCCGGTTGAGGTTCTCGTGGTCGTGGCTGCCGCCGGCCAGGGCCTTCTCGAGGGCGGTGCGCACGTCCTCGCGCGCCTGGTCGAGCAGGGCGTCGGTCTCGTCGTCGTAGGCCCAGCCGCGGGTGACGATCTGGGGGGCGCCGACCACCTCGCCGCGCTTGAGGTCGACGGTGGCCACCGCCATCACCACGCCCTCCTCGGCCAGCACCATCCGGTCACGGAGGACGCCGTGGCCGATGTCGCCCACCGTGCTCCCGTCGACGAACAGGTAGCCGCCGGGCACGCTGCCGTCGCGGTGGAGGCCGGCGTCGTCGATCCGGACGGCGTCGCCGTCCTCGCAGAGCAGCAGCCGGTCGCCGGTGATGCCCATGCTGTTGGCCAGGCGGAGGTGGTTGGCCATGTGGCGGTACTCACCGTGCACCGGGACGAAGAAGTCGGGGTGGGTGACCGACATGAGCATGGCCAGCTCACCCTGCTTGGCGTGCCCGCTGACATGGACGGAGTCCACCCCCGAGTGGATGACCTCCACCCCGCGCCGGTGCAGGCCGTCGATGACCCGCCCCACCGACCACTCATTGCCGGGGATGGGGTGGGCACTGATCACCACCACGTCGTCCTCGTGCAGCTTGAAGAAGCGGTTCTCCCCGATGGCCAGGCGCGACAGGGCCGACATCGGCTCGCCCTGGGAGCCGGTCGAGATGACGCAGACCTCCCCGGGGGGCAGCCGGTCGACGTCCTCGATGTCGACGAAGGCGTGCTCGGGGATGTCCAGGAGGCCGAGCTCGCGGGCCATGGCCACGTTCTTCTGCATCGAGCGCCCGAGGGTGGCCACCTTGCGCCCGCTGGCGACGGCGGCATCGGCCACCTGCTGGATCCGGTGGATGTGGCTGGCGAAGCTGGTGACGATGAAGCGCCGGCCGGGGCGTTCGAGGAAGATCTTCCGGAGGGTGACCCCCACGGTGGTCTCCGAGGGTGTGAACCCCGGCTCCTCGGCGTTGGTGGAGTCGGCCAGCAGCAGGCGGATCCCCGGGTCGGACCCGATCGCCCCCATCCGGCCCAGATCGGTCCGTCGCCCGTCGACCGGGTGGAGATCGATCTTGAAGTCCCCCGAGTGGAGGATGACCCCCTGGGGGGTGTAGTAGGCGGTGGCGAAGGCCTGGGGCACCGAGTGGGTGACCGGGATGAACTCGACGTCGCACGGACCGATGCGCCGGCGCTCCCCGTCGGCGACCGGTATCCACGTCACCCGGTTGGACATCCCCGCCTCGTCGACCCGGTTGCGGGCCAGCCCCAGGCTCAGCTCCGAGCCGTAGACGTCGAGCGGGAGGTCCCGGAGGAGGAAGGCCAGACCACCGGTGTGGTCCTCGTGCCCGTGGGTCAGGATGACGCCGTCCACCCGGTCGGCGTTGTCCCGTAGGTAGGTGAAGTCCGGGAGGACCAGGTCGACGCCGGGCATGTCCGGGTCGGGGAACATGATGCCGCAGTCGATGACCAGGATCCGGCCCTCGATCTCGAGGCAGGCGCAGTTCCGGCCGATCTCCCCGAGACCGCCGAGGAAGACCACGCGGACCGGGGCGGCGCCGCCGGAGTCCCGGATGGTCGACCGCACGGCCGCCTTCTGCTTGGGCGCCGTCTTGGCCGGACCCTTGGACGCCGGGCGCTTCTTCTTTCCACCACCGCCGCGGGGGGTGGACCGGTCCGACCGGCCGGACTCAGGCAACGGACCGGCTGGCGGGTGCGAAACGTTCGAGACGGGAGATGATGTCGCTCGCTTCCTCCTCGAGGACACGGGGGGCCTCGGGGTTCGGGAGCCGGCACTGGCCGACGGGGAGCCCGAGGGCCCGGCAGGCGGCCTTGGCCGGTACGGGGTTGGGATAGTCGGGGGTGGACTCGAAGGCGTACGAGGCCAGGAGGTGCTCGTTGGCGGTGCGGGCACCCTCGAGGTCGCCGGCGGCGAAGGCCGCCACCAGGGCGGCGAGGGCCGGGCCGGCCCAGTGGGCGGCCACGCTGATGATGCCGACGCCGCCGATGGCCAGGAACGGCAGGGTCATCGGGTCGTCGCCGGCGTAGACCTCGAAGCCGTCGATGTGATGGGCGACCAGCTCGGCGGCGGCCGCCACATCGCCGGTGGCGTCCTTGACGCCCACGATGTTGGTCACCTCGGTGCCCAGGCGGGCCAGCAGGTCGGTGCCGATCCGGCGGCCGGCCCGCACCGGAATGTCGTACAGCACCACCGGCAGGTCGGTGGCTGCCGCCACCGCCTCGAAGTGGGCGGCGATGCCGGCCGGGGAGGGCCGGTTGTAGTACGGGGTCACCACCAGCATGCCGTCCACGCCGCACTCGGCGGCCGACCGGGTGAGGTTGACCGAGTGGGCGGTGTCGTTGGAGCCGGTGGCGGCGAGCACCGGGACGGTGACCGCCTCGGCCACCGCCCGGAAGAGGTCGAGCTTCTCGTCGTCGGAGAGCACCGATCCCTCGCCGGTCGAGCCGGCCACCACCAGGCCGTCGGAGCCGGTGTCGACCAGGTGCCGCGCCAGTTCGGCGGCGGCGTCCAGGTCGAGGGCGCCGGACGGGTGGAAGGGGGTCACCATGGCGGTGACCACCGCGCCGAACCGGGCCACGGTCAGGACCTCGCGTTCGAGGGAGCAGGGGTGGAGGCCACGACCAGGCAGGCTACCAGCAGGTGGTGGGCCCGCCGACCGCCGGCGCCGGGCCCCTCAGGAGGCGGTGGCCCCTCCGGTGGGCACCGCGGCGAAGGTGTCGTACTCCTCGGCGGTGTCTTCCCACGACTCGAACTCGATGACGCCCAGCTCGGTGAACTTGGTGCGCAGCCAGCCGTCGGCGGCGTCGAGGAGGCCGAGCTTCCGGCAGTTCGGGACGATCTTGGAGAAGAGGAGCGCCTGGAACTGGGCCCGCTCGGGGGCCTGCTGCACCACCGGCACGATGGCCTTGGGGTCGATGCCCATCCGGTCCCACACCTCCTGCTGGAGGAACCGGTCGCGCATGCGCACCGCCGCCTCGAAGGCGAACTCCTGGCGCTCGCGCAGCTCGTGGGCGTTCAGGCCCTGGTAGTACTCCTGCAGGCTCAGCACCCCGAAGGCCACGTGGCGGGCCTCGTCGGCCATCACGTAGCGGAGCAGCTGCTTGAGCAGGGGGTCGCCGGTCAGCTGGGCCATGAATCCGAAGGCGGCCAGGGCCAGGCCCTCCACCATGATCTGCATGCCGAGGTAGGTCATGTCCCACCGCGAGTCGGCGATGATGTCGTCGAGCAGCAGGCGCAGATGGGCGTTGATCGGGTAGTGGCCCGACAGCTTCTCGTCGAGGTACTTGGCGAACACCTCGACGTGGCGGGCCTCGTCCATCACCTGGGTGGCGGCGTAGTACTTGGCGTCGATCCACGGCACCGATTCGACGATCTTGGCCGTGCAGACCAGGGCGCCCTGCTCCCCATGGAGGAACTGGGAGAGCGTCCAGTTCTGGCTCTCCACCCCGAAGGTCACCCACTCCTTGTCCGACCACTTCTCCACCGGCGTGCCGGTGAGGTCGAACCCGGCGCCGAAGCCCCCGCTGGCCATGGCGTTCTCGATGACCAGCTGCTCCTGGTCGACGGTGACCTCCCACGGCAGGTCGGTCTGGGCATTCCACTGGGACTTCTTGGCCTTCTCGTAGAGCTTGTCCAGCTTGGGACGGCTGCCCTTCTCGTAGTCCCAGGTGAAGATGGTGTCGTAGTCCGAGTGAACCACGTGGCGTCCGTCGGCCTCCTCGGTCCCCACCACCGAGAGGATGGCCTCGAAGTCGTCGATCTCCTCGCGGCCGATGATGTCGGCGGTCTTGTTCATCTCGATGGTCATGGCTGGTCCCCCTGGGAGTGGATGGTGGTCGGCATCGCCGACGTCGGTCGGTCGGTCGGGTGGGTCGGTCCGCCGGCACGGTGGTCGGCGGCGTAGCGGTTGAGGTCGATCGGGTCGGAGGCATCGGGCGCCCGGAGGGCGCGGATGCCGGGCAGCACGAAGGTCTCCACCAGGGTGCGGGCCTGGCGGGGGTCGGCGAGGTCGGTGTGGGGCGACGGGCTGACGCAGTAGGACAGGACGATGCGGGCCGACCACTCGGCCACCCGGGCCGACTCCTCGGGGTCCATCCACCGGGCCAGGAACGGGCCCACGAAGCGGGTGGCGGTGGCCAGCAGCCGGTTCGACTCGTCGAAGGCCAGGTGGCCGAGGACCACCTCCGGCTCGTGCTCGACCAGGTAGGCCAGCGCCGGGTGGGTGGTGATCCGGGCGTAGGCCTCGGAGATGCCGACCACCAGCACGTCGGCGAGGGAGTCGGCGGCGCCCATGCCGGCGCCGAGGGCGGAGAACAGGCGGGCCATTTCGGTGTCGACCACCGCGGCGAGCACCTCCACCTTGCCGCCGGGGAACACCCGGTAGACGGTGGCCCGGGACACGCCGGCCCGGCGGGCGATGTCGTCCACGGTGGTCTTGGAGGTCCCCTGGCGGGCCAGGCACGCCAGGGCCCCGTCGACGATGCGGATCCGGTGGGGACGGGCACCGCCGGCCACGGGCGTCGCCACGACGGGCGGCACGGTGGGGACGACGACGAGCCGGGCGGCGTGCTCGCTCAACTCCGGTGCCCAGCGGTCATGGGTCCCCCTTCCGCCTGGAACAGTAGGTCGGAATTTGTCTCATCGTCAAGGATGCCCGTCAGGCGCCCGGCGCCCCCCGGGGTTCGGGTCCGACCACCACACCGGCCAGCAGCTCCTCCCGGACCAGCTGGCGGACCTGCGCCGGATCGTCGAGGTCCCACCGGCCCGGCGACGCCATGTAGGAGAGGACCATCCGGGCCAGGAAGTCGGCGGCCTGGGCGGGGTCGACCCCCTCGGCCATCCCGTGCTCGTGGAGGTACGGGAGGAGGAACTCGGCGATCGCCTCGCGGATCCGGTTGCTCTCGAGGGTGAGGGTGGGGAGCAGGATCTCCGGCTCGGTCTGCATCACCCGCTGGAGCACCTCGTGCTCCTCGATCGACCGGTGGGCGAAGCGGATGCCGCGCTCCATCACCGCCTCCAGGCTGGTCGCCCCCTGGACCTCCTCGTAGAGCCGGAGGAAGAAGGCCAGGAACTCCCAGGAGACCACGGCCCGGATGAGCTCGTCGCGCCCCCCCGGGAAGTAGCGGTAGACGGTGGCCCGGGACACGGCCGCCTCCCGGGCGGCGTCCTCCACGGTGGTCTTGGCCAGCCCCCAGCGCGCCACGCAGGCGTAGGTGGCCTCGATGATGCGCTGGCGGGTGTCGGACACGCCGACCCGCTCAGAGCCCGAGGAGGGGCTCGAGCCCGAGGGTGAGGCCCGGCCGGCCCGCCACCGCCCGGACGGCCAGCACCACCCCGTCCGTGAACGAGGTGCGGTCGTAGGAGTCGTGCCGGATGGTGAGGCTCTGCCCCACCGCCCCCAGGACCACCTCCTGGTGGGCGACCAGGCCCCGGAGCCGGACCGAGTGCATCCGAACCCCGCCGGGCCCTCGCCCGCCGCGGGAACCCGCGACCACCTCCGTGGTGGTGCGGTCGTCGGGGTAGGGCGGGCGCCCGGACGCCGCCCGGGCGGCCGCCATCCGCTCGGCGGTCCGCACCGAGGTGCCCGACGGGGCGTCGAGCTTCCCGTCGTGGTGGAGCTCGACGATCTCGGCCCCGTCGAACCAGGGGGCGGCCAGCTCGGCGAAGTGCATCATCAGCACCGCCCCGATGGCGAAGTTGGGGGCCAGGATGCAGTTCGGCCCGACGGGTCCGCCGGGGAACGCCCGCCGGAGGTCGGCCAGGTCGTCGTCGGTGAAGCCGGTGGTCCCGACGACCGCGTGGATGCCGGCCGCCGCGCACCACGGCAGCGTCTCTCGCGCCGCCTCCACCCGGGTGAAGTCGACCACCACCTCGGTGCCCGTGGCGGTGAGCGCCCCGAGGTCCCCGGCCACGGTGATCCCCCCCGCGCCGGGAACCAGCATGCCGAGGTCGGTCCCGTCGAGCCGCGGGTCGACGGCGGCGGACAGCTCGAGGTCGGCGTCGGCCAGCACCGACCGGCAGACCTCGAGGCCTACCTTCCCCCCGGCTCCCACCACCCCGACTCGCATACCGGTCACCCTACCGTCGGTGCCCGGGGCGCCTGCTGACCCGGCGACCCGGCGACCCGGCGACCCGGCGACTCAGCCGAGGCCGAGCGCTCCGGCGTCGAAGTCGTCGGCGTCGAAGGGTCCGACCACCGACAGGGTCCGGGGGGCGGCGGCCAGCTCGGCGGCCACCCCGGCCACGTCGGCCAGGGTCACGGCCTCCACCCGGGCGAGCACCTCGTCGACCGCCAGCACCTCGCCGTGGAGCAGCAAGCTGGTGCCGATCCGGCTCATCCGGGCACCGGAGTCCTCGGCGGCCAGCAGCATCTCGGCCCGCAGGTTGCCCCGGGCGATGGCCAGCTCGCGGTCGGTGATCCCGTCGGCGCCCAGCTCGGCCAGGGCGGCGACCACGATCCCCAGTACCTCGTCGACGTGCTCGGGGGCGGTGCCCAGCCCGATGCTGACCGCCCCCCCGTCGTGGTAGGCGAGCCGCTCGGACCACACCGAGTAGGCGAGGCCCCGACGTTCCCGGATCTCCTGGAAGAGCCGGCTGGACAGCCCGCCACCCAGGACGTGGTTGAGCACGGCCAGGGCGTAGCGACGCCCGTCGAACCGGTCGACGGACCGCATCCCCAGGATCACCTGGGCCTGCTCGGTCGGTCGCCGGGTGACGGCCAGCGGCGTCACCGATCCCCCCGGGGGCCGGCGCTCCGGCCGGTGGCCGCCCGACGGCCCCGAAGCGCGCCGGTCGAGGCCCGCCAGGACCACGTCGTGGTCGAGGTCGCCGGCCACGGCCGCCACCATGTTGCCGGGCCGGTAGTGGTGCTCGAAGAACTCCCGGATCTGGACGGCGGTCATCGCCCCGATCGAGGACTCGGTCCCGAGCACGTCCCGACCGAGCGGATGGCCGGGGAAGAGGATCGCCGAGCTCTGCTCGGCGGCCTGGTCGGCCGGCTCGTCGGCGTGCATCAGGATCTCGTCGAGGATCACCGACCGTTCGGCGTCCAGGTCGTCCTGGCGGAGGGCGGGCCGCCACATGATGTCGGAGAGGATGTCGAGGCCCAGGTCGAGATGCTCGGCCAGCAGGCGGATGTAGAAGGAGGTGTACTCCTTGGTGGTGAAGGCGTTGAAGTCGCCGCCCACCTCGTCCACCGCCTCGGCGATGTCGGACGGCGAGCGGTCGTCGGTGCCCTTGAACAACAGGTGCTCGAGCACGTGGGAGGCCCCGGCCCGTCGGTCCGGCTCGTCGCGCGAGCCGGTGCCGACCCAGAAGCCGATGCACACCGACCGGGCGTCGGCCATCGCCTCGGTGGCGACCGCCAGCCCCGAGGGGAGAGTGTCCACGTTGATCATCGGGAAGCCACGCGGGTCACGGTAGGGGCCCGGCATCGGGCCGCTGGCGCCCACCCGGGTGACCGGCACCGATGCCGGTCACCCGGGGGACGGACGACCTCACCGACGGCGACGGCCGCCCCGACCGCGGCCGCCACCGCTCTCGGAGCGCTCGGGCGAGCCCGACGTGGCCGGCCCGAGGTCGCCGAACTCCTGGACCAGCTCGGCCTCGAAGCTCTCCTCGAAGGAGGCGGCGCCGGCCGGGGCGGCCGAGGTGCGGACCCGGTTGGGCCCACCGCGGTCGTCGGGGTCGGCATGGTCGCCCCGGTTCTCGCCGCGGCCGCCGCTCCGGTTGCCGTCACCGCGACCGCTGTCACCGCGACCGTTGTCGCCCCGGCCGTTGTCGCCCCGGCCGTTGTCGCCCCGGCCGCCGTCGCTGCGGGGTGCGCGCTCGGGGGCGGTACCGCTGTCCTCGGAGGCCTCGCCGGCCAGCGACAGGGACACCTTGCCCTGCGGGTCGATGTCGTCCACCTTGACCTCGACCGGCTGGCCGAGCTCGAGCACGTCCTCAACCCGCTCGACCCGCTTGCCGCGGCCGATCTTGGAGATGTGGAGGAGGCCGTCCCGTCCGGGGAGGATGTTGACGAAGGCGCCGAACTTGGTGATGTTGACCACCTTGCCCTCGTAGGTGGCGCCCACCTCGGCCAGCGGCGGGTCGAGGATGGTGGAGATCCGGCGGCGGGCCTCCTCGACGGCGTTGCCGTCCTTGGCGCCGATGGTCACGGTGCCGACCATGCCGTCGTCGTCGACGGCGATGTCGGCCCCGGTCTCCTGCTGCAGGGCGTTGATGACCTTGCCCTTGGGACCGATGACCTCGCCGATCTTGTCCATCGGGATCTCGAAGGACACGATCTTCGGGGCGGACTCGGCCACCTCGGCGCGGGGCTCGGCGATGGCGCCGGCCATCACCTCGAGGATCTTCAGCCGGGCCTCCTTTGCCTGCAGGAGGGCCTTGCCGAGCACGTCGGCCGGGAGCCCGGCGATCTTGGTGTCGAGCTGGAGGGCGGTCACCGAGTCCTTGGTGCCGGCCACCTTGAAGTCCATGTCGCCGAAGGCGTCCTCGGCGCCCAGGATGTCGGTCAGGGTCACATAGGTGCCCTCGTCGTACACCAGGCCCATAGCGATGCCGGCCACCGGCGCCTTGATCGGCACGCCCGCCGCCATCAGCGACAGGGTGGAGCCGCACACCGAGGCCATGGAGGTGGAGCCGTTGGAGGCCAGCACGTCGGAGACCAGCCGCAGGGTGTAGGCGAAGTCCTCCTGATAGGGGATGACCGGCAGCAGCGCCCGCTCGGCGAGGAGCCCGTGGCCGATCTCGCGGCGCTTCGGGCCTCGCATGAAGCCGGTCTCACCGGTGGAGAAGGGCGGGAAGTTGTAGTGGTGCATGTATCGCTTGAACTCGACCGGGGTGATGGTGTCGAGCATCTGGTTCATCCGGGGCATGCCCAGGGTGGTCACGTTCAGCACCTGGGTCTCGCCACGCTGGAAGAGCGCCGAGCCGTGGGCGGTCGGGAACAAGTCCACCTCGGCCGAGAGCGGCCGGATGTCCGAGGTCCCCCGGCCGTCGATCCGGATGCCCTCCTCGACGATGCGCTTGCGGACCAGCTTCTTGGTCAGGGCCTTGACCGCCGCCTTGATCTCGCGCTCCCGGTCGGGGAACTCGGGCGACAGGGTCTGGACCACCGAGGCGGTGGCCTCGGCCAGGGCGTCGTTCCGCTCGGCCTTGGCGGTGAAGGCGTTCGCCTCGCCCACCGGGACGGTGCCGACGGCGCTGACCCGCTCCCACACGTCGTCCTGGTAGTCGGACATGGTCGAGAACTCGATGGGCACGATGGCACCGCGGGCGGCGGTGTGGGCGGCTACCAGTTTCCGCTGGAGGACGATCGACTCGCGGATCCACGTCTTGGAGGCCTCGAGGCCGTCGGCCAGCACCTCCTCGGTGACCTGCGGGGCACCCTCGTCGTAGTACTGGAACGAGCGCTCGGTGCCGCCGGCCTCCACCATCATGATGGCGATGTCGGTGTCGTCCGAGTCGCTGAGGGCCCGGCCGGCCACCACCAGCTCGAAGGTGGCCTCCTCGCCCTCCTGGAAGGTCGGGTGCGGGATCCACTGGCCGTCGGTGGTGTAGGCCACCCGGACGGCCCCGATGGGCCCGTCGAAGGGGATGCCCGACAGCATCAGCGCGGCCGACGCCGAGTTGATGGCCAGCACGTCGTGCGGGTTGACCTGGTCGGCCCCGAAGATGGTGCCCACCACGTGGACCTCGTTGCGGAAGCCCTTGGGGAAGGACGGGCGCAGCGGGCGGTCGATCAGGCGGCAGGTGAGGATGGCCTGGTCGGAGGACTTGCCCTCGCGGCGGAAGAACGAGCCGGGGATCTTGCCGGCGGCGTAGGTCCGCTCCTCGATGTCGACGGTCAGGGGGAAGAAGTCGGTGCCCTCTCGGACCGAGCGGGCGGCGGTGGCCGTCGCCAGGAGGACGGTGTCGCCGATGCGGCCGACGACGGCGCCGTCGGCCAGCTGGGCCAGCTTCCCGGATTCGAAGGTGAGTGTGCGGTCGGTACCACTGATGGGTGCCGATACGGAGATGGCGTCGGACATGACGCTCCTTCACTGTGTTCGGGGGCCCCCGAGCCAGTTGCCAGTTGTCGAGCACCCGGTCCGGTGACCCGGTGATCGGCAACTGGTGACTGACGTCGGGCGGGGCCCGGTCTGTCGTTCACGCCCCGCCGCCGATGCGACGGGCCGGTGCTGCCGTCGGTCGGCAGGGAGCCGGCCGGCGATCCAGTGGCGCCGGACCGGATGACCGGTCGACCCCGTTGGAGGAATTGCCACCGCCCGGCCGGAGCCGGGCGGGTGAGAGGGTGCCGCTAGCGGCGGAGGCCGAGGCGACCGATGATCTCCCGGTAGCGCTCGACGTCGTTGTTCTTGACGTAGTCCAGCAGCCGGCGTCGGCGACCGATCAGTTTCAGCAGGCCCCGGCGGGTGTGGTGGTCGCCCTTGTGCACCTTCAGGTGCTCCGTGAGATGGGTGATCCGCTCGCTGAGAATGGCGATCTGCACTTCGGGCGAGCCGGTGTCCGTCTCGTGGAGGCGGTACTCGGCGATGGTGGACTGCTTGTCGGGCATGGGTGAGTCGACCTCGTTGATGTTCGGAAGGGGCGGCGGACCAGGGGGTCCTCCAGCCGCATCCATGGTAGCAGCATCGGGAACGACCCACGGATCCGGGCCCGGTCGCGCCGGGACCGGCCCCTCGGGGCTGGACCCGGCGGCGCGGACGTGGCCGGGAGGTGGCCGCCGCCTCGGGGCTACCGGTTGGGCTGCGGGGTGAGGCGCAGGTAGGGCTTGACCGGGGTGAATCCCTTCGGGAACCGCTCCTTGGCCTCCTCGTCGGAGACGGCCGGGGCGATGATGACGTCCTCCCCGTCCTTCCAGTTCACCGGGGTGGCCACCTTGTAGTCGGCGGTCAGCTGCAGCGAGTCGAGGACCCGGAGCACCTCGGTGATGTTCCGGCCGGTGGAGGCCGGGTAGGTGAGGGTCAGCTTGACCTTCTTGTCCGGGCCGATGATGAAGACCGAGCGCACCGTGAGGGTGTCGTTGGCGTTCGGGTGGATCATGTCGTAGAGGTCGGCGACCTTGCGGTCCTCGTCGCCGATCAGCGGGAAGTTGAGGGCGGTGCCCTGGGTCTCCTCGATGTCGCCGGCCCACTTGCCGTGGGAGGTGACGTCGTCGACCGACACGCCGATCAGCTTGGTGTTGCGCTTGTCGAACTCGGGCTTGGCCTTGGCGAAGGCGCCGAGCTCGGTGGTGCACACCGGCGTGAAGTCCTTGGGGTGGGAGAAGAGGATGCCCCAGCTGTCGCCCAGGTACTCGTGGAAGTGGACCGTTCCCTCGGTCGTCTCCGCAGTGAAGTCGGGGGCTTCGTCGCCCAGACGGATTGCCATTGTGCAGCTCCTTGTGTGTGCCGTGCGTGTGGTGCGGGTGGTTCGCCGGCGGCTGGTAGCGGCCGCCCCACGGGCGCCGCGGTTCCGCCGGCACCCCCACGCTAGACGCTGGCCCGCCAATTGTCGACCGGCTGGGTCGTGATTTCGTCCCGGTGGTTCCCCGAGGTGCTCCCCCAGGGGCCAAGCTATCGGCCATGCCCGACATCGCCGCCTTCGACTTCGACGGGACGCTCACCGACGGGGGGAGCGTCTTCGCCTTCCTCTCGGCGGTGGCCGGTCGCCGGGCGGTGACCGCCGCCTCGGCCGCCCTCTCGCCCGCCCTGGCCCGGGCGGCGCTGGCCGGCGGCACGGTGGCCGACGACACCAAGGAGCGCCTCTTCCGGCGGGTGCTGGCCGGGGTGTCGGCGGACCGGCTCGAGACGGTGGGCCGGCACTTCGCCGAGGGACACCTCACCGCCCATCTCCGCCACGACGTGCACGCCCGCTTCCTGTGGCACCAGCGCCGGGGGGACCATCTGGTCATCGTGTCCGCCTCCCCCGAGGCCTACATCGCCCACGCCGGTCGGATCCTGGGGGCCGAGCACGTCGTGGCCACCCGGCTGGAGGTGGTCGACGGCGTCCTCACCGGCGGGTACGAGGGCCGGAACTGCCGGGGCGAGGAGAAGCTCCGGCGCCTGGAGGCGTGGACCGGCACCTTCGACGCCCCCGACGCCCGCCTCTGGGCGTACGGCAACAGCCGGGGCGACCTACGGATGCTTGGCGCCGCCGACGTCGGGGTCAACGTGGGTCGGTTGGGTGGCCTCGGCCGGCTCCGCGGCTACCCGGGCCTGGACGCCACCCGGGAGGTCGCCCCCGCCGGGTGACCGGTGCCGGGTGCCGACGGTGCCCGGGTCAGAGGTAGTCCTTGCGGCGCATCCACACCAGCACGAACCAGCCCCAGATGGGCGGCAGGTAGGCGGTGAAGAGCCGCTGGACGAAGGTGGCCGCCACCGCGTCGGTCTCGGAGATCCCGGCGGCGGTGAGGCCCAGGATCATTCCCGCCTCCACCACCCCCATGCCCCCGGGCACCGGCGAGACCCCGCCCAGCATGGAGGCCAGCGTCAGCACCACCAGGAGCGTGGCCAGCCCGAGGCGGTCCCCGAAGGCGTGGAGGGCGGCCCCCAGGGCGAGGGCGATGACCAGCTGGGCCGCCACGTTGCCCCCGAAGATCTCCACCAGGTTGCGGGGGTGGGCGGCCAGCACCTTGAGGTGGGACCACACTTCGGAGGCCTTGGGGCGAAGCTTCTGGGCGGCCGCCCGGCGCCACCGCGGTATGGCCAGGAGCGCCCCGGCGGCGACGCCCACCACCACCACGATCGCCACCAGTAGCCAGACCAGGTGGGAGTTCGAGCTCGAGGCGTCGCTCGACGGGGTGGTGTTGAAGTGGAGGTTGCCGTAGGCGATGGGGAGGGCGATCAGGAAGAGCGCCCCTTTCACGATCCAGCTGGCGGTGGAGACCAGCACGCCGGAGCTGACGGCCAGCGTGGCGTCGTACCCCTGCTTCTGGAAGAACCGGATCCGGGTGGCCAGCACCGCCATCGAGCCCCCGGCCAGGGCCACGAAGGTGTTGGACACCTCCAGGGCCAGGGTCCGCCCGAACGGGAGCGGGGAGGTGACCGAACCGACGGTGGTCACGGCGATGGCCGGGTAGGCCGTCTGGGAGAGGAGGAAGGTGACGCCGACCCAGATCCAGTCCGCACCGGTGATGGTGCTCCACGACTTGCCCACGTTGATCAACACCGCGATCAGGGCCCAGCCGCCGACCAGGGTGCCGACCACCAGGGCGAGGTTGATCCAGCTCACCCGGCGGGGCTCCACCAGCTTGGGCACCTCGACGCCGGCCGCCCGGGCCCCCTCCGTCCGCAGGTTGGCGAGTAGGGCCTTCTTGCCCCGCAGGCTGCGGGCCGCCACCGGGGCCAGCGCCGCCCGCTGGAGGAACGGCAGGGCGCCGGCCACGTCGGCGGGGTCCAGGACCCGGGCGGCGGCGTCGGCCGCCCTCGACGAGCCAGCCACCAGGGCGGCGGCGGCCAGGCCGGCGGCCAGGTCGCTGTCCAGCTGGTCCTGGGTGGCCCGGACCGAGGCGGCCCGGAAGTCCACCAGGCCGGCCGAGCCTCTCTCGTCGACCAGCACGGTCTCGGTCGAGAGGGCGCCGTGGGCGATCTCGGCGGTGCGCAGGGCGGCGATCTGGTGGAACAGGCTCTCGAGGGCGGCGTCGTCGACGGTGCCCTCCCCCGCCGGCGGCGTGGCCGGCGCCTCGGGTGGGTCGGCAGGCGCCACCCCGTCGGCATCGGTGCCGGCGGGGACGGCCGCCGGCGACCCCTCGGACGCGGCCGCCACGAAGGTCGCCAGTGGCCGCCCGGCCGGCGGTCGGGTCACCAGCACCGCTTCCCTGGCCGGGCCGGCCGGACCGGCCACCACCACCTCGGCCACCCGGGCGCCCGCCCGCTCGGCGATCAGGGTGAGGTAGGCCTCGTGCTCGACCTGCTGCCGGCGGGTAAGGGCCAGCGTCGGTCCCGAGTCCCGGTAGGCCAGGAACCGGAAGGTCTTGGCCAGGAGCTGGGCGTCCGATGCGTCGCGTCCGTAGACCGACACGTCGACCGGCCGGTCGCCGACCGTGCCGGTGAAGCGGCCCACCCCCCACTCCTGACGGGTGCGGGGCACCAGACCGGTGGCGGCGAGGTCCATGTCGTCGAGGAGCACCGCCACCTCGGACGCCGACGGCAGTCCCAACGGCGACTGGAACACCAGGTGGACGGCGGCCGTGACCCCCCAGCCGAGGGCCACACTGGCCAGGACCGACACCGGGGTGCCGGCCCCGTGCACCACCGTGGCCACCGCCACCACCGCCACCACCGTCTTGGTGGAGAGCTGGAGCCAGCGACCCAGGAAGGGCAACATGGCCAGGATCACCGCCACGGTGACGGCGAGCCGGGCGATCGGGAAGCTCAGGTCGACGCCGGCCAGGGCCGGGTCCGGGGGACGGCCACCGGTCGGCCCGAGCAGGGCGTGCAGCGCCACGGTGACCAGCCAGGCACCCAGGCCGGCCACCAGGGCGTCACGGATCACCTGCCACCGGCGCGAGAGCAGGGCCACCACCACCAGCGTCGCCAACACGCCGACCGTCCCCACCCACCAGACGGTGGCCACCAGCCAGCTGACCCCGTTGGGGGCCGAGTGCAGGAACGAGGCGATCTGGTCCTCGGCGTGGGGGCCCGTCCGTACCGCCAGCCAGCAGAGCAGCACGGCCAGGACCGACAGCGCCAGGCGGACGCCGTCGGAACCCCGCCGCCGGGTCTGGCCGTCGCCCCGGGGGGCGAACAGCAGCGAGCGCCACGTCTGTCCGTCCCGGTGCCGCCGGATCGGACGGGTCCGCGGCCGGTGGCCGGTGGCCGACGGCACCGGACCGTCGTCGCCGGTCGGGGATCCCCCGGGGCCGGCATCGACAGGGTGCACGGGCTTCACCGGATTCGGGGTCAGCTGACGGGTGAACCGTAGAACGGGGCGTCGCCGAAGGCGAAGATGCCGCCGTCCGCCGCCACCATCCAGTACCCGGACCCGTCGGCGGTGGTCGCCATCCCCACCACCGGCTGGTTGAGCACCAGGCTGCCGGTGGAGCCGTAGAAGCGGGCGTCGCCGAAGGAGAAGACACCGCCGTCCGAGGCCACCAGCCGGTAGCCACCGCCGTCGGGGGCGTGCGACATGCCCACCACCGGACGGTTGAGGTGGGCGCCGCCCATCGAGCCGTAGAAGCCGGCATCGCCGAAGGCGAAGAGGCCGCCGTCCGCCGCCACCAGCCAGTACCCACCCCCGTCGGGGGTGGCGGTCATCCCCACCACCGGCTGGTTGAGGTGGAGGCTGCCGGTCGAGCCGTGGAATACCGCATCACCGTAGGAGAAGACCCCGCCGTCGGCCGCCACCATCCAGTAGCCCCGCCCGTCGGCCGTCGACACCATGCCGACCACCGGCTGATTGAGCACCAGGTTGCCGGTGGAGCCGTAGAAGGAGGCGTTCCCGAAGGAGAAGATGCCGCCGTCGCCGGCCACCTCCCAGTACCCGCGGGCGTCGGCGGTCGGCGCCAGGCCCACGATCGGCCGGTTCAGGGGCTGGCCGGCCATCGAGCCGTAGGAGGCGGCATCACCGAACCGGTAGATGGCGCCGTCGGCGCCGGCCAGCCAATACCCCTGGGCGTCGGCGGTGGCGGCCATGCCCACCACCGGGGCGCTCACCTGGTTGGACGGGGTGAACCAGTCGGACTTCAGCCCGAGGTCGGCGGCGAACTGGTCGCCGCTCAGCTGCACGCTGCCGGCGGAGCCCACCAGCGTCAGGGCGGTCACCCGGCCGCCCCAGTCACCGAGCCCGTTGCGGGCGGTGATGTCCAGGCTCTGGAAGGTGCCGAGCTGCGGCCAGTCGGCCTCGAGCTGGGTGGTGGGGATCGAGACGGTCCAGGTGTGGTTGGGGTTGCACGCCCCCGGGACGCAGACGGCGTCGCCGGTGTCCGGCACCCCCGGGAAGCCCGGCGGGCTCGCCCCGGGGTTGGTGTACCCCCCGGTGGACGCCGAGTACTGGGTGGCGGCGATGGCACCGCCGGGGAACTCCATCACCTCGCCGGCGGTCTGGGAGACGGCCAGGTCGGACAAGGCGGTCTCGTTGGCCACCCCGCGGTACGTCTGGCAGGCCAGGTCGCAGATGTCGGCGTACCCGTAGGAGCCGAGCGTGGCCATGGCGTACGACCGGGCGGCCACCGCCTGGGCCTCGAGCTCCTGGAAGCCCCACGGCTGGCCCTGGGGGCCGGCGGTGCCCAGGGTGCCCCAGCCCGCCGGCGACTCGTTGGGGACCACCCCGGCCACGTACTGCTCGAGGGACAGGGTGTTGACGGTCCGGGGCGATCCGGCCGAGGAGGCGGGGGCGATCGTGCCCGGCAGGAACAGGTTGCCGCCGCCCTGGCAGAGCTGGAGGATGTCCCTCCCCGGCGTCGCCGTCGGTGCGCCCGCCCCGAGGGCGACCAGCGACCACGGGCCGGCGCACCCCGGGCCGCTGTAGACGTCCCACGACGCGCCGTCGGGGAGCATCATCACCGCCGGGTACGGACCGCCGACACCGGTCACCGTCAGGGGCGACGCCGAGGTGACGATGACCGAGTTGCCGTCGTTCTCGGTCATGACCACCCGGATCGACTGGGACGCCAGCGCCCCGTCGACGGTGAGGGCGGTGTTCCCGTAGTAGTGGGCGACGATGTCCTGGTAGTTGGTCTGGGCGAGGGCGTAGCCCAGCGCGCCCCACTGGCCCATGCCGTGTCCGTGGCCGTAGCCGTGCCCGGTCAGGTCGAGGGTGGCGGCGCTGGCGGCGCCGGCCGGCGCGGCGGCGGCGCCGGCGAGGAGCGAGCCCAGCACGACGAGCATCGACAGCCCGGCGACCAGGGGGCGCCGGAGCCGGCGGACGGGATTCGGGGGTCGGAGCGGCACGGTTTCCGACACTACGTCGGCGGTGCCACCGGGGGGTCGATCCCCCGGTGGCACCGGCTGCGCTCAGTCGCCGCCGTTGTTGGCCTGGGCGAACAGCTGGGGCAGTGACCCGTAGAAGCCGGCGTCACCGAAGGCGAACAGGCCGCCGTCGGCCGCCGCCATCCAGTACCCGCCGCCGCCGGGCACCACCGCCATCGACACCACCGGCAGCACCAGGTTGAGGCTGCCGGTCGAGCCGTAGAACGGCGCACCACCGAAGGAGAAGACCCCACCGTCCGAGGCCACCAGCCAGTAGCCGTGTCCGGGGTCGGCGGCCATGCCCACCACCGGCCGGTTCAGGTGCTGGCCGCCCATCGAGCCGGCGAAGTCGGCGTCCCCGAAGGCGAACAGGCCGCCGTCGGAGGCCACCATCCAATAGCCGCGCCCGGACGGAGTGGCGGCGATCCCCACCACCGGCTGGTTGAGGTGGATGCTCCCGGTCGAGCCGTAGAACTGGGCGTCTCCGAAGGCGAAGATGCCGCCGTCGGAGGCCACCTCCCAGTAGCCGCGGCCATCGGGCGTCGCCGCCATGCCGACCACCGGCTGGTTGAGGTGGAGGCTCCCGGTCGAGCCGTAGAAGCCGGCGTCACCGAAGGCGAAGAGACCGCCGTCGGAGGCCACCTCCCAGTACCCCCGGCCGTCGGAGGTCGACGCCATGCCCACGATCGGCCGGTTGAGCGGCCGCCCGCCCATCGAACCGTAGAAGCCGGCATCACCGAAGGCGAAGAGACCGCCGTCGGAGGCGACGTTCCAGTACCCCCGGCCGTCGCCGGTGGGGGCCATGCCGACGATGGGCTGGTTGAGGTGGGCCGGCCCCGGCACCGACAGGGTGCCGGTCAGCTGGGGGTTCTGGTGGAACATGGGCCACGCCCGCTTGCCCAGCCCCCGGCCGGTGGAGCCGTTCACCTCGTAGTGGAGGATCAGCCCGGCGTTGGCCGAGTTGTAGCCGGCGATGGTGATGCCGATGCTCCCGTTGGGGTCGACCGTCACCAGCGGCGAGCTCTGCAGGCCGATGGTCCCGGCCCCGAGGGTCGCCACCAGCTGGGCGCTGCGCCCGTCGTAGATCTCCAGCCCGTCGGTGGTGGGCACCAGCACGTCGTTGTAGCCCCCACCGGTGAGGTCGGCGGTGACGACCCCTCCGATGATCCGGCCGGGGGTGGCCTGCGGCCAGCCGGGCAGGGGGGCGCCGTTGGCGCCGTTGAGGGCGAAGACCAGGCCCCCGGTGCCGGTATCGGCACCCTCGACCACCTCGACGCTGCCATTGCCCTGGAGGTCGCCGATGGCCGGACTGTCGGTGGTGTTGCCCCCCAGGTTGGTCTGCCACACCACGTTGCAGTGGGCGTCGAGGCCGAACACCGTGTTGGAGTCCGAGGCGCCGGGGTAGTACGACCCGCTACCCACCGCGATGCCGGTCCCCCCGCCGCCGAGGAAGCTGCCGACGGCTGGTGACGAGTCGATGGTCTGGTTGAAGTCGTGGTCGCAGATCAGGTTGCCGCCCCCGCCGAGCACCCGAAGGTGGCCGCCGGCCGTGTAGGTCTGCCCGTAGGCCAGGCCGGCCGAGGAGTCGCCGCCCTCCACGATCTCGGTCGCCCCGTTGCCGTAGAGGTCGGCGAGCGACGGCGTGGAGAAACCGCTGTCGGCCGTGAAGAACGGCCAGCCCGGCAGCACGCCGCCGGTGGCGGCGTTCATGGCGTACTGGTTCTGGCCGAGGGACGGCGCGGTGACGCCGGTGACGCCGCCGATCGACCCCACCGACAGCGAGGCCTGGACCCCGTAATTGCCGTTCGGGTCGGTGGCGTTCTGGCCCCACACCTGCCGGCCGGCGTGGTTGAAGGCGTAGTAGCCACCGACCCGGGCCTGGGCGGCGTTGCCGGCGCCCACGAACACCGTGTCGAGCCCGCTGCCGTCCACCGAGGCCACCGAGGCCGTCGAGTCGATCGGCGCGCCGCCGGTGTGGGCGGGCCAGCCACCGGGGGCCTGGCCGTTCGAGAGGTGGAACGCCCACAGGGTGCCGGTGCGGTCGCCCACCACCACCGAGGGGCCGCCCCCGTCGAGGGTGGCCACCGAGGGGGACGACTGGCCGATCGGCGACCCGCCGTCCGGCAGCGTCTGCTGCCACACCAGGGTGGTCCCGACCGCGTGGGCGACGGTGGCGGCGGCCACCGGTCCGGCGCCGAGCGTGGCCGGCAGGGTCAGGGCAGCCAGCACCGCGAGGGAGCCGGCCGACCTGGCCACCCGGCCGCCGGTCCCGACCGAACGACGTGTTGCCCCCGGTGCTGCCATCGGCCCATACCCCATGTGTTCCCCCGTGTCGCTCGTCGTCGGTGCGTCCCGGCAACACCGCCATGCCGGCGGTACGACCCGTGACACCTACTGATATCGGCACGGTGAGCCACCATCTGAACGGGAATTGTCCTGCGGTCCCGGGCCCGGCCACCCCCCGGAGGGTGCGCGGACTCCCGGCTCCGGGCACCCGGAACCCGCCCACCGGCGAGCATGCCCGGCCGGGTCGCCGTCCCTCGCTACCCTGGCCCGCATGGCCACGCCACCCGACGGGGCCCCGGCGCCGAGGCCGGGGAGCCGGACCGGAGCGCCCCGGCGGCGGACGGGGCGGACGGTGCCCGACCTGGCGCCGTGGCTGGTGGGGCTGGCCACCCTGGTGCTCCGACTCGCCACCGCCGCCGCCGGCCCCACCGACTGGGACTCGGCGCAGTACGCCTCGGCGGTCGGACATTTCGACATCGCCCACGGGCTGCCCCAACCACCGGGCTACTGGCTCTACGTGGAGGCCGGGCGATGGGTGGTGCGCCTGAGCGGGCTCGGGGCCGTGCACGCGCTGGTGGTGCTCTCGGCCCTGGCGTCGGCGGCGGCGGCCGGCCTGACCACGGTGGCCGGGCGCGACCTGGGCGGGCGGTGGCTGGGGATCGCCGCCGGGGTGGTCGTGGCCACCTCCCCGTTCGTCTGGTTCAGCGGCTCGATCGTCGCCACCTACTCGTTCGACGCCCTGGCCTGCTCGCTGCTCGTGGTCCTGGCCTGGCGGGCCCGCCCGGGCAGCTGGCACGGGATCGGCGCGGTGGTGGCCCTCGGGCTCCTGGCCGGGTTCCGCCCATCGATCCTCCAGGCCTTCGCGTTGCTGGCCCTCCTGACGGTGGTGGCCACCACCCGCACCTGGCGACGCCTGGCGGCGACCGTGGGGGCCGGCGTCGGCTCGGTGGCCGTCTGGTTCGTGCCGATGGCGGCCCAGCAGCCGGGTGGTGCGTCGGCCTGGGCGCGGGCCACCCGGATCGAGGCCGATGGGGCCTTCCAGATCACCTCGGTGCTCGACCACGCCGCCCAGGGTCGGACCAACCTGGGCATCTTCGCCGCCGTCACCGTGGTGGCCCTGGCGCCGGTGGCCGCCCTGTCGGTGGTGGCCGGCCTCGTCCACCTCGGTCGCCGACTGGTGCGACGCCCGGCCGCTGCGCAGGAGAACACCGAACCGGCACCGGCACCGGCACCGGACGCTCCGACGGACCGCTGGGTGCGCCCCTGGTACCAGGAGCGCCCCGTCGTGCTGGCCGCGGCCATCGTCCCCCCGGCCGCCATCGTGGCGCTGGTCCAGTTTGCCAAGGGGGGCTACGTCCTGGCCTACCTGCCGGCCGCCGTCATCGCCCTGCTGCTGCCGGTGGCCGCCCTCACCCGCCGCGTCACCGCACTCCGCCCGACGCACCGCTCGCCGGATCGGCGGCCCGCCTCGACCGGCTGGACGGTGGCGGTGTCGGTCGGGGTGGCCTTGGTGGTGGCGGTGGCCGTCCAGCGGTTCGTGTCCGGCGACGGGGTCCTTCCCCAGCGCTCGGACCGCGCCACCAGCGCCCTGTGGCTCCTCGAGCCCCGCTACCAGGCGCCCTACGCCGACACCGTTGCCGCCATCCGTTCGGCCGATGCCGTCGACGCCGCCCTGCGCGCGCTGGGCCCCTCCCTCGACCCCGCCCGCGACGTGGTGGTCTTCGACACCGTCGACGGCGGGGACACCATCTACCGGAACGCCGGCTGGTCCCTGCCCGACGTCCGCATCGCCCTCATCCAGCCGGGTGCGGTCCTCTACAACCAGCTCCACCGGGCCCTGTTCTACGCTTCGGGCTCGACGGTCGCCGCCGGGCCGTCCGGCTCGGTCTTCCTGGTCGCCTCCCCCGCCCTGCCCGGGCTCGCCTCGCTCACCGCCCAGGGCGATGCGCTGCCGGTGGCCACGCCTCGGCCGATCGGCGGCTACCTGGTGTGGAAGGTGCTGCCGGGGACCACGGTCCTCGGCGTCCGGACCACCGCCCACCCGCCGCCGTTCCGGCTGGGCACCGGCATCTGACCGTCAGCCGACCCGCCGGGACCGGTCGACGGCGGCCACCGACTCGAGGAAGGCGGCGTAGCGGGCGATGACGATCGGCCACCGGAACCGGCCGTCCACGTAGGCCCGGCCCCGCGCACCGAGGAGCGATGCGAGGGCCGGATCGCCGCACAGCCGCTCGACGACCACCTCGAACTCGCCATATCCGTCGAAGGGCACTCCGCCGCCTGAGCGCCGGCAGAGCTCGGTGGTCGGTCCGCAGGCGGCGTTGACCAGCACCGGGGTACGGGCGCTCCACGCCTCGGCGATCACCAGCGAGAAGGCCTCCCAGCGCGAGGGGCTCACCAGAGCCACCGCCCCGGCGAGCAGAGCCCACTTGGCGGACTCGGAGACCGGTCCGAGGACGTCGATGTCCGGATGGGGGCCGGGGGCCTCGACCACCGGGCCGGCGAACACCAGGCGGAGCGGCCCGGGATGGCGCTCCTTGTAGGCCGCGAACATCGCCGCCAGGGTGAGACTCCCCTTATGCCGGTCGACCCGGCCCAGGCAGAGGAGGTAGGGAGCCTCCGGTGGTGGCCGGTCGTCGCCCCCGCCGGACGGCACGGCCGGCGGCTCCTCCACCCCCAGGCCGAGGAGGAGCTGGTGGTGCGACGCCACCGGGAAGGTCCGCTGGACCAGGTCGCGCTCGGCCACCGTCTGGAAGACCAGGCCGTCGGCCGACTCGAAGACCGGCGGGAAGATCGGCAGGTGGAGGGCGGGCTCGTCGTGGGCGGCGGGGTGGAGCACGGTCGGGACCCGTACCCGGCCGATCACCCGGACCGTCGGCCAGTAGAGATAGGGGTAGAAGACGACCACGTCGGCGTCGGAGACCTCCGCCGCCTCGGCCAGGGCCGGGTTGACCGGACCCTGCAGGTCGAGCCAGCGCTCGGCGTCGGCCGGGGACGCCCGGGACGGGTCGGCCAGCAGCGAGGCCGACAGCGGGTGGAAGGAGGGATCGCGCCCGGCCGCCGAGCGGAAGCGGCGCACCTGTACCCCACCGATGTCCTCGACGCCGTCGGGATAGACGTCCTCCCAGGTCACGAAGTCCTCGGCGCAGGTGGTGAGCACCTGCACCTCCCAACCCGCCATCGCCACCAGGTGCTCGGCGAAACGGCGGGCGGCGGTCTCGGCCCCCCCGATGATGGCGGGCCCATAGCGGGGGACGACGAAGGCGACCTTCATCGGCTCCGGCCGTGGCCCCCGACCGGAGCCGTCACGCCGCGTAGGCGGCTTCGAGGGCGGCGGCGAACTCGTCCCGGACCCGGGGCAGGGCGAAGGTGGCCACCCGCTCGGCCGCCGCCGCGGCCAGCGCCGAGCGCAACGGGGCATCCTGCACCACCCGGTCGATGGCCGCCGCCACCCGCACCGGCTGCTTGTCCGGGAGGATCAGGCCGGCGGTGGCCACCGTCTCGGGCACCGCGGTGAACCGGTAGGAGACGATGGGCACCCGGTGGTACATCGCCTCGAGGAGGGGCACGCAGAACCCCTCGTGGTTGGAGAGGCAGACGAAGGCGTCGGCCGCCGCGTAGTAGGCGATCAGCTCCTGGTGGGTGACCGAACCGGCGAACTCCACCGCGTCGGCCAGGCCGAGCTTCTCGGCGAAGCGCTCCACCGCCGCCTGGTAGGTGGGGCTGATGGCCCCGCCGACGATGTGGAGCCGGGCAGCGGGATCGTAGAGCCGCCGGTAGGCGGCCAGGGCCTTGATCAGGTCGTCCTGGCCCTTGTGCGGCGACACCTTCCCCACGAAGAGGAGGTCCGACCCGCCCCGGGCCCGCTGGGCGGCCAGCCGCCCGGCCAGGGTCGGGTCGGGTGACCCGGCGAACCCCTCGAGGTCGAGCAGGAGCGGCACCGTCACCGTCGACCGGTAGCCGGCGTGGACCAGCTCGCGCTCGTTGAACTGCGAGTCGGCCACCGCGAACTCGGTCACCGGGGCCAGCTCGAGGAGCTGGGCCCGGCCACGGCGCACCTCGTCCCCCACCTCGGGGACCCACGCCTCGATGAGATCGGCCGGCGTGATGTTGTGGTAGTTCACGAACTTCCGCTCGCTCCGCCCCCGGAAGATGTCACCCACGCCGCTGCCGATCGACAGCTGGTAGAGCAGCACCCTTCCCGCCGGGGAGCGGTCGCCCAGGCGGTCGATCGGCAGGCCATGGTCGAGACGGTCGGGGGTGGCGTTGCCGTAGTAGACGTCGGAGTCGAAGCCGCGGCTACGCAGGAGCGACTGGAGCTGGAGCACGTGACCCCCGATGGCGTCCCGGCTGGCCAGGGACGGGATGACCTGGTCGATTCGTCGGGCGGCCACCGGCTCAGGAGATGATGTTCTCGGCCACCGGGGCGCCGGAGATACCGCCGACCATCGGACCGACGGCCGGGACCTCGCCGGTATGGCCGGTGGAACGGTGCCGGAAGCTCACCGCCGGCAACAGGCGGACCCGGCCGGTGGCCCGCCCCGGGTTGGCCACCTCGAACTGGGTGACCTGGTCCTTCCAGTCGAACACCGCGGTCTCGGTGAGGCTGCGGATGCCGACGCTCACCGAGTAGGTGCCGTCCAGCAACGGCACCTCGGGGAATTCGAACCGAATCTGGCCACCGCCCACCGGCACGTCCATCTGGCAGCCCGGGTCGTCGGGGTCGGAGGCGAAGACCAGCTCGTTCTTGTCGTCGTGGATGGCGATGGTGGCGATGGCGCTCGGCACCGGGGCCAGCGCGTCGAGCTCGGCGGTGATGGTCAGGGACTCGCCGGGGTAGAGGTGGTCACGGGCGCCGCTCCCCCCGTGCTCGGCCTGGACGGTGCCGATGTGGAAGACGTTGCCCTCGATGCCACCGGACTCCGAGCCCTCGAGGGTGCCCACCCCGAGGAGGTCGGCCAGGTAGACCCGGATGGCCTCACCGGGCTCGTCCACGGTGATCACCTTGCCGTGGTTCATCACCATGGCCCGCGAGCAATTCTGCCGGATGGTGTCGGTGCCATGGCTGACCACCACGATGGTGCGCCCCTCGCGCTGGAACCGTTTCACGTGGTCGAGGCACTTGCGCTGGAAAGCGGCGTCGCCCACCGCCAGCACCTCGTCGACCAGCAGCACGTCGGGCTCGACGTTGACGGCCACCGCGAACCCCAGCCGGACGTACATGCCCGACGAGTAGAACTTCACCTGGTTGTCGATGAACTGCTCGAGTTCGGCGAACGCCACGATGTCGTCGAACCGCTTCTCGATCTCGGCACGGGAGAGCCCGAGGAGCGAGCCGTTGAGGAAGATGTTGTCCCGGCCGGACAGCTCGGGCTGGAAGCCGGCACCCAGCTCCAGCATGGCGGCCAGGCTGCCCCGGACCCGGATCTCCCCCGAGGTCGGCTTCAGGATGCCGGCCACGCACTTGAGGAGGGTCGACTTGCCACAGCCGTTGCGGCCGAGGATGCCGAAGGTCTCCCCCTCGTTGATGTCGACGTTGACGTCCTGGAGCGCCCAGAACGGGGTGTACGGCATCTTGCCGCCGTGGATGACCCGTTCCTTCAGCGACGTGTACCGCTCGTTGTAGAGCTTGAACTGCTTGGAGATGTCTCGGACTTCGATGGCGACGCCCACGGTCTAGAGCTCCTCGGCGAAGTTGCCCTCGAGGCGTCCGAAGACGATGAGGGACAGGAAGAAGAGGCCGAGGCTGACCACCAGCACCACGCCGAGGAGGGCGGCGAACGTCCCCACCCCCCAGGTGGGGAGCACGTGGTAGATCGTCGTGACGTGGTTCGACGTGTACGAGTACTGCGTCTTCCCGTAGATCGCCCGCTGGAAGGTCATCACGATGGGGGTGATGGGGTTGAGGAGGTACACGTACTGGCCCCACTTCAGGATGGGGTGGGACTTGGAGAAGCCGGAGAGGAAGATCTGGCCGTAGGTGTAGACGATGCACGTCCCCCAGAACCAGGCCATCAGCAGCACCTCGGTGAGGTGCTGGGTGTCGCGGAGGTAGACGTTGACCGCCGACAGGAAGATGGAGACCGCCCCGGTGAAGACCAGGAGGGCGACCAGCCCCAGGGGGAGCAGAGCCAGATACTCGTAGGCCGGGTGGACCCCGAAGATCAGCATGGCCAGGACGAGCACCACCACCTGGATGGCGAAGAGCACCAGGGCCACGCCGGCCACCGACAGGGCGAGGAGCTCGCGGGGGAAGGCCACCTTCTTCACGATGCCGGCCTTGCCCACCACCACCGTGGTCGACGACATGGCGGCGTTGTTGAACAGGTTCCACACCAACAGGCCGGCGAACAGCCAGATGGCGAAGTTCGGCTGGTGGTTCCGGGCGATGATCTTGAAGACCATGTAGTAGATGGCGAGCACCAGCGCCGGGTTGAGCATCGACCACAGGTAGCCGAGGACCGAGTTCTTGTACTTGACCTTCAGCTCCGTGCGGATGAGGAGGATCAGCAGGTCGCGGTTGCGCCACAGGTCCTTCAGCCGCTGGCGCAGCTCGACCTTCCCGTTGACGATGGTGACCTGGCGGTTGGAGGTGCCGGGTACGAACCGGGTCGAACCGCCGATGGCGACCGCCTCGCCGCCCGCCTCGCCGTCGCCGAGGCGGTGGTGGTCGAGCCCGGCGGGCGGGTTCCCGTCGTGGGAGGAACCGGGCGGCGCGGGCTCGACCGCGCCGACACTCACTGGGTTACAGCCCCTGCTGTCGATGGTCCGTCCACCCCGTCCTTCTGGATCACCGCGTCGATGAAGCCGTACTCCTTGGCCTCGTCGGCGGTGAACCAGCGGTCGCGGTCGGAATCGGCCTCGATCCGCTCGACCGGCTGTCCGGTATGGAAGGCGATGCGCTCGGCCATCATCCGCTTCAGGTAGATGATCTGCTCGGCCTGGATGGCGATGTCAGAGGCCTGCCCCTGCATCTGCCCCGACGGCTGGTGCATCAGGATGCGGCTGTGGGGCAGGGCGAACCGCTTGCCGGGCGTGCCCGAGCAGAGGAGGAACTGCCCCATCGAGGCGGCCAGGCCCACGCAGATGGTGCGGATGTCGCACCGCACGTACTGCATGGTGTCGTAGATGGCCAGGCCGTCGGTGACCGAGCCGCCCGGCGAGTTGATGTACACCGAGATGTCGTGCTCGTTGTCCTCGGCCTCCAGGAGGATCAGCTGCGAGCAGACCAGGTTGGCGGTGTTCTGGTCGATCGCCGAGCCGATGAAGACGATGCGCTCCTTCAGCAGGCGCTGGAAGATGTCCGACCCGGGGCCGATGTCGACCCCCGACTTGGCCTCGACGGCTGGGAAGGGCGCAGCGGACAGGGAGGGGTGAAGGGTGTCGTCCATGGTCGGCCAGCCTAGTGGCTCACTGCTCCCCCCGGTCGCAGCCCGGCGGCCGGCCGGGTCGCTCAGCCCGCCCGGGGGGCGCCCTCGGCCACGCCCCGGACGGCCGCCACCAGGCGCTCGCCGGCCTCGGCCAGCCCGAGTCCGGGGAGCCGGGCCACCCCCCGTTCCACCAGGCGGTCCCGGGCGGCGGGGTCGTCGAGCAGGCCGGTGACTGCCCCGACCACCCGGCGGGGGTGCTTTCGGTCGAGCAGCACCGCGGCGTCGCCCACCACCTCCCGGACCGCCCCGGCGTCGAAGGCCACCACCGGCAGCCGGTGACCCATCGCCTCCACCAGCGGCACGCCGAACCCCTCGTGCTCGGAGAGCATCACCAGCACGTCGGCGGCCCGGAAGTGGGCGGCCAGCTGGGCCTCGTCGATGCCGGTGACGAACTCGACGGCGTCCTCCAGCCCGAGGGTCGCCACGTACCGGTGCAGCGCCCCGGCGTAGGCCGGCTCCGACGGGGCGCCGACAATGGTGAGGTGGGCCCCCGGGTCGACGGTCATCCGGGCCACGAAGAGGGCCGCCACCGTCTCGTGGTGGCACTTGTTGGGCGCCAGCCGACCCACCGACAGCCAGGACCGGGCCGGACCCCCGGCGGTGCGGCGGCGACCGGCAGCCTCCTCCAGGCGGGCGAGGGCCGTCGGGTCCGGGGCGGTGGGCGGGGTGTCGACGTTGGCCACCGGTATGACCGTGGTGGCGGTGCACCCCGCCCCGGACAGCTCGGCCTCGTCGAAGTGCGACACCGCGATCCCGAGGTCGGCCCGCGGGGCCAGCAGCCCCAGCTCCCCCAGGGCCGCCACCTGCAGCTGGGCGATCCCGTTGTTCCACGGCGCGAAGAACCGGGGCGGGGTGATGCTGTGGTAGTTCACCACCAGCCGCTCGGCCCGGGCGGCCAGCCAGGCGGCGATGGCCGACTCGGTGGCGAACTGGTAGACGAGCACGTCACCGGGACGGGCGTCGTCGGCGTACTGTCGGAAGTGCCGGGTCTCCGCCGACGTGCGCGGGTCGGGCAGCTCGGTGTAGATGCGTGACTCGACGCCGGACGCCACCAGCCGGTCGCGGAGCGAACGGGTGTGCTCCCCCACCGCGTCGTGGCGGTGGAGCATCGGCACGAACTGGTGGACCCCGCTCACGCCGGCACCGATCCCACCACCGCGTGGACGTCGCCCGACGACGGCCGGTGCCACGCCGGATCGGGGATCCCCGACCGGCGGAGCAGCAGCACCCAGGTCTCGGGGTGGAGCGGGTGGCCGGGGAGCAGGTCCCGGCCCGCCGGGGTGCGCCCCGCCTCCCAGGTGGCCCGGTCGGCGGTCAGGACGGCCACCGTGCCGCCGGGGGCCAGGGCGGCCAGAGCGTCGTGGACGAGCGACAACTGGGCGCCCAGGCCCAGCCGGTCGACCGCGCCGGCCAGCACGACGCCGGCCAGGCTGGCAGGCGCCGCCGACGCCAGGACCCCGGTCAGGTCGCCCAGGACCACCTCGCCCTCGGGGGCGGCACCGGCTGACCGCCAGGCGTCGATCCCCCGGGGTTCGACGGCCGTCACCCGGTGGCCCGCACCCCGCAGCGCCCCGGCCAGGGCCGCACACGACTCCCCCACCAGCACCGGGCGGCCACCGTCGGGGGCGGCGAACCACGACGGTGCGGCCTCGGTCCAGGCCGAGCTGTCGGCGGACGCCCCGAGGTCGCCGGGATCGAGGAGGAGGTCGACCACCGGGTCGACCCGCCGCTCCAGGCGGTCCACCCGGGCGGCCAGGAACCGGACGGCGTCCCAGGCCGCCACCAGCCGGTCGCGGAGCTCGCGGTCGCCGGCCTCCAGGACGGCACGGGCGTTCTCGTCCATCAGCTCGGCCAACCGGTCGACGACGTCGCCCATCATCCGCTGGCCGGCCTTGGCCGCCCGGCCCCGCTCCCACAGGTCGGCGGGCAGCCCCCGCCACGGTGCCGTGGCGGCCGGGCCGGCGGTCGGCTCCTCGAGCCGGCGGAGGGAGTCGGTGAGCGCCCAGCGCAGGCTCCCCTGGGGGCTCAGCCGGTCGAAGGCGGCCAGCAGCGCCACCTCGTCGGCAGCCGGGCCGTCGTCGGTGGGGTCCCCGGGTCCGGGTCCGTCGACGGTGGGTTCCTCGGCCGTCATGCCCTCAACTCTCGCGCTGGTAGACGGGGCCGCCGGTGATCACCGGCAGGCGGCGGGTGTGGACCCGGGTCCGGGGCCCCCGGGCCACGGCGGCGTCGAGGAAGCCGGCGTAGCGCTCGATGATCGACGGCCACCGGTAGTACCGCTCGGTGTACCGGCGCCCGGCGTCGCCCAGCCGGGCCCGCAGGGTGGGGTCGCCGGAGAGGCCGTCCACCGTGGCCTCGAACGCCCGGTAGGAGTCGAACCACAGGCCGCCCCCCGACCGGCGGCAGTGCTCCATGGTCGCCGCGCACCCCCCGTTCACCAGAACGGGCACCCCGAGCGTCCACGCCTCCAGGAGCACCAGCGAGAACGATTCGTAGGCCGACGGCGACACCATCACCCGGGCGTCGGCCAGGACGTCCCACTTGTCGGCCTCGGAGACGGTGCCGGTCACCACGATGTCCGGGTGGTCGGGGGCGCCGACCGACACCGGTCCGACCAGGGCCAGCGCCAGATCGGAGGGGTGCTGCTCCTTGTAGCGGAGGAAGTACTCGGCGAGCATGGTGCAGCCCTTGTGCTCGTCGACCCGGCCCAGGTAGCAGAGGTAGGGCCGGTCGCCGAGCCCGAGCACCTCCCCGCCGCGCCGGCCGGTGCCGGCCGGCTCGTTGACCCCGAGGCCCAGCACGATCTGCGGGGCGGCGCCGATGCCGAACACGTCCTCCATCAGCCGGCGCTCCGCCCGGGTGTGGTACACGAGGCCGTCGACGTCGCGGAAGCTCTGCCGGAAGGCCCGGAGGTAGAGGGCGGGCTCGTCGTGGGCGGCCGGATGGAGCACGGTGGGGACCCGCGAGACGGCGATGGCGTCCACGGTGGTGGCGAAGAGGTAGGGATAGCAGGCGATGACGTCGGCGTCACTGGCCGCCACCGCGTCCACCAGGTCGGGGCAGCTCGGGCCGTTGAGGGCGATCCACCGCTGGGACGTGGCCAGCGGGGCCGCCGCCGGGGAGCCCCGGAGCCTGCCGTCCAGCTCGAAGTACTCGAGCAGCCGGCGGCTGGCGGTCGGGAACCGGCGGACGGTGACGCCGTCGACGGTGGTGGTCCCGGCCGGCTCGGTGTTCTCCCACGTCAGGTGGTCGAGGGCGCAGCTGGTGAGGATCTCGACCTCCCAGTCCGACCGCAACGCCATCCGCTCGGCCAGCATCCGGGCGGCGGTCTCGGCACCGCCGATCACCTCGGGGCCGTAGCGGGGCGTCACGAAGGCGAGCTTCACCGGATCCCCACCCGTCCGGCGTCGAGCGTTCCGAGGACCTCGACGAACCGGGCACGCACCGTGCCGGAGGCGAAGTGCTCCAGCCGCCGGCGGCCGGCCGCTGCCAGTCGCCGGCGGAGGGCGTCGTCGCCGACCACCCGGTGGACGGTGGCGGCCACCTCGCCCGGTCGCTTGGTGTCGAGCAGGACGCCGGCGTCGCCGAGGGTCTCCGGTACCGCCCCGGCGGCGTAGGCCACGATGGGAAGGTCGAAGTGCATGGCCTCCAGCAGGGGGATGCAGAAGCCCTCGTGGTCGGAGAGGCACACGAAGGCGTCGGCGTCGGCGTACCAGGCGGCGAGCTGGGCGGGGGTCAGGTGCTCGCCGTGGTCCACCGCGTCCTCCAACCCCAGCTCGGCGGCGAAGCCCAGGACCGCCTCGGCGTACGCACCGGTGATGGCCGGCCCCACCAGGCGGAGGCGGGCGTCGGGGTCGTACCAGCGCCGGTAGAGCCAGAGGGCCTCCACCAGCTGGTGCTGGGCCTTGTTGGGCGACAGCCGCCCCACGAACAGGAGACCGGCGGCATCGCCACGCTGACGCCGGAGCCGGGCGGCCTCGGCCCGGTCCACCCGCTCCGGATCGCCCCAGGCGTCGATGCCGGTGAGGATGGGCACCACCTCGGTGGCCGGACAGCCGAAGCCCGCCAGCTCGGCGGCGTTGAAGGCGGAGTCGGCGATGCCGAGGGAGGACCGGGCGGCCAGGGCGGCCACCTGGGTGCGGGCCAGGGCGACCTTCTCGGCGGTGTGGTCCTCCCACCCCTCGTAGAAGGAGGGCGGGGTGATGTTGTGGTAGTCGAGGACCAGGGTCTCGGGCCGGTCCATGAGGAAGTCGGCCACCGGCGAGCCGGTGCTGGCCTGGTAGAGGAGGATGTCGCCCGGCCGCGCCCGCGCCGGGTACCGCTCGAAGTAGGAGGCCTCGGACTGCAGCTCGTCGTGGGCGGCCTCCACGAAGATCTCCGATGCCCATCCGGCCGCCCGGAAGGTGTCCCGGAGGGCGAGGGTGTGGTCACCGGTGGCATCCCGGGGCAGCAGCGCCGGGACGAACTGGTGGACGGTGGTCACCGCTCCCGGACGGCGATCAGCAGGTACTCGCCCGGCCCCAGCAGCAGTTCGTTGACGGCGTCGATGGCGGCGTTGATGGTGGCGGCGTCGTCCCCCGGGCCGGCCAGGCGCTCCAGGCGCCGGTCGGCACCACCGGTGCGCACCGAGCGGGTGGCCAGTCCGTGGGCGGCCAGCACGTGGGTCCACGTCTCGGGGTGGAGCGGCCGGCCGGGCGACAGGTCGGCGACCAGGTGGGAGGTCCCCCGGCGCCACGCCTCGGGGGTGGCGGAGTGCAGCACCAGGATCCCGTCGAGAGCCAGGCGACCCGACGCCAGCGCCACCAGCCGGTCGCGCTGGTTGGGGTGGAGCCACTGCAGGCTGCCACTCAGCACCAGACCCGACAGTGCCTCCTCCGCCACCACCGCCAGGTGGTCGAGCGCCGACTCCGACCGGACGTCGAGACCGCGGTCGACGGCCGGCTCGATGACCAGCTCGGCGGGGTCGACACCGTAGGCGTCCACGCCGGCGTCGAGCAGCTGCTGGACGAGCGAGCCGTCACCGCACTCGGCGTGGAGGACGCGCCCGGTGGTGCCGGACAGCGCCGACACCGCGTCGGCGGCCCACCACGACGCACCGGCGACCGCCACCGGGACGGCGGTGGTGGGGAGCTCGGGGATGCGGATGTCGTCGATGGACGTCTCGAGGTCCTCGATGTGGTCCACCACCAGGTGGAGCATCCGCGACACCGCCCAGGCCGACTTCACGATCTGGTGGACGATGAAGCCGATGTACCAGCCCATCGACTTGCGGATCAGGCGCTTGACGTAGACGCCGATCTTCTTCCGGGACAGGACCGGGACCGCGACGTCGACGTAGGCGGCGGCGTCGACCAGGGCCAGGTTCTCGCGCAGGCGCGCCTTGCCCTGGAGCCCCACCGGTGAGAACTCCAGGAACAGCTCGTCGAGCTCGCGCTCCAGGCCGGCGGGCAGGTCGCCGGACGCCCGGCGGCGGCGGACCTCGGCGTCGATCTCCTCCATCACCCCCGCCAGGTACTCGGCGCGGCCGACGGCGTCGAGCCGGTCGGGGGCGGCCGCCGGGGCGATGGTCGGAGCGGGCCCGGCGCCGGGCCCCGTGGGGGCCGCGGGCGGCTCGGACGGGGTCGGTTCGGGCATCCCGAGGACTATAGCCAGTGGGTCCCGGGCCCCCGTGACCGGCGGCCCCGTGGCTAGGCTTCCACCGACGCGGGTGTGGCGGAACTGGCAGACGCGCCGGGTTTAGGTCCCGGTCCCTTCGGGGGTGGAGGTTCGAATCCTCTCGCCCGCACGCACTCGCCCGCACGCTTGTTCCGTCCCAGGGCACGCTGGCCCGCACCGGCGGCGCGGGACGGACCTCCACGACGGTGGGTCCCCTCGGTGCTCACGCCACCGTCTCCAGTGCCTCGGCCCCGATACCGCCGCCCGGTCCGGACCCGCGCGGGCGCAGCGAACCGGCCAGGACGGCGATGGCGGCGGCCACCACCACCACCAGGCCGAGGGCCAGCGGCAGGCCGAGCAGCTGGGCCAGCCCGCCGATCACCGGGGGGCCGACGAGGAAGCCGAGGTAGCCCGACGAGGTCACCGTGGCCACCGACGGACCCACCGTGCCGAGCCCGGCGGCGGCGGTGAAGTCGAGTGGGACGACGAAGGAGAGCCCGAGGCCGAGCACCGCGAAGCCGGCCAGGCCCGCCCCGACGTGGCCGATCAGGAGGGCGATGCCGAGCCCGGCGGCGGCCGTCGAGGCCGAGGCCCGCACCAGCCGGACGGGTCCCCACCGCTCGGCCAGGCGGTCGCCGGCCAGCCGGCCGACCGTCATGCCGGCGGCGAACAGGGCGTAGCCGACGGCGGCCAGCGCCGCGGGGGCGCCGAGGGAGGAGTGGAGGTACACCGCGCTCCAGTCGTTGGCGGCGCCCTCCCCCAGGAACGAGCAGAACGACACCGTCGCCAGGGCCACCAGCGCCCAGCTGGCCACCGGCAGCCGCCGCACCCGTCCGGGGCCGTCGGTCGGCGCCGGGGCGCCGTGGGCCTCGGCGGCGGTGGCGGTGAAGGAGAGGGCGGCGGGGAGACCCACCGCGAGGACGACCAGGCCGATGGCGAGGAAGTCGGTGCCGACCGGGACGCCCCCGGCGGCCGCCAGCGCGCCGAGGCCCGCTCCCACCAGTCCGCCGATGCTGTAGCAGGCGTGGAAACCCGACATCATCCGACGTCCGGACAGGGTCTGGACCCGGGCCGCCTCGGTGTTCATGGCCACGTCGACCGCCCCGGCGGCCGCCCCCCAGCCCAGGAGGATGGCGAAGAGCTGCCATGGCGCCGAGGCCAGGGCCACCAGCGGCAGCAGTCCGGCCAGGGGCACCAGTGCCACCGCCGTCATCCGCCGGGGCGGCACCCGGGCCAGCAGCGCGCCGCTGGCCGGCATGGCCACCAGCGCTCCCACCGCCGGGCCCAGCAGCACCAGCCCCAGCGTCCCGTTGGTCAGGTGGAGCTCGGCCTTGACCGCCGGGATGCGGGCGGCCCAGCTCGCCATCGACACCCCGAGGAGGAGGAAGACGACGGTGACGGCCAGGCGGGTCCGACGCAGCCCTAAGGGTCCGGCCTTGCCGGGTGGCGGCGGGGGCGGCTCAGACACGGTCGACGGCCACCCCCGCCTCGACCAGGGCCCGTACCTTGCCCTCCTCGGCACCGGCGTCGGTGACCAGCCGGTCGAGGCCGTCGAGGCCGCAGACGTGACCGAAGGCGACCCGGCCCAGCTTGGTGGCGTCGCACACCGCCACGGTCCGCCTCGAGGCGCGCACCGCTGCCCGCTTCACCCGGGCGTCCTCGGGGATGTGGGTGGTGACCCCGTCCCGGCCGTCGATGCCGCAGCACCCGAGGACGAAGGTGTCGAACCGGAGACGCTCGAAGGCGACCTCGGTGAGCTCGCCGGTGAAGACCAGCTCGCCGGGCCGGACGTCGCCGCCCGGCACGATGAGCCGGGTGGACGGGTCGTCGGCCAGCTCCAGCAGCGGCCGGACCCCGAGCGGCAGCACGGTGAGCGACCGGCCCCGGAGGTGACGGGCGACCTCGAGCGCGGTGGTGCCGCTGTCGAGCACCACCGTCTCCCCGTCCGTCAGGAGATCGGCCACCGCCCGGCCGATCCGCTGCTTGGCCTCCAGGTGGAGCAACGTCCGGGCGGCGTAGGGCACCTCGTCGCGGCGGAGTGGCAGGGCCACCGCCCCACCGTGGACCCGTCGGAGCACCCCGTCGCGCTCCAGCGCATCGAGGTCGCGGCGGACCGTCATCTCCGAGCAGTCGAGGCGGGCGGCCAGCTCCGCCACCTGCAGCTCCCCCGTCTCGGCCAGGGCATCCAGCATCCGGCGGCGGCGGTCGGTGACGTCCATGCGCCCACCCTACCCGGCGTCTTGTGTATTCGCACATGCCTGGTGTTCGTTCGCACCCCCGAGGGAGTGGAGGGTCGGGCTACCGGCGCTTCTTGGCGATCGGCTTCCGGCAGAGGAGGGCCAGCAGGTAGCAGTTGGGGGCGTCGAAGTAGATCCCCGGGTGGCCGGCCAGGGCCGCCTGGTCGTAGCGGCCGTCGGCCGCCGCCCGGCCGCCCCAGTTGAGGCCCCGTTCGGTCAGGACCTCGAACCCGGCCCCGGTGAGCTTCTTCTGGAGCTGCTCCAGGGTGTACTCGATCTCGTGGTCGGGATCGATGAAGGCGTCCTGCTGCATCCGGCAGAGCCGGCCGTTGGGCGTGTCGACGGCCAGGTGGCCGCCGGGCTCCAGGATCCGGAACGCCTCGGCCAGCACGGTGTCGCCCACGTCCTCGGGGACGTGCTCGATGGACTGGCCGCTGTAGACGAGGTCCACCGAGTTGTCCTCGGCGAACGACAGGTCGGCCATGGAGCGGTACTCGTAGCGGACCCGGCCCCGCTCGGAGTCCCCCTCGCCGAAAGCCTCCGACCTGTAGAGCGGATGGCGGTCGTCGGGGGGCAGGTCGACCACGACCAGCTCCTCGAAGTCGTAGGGATAGCCGAGCACCACCAGGGCGCCGCGGGCGTCGCTGGTGTGGCCCCCACCGAGGTCGACGATCCGCCGGGCCGGCGGCAGCCCGATGATGAACTCCACCCGGCTGGCGTGCAGCGAACTGTGCAGGTTGGCCGGCCCCACCGGGACCTGGGTGCGGTACTCGTTCGAGCAGCGCACCCGGTCGACCACGTCGGCGTGCCTGAGGAGCCCGGCCGACATCGCCCCGGCGAGGTCGGTCCACGCCGTCGGATCGGGCTCGCGGCGCAGCAGCACGTTGTAGGCCATCCGGACCGCCTCGTGGGGGGGCAGCTGGGTGAAGGAGAGGGCGGCGAGCTTGGCGGCCTCCCGTCGGGCCTTCTGCTCCACCCGGTCGAGGAGGGGGCCGATCCGGTCGACCGCCGACCCGATCGTCTCGGTGACGTTCGGCTTGGGGTCCGCCCCTGACTGTCCGCTCACACGCCCTCCTCGGCTGTCGGTCGACGCCCGAAGCTACCATCGCCCCCCTCGCAGCCCGCCGCCACCGGCCGGCGGTGGTGGCGGCGGTCTTGCCCGGACCGGCGGGTTTCGGCCATGCTTCCCGGGTTCCGCCGCCCTGTGCGCCGCGCGCCGACGACCTCCCGGGGTCGCCCGCTCGCCGGTGCGTCCCGGCCGGCGGGCCGGACAACGCAACCACCGGCGACCGCACACGCATCGCCACCAGGCACAGGAGGCCATCCATGGGACTGCTCGACGGCAAGGTAGCCATCGTCACCGGCGCGGGTCGGGGCATCGGACGTGAGGAGGCCCTGGTGCTGGCGGCCGAGGGCGCCAAGGTCATCGTCAATGACGTCGGTGCCAGCCTGCAGGGCGAGGGTGGCGACAAGCACCCGGCCGAGGAGGTCGTCGAGCTGATCAAGGAGGGCGGCAGCGACGCCGCCGTCAACGACTCCGACGTCAGCTCCTGGGAGGGGGCCAAGGCCCTGGTCGACCAGGCCGTCGACACCTTCGGCCAGCTGGACATCCTGGTCAACAACGCCGGCATCCTCCGCGACAAGATGAGCTTCAACATGGAGGAGTCCGACTGGGACGACGTCATCCGGGTCCACCTGAAGGGCCACTTCGCCCCGGCCCACCACGCGGCCGTCTACTGGCGGGGCCGGGCCAAGGCCGGCGAGGACGTCACCGGCCGCATCATCAACACCTCGTCGGAGGCGGGCCTCTACGGCAATGCCGGGCAGGCCAACTACTCGGCGGCGAAGGCCGGCATCGCCTCGCTGACCTGGGTGCTGGCCCGGGAGCTCGAGCGCTACGGCGTGACCGTCAACTCGATCTCCCCGCGGGCCCGGACCCGGATGACCGAGAACCTCTTCGGCGGCCTGGCCGCCAAGGAGGACGGCGCCTTCGACGAGTGGGACCCCCGCAACATCGCCAACCTGGTCGGGTTCCTGGCCTCGCCCGGGGCGGCCGACGTGACCGGTCAGAACTTCGTCGTCTTCGGCGGCAACATTTGGGCGACCGGCGGTTTCCACCCGGTCGGCGAACTGCACCGGGACGGCCCCTGGACGCCCGAGGAGCTGGTGGCCGCCAAGGGCGAGCTCTTCGCCGGCGTGTCCTCGGGCATCCCCAAGTTCAGCTTCATCTAGACCGCGTCCGGTCCGGTGGCCCCGTCCGGCGACGGGCGGGGCCGACTGGTCAGGCCGGATTCCGCAGCGACGGGACCAGCCGCTTCGCCTCGCGCTGGGCCTCGAGCACCGACTGCAGGGCCGAGAGCGCGGACGGCTCGTCGGCGGCGCGGTTGTGGCGCTCCTCCGGATCGGCCGTCAGGTTGTGGAGCTCGTAGAGGGGCTGGGCCGCCGGGCCGGCGAACGGGGGTGCCGGAATGCCGTGCGCCTGGTTCCAGTCGTCGAGCCGCTCGTAGTAGTGGTTCAGCTTCCACAGCTCGTCGCGCCCGTCGGGCCCGGTGGCCAGGGTGGTGAGCACCGACTCGATGCTGGTCGGCGCGTGGGTGGGCTCGCCGACCGCCTCGAAGGTGGCCCCGGTGAAGAGGTTGACCTGGGTCGAGCCCTTCGACGGGTTGTCCTCGGTCATGAAGTAGATCGGCGTCGCCGCGGTGTCCTGGGAGACCCGGCCGGTCAGGACGTCTCTCAGGTCGCGGCCCGGCAGCGGCTGGGCCTCGTCGTGGTGGGCGGCCACCCCGGCGGTGGCCCGTTCGACGTCGATGCCGGCCAGCCCCATCAGGGTGGGGATCAGGTCCACGTGGCTGGTGGGCACGGTGACGCCCCCCGGCTGCCGGGCGATGCCCGGACCCGAGACGAGGAACGGCACCCGGGTGGCCTCGTCGAAGGCGTTGAACCACTTCTGGATCAGGCCGCCGTGGGCGCCGAGGAGGTCGCCGTGGTCGGAGGTGAACACCACGATGGTGTCGTCGGCCATGCCCGACCGCTCCAGGGACTCCAGGATCCGCCCGACGGCCCGGTCGACCAGCTTGTGGAGGTAGTAGTAGAGCCTGCGGTAGCCGAGGTCGGCGTCGGCCGGGTAGATCATCTGTGGCCAGCAGGCCTTGAACTCCTCCTGGCAGGGCGGTCGGCCGGCGAACGTGTCGGCCTGGGAGGGTGCCTCGGGGATGTCAGGGACCGTGCCGTCGGGCGGTGCGAACCCGAGGATCTGGTTCCAGCCGAAGCCGGAGAAGGCGATGTCGTGGGGGTTCACGAAGGAGGCGACCGCCAGCCACGGGCCCTCGTGGCGGGCGGCGGCCAGGTCGTCGAAGAGGGTGACCACCTGCTCGGCGAAGACGCCGTCCCGGACGGTGCCGCAGTCCGACTTGGCCGCCCCGTGGGGCTCGCGACCGATCCACCCGGAGAAGCCGAAGGGGTCGAGCCGGTCGGCCCGCCGGTAGGCGTCCACCGCGGCGGGCACCGGCCGACCGTCCTCGTCGGAGGCCATGATCCCCTCGTGGGTCCCCGGGACCAGGAGGTCGGCGTGGGAGACGTGCCACTTGCCCCGGTAGTGGGTGCGGTAGCCACCGGCCCGGAACCAGTCGCCGAGGGTCGGCACCGAGGCGGGGTCGAGCCACGCCATGGCCGGGTCGGTGCTCTGCTTGGCCACCCCGTCGGTGGAGGTGACGCCGTGGAGCGAGGGGTACTGCCCGGTGAAGAGCGTCGCCCGGCTGGGGGTGCACGCTGTGGAGCCGGCGTAGTGACGGTGGAGCTCGAGCCCGGCCGAACGGATCGACTCCCGGGCCCCCAGCTGATCGCGGCGGAACGCCGCCAGCTGGTCCGTCTCGTAGGGGGACGGGTACCGCTCCTCGTCCGTCATGATCAGGAGGATGTTGGGCTGGGCCATGCCCGAAGGGTAGGCGGTCGGTGACCGGGTCGGGGAGCCGTTCAGCCCCGGCGCCCCCAGAGGAGGATCCGCTTGAACGGGTAGTAGTACGGTGCCCGGTCGCCGAGGGCCGACAGCAGCCGGGCCCGGTAGGCGTCGACGAACGACGGCCACCCGTCCTCCCCCGGCGGTGCCTTGAAACGGGTCAGGGTCGTCCCCTTGACCCACGCCACCACCTCGGCGGTCGACGCCAGGTGGTGGCCGTAGACCTGCAGCCGGACGTGCTGCTCGCCGAAGCCCGGGTCGACGACGGCCGGCGCCGCCACCGGCCGGAGCAGACCGGCCAGGTCCCAGAACGGCTGCCGGCGCTCGGCGGCGAACCGGTTGTACCGGTCGGGGTCCCACTGTTCGATCATCGCCTCCCCCTCCTTCACGCGGTCCCCGGGCCCAGGATCAGCTCGCCGAGGCGGGGCCGTACCTCGGCCACCGGGCCGGCCAGGGCCACCCGCCCCCGATCCAGCACCACAGCCGAGTCGGCCAGCTCCAGGGCCCGGTCCACATGCTGCTCCACCAGGACCAGCGAGGTGCCGGTGGCCAGCACCCGGCCGAGGGCGGCGTAGACCTCGTCGACCACCACCGGAGCCAGTCCGAAGGACAGCTCGTCGACCAGCAGCAGCTTCTGGGGGATCACCAGCGCCCGCGACAGGGCCAGCATCCGCTGCTCCCCCCCCGACAGGGTGCCGGCCGACTGGCTCCGCCGCTCCCCCAGCCGGGGGAAGGCGGCGTAGGCCTGTTCGAGGGCGGCGGGCACCGCCTTCGAACCGAGTGCCCGGCGGAACGGGAGCACCAGGTTCTCCTCCACCGTGAGGGAGCTGAACACCGACCGCCCCTCGATGACGTGGGTCATCCCCATCCGGGCGATCTCGTAGGCGTGGCACCGGCTGACGTCCCGCCCGTCGAACCGGATCGTGCCGCCGTCGGCGGGGACCATCCCCGACACGGCCCGCACCAGCGTCGACTTTCCGGCCCCGTTGGCCCCCACCAGCGCCACCGCGGTCCCCGCCCCGATCGTCAACGACACCCCGAACAGCGCGCGGTAGGGGCCGTAGGAGACGTCGAGGTCCTCCACCTCCAGGAGCGGGGCGGTGCTCACGCGCCGCTGCCCAGGTAGGCCCGCCGTACGGTGGGGTCGGCCATCACGTCGCCCACCTCCCCGACCGCGATCATCTTCCCGAAGTCGAGCACGCAGAGCCGGTCGACCACCTCCTCCACCAGGTGGAGGTCGTGCTCCACCAGGACCACCGCGGTGCCCTCCTGGCGCCGGACCTCGGTCACCACCTCCGCCAGATGCTCGGTCTCGGCGGTGTCGAGCCCCGACGACGGTTCGTCGAGCATCAGCAGCCTCGGCTCGCCCATCAGCGCCCGGCCCAGCTCCACCAGGCGGGCGTGGCCGAGGCTCAGCACGTCGACCGGGCGGTCGGCCACGTCCTCGAGGCCGAGCCGCGCCAGCACCTCGGCCACGTGTCGGAGCTCCTCCGGACGGGGGCGGGCGTGGTGGACGGCGTCGCTCCAGAACCGCACGGTGCCGTGGTGGGCCTGCTCGGCCACCAGCAGGTGGTCCCCGACGGTCATCCCCCGGAACAGCTCCATCCGCTGGAAGGTCCGGCCGATGCCGAGTCGCGACCGCCGCCACACCGGGAGGCGGTCGATCCGCTCCCCGTCGAAGACGACGGTGCCGGTGTCGGGGGCGTCGAAGCCCAGGAGGCAGTTGAAGAGCGTCGTCTTGCCGGCGCCGTTCGGTCCGACGATCCCCACCGCCTCGCCGCGCCCCACCTCGAGCGACAGCTCCGAGAGGGCCACGATACCGCCGAACCGCTTGGAGATCCCCCGGGCCTCGAGCAACGCGGCCGTCACGGGGTCGCCCCCTCGGTGACGGGCCTCGGCGACGGGCCGGGCGGTGCGGCGCCCGGGCCGGCCGGGCGGTGCCGGTTGGCCCGACCCACCAGCCGGAGGAGCCGGGCCCCGAGGAAGTCGACCACGCCCTCGGGGTGGCGGGTGTAGCTCAGGGTGGCCAGGCCGAAGAGGACCGCCAGCAGTCCCGAGTACCGGGCCGGGAGGGTCGAGAGCTCCTTCAGCAGCGTCGTGTACACCAGGCCGGCCACCACGCCCCCGGTGATCGACCCCAGCCCGACGATGGCCACCACCACCAGCAGCACCAGGGAGATCTGGTAGTTGAAGGCGTTGGGTGACAACGATCCCTCCAGCGACCCGTACAGGGCGCCGCCCACCCCGGCCAGACCGGCCGAGACGGCGAAGACCAGCACCCGGAGGCGGTGGACGTCGATCCCCACCGACACCGAGGCCACCTCGCTCCCCCGCATCGCCGACAGGAACCGCCCCATGGTGCCGTCGCCGATCAACTTCACCAGGCCGGCCACCAGGGCCAGGGTGACCAGGGCCAGGACGAAGAACGACTTCGAGGCGTTGAAGCTGATCGGGCCGATCTCGGGCCGGGGGACGATGACACCGGTGGCCCCGTTTCCCACCCACCGCACCGGGAAGAGGATGTTGTCGGCCAGGAGGGCGAAGGCCAGGGTGGCCAGCGCCAGCGGCAGGCCGGCCAGCCGGAGGGTGGGGAGGGCCACCACCACCCCCAGGAGGGCGGCCAGCGCCCCGCCGAGGGCCATGCCGGCGATGACCGAGAGGTTGACGTGCTCGGCGAACTGCCCGGCGGCGAAGCCCCCCAGGCCGGCGAAGGACGCCTGGCAGAGGGAGATCTGGCCGCTCATGCCGGTCAGCAGGGTCAGCGACAGGAAGATGACGCCGAAGGCGATGCCCCCGGTCATGGTGAGGAGCCAGTCGGGTGGCACCCAGGTGAGGGCCGAGACCACCGCCAGGCCGCCCACCAACCAGGCCAGGGTGGAGGTCGGCCGGCGGCGGATCCGGTCGAGGAGGGAGGCGCCGCCGAGCGGGTGCAGGGTGCGGTGCCAGAGCCCCACGGCGTGGACACCGTCATCGGTGTCGGCCAGGGTGCTGGCCGGCCGGTACCCCGGGGCGTCGTCGACCAGCGTGGTGGCGGGCGGGTCGCAGTCCGAGGTGGGATCGTCCACCTGCCGCTCGCGCGAGAAGGGCAGGAAGACCAGGAGGACGATGAACGGCAGGGACGGTCGGAGACCGGTGGCGATGATGCCGGCCGGGAGGTAGCCGGCCAGGACCTGCTGGGCGACGCCGAGGGCCAGGCCGCCGGCCGCCGCCCAGGGCAGGCTGGCGAAGCGGCCGATCACCGCCCCGGCGATCCCCCAGACCAGCAGCACGGTGAAGTTCTGGGGCGACAGCTGGGAGTAGAGCGGGGCGAGCAGCACCCCGGCCAGGGCGGCCATGCAGCTCGACAGGATCCAGGCGAAGGCGCTCACCCGGCCGGCGTTGATCCCGGCCAGCTCGGTCATCCGCGGGCTCTCCACCACCGCCCGCATCTCGAGCCCGATGGGCGTCAACCGGAAGAGCGCCACCAGCAGGCCGACCACCACCAGGGTCGAGAGGGCGATGGAGAGCTCCAGGCCGCTGAGGGGCACCGCCCCCAGGTGGAGGTAGACGTGCTGGGCGTTGAGGACCAGCGACGGCGGGGCGATGGTGGGCGTCGACCCGGCGATGATGAGGGCGGCCTGGGGCAGGGCCACCAGCAGGCCGAGGGACGGCACCAGCTTGACCAGCGGGGAGGCGGTGCGGATCCGCCGAAAGAGCAGCCGGTCGAGGACCATGCCCACCAGGGGGCCGAGGACCAGGATAGCGATCACCCCCGCCGCCCAGCGGGGCCAGCCGTCCTGGACCAGGAAGACGAAGGCCAGGCCGGACACGAAGGCCTGGGCGCCGAAGGCCAGGTTGAAGATGCCCGAGGCCTTGTAGGTGAGGACCAGGCCCACCGCCATCAGGGCGAAGACGCAGCCGAAGGGCACCCCGGGCACCGCGTAGTCGAAGAACTGGATCACCCGCCCGGGACCCCCGGCTGGAGGGGCAGCTTGTCGACCCCACCGGTGGCGGTCGGCCGGGACCCGAAGCAGCTGTAGAAGCTGGGGGCGGTGCCGTAGACGGGGACGAACCTGCCCTTCCGGGCCTGGACGAAGGTGTTGCAGTTGAGCGAGGTGATCCCGGTGTGGGCCACCCGCCAGTCCACCGGGGCGATGACGCCGTCGGCGGTGAAGGCCGTGAAGGCGTTGATGGCGTGCACCAGGCGGGTGCGCGTCACGTTGGTGCCGATGGCCCGCAGGCCGGCGGTGAACAGGGCGGCACTCACCCAGCCGGCCAGCATCGGGGTGCTGGGGAGGGTGCCCTTGGGGGCGTACCGTCGCAGGGCGGCGTTGAGGTCGTCCATGCCCGGGTAGCGGCCGCGCTGGAGGGCGGTCGCCTCGAACGGCGTCTGCTGGACGAAGAAGTAGGCGCCGTCCATGGCCGAGGCGTTGTCGTTGAGCGTCTGCTGGTTGTAGCCGTCGAGCCAGTACTGGGTGGTGGACCGCATGCCGTGCTGCTGGAGCGTCTGGGAAAGCTTGATGTTCCCGGCGGCGTCCATGCAGGTGGCCACGAAGTCGACACCCTGCTGCTGCATCCGGGACACGTCGGCGTCGAGGGAGGCCGGGGCGTAGGGGATCGAGGTGTCGATGACCGGGACGTCGATGTGGTATTTCCGCAGGGCGGCGACGACGCCGATGCAGCCGTTGGAGGACTGGGCCACGTTGTAGGCGAGCACCGCCGCCCGGGTGTCGTGGTTCCGCTCGGCCACGTAGGCCGCCTGGGGCATGGGGGTGGCGTAGCCGCTGTACGACCCGGTGGCGCCGAACATGGTGGGGCCGGCCCACTGGGCGTTGGTGTTCACCTGGAGTCCGAAGGTCGGCACCGCGTGCTGTCGGAGGATGTTCGCACCGGTGAAGAACGGGGTCCCCACCCCCACCACCGCGAAGACCTTGTCCTGGACCAGCTGGAGGGCCCCGGCGGAGTTGCCGCTGGGCGTGGTGCCGTCGTCGATGTTGGGTCGGTAGACGATGGTGCGGCCGTTCACCCCTCCGGCCGCGTTGAGCTGGTCGAAGTAGACGGCCGCCCCGGTCACCACCGGGGCGAAGTCCGAGGCGACGAACCCGCTCATGGAGGCCAGCGAGCCGACGGTGATGGTGTGGTTGGTGACCCCGTCGGCGTCGCCGGCGTGGGTCACCACGTTCAGCGGGGCGTTGCCGCAGGCGGCCAGGGTCGAGGCCACGACCACCAGGGCCACGGCCAGCGGCAGCGAGCGGGGGGTGCGCCGCCACGATCGCTCCACGTCACCTCCTCGGTCCACGGCCGGCCGCGGCCCCCGGTGAGGTCCGCGGTCGGATCGGTCAGGCCCCGGCCGGCGCCGAGCACCGGCCCGCGGCGACCCGCGTTCGACTGTACCCGTACGCCGTCGTGACGGGGCGCGATGCCACCGGCCGGACGGGCCGCGTGGGGCGGGCCCCCGCCGGTACGGTCAGCTCCGGGTGGAGACCACCGCGGAGGCCCGGCCGACCACCTTCTCCTCGCCGTCGGCGTTGCGCAGTCCGACGTCGAGGTCGACCAGGTGCGCCCCGGCCTCGACGCGGGTGCCGGTCACCACGATGCGGGTGGAGAGCTCCTCGTCGGGCCAGGTCTGCCTGGCGAACCGGACCTGGTAGTGCCGGACGTTCCCCTCACCGACGTAGTCGGTGAGGGCCGACCCCAACAGGCCCATGGAGAACATGCCGTGGCCGAACACGCTCGGCTGGCCGGCGGCCTTGGCCTTCACCTCGTCGTGGTGCATGGGGTTGAAGTCGCCCGATGCCCCGGCGTACGCCACCAGGTCGGTGCGGGTCAGCACGTGGGTGCGCACCGGCGCTTCGTCGCCGACCTTCAGGTCCTCGGCGTACAGGACGCCCCCGTTCACGATGTCGTCCCCCACGGAACCTTCCTCCCACTCGTGGGCGACCCACGCCGCCCGGTGCTCGCATCCTACGGGGCCACGCCCCTCGGGTCGGATGTTGCCACGCCCGGGGCCCCCCGGCTCACCGGCCCGGCTCGGGATCGCGGGGAAGCCCCAGCAGCCGCTCGCCGATCACGTTGCGCTGCACCTCGCTGGTACCCCCGGCGATGGTCAGGCACTTGCTCTGCAGCACCCCGTGGGCCGAGGCCGCCGCCTCGCCGTCGGTGGTGGCGCCGTCGGGACCGAGGAGGTCGAGTCCGAATTCGTGGACCCGCTGTTCGAACTCGGCACCCACCAGCTTGCGGATGCTCGACTCCGGACCCGGCTGGAGGCCGCCGACCGACCGGAGGGTGGCCCGCATGCCGAGGAGGGCCAGCGACTGCGCCTCGAGGAGGAGTGCGCCGAGTCGGTCGAGGGTCACCGCGTCGGGCGGTTCCGACCGGTCGGCCACCCGGGCCAGGACCCCCTCGAGGGCCCCCCCGAAGGCCGAGTCCGACGAGAGCGAGACCCGCTCGTTGGCCAGGGTGGTCCGGGCCAGGCGCCACCCGCCGTCGACCGCGCCCACCACCCGGTCGTCGGGCACGAAGCAGTCGTCGAAGAAGACTTCGTTGAACAGCTCGTCCCCGGTGATCTCGCGGAGCGGACGCACCTCGATGCCCGGGGAGCGCATGTCCACCAGGAAGTAGGTGATGCCCCGGTGCTTGGGCACGTCGGGGTCGGTCCGGGCCAGGCAGATTCCCATATCGGCCCGGGCGGCCACCGACGTCCAGACCTTCTGGCCGGTCAGCGACCACCCGCCCTCGACCCGGGTGGCGCGGGTGGCCAGGGAGGCCAGGTCGGAGCCGGCACCGGGCTCGCTGAACAGCTGGCACCAGAGGAGCTCGCCGCGGAGGGTGGGACCCACCCACCGCTCGGTCTGCTCCGGGGTGCCGTGGGCGATGATGGTCGGCAGGGCCCAGGCCGCCACCGCCAGATTCGGTCGGCGGAGGCCCGCCTCGGCGCACAGCTCGTCGATGACCAGCTGCTCCACCGCGCCGGCGTCGCGCCCCCAGGGGGACGGCCAGTGCGGGGCCAGGAGGCCGGTCTCGGCCAGCCGACGGCGCTGCTCGGCCGGATCCTCGAGGGCGGCGGCCCCGGCCACCACCGGGCGGAGGCGGTCGCGCAGGCCGGTCGCCTCGGGCGGCAGCTCGACGGCCAGCCGGCGGCGGGCCCCGTCCAGCGCCAGGCCGGCGGCGGCGGCCCGCAGGGGGGCGGTGCCGCCCCCCAGCTGGCGGAGGGTGGTGGCCCGCCGGAGGTGGATGTGGGCATCGTGCTCCCAGGTGAAGCCCATGCCCCCGAGCACCTGGATCGCACCCTTGGCCGCCTCCACGTAGGCATCGAGGGCGAGGGCGGCGGCCACCGGCGCCCCCAGGCGGCCATCGGGACCGGTGCCGAGCACCTGGGCGGCGTCCCAGGTGACGGCGGTGGCCTGCTCGATGCCGACCAGCATGTCGGCCAGGCGGTGTTTGACCCCCTGGAACTGGCCGATGGGCCGGCCGAACTGCCGGCGGGTCCGGGCGTGCTCGGCGGCGGTGTCGAGGCACCACCGGGCGCCGCCCACCGCCTGGGCGGCGGCGACCAGCAGGGCCAGCTGGCGGACCGCGGCGGTGTCCACACCGTCCAGCACCCGGCCGGGCGGCACCACCTGGTCGACCGTCCAGGCGGCCGAGCGCCGCGACGGATCGAAGCTGGGCAGCGGCTCGACGGTCGCCCCGGCCGCCCCCAGCACCACCCACCGTTCGGCGTCGCCGACCCGGACCGGGGCGACCACCAGCGCCGTCACCGAGCCGTCGGGTACCGGCCGGAGGGTGCCGGTCACCGTCACCGAGCCGTCGGGGCCGACCGAGCCGGAAAGACCACCCACACCGACCGCCGAACCGTCGGGGCGCCCCGTGGGGACCACCACCGAGGCCGGGGTGGCGCCGTCGGCCAGGCCCGGCAGGAGCTCCTCGGCCTGGGTGCCGGCACCGGCGGCGGCCACCACGGCCGAGGCCAGCACCGTCCCCGCCCAGGGCCCCGGGGCGGCCGCCCGGCCCAGCTCCTCGAGGACCACGGCCAGCTCGAGCAGCCCGGCACCCTGCCCGCCGTGCTCCTCGGGGAGGTGGATGCCGAGGGTGCCCTGGGAGCCGAGGTCGGCCCAGAACGGCGGTAGCTCGTCGACCTCGGCGTCGAGGGCGGCCCGCGTCACGGCCGGCGGGCACCGGTCCTCGACCCAGCGGCGGAGCGACTGGCGCAGCTCGTCGTGCTCGTCGGCGATCCCGATCGCCACGGTCAGGCCCCTGGGGGGAGGGTCAGGACGTCGGGCGGGGAGGTGCGCACGGCACAGGTTCTACCATTCCCACCCGGCGAACGAGAACCGGTTCTAGTGTCTACCAGCCGCGGAAGACCGGGGGGCGCCGCTCGGCGAAGGAGGCCAGACCCTCCCGGCAGTCCTCGGTGCCGGTCACCAGCTCCTGGCCGACCGCCTCCTCCCAGAAGGCCTGGGCCCGGTCGGTCTCGAGGGCCCGGTTGGTGAGGGCCTTGGCGATGCCGATGGCCGTGGTCGGCCCGGCCGCCAGCCGTTCGGCCCACCGTCCGACCTCGTCGTGGAGCTCGGCCCGGGGCACCACCTTGTTGACCAGGCCGATGCGGGCGGCCTCCGCGGCGGGCACGTCGTCCCCGAAGAAGAAGAGCTCCTTGGCCTTCTGGGGACCGACCAGCCGGGCCAGGAGGTAGGCGCCGCCGGCGTCGGGGGCGATCCCCCGGCGCACGAAGACCTCGATGAACTTCGCCTCCTCGGCGGCGATCACCAGGTCGCAGGCCATGGCCAGGTGCATGCCCCCGCCGGCGGCAGTGGCGTTGACGGCGGCGATGACCGGCTTCTCGCAGTCGAGGACGGCCCCGACCAGCCGCTGCCACCCGGTCCGGATGAGTCGGGCGGCCTCCCCGGTGGCCCGATCGGGCGCCCCCTCGGGCCGGGCGGGGGCCGGACCCTGGGACCGGAGGTCGGCGCCGGTGCAGAAGCCCTTCTCCCCCGCCCCGGTCAGCACCACGGCCCGGACAGCCAGGTCGGCCGAGGCCTCGTCGAGCCAGGCCACCACCTGGTTACGCATGGCGGCGGTGATGGCGTTGCCGGCCTCCGGCCGGTTGAGGGTGATCCAGGCCACCCCGCCGGCCAGACGCCGGATGACGTGCTCGTCGGCGTCGGCCATCAGGCCCGGTGGATGATGTTCATGCGCGAGCTGCAGACGGGCTCCCCGGTCGCCCGGTCGCTCCAGGCCGTCTCCACCACCACGAAGGTCATCGTCTTGCCCTTCGACTCCTTCTGGTAGGCGTCGACCACCGTGCCCTTCCCCTCCAGGACGTCCCCGGCGAAGACCGGTCGCTGATAGGTGAACTCCTGCTCGCCGTGGAGGATGATCCCCCCGCCGGCCATCAGCGGTCCGAGCACCTCGGCCATCGGGTTGCCGCCTGTCTGGTCGTCGGGCTGGAGCTCGGGGTAGGCGCCGAAGTTGCCCATCACGAACGGGTAGGTCGGCGGGGCCGGGATCCCCGGCAGCCCGGCCCCGGCGGCGGCTCGGGGATCGGTGTAGATCGGGCGGTCGCTCTTGACGGCGGCGGCGAACAGGGCGAGCTGCCCCCGCTCGACGGTGACCACCGTGGTCCCGGTCGGCTTCCCGATGATCGATTGCAGGATGTCGTCTGCCACCTGTGGTTCCCTCGCTGTCGTCGGTCGGACGCCGGGTGGTGACGGTTCGCGTCCCCCCCGGCGGGCCTCGTCGCCCGGTGGGCACCGTAGCGCGCGGCGTGGCGGCGGACCGTGGCGGCCGGCACCGGCGGATCAGCCGGCCGGCCGGGGCGCCGGCGTGGCGCCGGCCAGTCGGGCCCGCAGGGCCGGTCGGTCCGGCTTGCCGAGCGCGGTGACCGGCAGCTCGTCGACGAACACCACGAGCTCGGGCACCTTGTACCCCGCCAGGTAGGCCGACGCGTGGCCGATCAGCCCGGCGGCGGAGACGGTCCCGTCCGTGACGACCACCGCCCCGACCCGCTCCCCGAGGTCGGGGTCGGGAACACCCACCACCCCGACGTCGACCACGGCCGGGTGGGTGCGCAGCACCTCCTCCACCTCCACCGGGCCGAACTTCTCACCCCCGCGGTTGATGGTGTCCGCCAGCCGGCCGGTGAGGAAGAGGTAGCCCTCGGCGTCCTCCCAGCCGGTGTCGCCGGTACGGAGCCAGGCCGCCGTGGTGTTCTGGCCGGCACGGACCACGAACTCCCCCGGTGCGCCGGGCGGCACCGGCTCGCCGGTGACCGGATCGAGGATGCGGAGCTCGATCCCCGGCAGCGGTCGACCGAGGGAGCCCAACCGGTCGCCGCGGCGGTGGTCCTCGGGGGTCAGGGCGGCGAAGGCCCCCAGCGTCTCGGTCTGGCCGAAGGTATTGGAGAGGTCCACGCCGGGCAGCGCGGCCACCGCCCGCCGGACCAGGTCGACGGGGGCGGCGGCGGCCCCGTAGCTCAGGGAGCGCAGGGAGCCCAGATCGGCGGCCGCGAACCGGGGATGGTCGAGGATCCGCCGGAGCATGGTCGGCACCACGAAGGTCTGGGTCACCCGGTGGCGCTCGACCAGGTCCAGCCAGGCCCCCGCCTCGAACCGGGGGAGGATCACCAGCTGCTTTCCCTGGTGCAGCGAGACGAGCATCCCCAGGGTGCCCCCGATGTGGAAGAGGGGCACGGACAGCAGGTCCACCGCCGGTGCCGCCGCCGGATCGATGGGACGCCCGTAGAAGGCCATGCGGTCGTCCAGCGAGCGGTGGCTGATGGCGACGGGCTTCGGCAGACCGGTGGTGCCACTGGTGAACAGGACGAGGGCCGTGTCGTCGCCGTCGCCCACGGTGGGGGGCGCGGCATCGCCGTCGACGGCCGCCACCGCCGCTGCCCCCAGCACCGGGCCGTCGAGGGCGGCGCCGAGCCGGTCGACGACGTCGCCACCGGCCACCCCGACCCGGGCCCCGGCGAGCCCGGCCAGCTGCCGCAGCTCCCCCTCGGTCAGGTGGGCGTTCATCTGGGCGGTGGCCGCCCCCAGCCGGGCGGCGGCGAAGATGGTGGCCACCGCCAGGGCACTGCCCCGGTCGAGCAGGGCCACCCGGTCGCCCGGACCGACGCCGGTGGCGGCCAGGGCGGCGGCGGTCCGCCGCGTCAGCGTCTCGAGCCCGGCGAAGGTCAGGGCGTCGCCGTCGACGACCAGGGCGGTCCGGTCCGGAACCGCGGACAGTGCCGCGGCGGTGGCGTGACCGGCGTTCACGTCCGGGGAGGTGCGACGGCGCACCGGCGTCCCGCGGGGTCGTCGGCTCCCCGCCGCGGGGCCGTCCTCACTCGGCGACCAGGCGGTCGAACTCCTCCGCCGGGACCTGGTCGCGCACCGTCTCGGCCAGCCGGCGGGAGCGCGACCGGAGCGACAGCAGCTCGCCGTCGCGCTCGTTCTCCCCCTTGATGCCCGAGACCAGCTTCGACTGGGCCAGTGAGATGGCACCCACGAACATCACCAGCAGGGAGATGGCCTCCAGGGGGCCGTAGGCACCGGCCGTACGGAGATTGTCGCCGAAGAGGGCGAGACCGAGCGAGAGGCTCACCAGCGGGTCGACGAGCACCAGGGCGGTCTGGGAGGCGGCGATGGGTCCGGCGTGGAAGGCGTTCTGGGCCAGGAACACCGAGGCCACCCCGCACACGGCCAGGCCGTAGGTCTGCCAGTGGACGAAGAGCTGGGTCCAGTCCCCCGCCACGTAGTCACCCACCGACTTGATCAGCGAGGCGGTGAAGGCGAAGCCGATGGCGCCCGACGCCCCGAACATGGCCGCCCGCCACCAGCGGGGACCCCGGAGGGCCAGCACCACGGTGACCACCACGGCCGCCCCGCAGAGGGAGCCGGCCACGATCCACTGGATCGAGCTCGGCTGGTGGTTGCCGCCCCCGGGGTGGGCGAAGATGAGGAAGCCGGCCAGCCCACCGGCGGCGGCCAGGCAGCCGAGCGCCACCCGCCAGCCGATTGGGTAGCGGAACCAGGTGGCCAGCAGCAGCACCAGGATGAGCAGCTCGGTGGTGAGGATGGGCTGGACCTGGCTGAGGTCGCCGAGGTGGAGGGCGACGGCCTGGCAGACGAAGGACCCCACCATGAAGGCGAAGCCGAGGAGCCAGACCCCCCGCTTCAGCGCGTGGGTCAGCAGGCTCAGGTGGAGCGTGGCGTCGGCCGGGGCGTCCTCCACCCCGATCCGCTGGAGGATGCTGGTGAGGGCGTTGGCGAAGGCCGCCGCAACGGCCAGGACGTAGACCATCGGGGCGTCCAGCTACCGACGCCCCGGGCCATCCGCCCGGAACGACACGGTCCCGCCGGGCCGCCTGGTCTCGTCACCGTCTGGCACCGATCGTGCCTCCTCGCCGCGCACCCCCACGCACCGTGGAGTCTACGGCCGGCCCACCCCGACCCGACCGGATGCCCGGACGACGGGTGAATTCCCTGTTCACGTCAGGCCGAACTCCTCGGCGAACCACCGGATCCCGTCCAGGGCCCCCGAGGTGCGGGCCCACGGCCGGACGATGACCCGGTCGACGCCGGCCTCGGCATACCGGTCGACGTCGCCCGGGGCATGGAGCTCGCCACCCAGGGTCACCTCGGTGCGCCCGTCGCGCCCGGCCCGCTCGCGCAGCTCGGCCAGCGTGGCCACCCGGGTCGGAACGTCGTCCAGGGAGGTGTTCATGGGGATCCAGCCGTCGCCGACGGTCGCCGCCCGACGCAGGGCCGCCGGGCCGTCCCCCCCGATGTGGAGGGGCGGCCACGGGCGCTGCACGGGCTTGGGCTCGAAGCGCACCGGGGCGAAGTCGAAGCAGGCGCCGTGGTGCTCGACCACCGGTTCCGACCAGAGGCGGCGGCAGACCTCCAGGCACTCGTCGACGCGGGCTCCCCGGGTGTCGAAGTCGAGCCCCACCGCCTCCCATTCGGCCCGGAGCCACGAAGCGCCGACACCGAAGTCGAAGCGGCCACCGGAGACCACGTCGAGGGTGGTGACCGCCCGGGCGGTGCTGAAGGGGTGGCGCAGGCCGATGTTGTACACCTGTGTCCCGAAACGGATGCGCTCGGTACGGGCCGCCAGCCCGGCCAGCTCGACCAGCGCGTCGACCACCGGGAGGTCGGACGGGATCGGCGGATGGTCCTGGCCGTCATGGGGGCTGCCACCCATGTCCACCGGAAGCACCAGGTGCTCGGGGAGCCACACCGAGTCGAACCCCAGCCGGTCGGCCTCCTCGGTGACCGCCACCCATGCGGAGGGGTTGAGCACCCCGAGGGAGATCGCGAACTTCACCGTGCACCTGCCGCCCGGTCGGGGCCGGTCGGGCGACCGGCCGGTGGATGTGGGTGGATGTGTCGGCCAACCCTAACGGGCGTCGCCCCGGTGGGGAGGTTGCCGGGCGACCGCGGGCCGGGGCCCGGCGCGGGCCGGGGCCCGGCGCAGGCCGGGGCCGTCCCCCTGGGCCGGGGGGGGCGTACACAGGCCCGCGCGCCCGCCTGCGACGACCCGTCACGGCCGGCAGGGATGCTCCACACCGACGGTGACCAGACTGTTCGTGCCTATTTCATGAAATCTATTGCAGATAATAAGATGGAGGCGTAGGCTTCGAGCCACGCCTCGAGGAACAGTCGTCGATGACGAATGCTTGACTTGGGGCTGCCGAGGAGCGGCCATGTGTACCGGCTTGAACTTCGTCAGCATTGCCCGTTCGATGTCCGCACCCCAGGCTTCGGCCCGAGCGCTGACGGGCGGACGCAGGTGATGGCTTCGCCCCTGCTGGGCGTGACGGACGGGGACGAACCATCGACCATGGTGGGGGACGTGCGCTCCCGCCCCAGAGGGGTCTCGGTGCTGGCGAGGTTCGTGTCGGAGTTCGACAGGGTCCCACTGGGCGCGGCCATGGTGGAGGGCCCCGATGCCACGATCCTCCATGCCAATCCGCGCCTGATCGAAGTGCTCGGCAGCGGGCGCCAGGACGCCGGACCGGCCGGCACGTCGCTGTTCGACCTGTTCGCCGCCACCAACGACGCCGCCACCGTCGACGCCTTCCGGAAGACCGCAGCCGGCACCCGGGGCAGCGCCCGCGACGACCTGCTCGTCCGGTCGGACACCGGGACGTGCCTGCCGATATTGGTCATTCTCACGACCCTTCCGGCCGCCGACGGGGAGGCGCCACGGGGACTCTGCCTGTTCATCGACAGGACCACGGAGAAGGCCGCGAATCTCGAGAACGTGGACCTCGAGCAACGCGTCGCCGAACGGACGGCCGACCTCGAGGCCTTCACGTACTCGGTGAGCCACGATCTTCGGGCCCCCCTGCGGGCGATCTCGGGCTTCTCGGAACTGCTGCTCGACGAAGCACCGACGGAGTTCCCCGAGCAGCACCGCCACTACCTCGAGCGGATCTCGAGGAACGCACGTCGGATGGGCGTGCTCATCGACGACCTGCTCACCTTCTCGCGACTCGGCCGCCAGGCCCTGAAGCTCACGACGGTGGCGCCTCGGCCCATCCTGGACCGACTGCTCGAGGACCTGTCGGGGGAGCTGGCCGGGCGCGACGTGGAGATCGCGGTCGGCGACCTTCCCCCGTGCCGGGGGGATCAGGAGCTCGTGGGTCTGGTGTTCCAGAACCTCCTGACCAATGCCGTCAAATTCTCGAGCCACCAGCCCCGCGCCCGCATCGCCGTGTCGGGCATCGAGGGCCCAGATGGCGTCACCTATTAAGTGTCGGACGACGGGGTGGGATTCAACGAGGCGTACAGCGACAAGCTGTTCGAGGTCTTCCAGCGCCTCCACGGCTCCGATCAATTCGAAGGGACAGGCGTGGGGCTCGCCATCGTCGCCCGGATCGTCCATCGCCTCGGCGGGGTCGTGGCCGGTGAGAGTCCGTCGGGCGGCGGCGCCACGTTCCGCTTCACGCTGCCGGGGGCCATGGATGCCTGAACCTGTCGGAACCGAAGCTGGCGGCGTGGAGATCCTGCTGGTGGAGGACGATCCCGACGACCGCGAGCTGACGGTCGGCGCCCTTCGGAGAAGCGGGCTCGTCAATCACATCGAGGTCGCCACCGACGGGGCCGCCGCCCTCGAATTCCTCTTCGGCGGCGGACCGTCCAGGGGCCCGCACCCCAGCCGCACGCCCAAGCTGATCCTGCTCGACCTCAACATGCCTCGCATTTCGGGGATCGAGGTGCTCCGGCGGATCAAGGGCGATCCAGAGCTGCGCCGGGTCCCGGTGGTCATCCTCACCTCGTCACGCGAGACGCGCGATCTCAAGGAGTGCTATGCCCTCGGGGCCAACAGCTACATCGTCAAGCCCGTCGACTTCGAGCAGTTCGTCGAAGCCATCCGCTCGCTCGGGATGTACTGGCTCCTGGTCAACGAGGCACCGATCGGAGAGGCATCGTGACCCTGCAACCAGCTGAACCCCTCAAGATCACCGTCCTCATGGTCGAGGACTCAGCCGACGACGCCGAGCTCGCCGTGCACGAGCTTCGAGCCGCCGGCTTGGACCCCCAGTGGACCCGGGTCGACGACGAACTGTCGTTCCTCGCGGCGCTCGCCGACGGGGTCGACGCCATCACCGGTGACCTCGACGTGCCCGGCTTCGACGGCCTTCACGCCCTCGCACTGCGAAACGAACTGGCGCCCGAGACACCGTTCATCGTGGTCTCCGGCAAAGTCTCCGACGATCACGCCGCGCTCGTCCTGGCCCAGGGGGCGACGGACTACATCTTGAAGGACAGGATGAGCCGGCTCGGTCCGGCCGTCGCTCGCTCCATCGAGGAACACCATACCGAGGTCGCCCGACGCCGGGCGGAGCAAGCGGAATCAGACAATCGGGAACGGTGGGAGACCCTGGTGCGCAACTCCACCGACATCCTCTCGATCGTCGACGCCGACGGCCGCCTCATCTTCGGCAATGGCTCACTGGTCTCGATGCTCGGCCCCGATCTCACCCTCGACGACGTCCTCGGGCGGAGGATCACCGACCACGTCCACCCCGAGGACATCCGGGCGGCGAGCGCGGGCATTCGTGACGCCGTCGCTCGGGAGGGCGTGGCCGTGCCCCTCTCGGCGCGTCTGCGATTCGGGTCGGGAGGCTGGCGGCACCTCGAGGGCGTCGCCAACAGCCGGCTGTCCGATCCCACCATCCGTGGGATCGTCATCAACGCGCGCGACATGACCGAACGCGTCCTCGCCGAGCGCCTGATGACCGAGGAGGCCGGCATCCTCGAGCGGATCGCCCGCGACGACCCCCCGGACCAGGCCCTCGCCGACATCGGCGCGCTGGCGGTCGGCGACACCGAGCACTGCACGGTCAGCTTCACCTTCGACCCCGAGCAGCTCCGACGTCCCGCCTCCACGGAACCCGGCACCAGCACGGAGCTGTGTTCGATCGACGTCGACGGTGCCGACGTCGGAGCCCTGACGGTCCACCACCCCTCCGAGACGGCCGCACCCCCGCTCAATCCGGAGCGGGTGGCGGGCGCCTGCCGTCTCGCCGCACTGGTGGCTCGGGGCCAGATCGGCAAGGCCAGGCTGCTGCATCAGAGCCTTCACGATCCGCTGACCGGGCTGGCGAACCGGCAGCTGTTCCTCGAGCGGATCGACAAGGCACTTGCCGGCAGCGGCGACGTCGCCGTGCTCAAGATCGGCGTCGACCACTTCCGGGTGGTCAACGAGGGTCTGGGCCAGCACCGCGGCGACCGGGTCCTGAAGAGCCTGGCCGCCCGACTCGCCATGCTGGTCTCCCCGACGGACACCCTCGCCCGCGTCGGCGGGGACGAATACGCCATTCTGGTCGAAGGGCCACCCGAGGGTTCGGAGGTCACCGAGCTCGCCGAGCGCGTGGTGGCCGCGGCCCGCGAGCCCTTCGGCCTCGACTGCCGCGATCTACGGGTGACCGTGAGCGTCGGGATCGCTGATCGAGCCGTCCTCGACGACAAGGGGTCGCCGCTCGACGACGCCAGCTACGCCCTCGCCGAGGCCAAGCGACTCGGGCGCAATCGCGTGTTCACCTTCGACCACGACAGTCGGCGCGCCATCGAGGATCGGATCGCCCTGGAGCAGGACCTGCGCGTCGGCGTCGCACGGGGCGAGCTCGAATGCCATCTGCAGCCCGTCGTGAACCTCGGCACCGGCGCGGTCGAGAGCGCCGAGGCACTGGTCCGGTGGCAGCACCCGACCCGGGGCCTGCTCAAGCCCGCTGACTTCATGGCGGTGGCCGAGCAGAGCGACCTGGTCGAGGCCGTGGATGCCTGGATGCTCGAAACGGTCTGCGACTACCTTGCGGCGCCCGGGCCGGGCACCGGTCTGCAGGTGTCGGTGAACGCCGTGGCGCGTGAACTTGTCGATCTCCAGTTTCCGGGCCGCGTCCTGGCCGCCCTCGAGCGCCACCACCTGCCAGCTGCCTCCCTCATCGTCGAGGTGACCGAATCGGCCGCCCTCGTCGACGTCGACCGGGTCAGTGACAACCTGGCGATCCTGCGCCGGGCGGGCGTGGCCATCCACCTCGATGACTTCGGCACGGGACACTCCTCGCTGAGCTATCTCCACATCCTGCCCATCGACGTGGTCAAGATCGACCGGAGCTTCGTCCAGGACATCGCCGGCGAGGACGGGCAGCCCCTGGTGAAGACCATCGTGGCCATGGCCAGGGTGCTCGGGATGAAGACCGTCGCCGAAGGCGTGGAGACCGAGGCGGAATTCGACGAGCTGACGGCGATGGGCGTGGACCAGGCACAGGGGTACCTGATCTGCAAGCCCTGTGGCTTCGAGGAATTCGACCGGTGGCTGATCCAGGGCCGACCCGTTCCTTCGCTGGCCAGCTGACCTGCGCCCGTCGGCGACACGCGGTGCGACCCGGGCTTCGCCACCCGTCGGATCGGCTCGCGGATCGATCCTGAGCCCGTGCGGGCGATCGTGCGGCTACAAGCGTGCCTCGACCGGCAGCGAAGCGGCCGCCGACCCGGCACCGAAGGGCCGGATCAGCCCCTCCTGGGCGAAGGAGGCGAGCAGGGTGCCCTGCTCGGTGAAGACCTGCCCCCGGACGTAGGACATCCCCCCGCCCGCCTGGGTGGACTCGTGGTGGTAGAGGAGCCACCCCTCCCAGACGGCCGGGTGGTGGAACACCACGGTGATGGACAGCACCGCGGTGGACAGGGTGTCGTGCGCCTGGGCGGTACCGACCCCCGGATGGGCCCGGAGGGTGGCGGAGACCGACAGGTGGCCGGTGAAGTGCGCCAGCAGGGCCCGGGCGAGGTCGGGTCGGTCGGGCACCGGGTCGTAGGCGACCCAGGCGTCGAGGACCGCCGGGCCCACCTCGTCGGGGTCGTTGGGGTCGGCCATCCCGACCAGCCGAAGGCGCCGGCCCTCCATCGGCATGGCGTACGGCACGGCCTGGTCGGGGACGCCGAGGTCGGGTGGCGGCGCGGCGTGTCGGACCACCTCGGGCCCGGGGACGTCGCAGAGCACGCTGACCGTGGCGCACCGCCGGTCGCCCTGGCCGGCAGTGACCACCGCTGCGGCCACCGTCCGCCCCCGGTGGGTCACCTCGACCTCGAACCAGAGCGGGTACTCGTCGTCGACGGCGCGGGTGAAGACGGCATGGGCGGACCGCACGATGTGCTCCGGCAGGGACTTCGACACCGCCACCACCGCCTGGCCGAGGAGCTGGCTGCCGTCGACCACTCGCCGGGTGCCACCGTCGCTGACCCCGGCGAACCGCCCGTCGGGGCCGGGGACGACGTCGAACAGGTCGAGCATCCGCCGGACGCTCGACCCGGCGACGGGCGCCGGCGTCACCGGCCCGACACCGCCGGGGAGGCGGTCCCCACCGCCACCGTCACCACGTCCTGGAAGAAGGCCAGGTGGCCGGCGAGCCGGGCCACCGGAGGCAGCGGCGACGCATACCGCCAGGCCAGGACCTCGATCCCGTCCACCTCGGCACGGAGGTAGGTGGCCGTGCCCTTGTAGGGGCAGACACTGGTCCGGTCGCTGGCGGCGAAGCGGTCCAGACGGACCTCCTCGTCGGGGAAGTAGAAGACGAGCCCGTGGTCCTGCTCGTCGACCAGTAGTGTACGCCTGCTGTCGGCCAGGACCACACCGCCCACCGAGGCTGTCACCCGGTTCCGACGGGCATGGATGTCGACCCGGTAATCGGGGCGCTCCCCGTAGCCCGAATGCTCCATGTCGCCTCCCCCGTCCGTCGATCCGGCCCGCGCATCGTAGTGTGCAGGTCCACGGGACCGGGGTTGCCCGCCGCCGAGCGAAGGGGGTCGACGTGGTCATCATGGTGGGAGTCATCGAGGTGGAGGCCGGCGACCGCGACCGCTACCTGGCGTCCAGGCGCGACCAGGTGGTCGCCACCCTGGCCGAGGCCGGCTGCCTCGACTACTCCTACGCCGCCGACGCCGGCGACCCGGCTCGGGTCCGCCTGCTCGAGCGGTGGGAGTCGATGGCCGACCTGGTCGCCCACGTGGCCGCGCTCCGGTCGGCCGACCCCCCCGCCGGGCCGAGCGTCCCCTCGCGGATGGCGGAGGTCACCCTCTACGAGGCGAGACCGGTCCGGGCGCCCTGGGGCTGACCGGGGCCGCTCACGCCGGTACCGGGGCGGTCTCGGGGACCGCCGAGCCGTCCGCGTCCATGGCGGCGTCGCCTTCGATCAGCTGGTGGAGGTTGCCGCCCTTGAGCACCACGCCGGCGACCACCGCCCCCAGCACGAAGATCAGCGCCGACCACCCGAAGGCCGTGGTGTAGCTGTGGAGGGCGGCGGTTCGCAGGTTCTCGGGCGTCGGCGCCCGCCCCACCAGGTAGGCGGTGGCCGCTCCGGCGGCCAGGGTGTTGAGGAGGGCGGTGCCGATGGAGCCGCCGACCTGCTGGGCGGTGTTGAGGGTGGCGGAGCCCACCCCGGCGTCGTGGGGCCGCAGGCCCAGCGTGCCGGTGCTGAAGGCGGGGGCCAGGCTCAGGCCGAACCCGAACCCCATGACGATGAGGTACGGGAGGACGTGGCTCACGTAGGAGCTGTGCAGCCCGACGTCGTGCAGCCGGTAGAGACCGGCGGCGTTGAGGAGCAGGCCGACGGGCACGATGAGCTTCGGTCCGAACCGGGGCAGCAGCACCCGGTTGGAGAGCTGGGCCATGGTGGCCAGTGCGGCCACCATCGGGAGGAAGGCCACGCCGGTCTTCACCGGGCTGAAGCCGAGGGTCTCCTGGAGGTAATAGGTGAGGAAGAGGAAGACCCCGAAGATGCCGATGCTGGCGAACAACATGGCCAGGACCGAGCCGCCTCGGGTCCGGGAGCGCACCACCCGCGGCGGGAGGAGGGGAAAGCGGGTCCGGGTCTCGAGGAGGGCGAAGACGGCCAGCAGCAGGACCCCGAGGATCAGGAACCCGATGGTGTACGGGTTGGCCCAGGCGGTGGTCTCGGCATGGGAGAGACCGAAGACCAGGCTGAACAGGCCGCCGGTCACCAGCACCACCCCGCGGACGTCCACCGGGTCGCGGTCGGCGGCCTTGTCGTTCTTCAACCACAGCAGGGCGCCGATGGCGGCCACCGCGGCGAAGGCCAGGTTGACGAAGAGCGTCCATCGCCACGAGGCGTAGGAGGTGAGGATGCCGCCGAGCAGCAGCCCGATGGCGCCACCGGCGCCGGCGATGCCGCCGTAGATGGCGAACGCCCGCCCGCGCTCGGCCGGGGCGGTGAAGGTGGTGGTCAGCAGGGCGAGCACCGAGGGGGCCAGCAGGGCGCCGAACGCCCCCTGGACGGTGCGGGCGGTGACCAGCATGGCGAAGTTGACCGAGGCGCCGCCCAGGGCCGAGGCCCCGGCGAAGCCGACCAGGCCGATCACCAGGGTGCGCTTCCGCCCGATGATGTCCCCGATCCGGCCCCCGAGCAGCAGCAGGCTCCCGAAGGCCAGCGAGTAGCCGGTCACCACCCACTGACGGTCGGCGTTGGAGAAGCCGAGGTCGTGCTGGGCGGTGGGGAGAGCGATGTTGACGATGGTGTTGTCCAGGATCACCATCAGCTGGGCGACGCCCAGCACCGCCAGGATCCACCATCGGCGGGCGTGGTTGGCTTCGCGGTCGGTGGGTCCGTCCACGGCGGGCACGTCCGGAGGGGACGGTAGGGTGGTCGCTTCGGGCATCGGCGTCTCCGTCTTGGCGGTGATGGTTCGGCACCCGGCGCCGTCGGCCTCGACCGCCGGCGGAGTGCCCCCGCCCGGGCGGGGGGTGAACCCGGACGTCCCAGTGCGCAACCCCCGGTCGGCCCGATTGATTCCCTCGGCACCGGCACCGGCACCGGCACCGCCGCTCGGACGGGCTGCCGACGGCCGGCCGCGGCACGCCCTCAGGGGGTTCCGAACCAGGTGGTCAGGGCGGCGTGCAGGCCGGCATCGGTGCCGTCCCCCACCCAGGCCACGTAGCCGTCGGGCCGGAGCAGCACGGCATCGGGGGCGGCCACCGCGCCGAGGACCGGCAGCTCCCACGGACCGGCTGCGGTCGCCGCCACGAGGGCGACCCGGTCGGCCCACGGGGCGATGTCGAGTCCGCCGTTCCCCCCGAGGTCGAGTAGCACCGGCCTGGCGGCGTGCAGGAGGGTGAAGACCCGCCGCGGGCCGTCGGCGGTCTCGAGGTCGAGGTCGGGCATGCGCCGTCCGAGCAGGGGATGGCCCGCACCCAGGTCGTAGTGGATGTCCAGCCCGGAGACGATCCCGGCGAGCCAGGTGCGCGGCTCGTCCATGGCCGCCAGCGCCGCCATCACGTCCACCAGGGCGCGGGTGCGCTCGTCCCCCCCCTGCAGCGCGGTCTGGGCCATGGTGTGGCGGAGGGCGAGGGCGGCGACCGGGTGACGCTCGTCGTGGTACGTGTCCAACAGGCGCTCCGGCGAGGTCCCCCGGACCACCTGGGCCAGCTTCCATCCCAGGTTCACCGCGTCCTGGACACCGAGGTTGAGGCCCTGGCCACCCGCCGGGTAGTGGACGTGTGCCGAGTCACCGGCGAGGAGGACCCGCCCGGCACGGTAGGACGCCGCCTGGCGGGTCATGTCGTTGAACCGCGAGAGCCAGGTGGGACGGTGGACTCCGAAGTCGGTGCCGAACACCGCCACCAGCGCCTCGCTCAGCTCGCGGAGGGTGGGTTCGTCACCCGTCCCCAGCCGCCGCTCGGTGACCACCACTCGCACGGTCCGCCCGTGCTCCATCCGGTGGAGTCCGTGGACGCCGATCGCGTCCCGGCGGATGCCCGCCGGCGGCTCCTCGGTCACCTCGACCTCGGCGATCAGGTTGCTCCGGGTCGGATCCCAGCCGGGGAATTCGATACCCGCCGCCTTGCGGACGACGCTGCGCCCCCCGTCGCAGCCCACCAGGTAGCGCGCCCGCAGTGACCCGCCGTCGGACAGCGCCACGTCGACGCCGGTGGCGTCCTGGGCGAAGCCGGTCACCTCGCACCCATACCGGATGTCCACCCCCATCTCGGCGGTCCAGGCGGCCATGACCCGCTCGATCCGGTTCTGCCAGATCCCGAGCGAGTAGGGGTGACGGGTCGGGAAGTCGCTCATGTCCAGCACAGTGGTGGCGATCATCGCCGCCTGGGCCACCTGGCCCTCGGCGAGGAACCGGTCGGCCACCCCGCGCTGGTCGAGCACCTCGATGGTGCGCGAGTGGAAGCCACCGGCCCGTGACCCGACGAGGACGTGATCGGGGCGCCGCTCGACCACCACCACGTCCACCTCCCCCAGGGCCAGCTCCGCCGCCAGCATCATCCCCGCCGGCCCACCACCGGCGATCACCACCGCGTGCTCGTCCATGTGTAGTCCCCACTTCACTTCCCTCGGCCCGGCCCGGACCGAGAGTGTGCGCACCCCGTTGCGCCTTGAAGCAAGCGCCCGGTGCGCGGTACCTTGACAGTGGCGGCGAATGGCGGGGAGCGGTGTGGCATCTGGTTGTGCACCCGCCCCACCGGTCGACAGACCGGAGGCCCCGGCCGATGGTGACCCGCTACGGTGGAAGCGTGAGCGGCCCGAGCGTGCCCGGTGGGGTGGTGCATGAGCTCCCCCGCGACCTGCGTCAGGAGCTGGTCTCCCGTCCGGAGGTGCTCGAGACCTGGCGGGACATCACACCGCTGGCCCGCAACGAGTTCATCTGCTGGGTCGAGGACGCCAAGCAGCCGACGACGCGGCAACGCCGCATCCGCCGGACCCGCGAAGAGCTCGAAGAGGGGAAGCGCCGGCCCTGCTGCTGGCCCGGGTGCGCGCACCGGGAGCGGACCGGCCGGTAACTGTCAGCCGGCCCGCGATGGGGATCAGGTGGTCCGGGTCAGCCTCCGGTCGGGGATGAACCAGAGGACGGAGACCGAGAGGTAGCAGGCGTAGGCCAGGTACGGGTCGACGAAGGCCAGGCCGATGCCGGTCGCGTAGATGACCGGCGAGGCGATCCCCTTGGTGTCCCGTCCCACCGCGGCCACGATGCCGGTGTCGTCGGGGTTGGCTCGGAGGATGGCCCGCACCAGGGCGAAGTAGGCCAGGGCAGCGGCCAAGGCGATGGCCCCGTAGGTGGCGGCCGGCAGGGCGTGGCCGTGGGAGGTCCCCACCCAGGCGGTGGCGAAGGGGATGAGCGACAGCCAGAACAGGAGGAACAGGTTCGCCCACATCACCGCGGCGCTGATCCTCCGGGTGGCCCGGAGCAGGTGGTGGTGGTTGTTCCAGTAGATGCCGATCATGGAGAAGCTCAGGGCGTAGACCAGCAAGGAGGGCCACAGGGCGGCGAGCCCGTGGAGGTCGGCGGTGACCGGGGCCTTGAGCTGGAAGGCCATGATCGTGATGATCACCGCCAGGACCCCGTCGCTGAACCCCTCGAGGCGATGGGTGTCGATGGCGCGGTCGCCCGGTGGCCGGGGGTCGGTGCCGGCGGGGTCGGCACTCATCGGTCGGCGGTGCCGCCCGCGTCGGGCGCCGAGGTGCCGGTGGACAGGTACCCGACGACGACCCCGGCGATGCGCACGGCGGGATGCTACCCGGCCGCCGGGGACGGATCTCCGATCGCTGGCAGCCCGGTCATCCGGCACCGGAGCGGCGCGCTCGCCGACGTGCCGTCCGGTGGCCGCGTGCCGTAACGTCGGCCCGGCGCCGACAGGTCGTGGCCGGGGGGTCACGCTCGGCGCCGGGGACGAGGAGCACCGGGGATGGATGGAGGACTGCGCGGGGGTGCACCGGCCGTGGTGGTGGCCGAGCTGGCCAAGCGCTACCCGAAATCCCCGACCGAGGCGCTGGCCGGCGTCACCTTCGAGGTGGAGGACGGCGAGGTCTTCGGCTTCCTCGGCCCCAACGGGGCGGGCAAGTCCACCACCATCGGGATCCTCACCACCCGCATCCGCCCGACCCGGGGACGGGCCATGGTGGCCGGGGTCGACGTGGCGGCCGACCCGGTCGCCGCCCGCCGGGTGCTCGGGGTGGTCCCCCAGCAGAACAACCTCGACCGGTCGCTGTCGGTCCGCCAGAACCTCCTCTTCCACGCCAGCTACCACGGCGTCCCCACCGGTCTCCGGAACCGGCGGGCGGACGCCCTCCTCGAGCAGTTCGGGCTGGCCGACCGGCCGAACGGCCGGCCCGACGACTTCTCCGGCGGCCAGATCCAGCGGATGATGATCGCCCGGGCGCTGATGCACGCCCCGGCGGTGCTCTTCCTCGACGAGCCGTCCACCGGGTTGGACCCGGCGGCCCGGCTGTTCCTGTGGGAGAAGGTGGCCGAGCTGCAGTCGACCGGGACCACGGTGGTGATCACCACCCACGACATGGACGAGGCGGCCACCCTCAGCGACCGGGTGGCCATCATCGACCACGGCACCCTCCTCGCCCTCGACACCCCGACCGCCCTGGTGCGCGGCATGGCCGGGGAGCGCACCCTCGACTGCACGGTGGAGCCCGCCGTGGGCGCCGTCGACGCCGGAACGACACTGCTGGCCGACATCGGCCGCCTGGCCGGCGTACGCGAGACCGAGCAGTTGGAGGATCCCACCGTCAACGGCTGGCGGATCCGGATCCACGTGGAGGGCGAGCCTGCCCCCTTCGTCGCTCCTGTGGCCCAGTCGGTGAGCGCCGCCGGCGCCCGCCTCACCGACGTCCGCCTGGGCGAGCCCAACCTCGAGGACGTGTTCATCCACCTGACCGGGAGAGCCCTCCGATGACCACCGGCGAACGGGTCGGGGCGGCGGGACCGGGCGCCCTGGACCGGCTCCCGGCCTGGGGTCCGTGGCGGACCGGCCTGGCCATCCTCCGGCGGGATCTCTTCGTCACGCTCCGGGAATTCCCGATCTTCCTGGCCCAGGTGACCCTCCAGCCGCTCTTCCTCCTCTTCGTCTTCGGCAAGGTACTCACCGAGCTCGGCTACGCCCGACCCGACTACCAGCTGGTCCTCTTCCCGGGCCTGGTGGCGCTGGCCGCCGTCCTGACCGGCCTCCAGTCGACCGCCCTGCCGCTGGTCATCGAGTTCTCCTACAGCAACGAGATCGAGGACCGGCTGCTCGCCCCCCTGCCCATCGGGGCGGTGGCGGTGGAGAAGGTGGTCTTCGCCGCCATGCGGGCGTTCGTCGCCGCCGCGGTGATGTTCCCCCTCGGAGTGTGGATCCTCGGATCGATCCCCTGGACGGCCTCGACCTTCCCGGCGGTGCTCGCCATGACCGTGCTGGGCTGCCTGCTCGGCGCGGCCATGGGGCTGATCCTCGGGACCTACGTGCCCCCCAACCGGATCAACGTGACCTTTGCCCTGGTGCTCACCCCGCTCATCTTCACCGGCTCGAGCCAGTACCCCTGGCCCTCCCTGTCCCATCTCCGCTGGTTCCAGGTGGTCTCGGCCTGCAACCCGATGACCTACGTCAGCGAAGGCCTCCGCGGCCTGATGTCCCCGAGCATCCCGCACATCCCGACCTGGGTCTGCTTCGTGGTGGCTGTCGCCTCACTGGTGGTGCTGATGATCGTCGGGATGATCGGCTTCATCCGGAGGGCCCTGGGCTGACCGACCACCGGTCCGTTACGCTCACCGGGGTGGACGGCCGGCAGCTGTGGGGGGCACTCGAGGACGGGACGCTAGAACGGATCGTGGTGGTCTCCCCCCACTTCGACGACGCCGCCCTGGGGGCCGCCCACCTCATCGGCTCCCACCCCGGCACCACCGTGGTCACCGTGCTCGGCGGTCGACCCCCCGCCTACCCCGACCCGGTCTCCGATTGGGACGCCGCCGGGGGGTTCACGGCTGGCGACGACGTCGTGGCCGTGCGGCGCCGGGAGGACGAGGCGGCCATGGCCTCGATGGGCGCCCGGCCGGTGTGGCTCGAGTTCCCCGACCACCAGTACCTGGCCCCGGAGGACCGGCCCCGACCGTCCGACGTGGCACCCGCCCTCGAGGAGGCGATCCGGGAGGCCGACCCCACCGCGGTCTTCCTGCCGATGGGCCTGGCCAACCCCGACCACGTCCTGACCCACGATGCCGGCCTGCTGGTCCGGGAGGCCACGGCCGGCGATGGCACCGCAGCCTGGTTCACCTACGAGGACGCCGGCTACAAGCACCTTCCCGGCCTGCTGGCCTGGCGGGTGTCCAAGCTCTTCCGCTCCGGGCTGTGGCCCACACCGGCGGTGGTGCCCGTGGTCCCCGACAGGGAGGCCAAGCGGAAGGCCATCGGGTGCTACGCCAGCCAGCTGGTCCCGCTGGAGGGCGAGCACCTGCTGGAGGAGCGCCTGTCCGCCAACGTGCCCGAGCAGTACTGGCGCCTCGACCCTCCCCCACCCGGGTGGGAGTCCCTCTCCACCGCCGACGACCTCGATGCCCGACCCCCGACCTGAGCCGGCGGCCGTCGGGCCGGGAACCGTCGCCCTGGTCACCGGCGCCTCCTCGGGTATCGGGGCGGCCACCGCCCTCGCCCTGGCTGCCCGGGGGGCGACCGTCGCCCTGGTGGCCCGCCGCGCCGACCGCCTGGAGGCGGTGGCCGCCGGGTGCCGGGTGCACGCCCCGGCCTCGCGGGCCTTCCCCGCCGACCTGGCCGACCCCGACAGCGCCGCCGCCCTGGCCCTCCGGGTGTGGGAGGAGCTCGGCCCCCTCGACGTGGTGGTGAACAACGCCGGCATCCCCATGCGGCGCCCGGTGGAGCGTCTGACCATGGCGGAGGTCACCCGGGTGATGACGGTCAACTACCTCTCCCCGGTGGCCATCACCCTGGCCCTGCTCCCCCGGCTCCTCGAGCGGGATGCGGGGACCATCGTCAACGTCTCCAGCCTGGGGGGCCGCCTGGGCATCGCCCACGAAGCGGCCTACAGCGGCTCCAAGTTCGCCCTGGCCGGGTGGAGCGAGGCGCTGGCCGCGGACCTCTGGGGCACCGGCGTCGGGGTGCGCCTGGTGTTGCCCGGTGCCGTCGACACCGAGATCTGGGAGCAGCCCGGCAACGACGCCGCCGCCTACTCGGGCCCGCTGACCCCGGCCGCCGAGGTGGCCGAGGGGATCGTCGAGTGCATCGGCAGCCGCCGGTTCGAGCACTACCTTCCGGACATGCGGTTCGTAGTGGAGATGAAGGACAAGGACTTCTACGGGTTCGTGGCCGGCGTGCGGGCCATGGAGCCGACGGACGGGGGTGGGTCGTGAAGGCACTGGTGTTCGGGTCCAAGCCGGATCCCGACGAGCCCCGTCCGGTACCCGAGGACGACCTGGAGGCCCACCTGGCGTCGATGCCCTTCGGCCTCCACCGCCTCGACGACGCCCGCCCCGTCCACCCCGACTGGGTGGTGACCCGCCCGATCCTGTCGGGGGTCTGCGGCTCCGACGCCAAGCTGGTCCTCGGCGACTTCGCCGACGGTGACATCGACAACCCGATGGCGGCCTTCTCCTCCCTCCCCCACGTGCCCGGCCACGAGGTGGTGGCCGAGGTCGTCGCCCTGGGACCGGAGGCCCGCGGCGTCGAGGTGGGCCAGCGGGTGGTGCTCAACCCGTGGTTGAGCTGCGCGCCCCGGGGCATCAGCCCCCTCTGCCCCCCGTGCGCAGCCGGTGACGTCAACATGTGCTGGTCGTTCACCAAGGGGGACATCAGCCCGGGCGTCCACATCGGCGTGGTCACCGGGGCACCGGGGGCGTGGGCCGAGCTGATGGCGGCCCACCACTCGATGCTCTTCGCGGTGCCCGACGGCATCTCCGACGTGGCGGCGGTGATGGCCGACCCGTTCTCGGTCTCCTTCCACGCCATCGTGCGCCACCCGCCCCCGCCGTCGGGCCGGGCCGTGGTCTTCGGCGCCGGCGCCCTGGGCCTGGCCAGCGTGGCCATCCTCACCGCCCTGTACCCCGGCGTGGAGGTGGCGGTGGTGGCCCGCTTCCCGGCCCAGGCCGCCATGGCCCGGCGGTTCGGCGCCTCCCTGGTCGTCGAGCACGAGCCCCGGGAGGCGGTGGTCGAGGCCCTGGCCGCGTGGTCGGGGGCCGTCCTCCACCGGGCCTTCGACGGCCTCCCCATGACCCACCCCGGCCACATCGACGTCGTCTACGACTCGGTGGCCAAGCCCGAGACCTTCGAGGTCGGCGTCCGGGTGCTGGCCGAGCGGGGGACGCTGGTCTACACCGGGGTGGCGGTGCCCGGGCGGTGGGAGTGGACGCCGGTCTACTTCAAGGAGCTGACCCTGGTCGGCTCCAACGCCTTCGCCATGGAGGAGTTCGAGGGCCGACGGGCCCACGCCATGGAGCACTATCTCGGCCTGGTGGCCGACGGCCGGATCGACCTGACCCCGATGGTGACCCACCGCTTCGCCCTCGAGGGGTGGTGGGAGGCCATCAAGGCACTCGCCCGGCCCGAGGCGAGCGGGGTGCTGAAGGCGACCTTCGCCCCCAACCCCGACCTGGCCCCGGCTCAGTAGCCTGGGCCGAGCTCCTCGAAGCACCGGTAACGGTCGGTGGTGGCGGCGGCCCAGGCCGGGTCGGGCTCGATCCGCCGCCCGGCCGAGGCCCACGCCGCCGAGGCCCCGAAGTCGGACGTCAGGCCGGCCGTCATGCGGGCCAGGTAGGCCGCCCCGAGGGCGGCGCCTTCCGGTACCCCCACGGTGTCGACCGGCAGCCCGGTGGCGTCGGCCACCGCCTGCATCCACGCCACCGACCGCGACCCACCACCGGTGGCCACGATGCGGCGCGCTTCGGCCCCGGCCCGTTCCACGATGCGGCGGATGACGAAGCCGCTGGCCTCCCGGGCGGCACGCAGCACCGCCCCGGGCCCCTGGGTGATGTCGAGGCCGTGGAGACTGGCGGTGAGCCCCGGGTCGTGGAACGGGGTGCGCTCGCCGCGCAGGTACGGCAGCCACACCGGCACCGCCCCGGGGTCCCCGAACCGCCCCCCCGACGGGTCGGCCGCCGACGGACGGCGCTCCCCCACCATCCGGCCCACCCAGTCGGCGAACAGGCCGCCGGCGTTGCTCGGTCCGCCGATCAGGCTCAGGCCGGGCGTCATGCCCGGGAAGGTGGTGAGCCCGGGTACCTCGCGCCACTCGTCCGTCACGGCCCACACCACCAGGGTGGCCCCGAAGATCACCAGCACGTCGCCGGGCCGGTCGGCGCCGGCCACCATCTGCTCACAGAAGGCGTCAATGGAGCCGCCGCCGACCACCGTCGGGGTGCCGGCCACGGTGCCGGCCACCTCCCCGAGACCGGTGACCACCGACACCTGGCGCTCCTCCAGCCCGAGGGCGGCCAGCGCCCCCCGGTCCCAGCGACCGCGGTCGATCAGCGAGCCGAACGAGGTGGCGGTGGCGACGTCGACGGCCGGCACACCGCAGAAGGTGTCGGTGGCCACGCCCTGGGCCGGCCAGTACCCGGCGGCGCCCGGGAGCTCCCGGGCGGCCCAGGCCAGCATCCGGGCACCCTCCTCGCGCTCGCCGTTGGACCGGTCGCGTCGGGCCAGCGGGTCGTGGTCCCAGGAGGCGTCCCGGGCCCGGGCATCGCCGTAGAGGAGACCGGGCAGCCGGGGGACGCCCCGTCGGTCGACGGCGGTGATGGAGGGGACCATGGCCGAGACCACCACCCCGGCGGCGGGTCCCTCCAGGAAGGCGGAGACCTCGGCGAGGGCCTTCCGCGGCCCCAGACGCCAGGCCCGGCGGGGGTCGTGCTCGAGGAGGTCGGCCGACGGGGTCCCTACCCGGTGGGGCACCCGGGCCCGGGCCACCACCGCTCCGGTCGGGTCGACGGCCACCGCCTTCACCGAGGTGGTGCCGATGTCCACCCCGATCGTGCACCCCGCGCCGTCCGGCCTCGTCACCGCGGCCCCCCCTTCGTCGGTGGTCATTATGGACCCGATCGGCTCGGCGGGTCGGTGCTACCCTCCGGCAGTGTCCGACCGTCGACCAGGGGGGATCCGACGCATGTCCGCACCACGACCCAAGGCACTGGTGACCGCCGCGGTGCGGGGCCCGGGCCTCGACCTGCTGGGGGAGCTGGCCGACCTGACGCTCGACTCCTGGCTCGACCAGGCCAGCCTGCGCATCTACAACGCCGACCAGCTGGCCGAGCGGATGGCCGCCGAGGGGGCGTCGATCGCCGTCGTGGAGAGCGACCGCTGTGCCGGCCCGCTCTTCGACCTCGACCTGGTGGCGGTGTGCAGCTGCCGGAGCGACCCCAACAACGTGGACGTGGCCGCCGCCACGGCCGCCGGGGTGCCGGTGCTCCACGCCCCGGGGCGGAACGCCGACGCGGTGGCCGAGCTGGCGGTGGGCCTGCTGTTCGCCGCCTCGCGCCGCCTGGTGGCCGCCGACGCCGACGTGCGCCACGGCGACATCTACAAGGACGGAACCATCCCCTACCAGCGGTTCCGGGCGTGGCAGCTGGCCGGCCGAACCGTCGGCCTGGTGGGGCTCGGGGCCGTCGGCCGTGCTCTGCGGTGGCGCCTGCGGGGCCTGGGCATGGAGGTCATCGTCCACGACCCCTACCTCGACGAGGCGACCGTCCCCCTCGACGAGTTGCTCGAGCGGTCCGACGTGGTGTCGTTGCACGCCGCGGTGACCCCGGAGACAACCGGGATGATCGGCGCCGCCCAGTTCGCCGCCATGCGCGACGGGGTGGTCTTCGTCAACTCCGCCCGGGCCGCCCTCCACGACACCGATGCCCTGGTGGAGGCCCTCCGTTCCGGGAAGGTCTCCGCCGCCGCCCTCGACCACTTCGAGGGGGAGCACCTGGCGCCCGACCATCCGCTCACCACCTTCGACAACGTGGTCCTCGCCCCCCACATCGGCGGGGCCACCTACGACGTGGAGACCAACCACACCCGGACCATCGCCGAGGACCTGTGCCGGCTGCTGGCCGGCGCCCGGCCGCTCCACATCGTCAACCCCGAGGTGCTGGGACGATCATGACGGCCGACGGCCCGGCCTTCCGGCTCCTCCCCCGCCTCGACCCGGAGAACGAGTTCTTCTGGACCAGCGGGGCCGACGGGGTGCTCCGCTTCCTCCGGTGCGCGGCCTGCCGGACGTACGTCCACCCGCCGTCGCCGGTCTGCCCGGCGTGCCTCTCTCGTGACCTCGCCCCCGAGGCGGTCAGCGGCCGGGCCACCCTGGTGGCCCACACCTGCAACGTCCACGGCTGGCTACCGGGCAGCGAGCCGTACCTGATCGGGCTGGTGGCCATCGACGAGCAGCCGGACGTCCGCCTGACCACCAACCTGGTGGGGGTCGAGCCCGAGGAGGTCGCCACCGGCATGGCGCTCGAGGTGGTCTTCGAGCACGACGACGATATCTGGCTGCCGCTGTTCCGCCCGGCGGCCGGAGCGTGAGCCGGCACGCCGAGGAGCCGCTCGAGCGCCGGGCGGTGATCTCGGGCATCGGGCAGTCGGCGGTGGGCCGGCACCTCGGCCGCTCCGACCTCGACCTCACCGTCGAGGCCTGCCTGGCGGCGGTGGCCGACGCCGGCCTCACCCGCGACGACATCGACGGCCTGGCCACCTACCCGGGCATGGGCACGGGCACCCCCGGCTTCGCCGGTCCCACCACCCCCGAGGTCCAGGACGCCCTGCGCCTGCGGCTCGACTGGCACGACGGCGGCGGCGAGGGCCCCGGACAGATGCGCGCCCTGATCGCCGCCTGCCTGGCGGTGGGGGCCGGCCTGGCCCGCCACGTCCTCGTCTACCGGACGGTGACCGAGTCCACCGCCCAGGGAAGCGGCGGCCGCCAGGGGATCGGCGGGGGTGGGGGCGGCGACGGGGGCGTGCCCCGCTTCTCCGGCTTCCTCCAGTGGACGCTCCCCTTCGGGGCGGTCTCGGCGGTGAACTGGATCGCCCTGGTGGCCCAGCGCCGCATGCACGAGTTCGGGCTCACCCGGGAGCAGCTGGCCCAGATCGCCCTCAACGGGCGGCGCAACGCCGCCCTGAACCCCCAGGCGGTCTACCGCGACCCGCTGGACCTCGACGGTTACCTGGCGGCCCGGATGATCTCCACCCCGCTCTGCCTCTTCGACTGCGACGCCCCGAGCGACGGCTCGACCGCCTTGGTGGTGTCGCACCGCGACTACGCCCCCGACGCCCCCCACCAGGCCTGCCACGTCGATGCGGTGGGCACCGCCCTCCGGGGCCGGCCCAGCTGGGATCAGTTCGACGACATGACCACCATGGCCGCCCGGGACGCCGGCGCCTCGATGTGGGAGCGGACCGATCTCACCCCGGCCGACGTCGACATCGCCCAGCTCTACGACGGCTTCTCCATCCTGGCCATGGTGTGGCTGGAGGCCCTCGGCCTCTGCGGCCGCGGGGAGAGCGGGCCGTTCGTGGAGGACGGCACCGCCATCGCCCGGGACGGGGTCCTCCCGGTCAACACCGCCGGCGGCCAGCTGTCGGGCGGGCGGCTCCACGGCTTCGGGCTCATCCACGAGGCGTGCGTGCAGCTTCGCGGGGAGGGCGGCGAGCGGCAGGTGCGGCGGCGGGGTGGCGGGGTCCCCGAGGTCGCCGCCGTCAGCAACGGGGGCGGCCCCATCGCCGGCTCGCTACTGCTGACCCGCGGGCCGGGCTGAGCCCGGCGGGCGGTCAGGCCGGGGGCGCGGTCCCGGCCAGCAGGTGGGCGGCCCGGGCGGCCAGGGCCACCAGCGTCAGGGTGGGGCCGTAGCCGGCGGAGGTGACGAACACCGACGAGTCGGCCACCACCACGTTGTCGAGGTCGTGCAGTCGCCCGGTGGGGTCGACCACCGAGGTGGCCGGGTCGGTACCCATCCGGGTGGTCCCCACGTTGTGCCGGCTCTCGGGCACCGCCTCGGGCGACCCGGCGTTGCCGCCGCCCGGCGAGGTGGTCACCGCCGCCCACTCGGCCCCCATCTCCTTGAGGATCTCGGCCAGCCGCGGACCGAAGTGGCCGGAGGCGACCAGCTCGTGGGGGCCCGGCCGGTAGGTGACCCGGGCCACCGGAACGCCCCGGGCGTCGCGCACGGTGGGGTCGAGGTCGACCCGGTTGTGGGCGTAGGGGAGGTCCTCGCCCTGCATGATAAAGGCCCAGAGCCGCTTGCGGATCGGTGAGTCGGCCATCAGCCCAGGGTGCATGGGACCCCACGGGTAGTGCTTGGCCTCCAGGATGGGCAGGGCCGCCCCGCTGTGCTCCACCAGGCCGCCGCGGATCCACGGCAGGCCGGCCCCGGCAGCGGCCGCCCGCGAGGCGTCGTCGCCCACGATCATGTCGTCGTGGACGTGGGTCACCGCCCGGCCCCGCTCGGCGTAGGTGCGGAACGGAAGCGAGCCGGCGACGATGGTCTGGAAGTGGGTCATCAAGTACCGCCCGATCAGCGGGTGCTCGAGGCCGGAGAGCAGCAGCAGGCGGGGCGTCTCGATGGCACCGGCCGCCACGATGACATGCCGGGCGCCCAGGAACCGCGTGACGCCGTCCGGACCCACCAGGTCGACGCCGGTGGCCCGGCGCCCCGCGACCCGGATGCGGGCGACCAACGTCTCGGCCAGCAGCTCGGCCCGTCCGGTGGCCATGGTCCGGCGCAGCATGGCCACCGGGTCGCCCTTGGCGTGGATCGGACAGCCGAAGAAGGAGCAGAAGCCGCAGTTGTTGCAGGCCGGCCGGCCGTCGTAGGGGACGCTATTGGCGGCGGTGGGGGCCGGGTAGGGGTGATAGCCGAGCTTCTCGGCGGCCGCCACCGACCGGGTGGCGCCGAACATCGGCGCCCCCGACGGCATCGGGAACGGGCCCGACCGGGGCCCGGCGAAGGGGTTGGCGCCGTCGGTGCCGGCCACCCCCACCGACCGCTCCACCTCGGCGTAGTACGGCTCGAGCTCGTCGTAGTCGAGGGGCCAGTCGGCCACCTCGGCCCCCGGCTGCGGGCCGAACACGGAGTGGAGGCGGAAGTCGTCGGGCCGGAACCGGGGCACCTTGCCGTCGGCGTGGGTGCCGCCGCCGCCCACCGTGGACGGCACCGAGTTCACCTCGCCCACGAAGGTGCGGTCACCGTCGGCCTCCGAGGTCCGGAAGGTGCGCGGCTCGACGAGCGGGTCGGGCCCCAGGAAGTGCCGGCTGTGGAACTTGATCTCGTCGTTGGAGAAGTCGGCGGCCATCCGGGTCGGGTCGTCGGGGTCGAGGAGGTGGTTGCGACCCTTCTCCACGATGGCGACCGTCCAACCGGCGGCGGTGAGCACGTCGGCGGCGGTGGCACCGCCCGGCCCCGACCCCACGATCACCGCGTCGACCGTCACGGCTCGGTGACCTCGGCGTCGGTCCACCCGCGGGGCTGCACGTCGCCGGCGAAGTCGATGGCCCGCCAGCCCGACAGGTCGCGGTTGCCGCCGTACTCGGGGGCGCCGTACATCCCCTCGCAGGCATGGCCGTAGAGGAGGTCGGTGAAGTCGTGGTGGGCGCGGAGCCGCTCGTCCTGGTCGGCCGGCGGCAGGTCGGCGAAGTCGTCACCCAGGGCGGCCAGCCCGTCCCGGTACCGCTCCTGGAAGCCGACGACCGGTCCGTTGAACTCGCGCTCGGGGATCCCCCGCGACCCCTCGATCCGCATCCGCCAGGCCAGCTCGTCGAGGACCGACAGGCGGTGGAATCGTGCGAAGGCGGGGTCGCCGCCCATGCGGCCCGACGTCGGGCCGCCGGCCCAGATACGGGGCGGGTCGAAGCTGAACGCCCCCAGCAGGCGGTCGATGTACCCGGGGACCCCGGCGGCCACCGCCCCCGGCCCGGCGTCCGAGGCTGGGATGACCCGGTCGCACGCCGCCCCGAGCGCCCGGAACTCCTGGTCGGTCAACCACACGGGCACGGGTCAGGCGCCGATGAGCTCGCCGGCCAGCTGGTGCCACTGGTGGCCGGTGCCGCCCATGAGGACCTCGTTCTGCTTGGCCCGCTTGAAGAGGAAGTGGGCGTCGTTGGCCCAGGTGAAACCGGTGCCCCCGTGGACCTGGATGTTGTCTCCGGTCAGCCGGACGGCCGCCTCGGCCGTGTAGGCCGCCGCCATGGCCGCCGCCCGGGGGCGCTCGGGGGCGGCGGTGTCCGACGCCCAGGCGGCGAAGTGCACGCCGGCCCGGGCCAGCTCCAACGACTGGTACATCTCGACGATCCGGTGCTTGACCGACTGGAACGAGGCGATGGGTCGGTCGAAGACCACCCGGTCCTTGGCGTACTCGACCGCCTCGGACAGCGCCCGGTCGCACACCCCGACCAGCTCGGCGGCCAGGGCCACCGAGACGTCGTCGAGGACGCCGCGCCACAGGGCGTTCTGGTCCCCCGGGGGCCCGAGGGGCTCGACCGGTTCCTCGTCGAGTACCAGGCGGGCCAGCTTGCGGGTCGGGTCGAGGTTGGGCACCGCCTCCGCTCGCGGTCCTCGCAACAGGAAGGAGCGGACGCCGTCCTCGGCCAGGGCCACCACGATGGCCCAGTCGGCGGTGTGGCCGTCGACCACCACCGGCTTGACCCCCGAGACCACCCAGCCGGCCCCCTTCCGTCGGGCCCGGGCCCGGACGGTCCCGATCGGATGGCCATGGCCCTGCTCGTGGAGGGCGACGGTGCCCCGTTGCTCCCCCGAGGCCAGGCCGGCCAGCAGGTTGTCGGCACCGAGCGCCCTGGCGGCCAGGGTGGCCAGCACCGCGGACGAGAAGAACGGCCCGGGCAGGGGCACCCGGCCCATCTGCTCCAGGACGATGCAGAGCTCGAGGAGTCCGGCGCCGCTGTCCGGGCTGAGCAGGTCGGTCCACCCCAGAGCGACCAGGTGATCCCACTGGCCGTCGGAGAACCCGTCGGGATCGTCGGCCAGCGAGCGCAGCTCGCCGGGCCCCAGCTCGTCCATGGCCCGGCGGGCCACGTCCTGCAGGGCCACCTGCTCCGCGTCGAACGTGAAGTCCACCACCCACCCCCAGGCACTGTCGGCACCGTCGATGAAATCTTCGACAGCCTAGACGGTCGTCGGGCTACTCTCGGTGGCCGTGGACTTCGCTCTGGCTCCCGAGGACGAGGCATTCCGTGACGAGCTGCGATCCTGGCTCGACGAGCACCTCGCACCGTTCCTCACCAGCGAGGAGGTGACCGACGACGCCGCCATGTCGACCGAGAAGCTCCAGGAACGCCGCGCGGCGTGGCAGCGGGTCCTGAACGAGGGCCGGTGGGCGGCGGTCCACTGGCCGGAGGAGTACCGCGGCCGGGCCGCCACGGCCATGCAGCGGATCATCTACTCGGAGGTGATGGCCGAGTACCGCACGCCGGGCCTGGCCAACCCCAACGGCCTGTGGCAGATCGGGCCGATGATCATCGCCTGGGGCACCGAGGAGCAGAAGGCGCGCTGGCTCCCCTGCATCCTCGACGCCTCCGAGCACTGGTGCCAGGGCTTCTCCGAACCGGACGCCGGCAACGACCTGGCCAACCTGCGCACCACCGCGGTGCGCGACGGCGACTCCTACGTGGTCAACGGCCAGAAGATCTGGATCTCCACCGCCCACCTCGCCCGATGGGGGCTGTTCCTCCTCCGGACCGACCCCACGGCCATCGAGCGCGGGGCCAAACACGAGGGCATCACCGCCTTCATCGTCGACATGCACACCCCCGGCATCGTGGTGCGCCCGATCCGCGACATGACCGGCGAGGAGATGTTCAACGAGGTCTTCTTCGACGACGCCCGCCTGCCACCCGACAGCCGCCTGGGCGGCGAGGGCGAGGGCTGGATGGTGGCCATGGGCACCCTCGGTCACGAGCGGGTGGGGATCGCCGGGCAGATCGCCAACCTGGCCGCCGACCTCCGGGCCATGGTCACGGCCGCCCGGTCGGTCAACCCGGGGGCCCTGGAGGACCCGTCGATCCAGCAGCGGCTGGCCCGGGCGTGGACCGACATCGAGCTGGCCCGCCTGCTGACCCTCCGGGCCCTCTCCAAGATCATCAAGGGGGAGAAGAACTGGCCCGAGGTGCCCTTCGCCAAGCTCCAGTGGTCGGCGCTGGCCCAGACGCTGGCCGACCTTGCCGTCGACCTGCTCGGCCCCGATGCCCTGCTGGCCCGGGGCGCCACCGACGCCGTCGACAAGGGGAAATGGACCCGCCTCTACTCCTTCATGCGCTACAGCACCATCGGTGGTGGCTCGACGGAGGTCCAGAAGAACATCATCGCCGACCGGGCGATCAAGCTCCCCGGCCAGTCGCGCCTCTCCTGAGGTGGCCGTCGACCCGCGCACCCCGTGCATCGTCGGGGTGGCGCGCCGCACCTGGCGCCAGCAGCCGGCCCCCGAACCGCTGGCCATGTGGGAGGAGCTGACCCGGGCGGCCGCCGCCGACGCGGTCAGCGCCGACGCCGTGCGGGACATCCAGAGCCTCCAGGTCGTCTACTGCCAGTCCTGGGAGTACGACGACCCGTGCGGCCGGCTGGCCGACCGCCTGGGCGCCGACCCCAAGCACCGTGCCTACTCGGGGATCGGCGGGTCGGTCCCCGTCGCCCTGGTCGGCGACGCCGCCGGGGCCATGGCGCGCGGCGAGCTCGACCTGGCGCTGGTGGTGGGGGGTGAGGCGCTGGCCACCCGGCGCCGCCTGCCGGCCCCGCCCTGGTCGTTCGCCCCCGAACAGGCGACGCCGTTCCCGATCACCCTCGACCCGGGCGAGGCGGCCAACGGGATCTACCAGGCCTACCTGACCTTCGCCCTCCTCGACACCGCCCGACGGGCCGGTCTCGGCCTCGCGGTGGCCGACCACCGCGAGGCGTTGGGCCGGCTGCTGGCCCCGCTGTCCAGGGTGGCCGCCGCCCATCCCGAGCACGCCTGGTTCCCCACCGCCCGCCCGGCCGACGAGATCGTCACCGTCACCGCCGCCAACCGGATGGTGGCCACGCCGTACACCAAGTTGATGACGGCCGTCATGGACGTGGACATGGCCGCCGCGGTGCTGCTCGCCACCGAGGAGCGGGCCGACCGCATGGGGGTCCCCGACCACCAGCGGGTCTACCTGAGAGGCCTGGGCGTCGGCGAGGAGCCGCCGGCCATGGCCGCCCGGCCCGACCTGGGACGCTCGCCCGCCCTGGCCGCCGCCGGCCGGGCGGCGCTCAGGGGCCACCACATCGACGACGTGGCCCACCTCGACCTCTACTCGTGCTTCGCCAGCTCGCTCGACTTCGCCCGGGACGCCCTCGGCATCACCGATGGCCGGGGTCTGACCGTCACCGGCGGCCTCCCGTACCACGGGGGACCGGGCAGCAACTACTGCGCCCACTCCCTGGCCGCCATGGCCGGGACGCTGCGGTCCGATCCGGGCTCGCTGGGGCTGGTGACCGGCATCGGCATGCATATGACCCACCACGCCGCCTCCCTGTGGTCGACCCTGCCGGGCGAGTTCGTGCCGGCGACGGCGGCGGAGCCGCTGCCGGCGTCCACCGTGTCCTCCGGCGTCGGGGGCACCGGGACGGTGGCCACCTTCTCCACCACCTGGTCGCGGGAGGGCCCCTCGTGGACGGCGCTCATCTGCGACCTGCCCGACGGCACCCGGTGCTACGCCCGCCTCGAGGAACCGCCGGCCGAGGACGACGATCTGGTCGGCACCACCGTCACCCTGGCCCCGGGCAGGCGAGGGGCGGTCACCGCCACCCGCTGACGGGCCCGGACCCGCCGACGTCGAGACACCGATCCCCAGCAACCTGCGAGGAGCCCCATGCCAGTCCACTACGAACCCGGCGACGATCACATCGTCCGGATCACCATCGACCGTCCCGAGGCGCGCAACGCCATGGACATGGAGCACTTCGCCAAGCTGCGGCAGGCCTGGGAGCGGTTCGGCGAGGACGACGCCGCCTGGGTGGCGATCGTCACCGGGGTGGGTGCCGACTTCTGCGTGGGCGCCGACCTCAAGACGTACATCCCGCAGATCACCGCCCTGTCGTCGCGCCTGCAGACCGAGGGGGTGACCGAGATCGACGGCTACCGGCTCGACGACGGGGTGAAGGCGGTGCTCCGGAACGTCAAGCTCTACAAGCCGATCATCGCGGCGGTCAACGGCACCTGCGTGGCCGGTGGTATGGAGATGCTGGGTGGGTGCGACCTCCGGGTGGCGGCCGACACCGCCACCTTCGGGGTGCTCGAACCCAAGCGGGGGCTGTTCGCCGGAGGCGGCACCACCGTGCGGCTGCCCCGCCAGATCCCCTACCCGGCGGCCATGGAGCTGCTGCTGTGCGCCGACCGCCTCTCCGCCCGGCGGGTCCACGAGATGGGGCTCCTCAACGAGGTCTGTTCGCCGGACATGCTGATGGCGCGGGCCCGGTCGTACGCGGAGCGGATCACCGCCAACGGACCGCTGGCGGTCCGCAAGACCAAGGAGTCGGTCGTGCGGGGCCTGGCGGTGGACATGAAGGAGGCGTACCGCATCGAGTCGTCGCTGGCCGCCGAGGTGTTCTCCAGCGAGGACGCGGTGGAGGGGCCGAAGGCGTTCGCCGAGAAGCGGCCACCGGAGTGGCGGAACCGGTAGGGCGACCGGGTCCGGCGGCGAGGGCTCCCCGCCGCCCACGGTGCGTTCCGACCCGGGACGGCGACGGGCGTGCGTGGCGTTCCGGGGAGCCCGATGACAGTGACTGTCGACGGCTACCATGGCAAGCATGGGACGATGGGAGCCGGACAGCCGGGGACGGCTCCAGGAGGCGGCGCTGGCCCTCTACTCGGAGCGGGGCTTCGACCAGACCACCGCCGCCCAGATCGCCGCCCGGGCGGGACTGACCGAGCGCACCTTCTTCCGGCACTTCGCCGACAAGCGCGAGGTGCTCTTCGGGGGTTCGGCCCTGCTGGAGGAGCGGATCCTGGCCGGCGTGGCCGCCGCGCCCCCCGAGGACGGCCCCCTCGACGCGGTGGCCGGCGGCCTCGCCGCCGCCGCCGACATGCTGGGCGAGGCACGCCGCGACCTGACCTGGCAACGGCACGAGGTCATCGCCGCCAATCCGGAGCTGCGCGAGCGCGAGCTGGCGAAGCTGGCCGACTACGCCGCGGCGGTGGCGGAGGCCCTCCACCGTCGGGGGGTGACCGAGCCCCGGGCCGGCCTGGCCGCCGAGGCCGGCATGACGGTGCTCCGCGTGGCCCTCGGACGGTGGTCGCGCGGGGACGACGACCGCGACCTGGCCACCTGCGTGCGCGACGCCATGGCCGAGCTGCGGGCGGTGGCCGGCGGCGGCTGAGCCGCCCCGGCGTCCGCCGGGACGCCCACCCCCCGCCGCGAGGGCTTCGGTACGCTCTGACGGTGCCGACGGACTGGACGGCGTCGATGGGGTGGCTCAGGACCTCGGTGGGCATCGCCCTCCTGGTGGCGCCGGGCGCGCCCCTGCGCCTGGCCGGCACCGGATCGCCGAATGGTGCGTCGCGGCTGCTGATGCGGACGATCGGCGTCCGCGATCTCGTCCTCGGACTCGGCACGGTGGCCGCCGCCCGCTCCGGCAACGGTGCCGACGCCCGTCGCTGGACCCGCTCGGCTCTGGCCAGCGACGCCCTCGACACCGCGTTCGGCCTGGCGGCACGACGGTCGATCGGGCGACGGGACGCCCTGTTCGCCGCCGGGTTGGCGTTCGCCTTCGTCTGCGGGGACCTCCGGGCGGTGCGCACCCCCACCGGATAGACCGTCGTCCGGCAGCGGCCGGCCGAACGTCGTTAGATCCCGCTGAACGGGTCCGGGCTTCGGGGCTGCCGACCTCCGACCACCGACGACCGACGACCGCCACTCAGTAGACCGCTCGGAACCCGCCGATGAACGTGACCGTGTTCCCGTCGGGGTCGCTCACCGAGGACAGGCGCACCCCCCTGGTCGCCTCCGCCACCGCTCCGGTGTCGATGCCCCGTGACGCCACCGCCGCCATCCAGGCGTCCAGGTCGTCGACCGTCAGGTTGACGAAGGAGGAGCCGGCGTGGTCCGGGTCGTGGAAGACCTGCAGCCATCCCGCGTCGGTGAGCCGCCACTCCACGAGGGTGTCCATCGGGCGGTTGTCCGGCGGTCGGCCGAACAGCTGCTCATACCACCGGGCGGACCGCTCGACCGACGAGACGGTCGCCACGGCGAGGACGTGCTCGATCCGCACGACGGGTCCCCCGATCCCCGGCCCGGTTGGCACCGGTCACCGGTACCCTACCCGTCGCCCGCACCTCCCCTGCGGGGCGGATGCCCACGGTGCGGCGGAACGGGTCCTCCGACCCCGACGGCGGTAGGGTCCACCGGGGACGTGCGCCGCGACACCAGGGGGGGTGGGGACATGCCAGGACCGTTCGAGGGCACCCGGGTGCTGCTCACCGGCGGCTCGTCGGGAATCGGGGCGGGCCTGGCCGAGGCCCTGGCCGCCGAGGGGGCCACCGTGGGTATCGCCGCCCGTCGTCATCAGCGCCTCGCCGGGGTGCTCGAACGCTGCCGCGCCCACGCGCCCGACTCGCGGATGTGGACGGTGGACCTGGCCGATCCCGCACAGGTGGACCGCCTGGCCCACGACGCGCTGGCCGAGCTGGGCGGTGTCGACCTCCTGGTCAACAACGCCGGCATCCCCAAGCGTCGCCATGTGTCACGGCTCGATGCCGCCACCGTCGACGAGGTGATGGCCATCAACTACCGCTCGCCGGTCCGGCTCACCCTCGCCCTCCTCCCCCACATGCTCGAACGGGGGTCCGGCCGCATCGTCAACATCTCGTCGGTGGCCGCCCCGCTCAGCTCCCCCGGCGAAGCCGCCTACGACGCCTCCAAGGCCGCCCTGGCCGTCTTCTCCGAGGCCATGGCCGTCGACCTCTGGGAGACCGGCGTCAAGGTGACCGTGGTCTACCCCGGCGTGGTCGACACCGAGCTGTTCACCCTGCCGGACAACGACCCGTTCACCGGCGACGTCCCGGCCATCACCGTGAACGAGGCCGTCCACACCATCCTGCGGGGTGTCACCGCCGGCGCCCTGTCGGTCTACGCCCCCGAATACCTCTCGGAGTTCGCCGTCCAGAAGGCCCAGGATCCCGAGAGCTTCCTGGCCGGCATGGCGCAGTACGTCCGTGCCCGCGACCAACGCGAGCCCTGACGGGGCGCCGTGCATGGGTGGCCTTCGTGCCCCGGCGGCCGGGGAGACCTACGCTCCGAGTCTGTGCATCGCCAGGCCGGTGAGCATCTCCATGATGGCTCGGTGGGCATTGAGGGCCGTGGTGTAGCCAGGATCGGCCTGCGGACACACCTCCACCACCTCGGCGCCCACGATCCCCACCTCGCTGCAGAGTCGGCGCAGGATGGGGAACAGCTCTCTCGTCGTGAGACCCCCGGGTTCGGGCGTGCCGGTACCCGGCGCATACGCGGGATCGAGGACATCGACGTCGAGAGAGATGTAGAGATGCTCCGGACCGTCGAGCGCCTCGGCCACCGCCCGATCGATCACCGCCGCCATGCCGTCCTCGTCGATCTCGGCCATGAAGTGGGATCGGAGGCCGTTCGCTTCCATCCAGGACTTGAGCTCGTCATCCGGGTAGTAGCCGCGCAGCCCCACCTGGATGAAGTTCCGACCCGGGATGTGCTCGTCCTCGATCAGGCGCCGGATGGGGGTTCCGTTGCCGTGCCGGTGGCCGAGGATCTCCGTCGAGCAATCCGCATGGGCGTCGAGGTGCAGGACGCCGACGTTGCCCGCCCCGTAGACGTCCGCCATCGCGGCACCGTTGGGCCACAGGATCGAGTGATCTCCACCGAGCACGATGGGGACCACGCCGACCTCGGCGATCTCGCGGACGAAGCCGCGGATGGTGTCATGGGATTCCTCGACGCTCATCGGGTGCACCGCGGCGTCCCCGTAGTCGACGACGGTCAGCACCTCGAACGGGTCGACCCTCGTGACCTGGTGCGGTCGGGTGTGCGGCGGTCCCGGCAGGTAGCGCTCGGCGCCGCGAATGGCCATGGGTCCCCATGCGGCGCCCTTGTGCCCAGGGCTGGCGTCCACCGGTGCGCCGCAGATCGCCACGTCGACGTTTCCGGCTCGCAGGTCCTCGGGGTTCAGGCACAGTGGGAGCTTGCCGAACGTCGGGACGCCCGAGAAGGCGGGCTGCATCATGAACCGGTTGAGATTGATCGGGCCGGGCTCTCGTGCGGGTTCACCGGACCGGTCGAGCGGCGTCCTCCACCCGTCCTTCTCGAACTGCTTCCACGAGCTGTTCCCGTCAACCGGCACTGCGCCTCCTCGGCTCTGTCGCATGACCCGGGGGAGCATATCCCCCGGTCCTGCTCGGGCCCCCGCGGTTCGGCTAGCCCAGCCGCTCGATGACGGTGGCGTTGGCCTGGCCCCCGCCCTCGCACATGGTCTGGAAGCCGTAGTGCCCGCCGGTGGCCTCCAGGTGGTTGAGGAGGGTGGCGGCCAGCCGCACGCCGCTGGCCCCGAGCGGGTGGCCCATGGCGATCGCCCCGCCGTTGGGGTTGAACCGCTCGGGGTCGATCGGGAACGCCCGCAGCCACATGAGGGCGATGGCGGCGAAGGCCTCGTTGCACTCCACGGCGTCGAACTGGTCGATGGTCATCCCCGACCGGTCGAGGAGCCGCCGAGTGGCCGGCACCGGGGCGGACAGCACGATGGCGGCGTCGTCGGCGGCCACGGTGGCATGGGCGATCCGCGCCCGGATGGGGAGGCCCAGCCGCTCGGCCACCGTCCGCTCGGCGATTAGCATGGCGGCGGCCCCATCGGTCATCTGCGAGGAGTTCCCGGCGGTGATGTCCGGGGCGGTGTCGGGCTCCCAGGACTGGGCCGGCGGCAGCCCGGCCAGGCTCTCCATCGAGCCGTTCCGGCGGATCCCCTCGTCGGCTTCGAGGAACGCCCCGGTGAGCGCCCCCTCCTCGTCCTTGAGGGGCACCGGGACCGCCTCGGCCATGAACCGTCCCTCGTCCCAGGCGGCGGCCGCCCGCCGGTGGCTCTCGAGGGCGAAGGCGTCCATCTCCCGGCGGCTGATCCCGTACCGGTCGGCCAGCACCTGGGCCACCCGGAACTGGGCCCACAGCCGTCCGTCGATCCGGTCCAGGAACGACGGCGGGAACGGGCCCGTGCCGCCCCGGGCGTTGGAGGCCAGCGGCACCCGGCTCATCGACTCCACCCCGCAGGCCACCACCAGGTCGTACTGGCCGGCCACCACACCGGCCGCCCCGAAGTGCATCGCCTGCTGCGACGAGCCGCACTGCCGGTCCACCGTGGTGGCCGGCACCGTCTGCGGCAGGCCGGCCGCCACCCAGGCATTGCGGGTCACGTTGGTGCCCTGCTCCCCGACCTGGGTGACGCACCCCCCGATGACATCGTCGACCGTCCCCGGGTCGACCCCGGTGCGCTCGACCAGGGTGGTCAGGGCGAACCCCAGCAGGTCGGCCGGGTGCCAGGTGGCCAGGGCCCCCTTGCGCTTCCCGAGCGTGGTCCGCACCACGTCCACGATCACCGCGTCCCGTCCGTCGCTCATCCCCGCTCCCTCGCTCCGTACCTCACGACTCCCCTGCCGGCGCCGGGCCGTCGGCCCCCGACCCCACGAACGTCGACCCCACCACCCGCTCACCCCTCGAGGCCAGCACCCGCTCGACGGCGGCCAACGCCTCGGTGGACGGGCCGGCGTAGGCGACGGCCCCGTGCTCGAGCACCACGGCGGTGGCCGCCAGGTCGAGGACCCGGTCGACCTGCTGCTCGACGATGAGCAGCGCCGTCCCCGCCTCGTTGATCCGGCGCAGCCCGTCGTAGACGGCGTCGACCATCAGGGGGGCGAGCCCCAACGAGATCTCGTCGGCCACCAGCAGGCGCGGCGGGGCGACCAGCACCTTGGCCAGTGACAGGATGCGCTGCTCGCCTCCGGAGAGGGTGCCGCCCTGCTGCCGACGCCGGCTGCCCAGGATGGGGAACGCCCCGTAGGCCTGTTCGAGGGCGACGGGGACCCCCTTGCGCCCGAGCCGCTGGTGGAAGGCGATCTTGAGGTTCTCCTCGACGGTGAGGTCGGCGAACACGCCGCGCCCCTCGGGGACGTGGGCCGAGCCGGTCCGGGCGATCCGGTAGGCGGGCAGGCCGGTGACGTCGGTCCCGTCCAGCCGGACGGTCCCGACCGAACTGGGGAGGAGTCCGGTCACCACCCGTGCCACCGTCGACTTCCCCGCCCCGTTCGAGCCGAGCAGGGCGGTGATGCCCCCGGCCGGCACTGAAAAGGTGACGTCGAAGAGGGCCCGGTAGGGCCCGTAGGCGGCGCTGACGTGCTCCACCGCCAGGGCCGGCGGGCCGTCGGTCACGCCACCCCCAGGTAGGCGTGGCGGACGGTCGGGTCGGTCATGACCTCGTCGAAGGTCCCCTCGGCGATCACCAGGCCCAGGTCCATCACCACCGCCCGGTCCACGACATCGGCCACCATGCCCAGGTCGTGCTCGACCAGCAGCATGGCCATGCCCCGGTCGCGCCGGAGCATCTTCAGCACCCCGGCCAGCTCACGGGTCTCGTGGACGTCGAGCCCCGAGGATGGCTCGTCGGCCAGCAGCAGCACCGGCTCGGCCACCAGCGCCCGGGCCAGCTCCACCAGCCGGCACGAGCCGAGCCCCAGGCTCGACACCGGCGAGCCGGCCCGGTCGGCGATCCCCACCAGCTCCAGGGTGGCCTCCACCCGGGCCTCCTCGTCGGCGGTGGGGGCGCTCATGTTCAGCAGGTCCTTCCACACCCGGCCCTGCCGGTGGCGGGCCCGCAGGGCCACCAGGAGGTGGTCGCGCACGGTCATGTCGGGGAACACCTCGACGCGCTGGTAGGTCCGCCCGATGCCCAGGCGGGCCCGTCGGTACGTCGGCATGCCCAGCAGCTCCCGCCCGTCCAGCTCGATGCTGCCCCCGTCGGGCCGGAGCTGGCCGCACACGCAGTTGAAGAGGGTCGTCTTGCCGGCGCCGTTGGGCCCCACCAGCCCGACGATCTCCCCCCGCCGGACCCGCAGCGATGCGTCGCTGATGGCGGCGATGCCACCGAAGGTCTTGCGCACCTCGCGCACCTCGAGCAGCGGCGAGCCGTCAGCCATGGTCGTGCACCGCCGGGGCGATCACGGCGCTCGACGGCACCGCCCCGCCGTCGGGGGCGTCGCCCACCACCGGCTCGGATGGCGCGCCGGTGCGGAAGAGCAGCCGCTCGAAGCGAAGGGTCCACCGCCGCTTCTGGAATTCGAGGATGCCCTCCGGGTGGGCGGCGTAGGTCAGGGCGCCGAAGGCGAAGAACACGATCACCAGGTTGTTGCCACCCCACCGGGCGGGCACGTAGGTGAGGAGCTGCTGGAGGACCACGAAGCCGAAGCCGGCCTGGATGGCCCCCTCCACGGTGCGCACCCCGGTGGTGACCACGATGACCACGAACGCCAACGAGAGCTCGTAGTTGAAGAGGTTGGGATTGGCCGTCCCCTGTTGGATGGTCAACATGGTGCCGCCGATGCCGGCCACCACCCCCGACACCGCGAAGATCACCACGTGCTGCCAGGTCAGGTTGATCCCCATGCCGGCGGCGGCCGTCTCCGATCCCCGCATGGCGCCGAGATACCGGCCGAGGGTGCCCTTGCGGATGAGCAGCACGACGAAGACGCAGACCAGCAGCACCGCCATGGCCATGATGAAGAAGGCGTGCCCGTTGGGGTCGAGGATCCCGAGCCCCACCCACGTCGGTTTCAGGTCGAACCCCGGCGTCGAGATGGTCTCCTGGGGGAAGGCCGTGTTGTCGAAGAAGAGGGCGGCGGCGATGGTCATCAGGGCCAGTCCCAGCCCGCGCAGGCGGACGGAGGCGAAGGCCAGGACCACGGCCACCAGGGCGGCGGCGGCGGCCCCCACCAGGCCGCCGATCAACATCGAGAGTCCGAGGTGGTTGGCCAGCTGGGCGGCGGTGAAGGCCCCCACACCGGCCAGGGTGGCCTGGGCCAGGGACAGCTGGCCGCCCATCCCGGTGATCAGGGTGATGGAGAGGAAGATCACCGAGTACACCAGTCCGGCGTTGAAGACGGTCTCCCATGTCTTCGGCATCCAGGTCAGCATCGACACGATGAAGGCCGACAGCAGCACGTACCAGGCGATCCGGATGCCCCGGTCCATCTTCGGGGCCCGGAGGGCGGCGGTGGTCGGCGGCGCCGGAGGGTCCACCGAGGAGAGCGGGTCCTTGGTGCGGTCGAGGGAGCGGAGGCCGGGCACGATCAGCAGGGCGGCCAGGAGCACGATGAACGGGAGCGAGGTGAGGGCCGCCGACGACCAGACGCTGTCGACCGGCAGATACCCCTGGAGGACGGTGACCGTCACACCCATCAGGATCCCCACCAGGGCGGCGATGGGCATCGACCGCAGCACCGCCCAGGCCGCCGCCGCGAACGCAGCAACCATCAACGCCGCGTAGGTCTCGAATTGGAGCTGACCGTAGATGGGGGCGAGCAGCACACCGGCCAGCGCGGCCATCAACCCCGAGATGGCCCAGGCGGTGGCCACCACCCGGCCGGCGTTGACCCCGTCGAGGGCGACCAGTCGGCGGCTCTCCACCGCCCCCCGCATCTGGAGGCCGAGGTTGGTCAGCCGCATCAGGGCCAGCAGCGCCACCAGGATGACCACGGTGGTCACGATGGTGGAGAGGTAGATCCCGTTGATCGGGGTCCGGAACACCCGCAGGTAGACGGTATCCGGGTTGAAGAGGACGCTCGGCGGGTTGTACTGGTTGTTGCTGCCGAAGAGGACCGAGAGGATGGCGGGGAACCCGACGAACAGGGCGATGCCCACCACCAGTTTGGCCACGGTGTTGGTGGTGGGTATCTTCCGGAACAGCAGCCGGTCGAGCACCAGCCCGAGCCCGGGTCCCAGCACCACCACCGCCAGCACGAAGGCTAGCCAGATCGGGAGGTGCTGGTCCTGGACCAGCCGGGTGAAGGCGTAGGCCGAGACGTAGGCCTGGGCGCCGTAGGCGAAGTTGAACACGCCGGTGGCCTGGTAGGTGAGGACCAGTCCCACGGCCATGATGCTGTAGGTGCACCCGTAGGGGATTCCGGGGAGGGCGAAACCCAGAAAGTGCTCCACGACGGTGCCGACTCCTACCGGACCCTGGGGGCGGGCGGCCTCACGTCCCGGGAGTGCCCGGCGGCGGGCTCTGGGGCACCGGGTTCTTGGCGTTGGCACCCACGCACACGAAGACCTGCTTTCCGGATCCGAACACCGAGACGAACTTGCCGTTCTTCACCTGAATCCAGGCGGAGCAGGTCGGCAGGGTGTTCGTGGTGTGGGCGGAGGTCCAGTCGACCGGTGCCGAGGTCCCGTCGGCGGTGAAGCGGGTGAGCTTGTTGGTCTGGGCGATGACGTTGGCCTGGGTCAGGTCGCTCCCGGCCGCCTTGATGCCCGCCACCAGAAGGGCCGCCGACTGCCAGCCGGCGAACGACACGTTGTTCAGGGCGTAGCTGGGCTCGTACTGCTTCATGTCGGCCAGGTACTGCTGCATTCCCGGGTAGGCGTTGCCGAACGTCGCGGTGTCACCGGCCTCGAACGGCACGTTGGCCGTGTTGTTCAGGTAGACGCCTCGCATCAGGCTGCCGTACTGGTCGAGCAGCTTCTGGTCGTAGCCGTTCAGCCACAGCTGTTTGATGGTGAGGCCGTACTGCTGCACGTCGCGGGACAGGGTGATGTTGTCCGAGGCCTGCATGCAGGTGATCACCAGGTCGGAGCCGGCCTGCTGCATCCGCTGCACGTCGGAGGAGTAGCTGCCGCCGAGCTGCGCCCCCACGTCCACGAAGCTCACGTTGACCCCGGCGGCCTTGAGATCGTTGGCGGCGGTGCTGCAGGCGCCGTAGGAGCCGGGGATGCCCTTCCCGTAGCTGATGAAGGCGATCGACTTCGACTGGGTCTTCTTGATGAAATAGGCGTAGGTGGGGACGGCGGAGGAGTAGATCTGGGTGGAGCCGCCGGCCGCGAACAGGTTGGGGGCGGTGTCCCAGTTGGAGCTGACGTTGTACCCGTAGGTCGGCGTGCCGGTGGAGACGAAGTAGTCGGGACTGAACCACGCCGATGCCGTCCCCACCGCGAAGGCGTGGTCCTGGTCGATGACGGTGTGGGTCAGCTGGGTGAACTGGCTGGGTTGGCCGCCGTCGTCGAGGTTGTAGGCCAGCACCACCTTGCGGCCGTCCACCCCGCCCTTGGCGTCCAGGGCGTCGAAGTAGGCGGTCATGCCCGGACCCAGGCCGGCGAAGTAGCCGGCCAGCGGGCCGGTCTGCGACGAGATGGCGCCGACGTTGATCTGGGTGGGGGTGACCCCGGGGGCCGAGGACCCCGCCGGCGTGGTGCCGCCTCCCGAGGTGGTGGTGGTCGGCGCCTTGGTCGTCGTGGTCGCCGACGACCCACCGGACGACGAGCACCCCGCCCCCACGACAGCGACCAGTGCCAGCGCGGCGACCGGAACCACCAAACCCCCCCGGTGACGACCCATGTCTTCGATCTCCTCGTGACGGACCTGCCGCGCCGGACCGGGGCAGTGCACCCCGTCCCCCCGGGAACGGCAAATCATTGCGCCTGTTCTTATGGCACCGACGCTACCCATGTCAACACTCTCGGTGTGATCACCTCCGGCGTCCGGAACGCCCCGGACCCGGTGCGAACCGCCATCCGCCGGGCAGCAGCACGTCGACCGGCGCGCCCAGCGACTCGAGGTCGGCGCGGTCGTTGTCCTCGAGGTAGCGCCGCCCCTGGATGTTGAAGAGGTCGACCGACTCGGCCGACACCGGAAACGGCCCCCAGTGCCAGGTGCCGCGGTGGAGGACCACCGACGACAACGGCTCGAGGAGGAAGGCCCGGAGCTCCCCGGCGTCGGCCGGCGTCACCATGGACACCGAGGCGGGAGCCACCGCGATCACCGCGCCCACGTCGAGCGGCATCAGGACCTGGGTGTGGGTGCGGTGGCGGTAGAGCTCGGCGCACCGCAGGCCGGACCCGACCGCCGGCACCTCGTCGCGCCGATGGGCGATCCGGTTGACGTGGACGTCGCCCCATTCGAAGTCGAGGGTGGCGGCCCCGTCCGCCGGGTCGGTGTCGGCCACCGGCAGCCAGCCGAACGGCGCCCACGTGTCCGCCGTCAGGGGGCCCGGTACAATCTGGCGCACTGCCACTGTCACTGCCCCACCCCCTCCGACGACGACCGGACGTCGAGCCACCGACCGGCCCCGTCGCAGGCTCCGACCCGACCAGCCAAGGAGACCACGCGGCCATGGACGTACGCAACATCGAGGATGTCGCCCCCGTCGTCGAGCACAACGGCACGGTGCCGGTGTGGTGGATGGTCAACTCGCGGGAGATGAAGGAGATGACCGACGGGGGCTTCCTCGAGCTGGTCAACGAGTTCGAGGTGGCCGGCGGCGGCTACGTCGACCCCCACGCCCACCCGACCCACGAGTTCTACTACGTGCTCCGCGGTCGGGGCACCATGACCATCGGGGACGAGGAGCGCCTCATCGGCCAGGGCGACCTGGTGCACATCCCGCCGGACGTGGTCCACAGCCTCCGGCCCCTCACCGACCATGCGCCCATCCACTGCTTCTGCTTCGCCATCGGGGTCAAGGGCGCCGGTCCCATCGACTACACCCACCACTGAGCCGGGCCGGCGATCAGGCCTCCGGGCCCGAATCGATCAGGGAGGCGTCGAGGGCGAGCAGCCCGACCGTCGTCCCGCCGGCCCGCAGGGCCTCGAAGTACTCCCGCTCGGCCGCCTGGCGGGCACGGGCGGTGGTCAGCACCGCCTCGAGGGTCGCACCCGGCACCACCACCACGCCGTCGACGTCGCCGACCACCCAGTCGCCCGGTTCGACCGGCACCCCGGCCACCGTCGCCGCCAGGCCGGCCGTCCCCCGCGAGGACTTGGTGGCCCCGGGGAGGACCACCTGGCTGGAGAACACCGGGAACCCCAGGCGCTGGAGGGCGTCGACATCGCGCACCCCGCCGTCAATGACCAGGCCGGCCAGACCGGCGGCCTGGGCGGCTGTGGTGAGCACCTCGCCCCAGTAGCCGCGGTCGGGCACGTCGCCGACGTCGACCACCAGCGCCGAGCCGGCCGGGGCCCGCGTGACGGCCACGTGCACCGCCAGGTTGTCGCCCGGCGTGCACGACACCGGGTAGGCGGCGGCGGCCAGCACCGCCCCGGGCCACACCGGTCGGATCCGGGCCGGCATGGTCCGCGCCCCCGACTCGCCGAGCGTGGCGGCACCCAGTGCCGCCAGCGCCCCGGACCTGTCCGCGTCAACCATCGGTACCCTCCCTCGTCCCCACCGGCCGGGTCACGGCCGCACCGCCACGGTCACCTCGATCTCTACGGCGCCCCCCCGGGGCAGGGCCGCCACCCCGACGGCCGAGCGGGTGTGGCGACCGTCGGCACCGAACACCTCGGCCAGCACCGCGCTGGCCCCGTCGACCACCTCGGGCTGGCGGTGGAAGTCAGGCGCCGAGGCCACGAAACCGGTGAGCGTCAGCACCCGCTCGATGCGGTCGAGCGAACCGAGGGCGACCTCCAGCACGGCCAGCGCGTTCAGGGCGCAGACGGCCGCGGCGGCGGTGCCCTCCTCGACGGTGACGGTGGTCCCCAGGGTGCCGCAGCAGGTCAGCTGCCCGTCGATCCGTGGCAGCTGGCCCGAGGTCCGGGCCACGCCGCCGTGGACCACCACCGCGTCCAGCGGGTCGTGGGGCGGGTGGGGGCCGTGCAGGCGGAGGCCGAGCTCGGCCAGCCGCCCCCGGACCCGGCCGCCGGGGTCGGCGGCCATCAGTTCTGGCGCATGTACTCGTAGACGCCGGCGAAGCTCCGGTCCACCTTCTCCGGCAGGTGGTGGATCTCCCCCAGCTGGCGGGCCCCCCAGATGATGAAGGCGCTGCGCTCGACCAGGGCGGTGATGTGGAGCGCCTTGGACGGGGTGGGTGCCACCGCCACCAGGCCGTGGTTGGCGATCAGGGCCGCCCCCCGGCCCTGGAGGGCATCGACGGCGTTGTTTCCCACGCGCTCGTTGCCGCTCATGGCGTACTCGGTGACCCGGACGTCACCGCCGACGTAGATGGTGAACTCGTCGATGCAGGCCGGGATCGGCTGATGGGCCACCGCGAACATGGTGGCGTAGATCGGGTGGGAGTGGATCACCGAACCGACGTCGTCGAAGGCGCGGTAGGCGGCCAGGTGGAGTGGCAGCTCCGACGACGGGGAGCGCTCACCCGACACCACCTTCCCGTCGAGGTCCACGATCATCAGGTCCTCGAGCCGCATCTCCACGTAGTCCACCGACGACGGCGTGACGCAGACCGTGCCGTCCTCCTGTCGGGCCGAGATGTTCCCGGCCGTCCCCTCCACGAGGCCCTTCGCCAGCATCTCCTTGGCGGCGGCCAACACGGCCTCCGGGGCGTTCTCCACGAAACGGGGCATGGGCCGGACCTCCTGCGAGCGCACCGGGACCACCCCCGGCGGGACGCGCCGATGCTAGCCCCGGCGACGCCGGAGACCGCCAGTGGGCGCCGGCACCCATTGACCGGCGATCCGGCGTCGGCCATGCTGCTGATCCGGCGGGGACGTTGACGGGCGGGTCGAACCGCGGGGGGGACATGGTCCGGAGGAGCCCAGACGCACGGACGGCCGGGGGCGCACCACGCCGTCGCCACGGGGAGAGCTGAATGTCGGTGGGCCAGCTCCCTCCCGAACAGCTCCACGCCATGGCCTCGGCCTTCGGCGACGAGACCGCCTACCGGGTGGTGGGCGGCGGGTCACTGACCTTCGCCGAGTGGGATGCCGCCGCCAGCCGGGTGGCCCGCGGCCTGGTGGCGGCCGGCGTGGCGGCCGGCGACCGGGTCGCGCTCCACCTCGAGGCGGCCAACACCCTCCGGTGGATCGTCGCCTATGCCGCCGTTCACCGGGCCGGTGCGGTGGCGGTGCCGCTCAACCCCCAGCTCTCCCGACCCGAGGTGGCGCGGATGCTGGCCCACTGCGGGGCGGCCGCCGTCTTCGTGGAGGAGCCGCTCCTCTCCCGGCACGCCGGGGGGTCCGCCCGGGTGGTGGCCGTGCCACCCGCCGGGGACACCTCCCCGGCCACGGGGCCACCGACGTCGCCGGCGGGTACCCGGCCCTGGGCCTCGGTCGTCGATGCCGATCCGGCGTACTTCCAGGTCCCCCGGGGCGGGGGCGACCTGGCCGACATCCTCTACACCTCGGGCACCACCGGACACCCCAAGGCGGTGGCGGTGCGGCACGACAACGCCTCCCTGGTGCCCTTCCGCCGCCCCCAGTGGACCGGCGGCGGCTGGTTGCATGCCAGTCCGCCCTACACCTTCGCCGGCCTGGCCTTCGTCTACACGCCGATGCGGCTCGGCCTCCGGGGCATCTACCTCCCGTCCTTCAACGCCGGCACCTGGCTCGACACCGTCGAGTCCGAGCGGCCCGGCTCGGTGTTCCTGGTACCGGCCATGGCCACCCTCCTCCTCGAGCACGAGCGCTTCGCCGACGCCGACCTCTCCTCGGTGCAGCTGTGCACGGTGGGCAGCGCCCCACTCGCCCCCCGGATCCTCGAGCAGCTCCAGGCCAAACTGCCCGATGCCCTGGTCTCCAACAATTACGGGATGACTGAGGCCGGCTCCGTCTACTGCCTGATGCCACCCGGCGAGGCCGTCCGCCGTCCTGGATCGGTGGGGAAGCCGCTGCCGCCCGCCGAGATCGTCTGCGTCGACGAGGACGGCCGACCGGTGGGGCCGGACGATATCGGCCAGGTCCGGATGCGGGTCACCGGACGCCCCCGCGAGTACTACGGCGACCCGGAGGCCACCGCCCGGACCTGGGTCGACGGCTGGCTGGTCACCGGCGACCTCGGGCGTGTCGACGAGGACGGCTACCTCTACATCGTCGGCCGCTCCAAGGACGTCATCATCCGGGGGGGCAACAACATCCACCCGGTGGACGTGGAACACGCCGTCGCCTCGCACCCGGCGGTCCGTGAGGTGGCGGTGATCGGCGTCGAGCACCCGGTTCTCGGCGAGGACGTGGTGGCCTTCGTCGCCTTCCGGGACGGGGCCGGTGCCACCCCCGATGAGCTCCGTGCCCACACCCTCGAACAACTGGCCCGGTTCAAGGTCCCGCGCCGGTGGTACGTAGTCGACGCCCTCCCCCGGAACGCCACCGGCAAGGTGGTCAAGGGCGAGCTCCGGGTGCCGCCCGACCCGTCGGCGGTAACGTGAGCCGCATGTCCGCCGACGACGTGGTGGGGATCGGGATCGTCGGGGCCGGCAACATCGCCTCGATGAACGTGCCGGGGTACCTCGAGGACCCGCGCTGCCGGGTGGTGGCGGTCTGCGACCCCCGCGACGGCCAGGCGGCCGGGGCGGCGGCGGCCTGGGACGTGCCCGCCGCCTACACCGATCTCGATGCCCTGCTGGCCGATCCGGCCGTGGACGCCGTCGAGATCCTCACCCCGACCAACCTCCACCACGACCACGTCCTGGCGGCCCTGGCGGCCGGCAAGCACGTGAGCTGCCAGAAGCCGCTGGCCAACTCGGTGACCGAGGCGAGGGCCATGGCCGCCGCCGCCGACCGGGCCGGGCTGATCCTCCGGGTGGGCGAGTGCTTCCGCCACTACCCGCCCCTCGAGCTGGCCAAGAAGCTGATCGAGGACGGGGCCATCGGCAAGCCGACCAACCTGCGGACCCGGACGGTGGTGGGCCAGACCGACTCCGCCTTCCAGGCCGGCCTCGACATCGACGGCTACCGGTGGCGGATGACCAACGCCAGTCCGGGTGGCCACCTCTTCGACGACATGATCCACAAGTACGCGGTGGCGCTGTGGCTGCTCGACCAGGACATCGTCTCGGTGCAGGCCGCGGTGCGACGGCGCGACTACTACTTCGAGCCGCTGGCCGCCATCTTCGAGTACGAGGATCCCGAGGTCCTCGGCACCATGGAGGTCTCCTACGCCCCCCAGATGTGGATGCGCAGCGCCTACTACGGGGCCGACGAGTTCTTCGAGGTCCAGGGGGACGAGGGCTTCCTGTGGGTGACGCGGTGCACCGGGCAGCTGCTCGACCTTCCGGCCGTGGTCCTCTACGACGGGTCCCAGGGCAGCCAGACCACCACCTCGTTCCCCCACGTGGACGACGACTGGGCCACCGGCTTCCGGCGCTCGTCGTCCCACTTCGTCGACGCCCTGGTGGACGGGGTGACCCCCGAGATGAGCGCCGCCGAGGCCATCAAGGCCCTCCAGCTCTGCTTCGCCGTCTACCAGGCCGGCAACACCCGCCTGCCGGTGGACCCCCGCACCATCGACCACCTGGTGGTGCCGGAGGGGTGGCCGACGTGAGGGTCACCCGCACCCTCCACCACAGCGTCAACGTGGAGGGCAGCCTCGCCCCCGCGGTCGCCTTCTACGGTGACCTGCTGGGAATGGACTCCGACACCCGTCCGGAGATCCCCGGGGTCGGCGGCCACTGGTTCGGCGCCGGCAACGCCCAGCTCCACCTGGTGGACGCCGACGCCGGCGAGGGGGGCATCCGACCCACCGGACCCCACGTCTGCTTCGCGGTCGAGGACCTCGACGGCGCCGTCGCCGAGCTCGAGGCGAGGGCCATCCCCTACCTCCGCGGGTCCCAGGGCCCGGTGGTGCAGATCTGGTTCGCGGACCCGGCCGGCAACACGGTCGAGATCCAACAGGATCCTGACGTGGGACCGGGCGTCACCGGGTGATCCGGCCGCCCGCCGACCGGCGGCCACCGGGTCAGGGGATGCCGCCGTCGACCCGCAGGACGGCCCCGGTGGTGTAGCTCGACTCGTCGGAGGCGAAGTAGAGGGCGGTCCCGACGATCTCCTCGGGCCGACCGCCACGACGGAGGGCGTGGCGGTGGGCCACCTCCGCCTCGAAGCCCTCCATGTCCCAGTCCCTGGCGACGTCGGTGAGGAACGGGCCGGCCATGATGCAGTTCACCCGGACGGTGGGCCCGTAGGCGTGGGCGAACCCGACGGTCAGGGCGTTCAGCCCGGCCTTGGCGGCGTCATAGGGGAGCATGAAGGGCATCGGCCGGATGGACCCGGTGGACGACACGTTGATGATGGATCCGCCACCGTCGGCCACCATGCGCGACCCGATCAGGGCGGTGAGCCGGAACGGCCCCTTCAGGTTGAGGGCGACCACCTTGTCCCACAGGGCCTCGGTGACCGAGCCCAGGTCGGGGTAGAGGAGGGAGCTCCCGGCGTTGTTGACCAGCACGTCGATCCGGCCGAAGCGGTCGTAGGCGGCGTCCACCAGCCCCTCGAGCTCGTCCCAGTGCGTGAGGTTCACGGCCAGGGCCAGGGCCCGACGCCCCATCGCCTCCACTTCGGCGGCGACCGCCTCGCAGGCGTCGAGCTTGCGGCTGGCCACCACCACGTCGGCACCGGCCTCGGCGAGGCCGAGGGCCATCGCCCGGCCCAGGCCGCGGCTGCCCCCGGTGACCAGGGCCACCCGGCCGTCGAGGTCGAAGCGGGCGGCGCTCACCGGAGGTCGGTGGTGGCGGCCAGGTCGGCGGCCCTCCTCGCCATGTCCAGCACCACGTCGCCGAACAGGGCCATCTTGGGGTTGTCAGCCTCCCCTCGGACCACGCGGGCGTAGCCGGCCTCGAGGACGATGGCCAGCTTGAAACGGGCCAGGATCACGTAGTAGTCGATCTCGTCGACGGGGCGGCCGCTGGCCTCCTGGTAGTACGCCAGCAGCTCGTCCTTCGACGGCATGCCGGTGTAGTCGACGTAGCTGACGGTCCCCTCCCCCACCGTCGAGGTGTCGTCCGGCCAGCCGTTGACCACCCAGCCGAGGTCGAGGAGGGGATCGCCGACGGTGGCCATCTCCCAGTCGACGATGGCCGCCAGGCGGGCTGGGCCACCGTGGTCGTACATCACGTTGGCGAACTGGTAGTCGCCGTGCATGATGCCGGGCCGGTAGGTAGAGGGCCGGTGCGACCGCAGCCAGGCGGCGGCCTCGTCGATGCCGGGGAGCGGCCGGAACTGCACGGCGGCCAGGTGGGTGAGCCACCGGTCGACCTGGCGCTCGTGGAACCCTTCGGGGTGGCCGAAGCCGGCGAGGCCCTCCGCCTCCCAGTTCACCCGGGACAGCCGGGCGATGCCGTCGACCAGCTGGAAGGCCAGGCCCCGCCGGACGTCGAGGTCGGTGTCGAACGGGGGCGGCCAGGTGGTCCCTTCTCGGATGGGCGACCAGCCGTCGACGAACGCCATCAGGTAGAAGCAGCCCCCCAGCACCGACGGGTCGTCGCAGGCCGCCACCAGCCGGGCGTGGGGCACGTCGGTGCCGGCCAGGGCGCCCAGCAGCCGGGCCTCCCGCAGCATGGTCTTGTCCCGGCCGGCCGGCACCGGCTCGGGCGGCCGGCGGAGCGCCACCCGCAGGTCGCCGCGGACCACCTCGAAGAGCTCGTTGGAGGCACCCCCGGTGATGAACCGGGTGGTGACCGGGGCCCCGGCCCCGGGCAGCCCCTGGTCGTCCATCCACCGGCCCAGCACCGCCGGGTCGACGTCGGAGTGGGGCCCGGCCTCGTCGCCCCCGGTGGCCTCGGTGAGGCTCACAGGTTCCCCACCTGGTGCTCGACGAGGTCGGCGCCGGCCGCCGTCCGGAGCGCCCCGGGGTGGTCGGCGTACTTCTCCCTAGCGGCGGCGATCCGGGTCGGGAGGTGCTGGCTCGGCCACAGCCCCTCCACCGGCTCGTACCCCTGCAGGACCTGCCGGGCCACGGTGGTCCGGTGGACCTCGGTCGGGCCGTCCACCAGGCCCATGATGGGCGACGTCATCCAGAGTCCGCCGAGCGGCATCTCGTCGGAGACCCCCAGCGCCCCGTGGACCTGGATGGCCCGCTGGGTGACGTCGTGGAGGATCCTCGGGGTGACGACCTTGATGGCGGCGATGTCGCGGCGGACATCGCGCGGGTCGCCCCCCTGGTCGATGGTCCAGGCCACCCACAGCACCAGCAGCCGGAACTGGGTCAGCTCGATGTAGGAGTCGGCCACGTAGTCGCGGACGCTCGCAAGGTCCGCCAGCGTCCCCTTCCGGGTCCTCCGGCTGACCGCCCGCTCGCACAGCATGTCGAGGGCACGACGGGCCATCCCCACCGTGCGCATGGCGTGGTGGACCCGCCCGCCACCCAGCCGGGTCTGGGCGATGACGAAGGCCTGGCCCTCGCCCCCCAGCAGGCTCTCGGCCGGCACGCGGACGCCGTCGTAGTGGATCAGGGCGTGCATGCCCCCGCCCGGCGACCGCTCCCCGAGGAGGCCGATGTTGCGCTCGATCACCAGGCCGGGGGTGTCGGTCGGCACCAGAAACATGGACATGCCGTGGTAGGCGTCGGTGTCCGGGTCGGTGATGGCCATCACGATAAGGAAGCTGGCGGTGCGGGCGTTGGAGGAGAAGTACTTCCACCCGTCGATCACCCACCCGTCCCCGTCGCGCACCGCCCGGGTCTCGAAGAGCGCCGGGTCGGAGCCCCCCTGCGGCTCGGTCATCGAGTAGCACGAGAAGAGCTCGCCGTCGAGGAGCGGCTGGAGATATCGCTGCTTCTGTCCGTCGGTGCCGTAGTGGGCGATGATCTCGGCGTTGCCGGTGTCGGGCGCCTGGGTGCCGAAGATGATCGGCGCCCACGGGGAGCGGCCGAGGATCTCGTTCATCAGGGCCAGCTTGACCTGGCCGTAGCCGCGCCCCCCGAGCTCGGGCCCGAGGTGGCAGGCCCACAGCCCACGGTCGCGGACCTGCTCCTTCAGCGGATCGACGATGGCCCGGAGGTCGTCGTCGAGCGGGTGGTAGGGCTTCGACCCCCACAGGAGGTCGAGCGGCTCGACCTCCTCGGTGACGAAGGCGTCCATCCAGTCGAGCTGCGCTTGGAACTCCGGATCGGTGGAGAAATCCCAGGCCACGGCCCCCCCTTCCCCGGCCGTCGGCAGGGCGGCGACCGCGATCACCGTACCCGCTCGGCACCCCCGGGCTCAGGCCCCCGGTTCGGCGTCCCTCGGCAGGCCGAGGATGCGCTCGGCGATCACGTTGCGCTGCACCTCGCTGGTCCCCCCGGCGATGGTCAGGCACCGGGTGGCGAGCAGGCCCTGGGCCCACCGCGCCGACCGGCCCTCGGTGGTGGCCCCCTCGGTACCCATCATGGCCAGTCCCGCCTCTTGGACGCGTTGTTCGTGCTCGGCCCCCAGCAGCTTCCGGAGGCTCGCCCCGGGTCCCGGGTCGGCGCCGGCCAGCGACCGGAGCGTCGACCGGTGGGTCATCAGGCGGAGCGACTGCGCCTCGGCCAGCAGCTCGCCCAGCTCCTGTCGCCGGTCGTCGGGCAGCGTCCCCTCCCCCCGGGCGGCCAGGCGGACCAGCGACTCGACGCCGATCCCGAAGGTGGCGCCCGAGGAGATGGAGACCCGCTCGTTGGCCAGGGTGAGCCGGGCGATCGCCCAACCACCGTCGACCTCCCCCACCACGGCGTCATCGGGTACGAACACCCCGTCGAGGAAGACCTCGTTGAAGAGGGCGGCCCCGGTCAGCTCGCGGAGCGGACGGATCTCCAGGCCGGGTGCCCGCATGTCGACCACGAAGTAGGTGATCCCCAGGTGCTTGGGGGCCCCGGGGTCGGTCCGGGCCAGGCAGATGCCGACGTCGGCCAGGTGGGCCATCGACGTCCACACCTTCTGGCCGGTCAGCGACCAGCCGCCGTCGGTGCGCACCGCCCGGGTCGAGAGGCCGGCCAGGTCCGAGCCGGCGCCGGGCTCGGAGAAGAGCTGGCACCACGAGAGCTCCCCGCGCAGGGTCGGCCGCACCCATCGGGCGCACTGCTCCGCGGTGCCCGAGGCGATGATCGCCGGCAGGGCCCAGGCGCCGATGCCGATGTGGGGCCGGTCAACCCCGGCCGCGGCCATCACCTCGTCGAGCACCACCTGCTCCATGGCGGTGGCGTCGCGACCCCAGGGCCGGGGCCAGTGGGGTGCGACCAGCCCGGCGTCGACCAGGCGGGACCGGCGCTCGTCCCCTTGGGCGGCCGCCACGCCGGCGACCACCGGGGCCAGCTCCTCCCGGAGCCGGTCGGCCCCCTCGGGGAGGTCGGCGGACAGCGTGCGGCGCACGCCCCCCATCGCCAGGTGGGCCACCTGGCCGGCGAAGGGACCGGACCCGCCCAGCAGGGCCCGGTCGGCCAACGCCCGCTTCAGGTAGAGATGGAGATCGTGCTCCCAGGTGAAGCCGATGCCCCCCAGGAGCTGGAGGCACTCCTTGGCCGACCGGGCGAACCCCTCGGGGCAGAGGACCCCGGCGGTGGCCGAGGCCAGCGCCGCGCCCCCGGGGTCACCGGCGTCGACCGCCAGGGCGGCGTCCCAGGCCGCCGAGGCCATCTGCTCCACCCGGACGGCCATGTCGGCCAGGCGGTGCTTCACCGCCTGGAACTGCCCGATGGGGCGGCCGAACTGGACCCGCACCTTGGCGTACTCGGTGGCCGTCTCCAGGCACCACCGGGCGCCGCCGGCGTGCTCGGCGGCCAGCAGGGCCACCACCACCTGGCGCACCCGGCCGGCCGGCAGCGACCGGAGCTGGTGGCCGGCCGGCACCGTGTACGAGGTCACCTCCACCGCCGCCACCCGACGGGTGGGGTCGAGGCTGGCCAGCGGCTCGACCCGGACGGCGTCGCCGCCCACCGCCAGGAGGCACCACACCTCGGCGTCACTCTCGTCGTCGGCCACCGGCACCACGAGGAGGTCGGCCACCCCGGCTCCCAGGACCGGTCGCAGGGTGCCGGAGACCACCAGCTCCCCGCCCGGCGACCGGTCGACGACCCCGAGACGGTCGGCTCCGAAGGCCACCGCCCCCACGCCGGTGCCGTCGGCCAGGCCCGGCACGACCGTGGCTGCCGCCCCCGGCGCCAGACCCTCGGCAAGCAGTGCGGCCGCGGCCACCGTCGGCAGCAGCGGACCGGGGACCGCCGACCACCCGGTCTCCTCGAGCAGGACGGCCAGCTCGAAGAGCCCGAAGCCCCCGCCCCCGAGGGGCTCGGGGAGGTGGATCCCCAGCCAGCCCTGGGCGGCCAGGCCGGCCCAGACCGGCTGGAGCGCCTCCACCTCGGCATCGAGCAGGGCCCGGGGGACCGCGGGTGGGCAGTGGTCGTCCAGCCAACGCCGGGCCGACCGGCGCAGCGCCTCGTGCTCGTCCGACAGTGCGATCGGCACCGTGCCCCCCCTCGTCAGCGTCGGGCCGACGGCCCGATGCCCCGGGGCGCCGGATCCGTCACGACCGGGGACACTACCGCCCGGCACCGGGCCGGGCGGGGCCGTCCGACCGGCGGGGCCCGGGTATCCCTCGCCGGTCGGGCAGGCAGGCCGGTCCATCGTCGGCCGCCGGCGAGCAGCGCACGGGCGGTGTGGGGAAAGATGGCTCCCACCATGCCGACCGCACCGCATCCGCTCGACCCGCTCCAAGCCGACGAGATCCGCACGGCGGTCGACGCCGTGCGCGGCGGCGGCCGGCTCCCCGAGGGTGCGCTCTTCTCCACGGTGACCCTGGCGGAGCCGAGCCGGGCGGAGGTGGCCGCCCACCGACCCGGCGACCCGGTGCACCGCCGGGTGCGCCTGACCATCCTCCCCGGTCCGGAGAGCGCGGTGGTCGAAGCGGTGGTCGACCTGGCCGACGGCGAGGTCGTCTCGTGGACCGAGCGCGACGGCGTGCGGCCGGCCCTCCTCTTCGACGACTCCTACCGGGCCATCATCGCCCTCCAGGCCGATCCGGACTGGCAGGCCGCCATGCGGCGACGCGGGATCACCGACTTCGACCGGGTCCAGATCGACCCCTGGCCCACCGGCCACTTCGGCAATCCGCTGGAGGAGGGCCGCCGGATCGCCCGGTGCCTCTCCTACTACCGGGAGGATCCCACCGACAACGGCTACGCCCGCCCGGTGGAGGGGGTGCTGGCCACCGTGGACGCCGCCCGGGGCGAGGTGCTGGAGGTGGTCGACCTCGGCGCGGTGCCGCTGCCCCCGGGGCGGGGCACCTACCGGTCCGGGGACAACGGCCCCGACCGCACCGACCTCCGTCCCCTCCAGATCGTCCAGCCCGAGGGGGTCAGCTTCACCGTGGACGGGAACCTGCTGTCGTGGCAGCAGTGGTCGATGCGGGTGGCCATGGACCCCCTCGAGGGCCTGGTGCTCCACACCATCGGCTACGAGGACGGCGGGGAGGTCCGTCCCGTGCTGCACCGCGCCGCCATCAGCGAGATGGTCGTCCCCTACGGCGACCCCGGGCCGATGCACGGTTGGAAGAACGCCTTCGACGTCGGCGAGTGGGGCCTGGGCCGGATGGCCAACTCGCTCACCCTGGGCTGCGACTGCCTGGGGGAGATCACCTACCTCGACGCCACCTTCGCCTCCGAGCACGGCACGCCGCACACCGTCGAGAACGCGGTGTGCATCCACGAGGAGGACTACGGGATCCTCTGGAAGCACCAGGACATGCACACCGGCCACACCGAGGTACGGCGGTCGCGGCGGCTGGTGGTCTCCTCCATCGCCACGGTCGGGAACTACGAGTACGGCTTCTACTGGTACTTCTACCTGGACGGCACCATCCAGCTCGAGGTGAAGCTGACCGGGATCCTGTCCACCCAGGCCCTGGCCGAGGGCGAGGTGCCGGCCTGGGGCGCCCGGGTGGCAGACGGACTGGCCGCCCCGTTCCACCAGCACCTCTTCTGCGCCCGGCTCGACCTGGCCGTCGACGGGCCCGTCAACGAGGTCCACGAGGTCGAGTACGAGACGGCGCCGGCCGGGCCTGGCAACCCGATGGGCAACGCCTTCCGGCAGCGGGTGACCCGCCTCGAGTCCGAACTGGCGGCCACCCGGGACGTCGACGCCGCCACCAGCCGGCACTGGCGGTTCGTCAACCCGTCGCGGCGCAACGCCCTGGGCCGGCCGGTGGCCTACAAGCTGGTTCCCGGACCGACCCCGACCCTGCTCGCCCGGCCCGACTCCAGCGTGGGCCGGCGGGCCGGATTCGCCCGGCACAACCTGTGGGTCACCCCGTTCGCCGCCGACGAGCGCCGGGCGGCGGGCGACTATCCGAACCAGCACCCGGGCGGCGACGGGCTCCCCCGCTGGACGGCGGCCGACCGGCCGCTGGTCGGCCGCGAGCTGGTCGCCTGGCACACCTTCGGCGTCACCCACGGACCTCGCCCGGAGGACTGGCCGGTGATGCCCGTGGAGTACTGCGGGTTCCACCTGGTGGCACTGGGCTTCTTCGACCGCAACCCCAGCCTCGACGTGCCGCCGCCGCCCGGGCACTGCCACTGACCCGCCACCAACCTCGCCACCGGGGTGCCTCCGGGGGGGCCGGTTACCATGACCGCCATGGCCGACCTCGAAACCCTCCTCTACGACGAGTCCGACGGCGTGGCGTGGGTCACCCTCAACCGTCCCCAGGCGCTCAACGCCTTCGACCCGGTGATGCAGCGCGAGCTCCGCGAGCTGTGGCAGCGGCTCCGGGTCGACGACGACGTCCGGTGCGTGGTCCTGACCGGCAGCGGTGACAAGGCATTCTGCACCGGCCTCGATCGCGAGGGCATCGGCTCGTTCGACGACCTGCCCCCGGGCAAGCTCCCGGGCTACAACACCCCCTGGGACTTCGACGATCCGGGCCGGTCGGTCTGCCCCAAGTCGAATCAGCTCTGGAAGCCGGTCATCGCCGCGGTCAACGGCATGGCCTGCGGGGGGGCCTTCTACATCCTGGGCGAGGTCGACTTCATCATCGCCGCCGACCATGCCACCTTCTTCGACCCGCACGTCACCTACGGCATGCCGGCCGCCTTCGAACCGATCGAGCTGCTCCACAAGATGCCGTTCCAGGAGGTGATGCGCCTGTCGCTCCTCGGCGCCCACGAGCGCATGTCGGCCGAGCGCGCCCGGGAGGTCGGCCTGGTCTCCGAGGTCGTCCCCGCCGATCAGCTGGCCGAGCGGACCCGGTGGGCGGCCCGGGCGATCGCCGACCAGCCGGCGCTCGCCGTCCAGGGCACCCTCCGGGCACTGTGGATGGGCCTGGAGCTGTCGCGCCGGCAGGCGCTCGACCACGCCTTTCTGGTGACGGCGGTCGGCACCGACCCGGCCACCCTCGCAGAGGGCCAGGCCCGGTTCACCTCCGGCCGGCGGATCGAGTGGCGTCTGCGCTGACCGGAGGGAGGTCGGGAAGGGCGGCGGCGATCGCCCGCAGCCGCCCCCGGTCGGGCTTCCCCACGCCGAGGACCGGTACCTCGTCGACGTGCACCACGTACTCGGGGGTCTTGAACCGGGCCACCCCCTGCCGGGCGAACCACCGGCGGCACTCGTCCACGTCGACGCCGCCGGCCCCGACCACGAAGGCCACCACCCGCTCCCCCGTGCGGTGGTCCGGCCGGCCGACGACCACCGCCTGGCGCACCCCGAGATGGAGCTCCAGGACCCGCTCGACCTCGGCACCGACGATGTTCTCGCCGGCCCGGATGATCACGTCCTTGAGCCGTCCGCCGATGGTCAGCCACCCCTCGCCGTCCAGGGTCCCGAGGTCCCCGGTGGCGAACCAGCCGCGGCGCACGGCCTCGGTGGTCTGGGACGGCTCGCCGTACCCGACGAAGAGGCCGGGGCCCCGGACCAGAACCTCGCCGCGCTCCCCGGGCGGCACCGCCCGGACGGTGCCGGGCGTCACCACCACGACGTCGGCGTCCCCCACCGCACGGCCGTCGGTGTCGCGGGCCCTGGCCGGCGGGTCGTTCCAGGCGGCGGTGGTCACGGTCGGGGCCTCGGTCGAGCCGTAGGTCCGCTTGACCGTGGCCCCGAAGGCGTCGCGGGCCTCGTCCACGAATTCGGGGGTCACCCCCATCGACCCGCACGACACCACCCGGAGGGAGGTCACCCGGTCCCGCGACCCCGGCACGTCGAGCATCCCGAGGAACAGGGTGGGTGGCCCGATCATGAAGCTGACCCGGTGCTCGGCGGCCAGGGCCACGCCCCGGTCGGGGTCCCACCGCTCCATCAGCACCACGGGCATGGCGGCGGCCCCGGGCACCAGGACGGCGTTGAGGAGTCCGGACACGTGGGCCAGCGGCGAGGGCATCAGGGCCACGTCGGTGGGGGTGAGGCCGTGGGCACGGACCATGGTGCGGGCCTTGTAGGCCAGGCCCCGGTGGGAGTGGAGGACGCCCTTGGGGTGGCCGGTCGAGCCCGAGGTGAAGAGCACGACCGCCACGTCGGCGCCCCCGGCGTGCCCCCCGACCACCGGGGCACCGGCCAGCAACTGGTCGAACCGGGGGTCGCCGGCCCGCACCCCGATGGCGTCGACCAGCCCGCCGAGCGGCAGGCCGGCGCCGGCCAGGCACACCCTCGGCCGGAGGTCGTCGACCATCCGGCCCACCTCCGCGGCCCCCACCTGGTGGTGGAGGGGGGCGGCCACCGCCCCGAGGCGCCAGCAGGCGTGGAAGAGGACGACGGACTCCCACCCGTTGGGGAGCTGCCAGGCGACCACGTCACGGCGGTGGACGCCGCGGGCCCGGAGCCCTCCGGCCGCCGCCGAGGCCAACCGGTCGAGGGTGGCGACGTCCAGCCGGACGTCGCCGTCGACCACGGCCGTGGCGGTCGGCGACCGCGGGCCGGCCAGCAGCCGGTCGAGGGTGGGCACGTCCCAGGCCCCCCCGGGGAGCCGGTACCGGTCGGCCGCCGGCTGGCGGTAGGTGGTCCGGAGCCTCATCCTCCGGCCCACCCGGGGGCCGGCCGTCCCGTCGTCGACCCCACGGCAGCCCTCCCTCGGCCGATTCCCTGCCCTGCACCGGCGCCGTCCGGCCGGAACCGCGCCACTCTACGGCAACCGGCCCACCGGCCTCGGCCGCGGTCACGGGGCGTCGGTCCCGGCATCGGCGCCGGCTGAGCCGACCCCCTTGCAGCGGGAGTGCCAGCTCCCACGCACCCGGTGACCCGTCACCGGAACGACGTATGTGCCATCATGAGAACGCTCGATTCACTCCGGGGGGGAGCGTCGCCCGCATGGACCACACAGCTGCTGCAGACGTCGAGGCACCGGCGGAGGACCCGTTCGCCTCGATGGACCCGGAGATGGCGGCCCATCCCCAGCCCACCTTCAAGATGCTGCGCGACGAGATGCCGGTGATGCCCATGGACGGCACCGGTGTGGTGCTCACCCGGAAGGTCGACGTCGACCAGGTGCTGAAGCACCCGGAGATCTTCTCGTCCAACGCCGACGCCGTGGACCTGAAGAACATCCGCCCGCTGATCCCACTGCAGATCGACCCCCCGGAGCACAAGAAGTTCCGGAAGATCCTCGACCCGATCTTCGCCCCCCGGGAGGTGGCCAAGCTGGAGGAGTCGCTGACCGCGGCGGTCAACGAGCTGATCGACGGCTTCATCGACCGGGGCGAGGTCGACTTCTCCGCCGAGTTCTCGACCCTCTACCCCACCCGGGTCTTCCTGACCCTTCTCGGGCTGCCGGTCGAGGAGCTGCCCACCTTCCTCCGGCTGAAGGACGGGATCATCCGACCCAGCCACGTGACCGGCACCCCCTACGGCGGCCCCGAGATGCAGGCGTACCAACAGGAGACGGCCGACGCCATCTACGCGTACTTCAACGACGTCCTCGACCTCCGGGAGCGGCACCGCCAGGACGACCTCCTGAGCCGATTCCTCGACGCCACCGTCGACGGCGAGGGGCTGACCCGTGAGGACATCCTCGACATCTGCTTCCTCTTCCTCATCGCCGGGCTCGACACGGTGACCGCCACCCTCGACTGCGCCTTCGGCTACCTGGCCACCCATCCCGAGCAGCGACAGCTTCTGGTGGAGGATCCGTCGATCATCCCGGCGGCCATCGAGGAGCTCCTCCGGTGGGAGACCCCGGTGATGGGCGTGGTCCGGGTGGCCGTGGAGGACACCGAGATCGCCGGCTGCCCGATCCACAAGGACGATCGGGTGATGATCATGCTCGGGTCGGTCAACACCGACGAGGCCGACCTCCCCGATGCCGACGTCGTGCGCTTCGACCGCGAGGTCAACCGTCACGTGGCCTTCGGCGGCGGCGTCCACCGCTGCCTCGGCTCGCACCTGGCGCGCCAGGAGCTGCGGGTGGCCCTGCGCGAGTGGCACCGCCGGATCCCCGAGTACGAGGTGCTCGAGGGCCACACGCTGGTGTACACACCGGCGATCCGGTCCATCGACCACTTCCCGATGACCTTCACCGCCGCCCCGTGAGCCCGCCGGCGGCGGCCGGAGCGACCTGACTAGTCTGAGCGCCTCGCCCGAACGCGGAGGTGCCCATGGGAGTCGACGAGGATGCCGAGCGGGTGGTCCGCACCTTCTGCGACGCCTTCGACGGACAGGACGCCGAAGTCCTGCGCCCGTACTTCACCGATGACGTGGTGTACCACAACATCCCCCTGGAGCCGGCGGTCGGCATCGACGCCACCATCGCCTTCATCGAGGGATTCTTCGGCATGTGCGACAGCATGACGATCGAGAACGTGCACGTGGCCTCGCGCCAGGGCGTGGTCCTCACCGAGCGGGTGGACACCTTCACCGTCGGCGGGGTGGTCGCCCCCCTCCGGGTGATGGGCACCTTCGAGGTACGGGACGGGAGGATCAGCGCCTGGCGCGACTACTTCGACATGGGCCAGGTCACCGCGCTATTCGCCGGGGACGCCTAGCGCCACACCGGTGGTTGGCGGCGTCCTTGCGGTAGCCTCGCGCCGTGGCCGGAACCGTGGTGGTCGAGCAGTCCCGGGCCATCCCCGTGGAGGTCCATCGGGCCTTCGACGTGACGCTCCCCGCCCCGCTGACCACGATCTTCTCCCGGCGCTTCGCCGCGCTGCCCCCGATCCGGGAGGTGCGCGACCAGAACGGCATTCCTGAAGGAGCGCCACTTGTCAAGAGGGTCCTCCCCGAAGGGGAGGCCGATTGTCGCCTTTCGCCGGGGTGTTGAACGCGACAGAACTGACAATCAGTGCGGTGAGAGC
>Ga0080006_1143184_pt1 | contig 122689 bp, 97 predicted proteins | sample RS3BMetagenome_FD_69209 | JGI IMG/M metagenome (GOLD analysis project Ga0080006, IMG submission 69209) | Ferric oxide microbial mat and aquatic microbial communities from Rainbow Spring, Yellowstone National Park, USA - RS3B (SPADES... ...
CCACGCCGGACGGACACGGCTACTGGCTGGTGGCGTCCGACGGCGGGGTCTTCGCCTTCGGCGACGCCGTCTTCAGCGACTCGATGGGTGGGAAGCACCTCAACTCGCCGATCGTGGGCATGACGGCCACGCCGGACGGCAAGGGCTACTGGCTGGTGGCGTCCGACGGCGGGACGTTCGCCTTCGGCGACGCCGTCTACTTCGGGTCGATGGGCGGGAAGCCGCTCAACTCGCCCGTCGTCGGTGCCACGTCCGTGGCGGTCACCGTCGCCGCCTGACCCGGTCCCGGGCCCGGTCCCGCCGGGACCGGGCGGAGAGTTGCCGGGTGCCGACGCAGGTCCTGGCGACTGCGGGGTCAGCGCTCCGGCTCGAGCACCAGGTCGACCAGCCGGTCGAGCACGTCGGCCGGGACGCCGGCACCCAGCGCCCAGGACCGGGCCCCGCCGTGACGTGCGGCGAGGCCGTCGAGGAATCCCTCCATGGTGTCCGCCTCCACGCCGAACCGGGACGGCGGGACCCGGGCCATCCGCTCGGCGAACCCGGGATCGGCCCGCCAGCGGTCCAGGAGGAGCCCTATCCGCTCGGCGGTGATCACGTAGTCGGCGACGATCACCTCGCGGTCGACGCCGACCAGTTCCAGCACCAGGGCGGCGAGCACCCCGGTGCGGTCCTTGCCCGCCGCGCAGTGGAACACCAAGGGGTAGTGGTCGGCCCCGCCCAGCAGGGTGAGGGCGTCCACCAGGGCGCCGCGGCCGACCTCGAGGTACCACAGGTAGCGCTCGGCCAGGTCGTCGCCGGGTGGGGCCGGGGCGGCCACCGACTCGCCGTCGTCGCCGGCGGTGCCCGGCACCCCCTCGCGCACCACGGCCAGGTGGTGGAAGGCCACCGGCTCCGGCTCGAGCGGCCCCCGACCCGACGTCCGCAGCTCGCGTCCCGTGCGCAGGTCGACCACGGTGCGCAGGCCGAGCGCCCGCAGCAGGGCCACGTCCTCGGACGTCAGCTCGTGGAGGGCGTCACTCCGGAACAGCCGCCCCCACCGGGTGGGGCGGCCGTCGCGTGCCGGGTAGCCGCCGAGGTCGCGGAAGTTGACGGCTCCGGTCAGTGGGACCAGTCGTGGCGGGGCGTCCATGTCCCACATCATGGCCGGTCCGTGGCCGCCGACCCCGCGGTGTGCGCGACGGTTCGCGGATGAGGGACAATGGGGCACCCGCCGGACGGGTCGCGCCGATCACGTGGCCGGCCCACCACCGCTCCCCCCGGTCGCCGACGGGCACCACCGACCCGCCCCCGCCTCGAACAGGAGCCCCCTTCGCATGAAGTCCCTCGCCACCTGGTGCGTCCGTCACCGCGTCGTCGTGGTCGTCCTCTGGCTGATCGCCCTCGTCGGCATGTCACTGCTGTCCCGATCCGTGGGGACGGCGTACTCCAACAGCTTCTCGCTCCCCCACACCGAGTCGACGCAGGCCCTCGACCTGTTGAAGGCGGCCGCGCCCCGGCAGTCGGGCGATCAGGAGCGGATCGTCTTCCACACGACCGACGGCACCCCGGTGACCGACCCGGCGGTACAGGCCGCCGTCGAGGCGATGGTCGCCAAGGTCGGGCAGCTCCCGGGCGTCACGTCGGTCACCAGCCCCTACACGCCCCTCGGCGCCCACCAGATCAGCGCCGACAAGCAGACCGCGTTCATCAACGTCCAGTTCGACGTGCAGGCCCAGAACTACTCGACGACCCGTTCCAAGGACTTCGTCAACACCGCACAGACGGCGCAGGGGCCGAACCTGCAGGTCGCGGTCTCGGGCCAGATCGCCGAGCAGGCCGACCGCCAGTCGTTCGGCGGCACGGGGCTCGGGATCCTGCTGGCCGCGGTGGTGCTGCTGCTCGTGTTCGGTTCGCTCTTCGCCATGGCCCTGCCGATCCTGTCGGCGCTGGCGTCCCTCGGCACCGCCATCGGGCTGATCGGCATCCTCAGCAATTCGCTCAAGATGCCGCAGTTCTCCACCACCCTGGTCCTGCTCATCGGACTCGGCGTGGGTGTCGACTACGCCCTGTTCATCGTCACCCGGCACCGCCAGGGACTCATCGCCGGGGGTGACGTCGAGTCGTCGATCGTGAACGCCGTCAACACGTCCGGGCGCGCCGTCCTGTTCGCCGGCATCATCGTCTGCATCGCCCTGCTCGGGATGTTCGCCCTCGGCGTCTCGTTCCTCTACGGGCTCGCCGTGGCGGCGGCCATCGGGGTGGCCTTCACCATGATCGCCGCCCTGACCCTCCTGCCCGCCCTCCTCAGCTTCATCGGTCCGAGGGTGCTGAGCAGGAAGCAGAAGCGGAGCCTGGCCGTCAACGGGCCCCGCGTCGTGGGCGCCGGGACGACGGGGTTCTGGCCGGCGTGGGCCGACTTCATCCGGCGGCGTCCGATCGTGCCCGCGGTCGTCGCGCTGGTCATCGTGGGCATCGTGGCCATGCCGTTCTTCTCCCTCCGGCTCGGCAACACCGACCAGGGGAACGATCCGACCGGCACGACCACCCGCCAGGCCTACGACCTGCTGTCGGCCGGCTTCGGGCCCGGCTTCAACGGCCCGCTGCAGCTCGTGGCCGCCCAGCGGGGACAGATCGACACCGCCACACTCGACAAGCTGGCCGCGGAGGTGCGGACCCAGCCCAACGTGGCCGCCGTCGTGCCCCCCGTCGTCCTTCCCCCGCGCGACGGGCAGCAGGTCGCCCTCCTCAACGTGTACCCCGACTCGTCGCCGCAGTCGTCGGCCACCACCGACCTCATCAACCACCTCCGCACCACGACGATCCCCGGGGTCACGGCCGGCACGGGGGTCACCGTCTACGTCGGGGGGACGACGGCGATCTTCGCCGACTTCGCCAAGGTGCTGTCGTCGAAGCTGCCGCTCTTCATCGGGCTGGTCGTCGTGCTCTCGTTCCTCCTGCTGGCCATCGTCTTCCGGAGCCTGGTGATCCCGTTGACGGCCGCCGTCATGAACCTGCTGTCGATCGGCGCCGCCTTCGGCATCCTGGTGGCCGTGTTCCAGTGGGGGTGGGTCGGATCGGTGTTCCAGGTCAACAAGACGGGTCCCATCGAGGCCTTCCTGCCGGTGATGATGTTCGCCATCCTGTTCGGGCTGTCGATGGACTACGAGGTCTTCCTCATCACCCGGATCCAGGAGGAGTACCTGAAGTCGGGCGACAACGCCACGGCCGTGCGCAACGGCCTGGCCGCCACGGGCAAGACCATCACGGCCGCCGCCCTGATCATGATCCTGGTGTTCGGTGCGTTCATCCTGGGCGGCATCCGGGTGATCAAGGAGTTCGGCCTCGGGCTGGCCGGCGGCATCCTGATCGACGCCGTCGTGATCCGCATGGCCGTCGTCCCGTCGGTGATGCTGCTCCTCGGACGGTCCAACTGGTGGTTCCCGAAGTGGCTCGACCGCATCCTCCCGCGCGTGACCGTCGACCCCGACCTGCCGCCCGGTCCCGACGGCCCCGCGGGAACGCCGCCCACGCCGCCCGCGGCGCCCGATCCGGAGCCGCTGACGGTGTGAGGCCCCGTCGGACCCGGGTCCTCCCGGCCGGAGGGCCCGCCCGGGACATCCGCCGCTGCCGGGAGTACATTCGCGTGGGGAGACCGCACGACACCAGGGGGAGCGCCATGTCCGACTTCGTCATGACCATCGGTGGGGACTCCGTTCCGGCCGCCGAATCGTTCGGGGTGGTCAACCCCGCCAACGGCGAGGTGTTCGCCCATGCGCCGGAGTGCACCCAGGAACAGCTGGACGCCGCGTTCGACTCTGCGGCCAAGGCGCAGCGCGACTGGAGGCTCGACGAGGCGGCACGCCGGGAGACGCTGCTGGCGATGGCGGACGCGCTGTTCGCCGCCGCCGGCGACCTCGCACCCGTGCTCACGGCCGAACAGGGCAAGCCCCTGGCCGAGGCGAACGTCGAGGTCTTCGCCTCGGCCATCTGGTGTCAGTACTTCGCCAACCTCGCCACCCCGCCCCAGGTCATCCAGGACGACGACGAGGCCTACGTCGAGGTCGTCCGTCGACCCGTCGGCGTGGTGGCGGCCATCACCCCGTGGAACTTCCCGCTCACCCTGGCGTTCTGGAAGATCGCACCGGCGCTGCTCGCCGGGAACACCCTGGTGCTGAAGCCCTCGCCGTTCACGCCGCTCGCCACCTTGAAGGTGGCCGAGGCGCTGCGCGACGTGATGCCGCCCGGCGTGCTCAACGTGGTCAGCGGCGGCGACCGGCTGGGTGCCTGGATGACCGGGCACCCCGTCCCCCGCAAGGTCAGCTTCACCGGGTCGATCGAGACGGGCAAGCTGGTCGCCCAGTCGGCCGCCCCCGACCTCAAGCGGGTCACCCTCGAGCTCGGGGGGAACGACCCGGCGATCGTCCTGGACGACGCCGACCCGGACCGGGTGAGCCGGGCCATCTTCGCCGCCGCCTTCGCCAACAACGGACAGGTCTGCTCGGCGGTGAAGCGGGTCTACGTGCCCGAATCCCTCTACGACGACGTCCTGGAGGGTCTGACGGCCCGCGCCGCCGAGGTCAAGGTGGGCGACGGGACCGAGGCCGACTCGAAGCTGGGACCGATCAACAACGCCCCGCAGTTCGAGCGGGTGCAGGAGCTGGTCGCCGACGCGCTCGCCCACGGCGCCCGGGCCACCACCGGAGGTCGGGCCATGGACCGCCCCGGCTACTTCTTCGAGCCGACCATCCTGACCGACGTGCACGACGGCACCCGGATCGTGGACGAGGAGCAGTTCGGCCCGGCCCTGCCGGTGATCCCCTACCGCGACCTCGACGACGTGGTCGAACGGGCCAACAGCACCCACTTCGGCCTCTCGGGATCGGTGTGGGGCGCCGACGCCGACCGGGCGGCCGCCGTGGCCGGCCGGCTCGAGTGCGGCACGGCGTGGGTGAACACCCACCTCGCCCTCGGGCCGTCGCAGCCCTTCGGGGGCTTCAAGTGGAGCGGGATCGGCGTCGAGAACGGACCCTGGGGACTGTCCGAGTTCACCGAAGTCCAGGCCGTCCACCGCTCGAAGGGCGACGGGCTCAACCTGTCGACCGCCGGGATCTACTCGTAGGGCGGGGTCCGAAGCGGAGTCGGGCCCGGGCGGTCCGGGCCGCCTTGGCGCTCACGGCGGGCACCGGGCTCCTCGTCGCCGGCTGCTCGACGGGATCGGGCACGGCGCAGGTCGCCGCCGCCCGGCCGCCGGCGCCCGGGCCCGGATGCGGACGCACTCCCGCCCCGGGCCCCACGGCGTCGGCGCCGTTCGGTGACGTCGTGCAGTCGATCCAGGTCGGGGGCACCACCCGCAGCTACCGGTTGGCGGTGCCCGCCCGGTACCGCAGCAGGGTACCGACGCCGCTGATCCTGCTCTTCCACGGCAGCGGATCGGACGCCGTCCAGCAGTCGGCCTACTCCCAGCTTCCGGCACGGGGTGCCGCCGACGGCTACCTGGTGGCCACACCCGACGCCCTCGGGGGGCGGTGGGACCTGGCCCGGCCGGGCACGGCCAGCGCCGACCAGCGGTTCGTGACCGCACTGCTCGCCGACCTCGGGAGCCGCTACTGCATCGACCGGGACCGGGTCTACACGGCCGGGATCTCGCTCGGGTCGGAGTTCGCCGCGCTCATGGCGTGCGCACCCGCCAACCACGTCGCCGCCGTCGGGCTGGTGGCCGCCGAGTACCTGATCCGGCCGTGCGCCGGTCCCGTGCCCGTGCTCGCCTTCCACGGCACGGCCGACCCGATCGTCCCCTACGCGGACGGGGCCACCGGCAGGTCGGTGCCGGGGGTCCCCGTCGTCGGCGCCGTGTCCAACCTGGCCGCCTGGGCCCGCCTGGACCGGTGCGCTCCCTCCCCCCGGATCGACCACCCGGCCGTGGGGATCGTGCGACGCACGTGGGCGCACTGCGACCCGGGCAGCTCGGTGACGCTCTACACCGTGGATGGCGGCGGGCACACGTGGCCCGGATCGCCCGTGGTGCTGCCGGCGGCCGTGTTCGGCCCGACCACCGAGGCGGTCAGCGCCACCGGTCTGATGCTCCGCTTCTTCGGGGGCACCTCCTACCGGAACCCGGGTGGCGCGTCACCGTCGCGCCCGTAGCCCGGTGTCGCGCACCCCGCCGACGCCGAGCGGTGGCCACCCGTGCGCCTCGGACCGGGGGATCCGGCGTGCGCCCATCCTGCGGCGGACCGGCGCCCGGGCCGTCAGACAGGCACCGTCGACCCGAGTCCGGTGCCCGCCTCGAGGAGCAGCCGGGCGGCCGCGGCGGCGTGCAGGACCACGTCCGGATCCCGATCGAGGTGGGCGGCCGACATGGCACCGCCGTAGAGGGCGACCACGGCGTCGACCATGCCGGGTCGGTCCAGCAGCGCTCCTCCGGCGGCCCCGAACACCTCCCGGACCCGACGCCGGTGGCGGGCGATCTCCGCACGCACCGGGCCCTCGTCCGGGAACTCCGCCGCCGCGTTGATGAACGGACACCCCCGGAATCCCGACCGGAGGCTGTCCTCGTGGAGCAGCTCGAAGAGGCAGAGGACCGCAGCCGGGGTGCCCGGCCGGTGGGGGGCCGTCCGCTGTTCGGCGGCAGCGACCCATCGCCGGCTGCGGTCGGCGAGGTAGGCGGAGACGAGGTCGGCCTTGCCCGAGAAGTGGGCGTACAGGGTGGCCTTGGCCACGGACGCCTCGGAGACGACCCGGTCGACCCCGACGGCGTGGATCCCGTCGGCGTAGAACAGCCGACCCGCCACCTCGAGCAGCCGTTCCTGCGGTCCTGTCGTCGACGCGGTCATGCCTCCGAGTCTACCTGGTAACGTGACGATCAGACAGAACGGTCTGTCTGAACCCCCGAGGAGGAAGCGCGATGGCACCCACACTGGCGGAAGCACTGAAGGAGCAGAACGAGGCCGCCCGGGCCTCCATCCCGGCGGAGACGCTGGCCGTCATGGACGCCGCCACCGACGCCCTCGCGGCCACCCACCTCGCCGAGCAGTGCCTGGGGGTCGGGGCTCCGGCCCCGGACTTCAGCCTTCCGGACGCCACGGGTGCCCTGGTGACCCTCTCGAAGCTGCTGGCCGAAGGCCCCGTCGTCCTGGCCTTCTACCGGGGTGGGTGGTGTCCCTACTGCAACATCGAGCTGCGGTCCCTCCAGGCACGGCTCCCCGAGATCGCCGCGGCGGGCGGACGCCTGGTGGCGATCTCGCCCCAGACCCCCGACAATTCCCTGACCACCGCCGAGAAGCTCGACCTGTCGTTCCCGGTCCTGTCCGACGTGGGCAACGTCGTGGCCCGTTCCTACGGCCTGGTCTTCTCGCTCGCCGACGACCTCCGTCCGGTCTACGGCGGCTGGGGCCTGGATCTGCCCGCGGCCAACGGGGACGACTCGTTCGAGCTGCCACTGCCCGCCACCTTCGTCCTCGGCGCCGACGGCACCGTGGCCTGGCGCTTCGCCGACGCCGACTACACGAAGCGAGGGGAGCCCGATGAGGTGATCGACGCACTGCGGGCACTGTGACGTCCGCCGGCGGCCCGGGCGGACCGCCCGGACTCGAGCCGGCGGCCGACACGATCCGACCGCTGGCGGTCGCCTTCGACCTCAACGAGACCCTCACCGACCTGGCTCCGGTGGCCGAACTGTTCCGGCGGCTGGAGCTCGGGCCGGCAGGCGTCCCGTGGTGGTTCGCCGTGCTGCTCCGGGACGGCATGGCTCTGGCGGCCGCAGGCGGCGCGGCCGACTTCGCCGATCTGGCACGGGGCGCGCTCGAGGAGATCGCGGGAGCGTCGGGGCGCCCCCTGCCGGACGGGGTCGGCGACCAGCTGGTGGACGCCCTCGGCGCCGCGCCACTCCACCCGGACGTGGCACCGGCCCTCGAGCTGCTGCACGGATCCGGGGTCCCGGCCTTCGTCCTGACCAACGGATCGGCTCCGCTCGCCCGCCGGATCCTCGGCGCCGCGGGAGTTACCCACCTGCTGGTCGACGTGCTGTCGGTGGACGCCGTCGGCCACGCGAAGCCGCGGCCCGAGCCCTACCACCACGCCGCCGAGGTGGCCGGCGTGCCCCCGGGCCGCATGGCCCTGGTCGCCGTGCATCCGTGGGACGTCCACGGCGCGTCGTCGGCGGGGCTGTCGACGGGTTGGGTCGACCGCCGGGCGCGGCCCTACCCCGTGGTATTCACCCCGCCGACGGTGCGGGCGCCCGATCTCCCCGGAGTCGTCGAGCGGCTCCTCGCCCTCCCCACCCCCTGATCCCCGGTCGGTGACGGACACGGCGCAACTCGGGTGAGCGCCCCCGTGCCCTCCGTTCCTCGCCACGGAGGAATCCCCTCTGCCTGCGTGCGTCGTCCGGGCTCCACCCGACCGGCGACCGAGCGATCCGAGGACGAAGTGTGTGCTCCACACCCGCACCATCGAGGCCACGCCCGGGCTCGCACCGGACTCCCCGAATTCGACGGAGTCCGAGCCTCCGCCACGGCAGACAAGGTCGGTGCCCGGGCGCCACGGCGTCGGGCCGACTCGAAGGTTGCCGTCGTCTCGCCCTCGGAGGATCGGATGCCGCCCGCGATCGGGGCCCACGGGTCCTCCGGCAACGGGATGTGGACGATCGACCACGGGGCGGCGGCGTCGACTCGGACGTCTCGACCGGTCAGGGCGTCGGGACCGCTCCGAATGCGATCGTGTCGACGAGCGCCTGTGCGTACGCTGCGATCCCGTCGAATCCCAGGTCTCGACCTCGGGCGAGCGCATCCACGAGCGACTCCTCGCCGAGGATCTCCAGGAGTTGCAGCAGCTCGGTGGAACGCGTCTTCTGCTCCACCGCCATTCCGCCGCTCGACATCTCGAAGCGGATCAAGCCGGCGGCACCGTAGAGAACGGCCGCATCGACGGGACGATCGTGCAATTGGCGTGCCATGCATTCCAACACGGCCATGGCGTTCGTGCGCATCCCGGTTTCGCGTGCGAAGCGCAGGCTCCCGGCACACGCTCGCAGGCTGGCATCCCTGTTGCCGCACCGCTGCTCCGCGATCGCGAGGGATCGGAGGCAATTGGCCAGGCCGTACGGCGATCGTAGGAGTTGGGACTGGACCACGCCTTCGCGGGCGAGTTCGCGAGCTCGATTCGGATCTCGGAAGAGGTAGGTGAGGGCCGCGTTTCCGAGCGCCAGGCTCCTGGACCCCGGACCCTCGTCTTCGGCGATGCGCACCGCCAGATCGCACCACTCGATGCCAGCGTCGAGATCCCCGCAGAATGACCATGCGGCGCCGTAGAGCCCGGCGGCCCGGACCCGGTCCGGGCGGGAGGTCACCGACGCGATGTCGTCGCTCAGCGCGGACAGGAGCGTCCTCGCTGCGTCCTGTTCCCCGTCGAGACACCGGATGATGGCCAGCCGCGACGTCGCGATCGGCGGCGCACGGGCACCGAGGTCGGAGGCGAGGTCCATCGCCTTCCGACAGATGAACTCCGTCGCCACGGTCTCTCCGGCGATCCACAGGAGCGAGGCAAGATCCTCCAGCGCCGCGATCCGGAGCATGCTGGCGGCGGGTAGGAGGGGCTCGATGACCTGCAGTAACCGGATTCCCTCGTCGACCAGTCCCCGGGCGACCCACAATGGCCACAACTGCCCGAGGAGTTCGGCGCCCCGGGAGGGATCGTCCACGGCAAGGCCCTCGAATGCCCTCCGGATGTTCGCCATCTCGATGCTCAGGCGGTCGAGGAGATCGGGCTCCGCCTCGGTGTGGAGATCGGCGGTGAGATCTCCGACCAGGCCGGCGTAGTACTCGCCGTGGCGCCGGCGCACGGCTCGTTCGTCGTGGCGCTCGGGCAACCTCTCGAGGGAGTAGTCCCGGACGACCTCGAGTGCTCGGTAGCGGAACCGGGCACCGGTCGACTCGGCCTCGAGCATCGAATTGTCCAGCAGGGACTGGAGATGATCCAGTGCATCGAATTCGTCCAACTGGCTGACCGCGACGAGCCCGCCGAGCTCGAATCCCCCCTCGAAGACACCGATGAGGGCGATGAGGTCCTGCTCGTCCTCGGAGAGGAGTTGGAAGCTCCACGCGACCGTGGCTTTCATCGTCGCATGGTGATCATTCTCGGACGTCCGACGGACCAGCAATCGGAGACGCTGGTTGAGCCGCACCGCGATGTCCTCGACGGACAGTACGGCCGTTCTGGCCGCCGCCAACTCGATGGCCAACGGGAGACCGTCCAGTTCGTCGCAGATCAATGCGATCGCTGCCCCGTCCGCACCGTCGAGGTCTGCCGAGTAGCCGACGCCTGCGGCCCGTTCGGCGAACAGCTGGACCGCGGGACTCTCCTCCAGTGGTACCGAGCCGCCTCTCCCGCCCGGTGTTGCGAGAGGGGCGAGCGGGACGCACACCTCCCCCGGCACGCCGATCCGTACCCGGCTCGTCGCGAGGATCCGACTTCGCGAAGCGTCCGGTCGCATCGCCACCAGGACGCGCCTGACCTCTTCGATCAGATGCTCGCAATTGTCGACGATCAGCAGGAGCTGGCGCGAGGCCAGGACGTCGCGAAGTGTCGCCTCCTCCGACTGCCGTGTCCGCCGGTCGATCGCCAGAGCGGACAGCAGGGCCGGAGCGACGAGGCTTCCCCGCCGGATCGACGAGAGATCGCAGAACCATGTGCCGTCTGCGTACTCCGTGGCGACGGTGCGTGCCGCATGCAGCGCCAGAGCGGTCTTGCCCACGCCCCCGGGCCCGACCAACGTCACCGTGTCCTCCGACCGCAGCGTGTCGCAGAGTGCTGCGAGCTCGGACGAGCGGCCGATGAGCGCTTCCCGCTGAGCCGGGATGTTCCCGGCCGAGAGCGACAGCGTTCGCAGGGCCGGGAACTCCGATGGCAGGAGGGAATGGACGACCTGATGCAGTCGCGCCGGTTCCGCGAACCCGGCGAGCCTCTGGAGGCCGAGGTCCACGAAGGTGACGTCGCCACCCCGGACCACGAGCCTGCCTTCGTCCGCAACCCGGACCTCGTCGGATACGAGGATCTGGCCACCGTGCCCCGCGCTCATGGTCCGGGCGGCCCGGTTCAACGTAGAACCGAAGTAGTCGTCTCCACGCTGGAGGATCTCGCCACCGTGGATACCGATGCGGACCAGGAGACCGTCGACCGCTCCGAAATCGTGCGCGGCGAGTTCGAGTTGGGCATCGACCGCAGCGGCCACCGCCAGCACCGGATCAGCGAAGCGGGCGATGACACCGTCGCCGGTGTGCTTGAAGACGGTCCCGCCGCACGATGCAATCGCGGAGGAGATGATGCCGTCGTGCTCCGCCAGTGCGGAGGGCATTTCGGAGCGATACCGCTCCCACTTTCCGGTGGATCCCTGGATGTCCGTGATGAGGAACCAGGAGTCGGTGCGATTTTCGAATGTCATCACAGCGACCCAGATCGCAAAATCGACGAGAATGCAGGACCAGGATTTCCCCGTGATTGTGGCAGTATTGCAGGAGGTCGTCAAGGAGGTTCTCCGTGCCCGTGATCCCCCCGACTCCCTGGAGCGACATTCTCCCCGGCATCCAAACCGGTGACGTCATGATCTTCACAGGCGGCGATGCCGAGGCGACTGCCGTCGAGTTGTTGACCATGAGCTCCTACTCGCACGCGGTGATGCTCTACCGCCAGGATTCGGCCACCGCGCCGTGGATCTGGGAGGAGTCCAGCCTCGACGGTGTGACGGATCCACTCGAGGGAACCGTCCACAACGGGGCCCAGGCCGGCGACGCCACGCAGCTGGCACAGTTGATCGCCGGGCGCGGCAATGTGCCCTATTACCGTCAATTGATCTGGGAACGTCCTCCAGGACTCTCCCCTCAGGTTCTGGACTTCATGGAACAGTGGGATGGGACGCCATTCGGAGGCGGAACGACGGCGGAGAAGCTTCTGGATATGGGCTGGGACTGGATCGAAGGCCACTATTTCGGCCGGGACAGCGGTCGTGCCCATATGTTCTGCGCGATGCTCGTCGCCTTGACCTACCAGAGTGTCGGGCTCCTGGACGAGTCACATCCTCCGAACTACTACTCGCCCGGAAGCTTCGCGCCGACGTCGTCCGACGTGGTGCTCCGATTGGGGGCGACCTTCGGGCCGTTGATCGCAGTCTCCTTCCCGTGACCGCGTTCCCACGGACGCCGATCGGCGGCGCGGAGCGGCCGGGGCAGTGCCTCCGTCGGTCTCGGCGTCGATCCGTGGCACGAAGCCCGGGGGGGCCTGCGGGCCGGCCGGTACGGACGTCCCCGCCGGTGAACCGACCGGACGCTCCGGGGCGGTGGTGATCCAGGATCGCCCGGCCGGTGGCTAGCCGCCCGGCCGGTCGGCGTGGGCGGCGAGCACCACGGCCAGGGCGCCCGTCAGCCGTTCGGCCGTCGGCAGGTGGAGGCCCTCGTCGGGCCCGTGCGCGTTCGAGCCCGGACCGAGGACGCCGGCCGCCAGGAGCTGCGCCTCGGGGAAGCGCTCGGCCAGCCAGGCCATGAACGGGATCGTCCCGCCCTCCCCCAGCCGCGCCGGCGGATTGGCGAAGGCCGCCTCGGACGCGGACTCCAGCGCCCCGGCCAGCCAGGGCGCCACCGGGGCCGCCGCCCACCCGCCCGACGCCTGGCCGGGCTCCCAGGTGACCTCGGCACCGTAGGGCGGGTCGGCGGTCAGCGTCCGGCCCAGCGCCTCGGCGGCCGCGCCGGCGTCACACGTCGGGGGGATCCGGACCACCAGCTTGACGGACGTGAACGGCCGCAGCACCGAACCGGCGTCGGCCGGGAGAGGCAGGCCGTCCGCGCCCACCACGGCGACCGACGCCCGCCAGGCGTTGCGGACGGCCCGGTCGACGCCGTCGGCGCCCTCGAGCGCCAGCCCGGCGACCCGCGGGAACGGGGAGTCGCCGGGCCCCGCCCCGTCGAGCGCGGCCGCCTGCTCGCGGGCGGCCCCGACGGCCCAGTCGGGGGGGTCGACACGCAGCTCGGGCACGAGGACGTCGCCCGTCGTCGCGTCCTCGAGCCGGTCGAGGAGGAGCCGGACGATGCGGAACGACGAGGGGACGACGCCGCCGGCCTCGCCACTGTGGACGCCGTGGTCGAGGACCCGGACGGTCAGGGTGCCCACGAGCGCGCCCCGCAGCGACGTGGTGACCCACAGCCGGTCGTAGGTCGGGCTGCCCGAGTCGAGCGCCAGCACCAGGTCCGGCGTGCCGATCCTGTCGGCCAGGTGGACCAGGACCTCGGGCAGGTGGGGGCTGCCGCTCTCCTCGGAGCCCTCGGCCAGGACCACCACGCGCCCGTGGCGGCCGCCGGCGGCCACGACCGACTCCACGGCCACCAGGGCGGACGGCAGCGCGTAGCCGTCGTCGGCGACGCCGCGGGCGTACAGCCAGTCCCCCTCGACCGTCGGCGTCCACGGCCCCCGACCGTCCGTCCACCCGTCGAAGGGGGGCTGCTTGTCGATGTGGCCGTAGAGCAGGACGGTGCCGGTCGCTGCCGGGTCGGTGGGGGGGACGTCGACCAGGACGGTCGGGGTGAGCCCGGGCCGGCGGACCACCTCGACCGCCGCGCCCGGCAGGTCCCGGGCCGACGCCCACGCCGCCATCAGGTCGGCGGCCCGGTCCAGGTGCCCCGCCTCCCGCCAGTCGGGGTCGAAGGCCGGGGACAGGTCGGGGATCCGGGCGAACTCCTCGAGCAGCGGCAGCACGTCCGCCCGCCACCGCAGGCGGGCCTGGTCGACGGCGTCCTGGGGCCGGAATCCCGTGGTCATGGCCCGATCCTAGGCAGCGGGACCCGGCCTCCCGCGTGCCGTGGACCGGGCCGTCCGGGCCCGGACGGAGTCCGAGGTTCATTCGATAATCTAACTATGTGACCGCCGAACCGATCCCGTCCCCGGCCCCGCCGACGGCCGCCCCCGAGGTCGCCGTCCCCCCCGCCTCCCACCGCACGGTCGGCCGGACGGCGGCGTGGCTGTCCAAGCAGGTCGAGATCGGCCTCGGCGCCGTCGACCTCTCCCTCCCCCAGTACCGGGTGCTGGGCCTGCTCGACGAGCACTCCGCCGTCTCCTCGGACCTGGCCGAGCGGCTCGCCGTGCGCCCGCCCACCGTCACGGCCGTCGTCGACGGGCTGGTGGCACGCGGCCTGGTCGGACGGCACCCGGTGGAAGGCGACCGGCGGCGCGTCGACCACCGGCTGACCCCCGAGGGCCTGACCGTGCTCGGCGCCGCCGATGCGGCCGTCGAGGCCCGGCTGCGCGTCGTCACCGACGCCATGGACGATCCGGACGCCGCCGAGGAGGCCTTCGCCGGCCTGGCCCGGTGGCGCCGGGCCCTCGTCGCCTACAGCCGGGCGCGGTGGGGCCGGTGAGGGCGCCCACCCTCCGACCCCGGGCGACCGGCCCGGCCGAGGTCGGGACCGAGTTCGTCCCCATCGCCGAGACCGCCCGCAACGAGGCGCCGCCGTCCGGGATCGACCCCGACCGCTCGCTCTCGTGGCTCCGTCGGGCCATGCCGATCCTGCGGGCCCACCGGGGGATCTTCCTGACGTCACTGACCCTGTCCTTCGTCGGCCTGGTCCTCCAGGTCTTGATCCCCTACCTGTTGAACCAGGCGATCCACAACTCGCTGCAGCACCACACCGTGCCGCTCGACCGCTACGTGTGGTGGATCGTCGGCCTGGGCGTGGCCTCGGGCGTCATCGGCTACGTCGCCCGGCTGTTCCTGTTCGAGACGGCCTACGACATCGAGTACGACCTGCGGAACATCATCTACGAGCACCTGACGAAGATGTCGTTCGGCTTCTACGACCGGGTCCAGTCGGGCCAGCTCATCTCGCGCGCCAACTCGGACATCCGCTCGGTGCAGATGTACCTGACCTTCGCCCCGCTGATCCTGGTGCAGTGCTCGCTGGCCGTGATCGCCTTCGTCGTGATGCTGACCATCAGCGTGCCGCTCGCCCTCGTCGCCATGGCCACGATGCCACTCGTCTACTGGACCGGGGTCCGCATGCGGAAGTCGATGTTCCCCGTCTCGTGGATCATCCAGGCCCGCCTGGCCGACGTCGCCACCATCGTCGACGAGAACGTCAACGGCGTCCGGGTCGTCAAGTCGTTTGCCGCGGAGCAGCAGCAGCTCCGATCGCTGGCCGGCGCGGCCGACCGGCTCCAGTGGGGGTACATCAAGGACGCCGACCTGCGGGCCCGGTTCACCCCGATGGTCCAGAACCTGCCGCAGGTCGGTCTGGCCCTGGTGCTCCTGTTCGGCGGCTACATGGTCATCCACGGCAGCCTCGGTGTCGGGTCGATCCTGACGTTCAACCTCTACCTGCTCATGCTGCAGGCGCCGTTCATGATGCTCGGCATGCTGATCATGATGGGCCAGCGGGCCGCCGCCTCGGCCGAACGGATCTACGAGATCCTGGACGAGCAGCCCTCGGTCACCGACGCGCCCGGGGCCGTCGACCTCGTCGGCTGCACGGGCGACGTCCGGTTCCGCCACGTGGACTTCGCCTACGCCGAGGACGCCGAACAGCTGGTCCTCGCCGACTTCGACCTCCACGTCCCGCCCGGCCAGACCGTGGCCATCGTGGGGCGGACCGGGGCGGGCAAGTCGACCGTCGCCCGGCTGCTCACCCGGTTCTACGACGTGCGCCACGGTTCGGTGGAGCTGGACGGCCACGACGTCCGGGACCTCACGCTGGCCAGCCTGCGGGCCAACGTGGGCGTGGTCCTCGACGAGCCGTTCCTCTTCTCGGTGTCGGTGCACGACAACATCGCCTACGGCAGGCCGTCGGCCACCCGGGAGGAGGTGGTGGCCGCGGCCACGGCCGCCGGGGCGCACGAGTTCATCACCCAACTCGCCGACGGTTACGACACCGTCGTCGGCGAGCGGGGCTACACGCTCTCGGGCGGCCAGCGCCAGCGCATCGCCATCGCCCGCACCCTGGTGGTCAACCCGCCCGTCCTCGTGCTCGACGACGCCACCAGCGCCATCGACGTCCAGGTGGAGCAGACCATCCACGCCGGACTCCGGATCCAGATGGAGGGGCGGACCACGCTGATCATCGCCCACCGGCTGTCGACCATCTCGCTGGCCGACCGGGTGGTGCTGCTCGACCAGCACAGGGTGGTGGCCGACGGCACCCACGCCGAGCTGCTGGCCACCACCCCGCTCTACGCCGAGGTGCTCGCCCAGGCTGCCGAGTTCGAGGCCGGGGAGGCCCGGGACGGGATCTCCGACGGCGACGGCGACGGGATGGCGGTGGGCGCCACGCCGCTCGGGGACATGCTCGACGCCGTACGGGGGGGGACCCGATGACGTGGGGCGGAGGCATGGGCGGAGGCGGGTTCGGAGGTGCCCCGGGCGGGTTCGGCCGGCCCGCCGCGCCGGGACTCCCCTTTGCCGGCATCCCCTCGGAGCTCCAGGACGGCGTCGACCGCCTGGTGGCGTCGGAACCGGAGTACGAGACGCCGACGCTCACCTTCGAGCAGAACGCCAACGAGGAGGAGCTGAGGCGGCTGACCCTGTGGCGTCTCCTCACCAAGTACCGGGGCATGCTGGTCCTGGCCGGATTCCTCGTCGTCGTGATCTCGGTGGCCGGCCAGGTGGGACCCAAGCTGGTCGAGTACGCGATCAACGACGGGATGACGCCACCCGACCACCTCGACTTCGGGGTCGTCGTGGCGATGGCGGTCGCCTACGTCGTGTTCATCGGCGTCACCGCCCTGGCCCAGCGGTTCCAGGTCCAGGTGACCGGGCGACTGGCCGCCTGGGTCATGAACGACCTCCGGGTGAAGGTGTTCGCCCACCTGCAGCGTCTGTCGCTCGGGTTCTTCACCGAGGAGAAGGCGGGCGTGGTCATGAGCCGCATGACCAGCGACATCGAGAACCTCCAGCAGCTGCTGCAGGACGGACTGTCGCAGCTGGCGATCCAGGCCCTCACCATGGTCGTGATCACGGTCATCCTGTTCGCCACCAACGTGCTGCTGGCCCTCATCACGGTGGCGCTGATCGTGCCGGCACTGGTCGGCGCCTCGATCTGGTTCAAGCGGGCCTCCGAGCGCGGCTACATCGGGGTGCGTGACGGGATCGCCAACGTGCTCGCCGACCTCTCCGAGAGCCTGCACGGGGTCCGCATCGTCACGGCCCACAACCGGCAGCGCCACAACGTCGTGCACCACCGGAACGTGGTGGGCGACTACCGCGACGCCAACAACTACACCGCACACGTCAACGCCCTCTACGGGCCCGGCACCCAGATGCTGGGGATCGTCGGGCAGGCCGTCCTGCTGGCCATCGGCGGCACCATGGTCCTCCACCACCAGCTCAGCCTGGGTGCACTGGTGGCCTTCTTCCTCTACCTCAACCGGTTCTTCCAGCCCATCCAGCTCCTGGTGCAGCAGTACAACACGTACCAGCAGGGCCAGGCCTCGGTCACCAAGCTGCGCGACCTGTGCGACACCGAGCCCGAGGTCGCCGAGGCGCCCGACGCGTCCGAGCTGGCGCCGATCGAGGGGGCGATCCGGTTCGACCACGTGTCCTTCGCCTACGTCGAGGGACGCCCGGTGCTCGAGGACGTCGACCTGGCGGTGGCACCGGGCGAGACGGTGGCCTTCGTGGGGCCGACCGGCGCCGGCAAGTCGACCATGGCCAAGCTGGTCACCCGGTTCTACGACCCGACGGCGGGCCGGGTGACGATCGACGGCCACGACATCCGGACGGTCACCCTGCACTCGCTGCGGAGCCAGCTCGGCGTCGTCCCCCAGGAACCGTTCCTGTTCGCGGGGACCATCGGGGACAACATCGCCTTCGCCCGGCCGGACGCCACCGACGACGAGCTCCGCGAGGCGGTCGAACAGGTCGGGCTCACCGACGTCGTCGACCGGATGCCCCAGGGCCTGGACACCGTGGTCCACGAGCGGGGCCAGACCCTGTCGTCGGGCGAGCGCCAGCTCATCGCCCTCGCCCGGGCCTTCCTCGCCCATCCCCGCGTGCTGGTGCTGGACGAGGCCACGTCCAACCTCGACCTGCAGTCCGAGACCAGGATCGAGGCCGCCCTCGACGTCCTGCTCGAGGACCGCACGGCCATCCTCATCGCCCACCGTCTGTCGACGGCCATGCGGGCCGACCGGATCGCCGTGGTCGACGGCGGTCGCATCCTCGAGGTCGGCAGCCACGCCGAACTCGTGGCCCGCGGCGGTCGCTACGCCGAGATGTACGAGACCTGGGTCCGCCAGTCCGAGCCCGCGCACGCGACGTCGGAGCCCGACGCCCGGTAGGTTCGTCCCCTGGCGGGCGACGGCGACGGACCGCCCCCGGGCCATCGGCACCCGTGGGGCCGGCCCCCGGATCAGCCGACGTCGTCGAGGACGGCGTGCCCGCAGTTGTACCCGGGGATGAACGTGACGCCCGGCCCGCCGTGGCATCCGGCCCCGCACAGGTAGAGGCCGTCGACGGGGATCGGGCTGTCGGGCCAGCCCCGGGGACCGGGGCGGAACGGACCCATGAACTCGGGCTGGAGCAGTCCGTGGGTGAAGTCGCCGCCCGTGCACGCGAACATCCGCTCGTACGCCGTGGCCGGGTAGCTGAATTGGCGCTCGACGAGGTCGGGGAAGTTCGGTGCGTGCTCGGCGATCCGGGCCACGATCCGCTCGGCCATCCGGTCGCGCAGCTCGGCCGCCTCGTCGTGGTCGGCCCCGATCGGGGCGTAGAAGGCGAAGCTGCTGGCCACGTGCCTGCCGGGCGGCGCGAGTCCCGGGTCGCGGAGGGTCGGGATCGACAGGTTGACCGAGGGGGCGTCGGGCACGATGCCCCGCCGGCAGCCGAGGAAGTCGGCCTGCATCTGCTCGGGGGTCCCGAAGAAGGTGACGTTCTGGCGGGCGTCCCCCTCGTTCAGGACCTCGTAGCGACCGGTGTACTCCGGCAGTCCCGACAGGGTGAAGTGCATCTGGAAGTAGAGGGCCCGGTGGTCGATGCCGTCCACCCGCCGGACGAACCCGTCGGGCAGGCCGTCGCGGCCCACGAGCTGGTCGACGGTGGCCGTCGGGTCCAGGTTCGACACGACGACCGGTGCGCTGATGCGCTCGCCGTCGCCCAGGGCGACCCCGGTGACCCGGCCGGCGTCGGTGGTGATCCCGGCCACCTTGACGTGGCGCCGGAGCTCGCCGCCCGCCTCCTCGAACCGGGCGGCCAGGTGGTCGGAGATCGTGCCGATCCCGCCCTTCACCTTGGACATCGTGACGTCGCCCGGTGTGGCCATGGCGAAGGCCAGGCACATGGCGCTGCCCGGATCGAACGGACCCCGGAAGGTCGAGTTGACGGCCAGGAAGGCGAGCATGCCGCGGACCTGGGCATGGGCGACGCGGTCGGGCAGGTGCCGGTCCACCACGTCCATGACGCTGCCGAACAGCGCGGTGCGGACGGCCTCGCGCTCGGCCTCGTCGGTGGCGGTGGCGAGCATCTCGTCGAGCGACCGCGGCGGGGTGCGGACGTCGAAGCGGCCCATGGCCCGGGCCGGTGCCTCGGCCCACGCCGCGACCTCCCCCATCCCGAGCACGGCGTCGAGTCCGAGCCGCTCGTTCAGGTGCTCGAAGAGCCGGTCCGGGTTGCTGTACAGCAGCAGCGGCTCCTCTCCCCCCGGGCCGATGCTGACCGACTGGACCTCGGGCTCGTAGATCGGGCAGGCACCGAGGTCGAGGTCGTCGTAGATCCGGGTCGGAACGGGGAACTGCACCGAACCGGCGAGTTCGAACCGGTAGCCCCGGACGAGCTCCGTGGTGGTGGCCATCCCGCCGATGAAGTGGTTCTTCTCCAGGCACAGGACGCGCATGCCGCCCCGGGCCATCACCAGCGCGGCGGTCAGGCCGTTGTGGCCGGCTCCCACGACGATGGCGTCATAGTCGGTGTGCGTCACTCGGTTCCCCCGGGTCGGTGGCGTTGCTTCGGTCGGGTGCGGCGGCGGTCGGGCGCGGTGGTCCGGTCGGTCAGGGGCGGCGACCGGACAGGTCCAGCAGCCGCTGCTGCACCGTTGCGTCGTCGCCGACGTCGCCCGAAGGGCCCTCGCCGAACACGCCGACGGTCCCGATGAACGACTCCATCGGCCGCATGTTCTCGTACACCACGGCCGCCAGGTCTTCGGGCAGACCGGCGTCGGCGCCGATGGCGGTGGCCAGGTCCCAGGCGTGGAGCGTGAGGTCCCCGGTGCGGAACCCGAGGAGCTGCGACGCCGGGACGTCGCCGATCGGATGGTGCACGACGGCGTCCCAGTCGGTGACGGCCCGCATGCGGGCCATCTGCGCGTCGACCGCGGCCCGGCACGCGGTGACCGGGTCGTCCCCACCGAACTCCCGGTCGCGGAAGGCCAGGGCCTCGGCCTGGCTGGCCCCGTCGACCAGGGCGATCGCCATCTCGCTCCCCACGCCCACGTGTTCGATCAGTCCGGCGACGTCCCACTCGTCGCACGGGGTGGGTCGGTGCAGCTGCGCGTCGCCCACCTGGACGAGGACGTCGACGAACGTGGTGGTGGCCAGGGCGAGCGCATCGAGCGGATCCATGGACCAGAACCTATCCGGCGGTCCCGGCCCGTGCCCGGGGCGGTCCCCGTCCGCGCTCCGTCCGTCAGTCGCCCGTCCCCCCGGAATCCATCGCGGACGCCAGTGCCGCTCGGGCCGCCCGGAGGCCTTCGAGTCCCGAGGGACCGGGCTCCGTGATGGCGGACTTGGCCGCCTTCACCAGGTCGATCTGGGCGCGGAGCACGGTGGCCGGAACGACCTCGGCGATCGGATTGCCACCGGTCGCCCCCAGCACGGAACGCTTGGAGGAGAACCCGAAGGCCCCCGAGCCGGCCACGTCACCCTCGTAGGCGTCACTGGCCGCCGTCCGTCGGTCGAGTGACTCGAGCGCGGACAGGAGTCCCTGCCGCTGCCGCTCACCCGGATCGCCCAGGTACGCATCCGTCGCCTGTTCGACCGTCGTGATGTCCTGTTCCAGGTGGACGTCGACGTCGACTGCGGGATCCTGCGGGCGCTCACGGTCCGCGTGCCGACCGCGGATCACGTGTCCGCTCCGATGGTGGGGATCCGACGTCGGCTCACACGCGCACGAGTTTCAACGCCAGCCGGGGGATGACGAAGGACGCCAGGAAGATCGGCAGGAACCGCTTCCCGGTGCACCGGAAGGCGACGACCTCGCCCTCGGCGGCGTCGAAGGACTCCGTGCTGCTCGACTTCCGGCCGTCGCGGACCTGCAGGGTGTGGGGTCCCCGCTCGACCGGCAGCTCGATCGTGTCGTTCATGCGGACCGAGCCGACGGGCCTGCCGTCGACCACGACCTCGTACGGGTCGCGACGGACCTCCGCCCCGACCGACTTGTGCGTCACCTCCAACGTCGCCGACATCGGTCGACCTCCTCGTGCATCCGGACGGCCGGACCCCGGGTGCCCGCCGGCGGACCCACCCTACCGGCGACCGGTGCTCCGAGGGGGAGGCGAGCGTGGGGTCCGCCACCGGCACCCGGGTCCCGCGCGCGTGCCGACCGTACCGGTGGGTGCCGACGGCGCGTTCAGCGGGCGGCCAGTTCCTCCAGCGCGTCGGCCGCAGGTACGGCACCGTCGGGACCGGCGAACAGTCCTGCCAGCTCCCGGGCCGTGGCGGCGTAGCCGGGCTCGCCGAGGATGCGCTCGACGGCGCAACGGATCCGGTCGACGTCGGCGTCCCCGGGCAGCGCGACGCCCACACCCCACTCCTCGAGGAGGGCGGCGATCGGCGCCTGGTCGAGCGCCTTGGCCGGGATGGCGGCGATCGGCACCCCCCGGGACAGACAGCGCATGGTCGTCCCGTGCCCGCCGTGCCCGACGGCCAGGTCGGCACAGGCGAGGAGCGCGTCGTGGTCGGCGAACGCGAGCACCCGCGCGTTGTCGGGCGGGGCGAGCTCGCCGGGGTCCACGATCCCCCCGGTCGTGGCGACCACGTGGACCGGCAGCGGCGCGAGCGCGTCGAGCGCGGCCTGGAGCTTCTCCACCGATCGCTGCTCGGTGACGGTGCTGAAGCTCAGCAGGACCAGCGGGGTGGGGTCCGCCGGGTCCCACTCGAGCGGGCACGGCACGGCACGCGACTCGCTGGCCAGGACCGGGGCGCCGTGGACCACGTGCGACCAGTCCGTCACGTCCGGCCCGTCGAGCGTCTCCAGCGCGTTGACGACGAGGAGGTCCCGTTCCCCCCAGAGGGTGTCGATGCCCGGCAGTCCGTCGAAGCCGGCTTCGACCCGGGACGCCGCCTGCATCTCCATGTTCGCCTCCCACTGGGGGAAGAGCCGGTCGAAGAAGGTGTGCAGCGCCACGGCGGTCGGGCGGCCGAATCCGGACGCCACGTCGAGCGCGGCGCTGAACATGGCGTCGACGACGACCACGTCCGGGTCCCGGTCCACCACGGCGGCGGCCACCCCGTCGCCCACGACCGGGGAGCTCGTGTACCCGAAGACCGGGGCCAGCGGGTGGAACCCGTACCGGTCGGGCGCAGCGGCGGCCCCGTCCAGTGCGGTGGCCTCGAGCCCCGCCGCCCGGACGCGGGGGAGCATCTCCTCCCGGCCGACGAACTCGACGCGGTGGCCCCGGTCGACCAGCTCCCGGGCGATCCCCAGGCTCGGGGTGAGGTTCCCCCCGCCGTCCCAACACGCCCACAGGTAGTCCGCCATCGGTCAGCCCTCCTCGTCCAGTGTCTTCAGTATCCCTTCGACCAGGCGCCGGACCGTCGCCTCGGCCTCGTTCCGCCCGAGGCCGAGGTCGACGCGCACCAGCTTCCACACGTAGATGTCGGTGGCCGCCACGAGCGCCAGCGCGGCCCGGCGTCGGGTGGCCCCCCGCAGCGGCGCCAGCTGCGGGCCGAACGCGTGGTCGACCCACGCCCGGTGGTGGTCCCGACCGATCCGGGCCACCTCGTGGAGCTCCGGGATCCGGTCCTCGTTGGCCAGCATGAAGAGCACGCGGGGCCCGATGGCCTCGTAGTCGTCGACGAGCGACGCCACCGACCGCCGCACGTCCCCCGGCAGGTCGGGATCGGGGGCGACGGGCGAGCGCAGCGACCCGATGGCGGCGAGGATCAGTCCGTCCTTCGACCCGAAGGTGCGCAGCACGGTCTGCACGCTGGTGCCCGCCGACTCGGCGACCCGGTCGAGCGTGAACGGGGGGGCCGCGACGGCGAACAGCGACCGTGCGGCATCCAGGATCCGCTCGCGGGTGGCCTCGGCCCGACGGGACCGCACGGCCATCGAGTAGGGGCGGGTCGAATTCATGTTGGTCACACTGACATCAATACATATTCATGTCAATGCCATTTCCATGAATAGTGGTCCCGGCCGGGCCGGCCGGGCGCACGGGCGCCCGCCGGCCTCAGGCGATCGACGGCACCGTCGCCAGGCCCTCGGCGAAGCGGGCGTCGGAGACCTCCTCGTCCACCATGCGTCCGCTCAGGTACGAGTCGTAGGCGGCCAGGTCGAAGTGGCCGTGGCCGCACAGCGCGGTCAGGATGACCTTCTCCTCGCCGGACTCCCTGCACGCCAGCGCCTCGCGCACGGCCGCGGCGATGGCGTGGGTCGGCTCGGGTGCCGGGAGGATCCCCTCGGTGCGCACGAACTGCATGGCCGCGGCGAAGCACTCGGTCTGCGGGACGGCGATAGCCTCCATCATCCCGAGCTCGTAGATGTGCGAGATGAGCGGGGCCATGCCGTGGTAGCGGAGGCCGCCGGCGTGGATGGGGTCGGGGATGAAGTCGTGGCCCAGCGTGTGCATCTTCATCAGCGGGGTCATGCCGGCCGTGTCGCCGAAGTCGTAGGCGTAGACGCCCCGGGTCAGCGACGGGCACGAGGCCGGCTCCACGGCCCGGATGGTCGGGTTCATGGTGCCGGCCATCTTCTCCCGCAGGAACGGGAAGGCCAAGCCGCCGAAGTTGGACCCCCCTCCGGTGCACCCCACCAGCAGATCGGGTGCCTGCTCGCCGGCCTTGGCCAGCTGCAGCAGGGCCTCCTCGCCGATGACCGTCTGGTGCATCAGCACGTGGTTGAGCACGCTGCCGAGGGCGTAACGGGTCTCGGGGTCGGGTGCGGCCACCTCGACCGCCTCGCTGATGGCGATGCCGAGCGAGCCGGGGTTGTCGGGGTCGGCCTCGAGCACGGCACGGCCCGCGGCCGTCAGATCGCTCGGCGACCGGTGGACCTTGCCGCCGAACGCCTCCATCATGAGGCGGCGGTATGGCTTCTGGTCGTAGCTGGCGCCCACCTGCCAGATCTCGCACTCGAGGCCGTAGAGCGCACAGGCGAAGGCGAGGGCCGTCCCCCACTGCCCCGCGCCCGTCTCGGTGGTCAGGCGCTTCACGCCGGCCTTGGCGTTGTAATAGGCCTGGGGGACCGCCGTGTTCGGCTTGTGCGAGCCGGCCGGCGAGACGCCCTCGTACTTGTAGTAGATGCGGGCCGGGGTGTCGAGGGCCTGCTCCAGCCGGCGGGCCCGGAACAGCGGGGTGGGGCGCCACTGCCGGTACACGTCGAGGACGGCGCCGGGGATGTCGACGTACCGGTCCTGGCTCACCTCCTGGAGGATCAGGTCCATGGGGAACAGCGGGGCGAAGTCGTCGGGGCCGGCCGGCTCGAGGGTGCCCGGATGGAGCGCCGGCGGGGGTGGCGAGGGGAGGTCGGGCACGATGTTGTACCAGGCCGTGGGCATCTCGCTCTCGTCCAGCAGGTACTTGTGCTGGTGGACCGTCTCGTCGATCGCCATCGTGGCTCCTCCTTGTGCTCGGTCCGAGTACGTTACCGACGAACCGGGGGCGCCACCGGACGCCCGGCCTCCCGCACCCCGCCGCCGGCCGGAGGCGTCAGGAGGCGAACGGGTACCGGTCCGCCCACGGGTCGGCCGCCTCGAGCTGGGCGGCCACCCGGATCAGGCGGGCGTCCTGGAACGCCCCGGCGACGAGCTGCACACCCACCGGCAGTCCCGAGGGCGAGACGTGCAGGGGCAGGCTCACCGCCGGCTGGCCGGTGATGTTGAACAGTGCCGTGAACGCCGCCATCGCCACGATCTCCATGGGCGGGAAGTCGGGCTGGGCGTGGACCTGGGCCAGCAGGCCCACCGCGGGCGGCTCGATCGCCATGGTCGGGGTCAATAGCAGGTCGAACTCGTCGTCGAACCGGGCGAGGATGTCCCGCGACTGGAGCTGCAGGGCGGCCAGCGACTGGGCGTAGCCCAGACTGTCGAGGGCGCGTGCCGCCTCGAGCGCCGCCCGGTTGTGGGGCTCGATCCGCTCGGGGTCGAGCCCGGGGTACCCGGCCATGCCCGAGTTCATGAGGTTCAGGAAGTCGCCGAGCCCGGCCGGGTCGAAGAGATCGGCGTCGAGGTGCACCACGTGGTGGCCGAGGGACTCGAGCAACGTGGCGGCACGGTCGACGGCGGCCAGCGGCCCGGGTTCCACCTCGATGCCGAGGGCCGACACGGTGTTGACGGCGACCCGCAGCCGGCCCGGGTCGGCGCCCACCTCGTCGGCGAAGGGGCGTGCCTTGGGTGGCGGGCTCCACCAGGCCATCCGGTCGGGCCTGCTCAGCGCGTCCAGGACGGCGGCCGTGTCGGCCACGGTCCGGGTGACGACCCCCTCGGTCGACATGCCGGCCCAGTGCGGGTAGAGGTCCGGGACGCGCCCGCGGCTGGGCTTGTGGCCGACCAGCCCGCAGCACGACGCCGGGATCCGGATGGACCCGCCGCCGTCGCTGGCGTAGGCGGCCGGGAACATGCCCGAGGCGACCGCCGCGGCCGCTCCCCCGCTCGACCCGCCCGGCGTGTGCCCCGGGTCCCACGGGTTGCGGGTGGCACCGAAGCGCAGGTTCTCGGTGACGCTGATCGAGCCGAACTCGGGCGTGTTCGTCCGGCCGCACAGGACGAATCCGGCGTCGACGTAGGCCTGGGGGGCCAGCTCGGTGACCTCCGCGGGTCGGTCGTCGGTCCCCCACGAGCCGTTGGTGTTGGGCTGTCCGGCCACGGGAACCAGGTCCTTGATCGGGACGGGCACCCCGGCGAAGGGCGGGAGGTCGTCGGTGCCGGCGGCGATGCGCTCGCCGAGCGCCCGGGCCGCGGCACGGGCCTCGTCGTCGTTGCGCCAGATGACGGCGTTGAGCTGGGGGTTCCGGTCGTCGATCCGGGCCAGGCAGGCCTCGAGCACCTCGAGCGGGCTGACGTCGAGGGCCCGGATGGCGGCGGCGGTCTCGATGGCGGAAGCGTGCTCGTCCATGGGGCAACCGTAGGCGAAGGTCCACGCCGTCGACCGGTGGGTCGGGTCCGGGCGCGCCTCGGACCCCCGGTGTGCCACGGTGGGGCATGGTCGCCTACGAGCGCTTCGCCGCCTTCTACGACGCCGTCATGGACGACCCGGGTCCCCGTGCCGCTCGGGTGGATGCCGCCGTCCGACGCTACCGGCCGGAGGCCCGGACGCTGCTCGAGCTCGGGTGCGGGACCGGGTCGATCCTGGCCCGGCTCACGACGGGGGCGGCGCTCACCGGGCTCGACCGGTCGCCGGCGATGCTGGCGGTCTGCGCGGCGAAGGTGCCCGGAGCGCACCTCGTGGAGGGGGACATGTCCTCGTTCGACCTGGGCCGGCGGTTCGACGTCGTCGCCTGCGTGTTCGACTCGCTCAACCACCTGCTGGACGTGGCGTCGTGGGCCTCACTCGTCGAGCGCGTGCACCGTCACCTGACCGACGGCGGGCTCTTCGTCTTCGACGTCAACACCGTGGGCGAGCTCCGACGGCTCGGCGACGACCCGCCCTGGGTCTACGACTTCGCCGGGGGGACCGCCGTCATCGACGTCGAGTACGCCGAGGGGGGCGCCGGCCTGGTGCGCACCGAGTGGGACATCCGGATCTTCGAGCGGGTGACGGGCAACCGGTTCGTGCTGCACCACGAGCGCATCGGCGAGCTGGCGCTGCCGCTCGGCCGGGTGCGCGATCTCGTGGCCGACCGGTTCGAACTGCTGGAGGAGCTCGACGACGACGGGCTGGCGGCCACCGACGACTCCATCAAGGCCTACTACGCGGCCCGGCGGAGGGATTGAACCGGGGGCGGATCCGGGGCGTCAGCCCCCGGGCCAGAGCCGGTCGCGCAGTCCGGAGGCCCGGGCCACCGGACGACCCACGGCCAGCCGGATGATCTCCTCGGTGGCCACCACCGTCACCTCGGGCTTGCCCCGGGTGACCGCCGTGTAGAGGAGTTCGCGGGTCAGGATCGGCGAGTCCACGGTGGGTAGGGCGACCACGGCATGGGCGAACTCGGAACCCTGGCTCTTGTGGATCGTCATGGCCCACCACGGCTCCCAGTCCCCGAGCCGGGCCGGTGCCAGCAGGCGGAGGTGACCGGCCTCTCCCATCGCCACCCAGGACCGGGTCCCGTCGTGGACGACGACGCCGACGTCGCCGTTGACCAAGCCGTTGAGCGGATCGTTCCCGGTGACCATGACCGGGGTCCCGACCCGCGGCCAACCTCCCCTGCGGTACGGCGGGACCCCGTCGCGCACCTCGCCACTGATCGCGTCGCTCCACTCGTCGAGACCGTTGGGTCCACGGCGGACGGCAGCCAGCACCTTGATCCGCTGCGCCGCGGCGAGTGCCTCGGTCCCCTTGCCCTCCAGGGCCCGGGCGACCACCTCACGGGCACCGTCGACGACGTCGGTGCGGAGCGCGTCGAATTCGGGTCCGCGCCCGGGCTGCACCCAGCGCACCTCGGGGTCGCCACCGGCCAGGAGGTCGACGACGCGGTCGTCGTCCCCCCGACGGATTGCCTGTGCCAGCTCGGCCATCGCCGACCCGCTGGAGAACCGGTGGCCCCGCACGAGTTCGGTGACCCGCCCCGCCAGGGGCACGTCGCCGGCTCGCTCCCGATCCGCGACCGAACCCACCATGTCGTCGAGGACGGTGCCCGCCTCGATGCTCGTCAACTGGTGGGGATCGCCCACGAGGACGAGCCGGGCGTCACTCCGGACGGCGTGGAGCAGCCGGGCGAGCATGGGCAGGGACACCATGGAGGTCTCGTCGACGATGACGAGGTCGAACGGGACCGGGTCGGCCCGGTCGTGGCGGAACGCGGTCCGGCCCCGTGCCCCGAGCAGGCCGTGCAGCGTCGTGGGGACGGTGGACGTCAGGGTCTCGGCGAGCGCGCCGTCGATGCAGCCGTCGGCCAGCAGCTCGGCCACCCGCTCGAGGACCGACTCCTTCATCCGGTGCGCGGCCTTGCCGGTGGGCGCCGCGAGCGCGGCCCGCAGAACGGTTCCCCGCCGAGCGGCAGCCAGGTGAGCGGCGGCGAGGATCCGGGCGACGGTGTGGGTCTTGCCGGTGCCCGGACCCCCGGCGATCACGGTGACCGGGTGCAGGAGCGCGCGTTCGGCGGCAACGCGCTGCGCGCCACGATCCGGATCACCGCCCGGATCGGGCTCGTCCCCGGCGAACACCCCGTCGAGGGCGGCGGCCAGGGCGGACCGGTGGCCCGTGTCGTCCCGGACCTGTGCGCCCGCCGTGCGACGCTCGGCCAGCTCCCGGGCGACGGCGACCTCGAACGCCCAGTAGCGCTGGAGGTACAGCCGATCGGCGACGAGGACCAGCGGCCGGAGGGGAGCGGTGGCGGCCGCCGCCTCCGTCGCCACCAGCGGCGAACCGGCCAGCGCGGTGCGCCAGGACGAGGGGTCCGGGAGTCCCAACCTCGTCCGGACGCCGTCGTCTTCCTGTGCGGCGGCGACCTGTCGCTCCGCCTCGGAGAGCTCGAGGCAGACGTGGCCGATCCGCGTGGCCCGGGCGACGAGCGCCAGGGCGAGCAGGACGTCGTCCGTGACCTCCAGCCCGTCCACGTCGGCGGCGCGCACCGCCGCGGCCACCAGGTGCACCTCGAACCGGCCGATGACGCCGGCGCCCTCGAGCGGGGCGAGCGCGCGCTCCGCCCGTCCGGTGGACCAACCCTCGGGCCCCGGCGCCACGGCGGTCATCCCTCCTGCTCGCCGGAGACGACTCCGGCGAGCAGGTCGCTCAGGTCGGAGACGAGCGCGGGTGGGAGCACCCAGGTGAAGACCCCGTGGGGGTGTCCGTCCTCGACGGTCACCCCGGGTCCGGTCATCCCCCGGACGAAGAGGTAGGCGGCTCCGGCCACCCGGCTGGGCAGCCCGTCGTGCGGAAGCTTCCACCGGAGGTAGCGGTGGAGGGCCACCGCGTACAGGAGCGCCTGGAGCGGGTAGTGGTGTTCGACCATGGCCCCGGCCAGCCGCGGGGTCCCGTAGTCGTCCGGACCCGGAGCCGCACCCCTCGGGCGGAGCTGGTTGGTCTTGTAGTCGACGACCACGAACCTGCCGCCCGGGTCGTCACCGTCGCCGTCGACACGAGCGACCAGGTCGATCGAGCCGGTGAGGTAACCGGCGAGTCCGACGTCGATCGATCCGGCGGCGAGGTCGGCCGCCCAGCCTGCGAGGGGGTGGCCCGCCGCGAGGTGGTCGGCGACCATCCGGCCGATGGCCCGTCCCGTCGCATGCGATCCCGCCTCGCCCAGCCGGAGGTCGAAGGCGAGTTCGTCGAGTCGGCGCCTGCGGGGCAGGTCGATCAGCGACCCACCGCGGAAGAGCGGGCCGAGCGGCGTACGGAGCACGTCCACCAGGCCGTCCACGAGCTGCCGCCTGGCGTCGGTCCCGGACTCCGCCGCGCCCGGCAGGTCGAAGCCCGTTCGGGCCTGCTCCCCGTCGACGGCGGCCCCCAGGGCGTCCTCGAGCGAATCCGCGTGGAAGTCGACGCGCTCGAGGACGCCGTGGACGAACGTGCCGAAGGCCGTTCCCGCCTGCATGCGACCGAGTGGCCCCTCCGCCCCGGCCCGTCGGTCGGTGGGCACGGCGGTCGCGGAACCGGCCGGGATCTCCTGCCGGCCCGGAACGCCCGGTCCGTCCGATTCACCCCGCGCATCCTCGTCGGAGGCTCCGGCGTCGGCCATCGAGTCGTCGTAGGGGTCGGCGACGACCTCGGTCGCCTGGAGGGTGATCGAGGAGAACGACCAGCGGCGGATGTCGCGACGGAGCCGTCGGTCGAACCGGGCGACGCGCAGCTCCTCGGTGGACGGCGGCGCCACCGTGTCTGTCCACGGGGTGGCGGGAACCGGTCGATCGGCGAGGGTGCGTACCGCGATCGTCCCACCCGACGCCCGCTGCAGCGGCACGAGGGCCTCGGCGACACGGTCCTCGTCGGGCAGAGGGACCTGGGCTGCCGCGAACAGCCCCGGGTCGAGCTTCCCGGAGTCCGGGTCCCGGGCGAAGAGGAACCGGCTGAGCGGATTCTTCTTCGCCGACGCGTCGGTCGCCCACCACACCGCCGTGTGGTGGCGGGCCCGGGTCAGGGCCACGTAGAGGAGCCGGAGGCGCTCCCCTGCGTGCTCGGCGTCGGAGCGGGCCTTGCGCGCCGCCGCGGTCCGCTTGTCCGGCCAACTCGCTCCCCGGGCCAGGTCCAGGGTCCGCTGCCCGGTCGCCGGGTCCGTGAACACGACGGAGCCGGGTCCACGTCCGGAGCGCCAGAGCCCGGGGAGGCAGACCACGGGGAACTCGAGGCCCTTGGCCTTCCAGATGGTCATGATCTGGACGGCCTGTGCCTCGGACTCGATGCGCCGGGCCACCACGTCACCGTCGACCTCGAGGTCGTTCGACGACTCGGGTGGGGTGTCGAGGAGCGCCTCCAACCCGGCGACCCCGGACATCCCGTGGGGGGCGTTGGCATAGAGGAATTCGGCGAGGTGGTCGAGATCGGTGACGTCCCGGTCTCCCCCGGAGGTACCCAGGAGACGCTCGACCACCCCGGTCGAGGCCCAGATCTGGGACAGGACCTCGGCGACGGGATGGTCGGCGAGGCGCGTGGACCAGGCGGCGAGCCTCTCCTGGAGTTCCACGAGAGCGTCGTCCGAGGCCGTCGCCACCCGGTCGGCGGGCCACGATTCGAACCACGAGAGCGCGTAGGCCCGCACCCGGCCGAGATCGGAGGGTCTCTCCATCGCGTGCAGGAGGATCCGCAGCTGGTCGGCGGCCCAGGACTCCAGAACGCTGCCGGACCCGGCGATGACGGCGGGGACCCCCTGGCGCCGCAGCGCGGCCTGTGCCGAGCGCGCCTGGGCGGAGGACGTGACCAGGACGGCGATGTGGGACGGGCGGAGCCGGGTGGGCGTCGCGTCGTCCTTGCCCGACGGGATCCACGCCCGATCGAGGAGGTCCCGGATGTGGGCGACCATGTCCCGCTCCAGGATCCTCGCGGTCTTCGGGACCGAGGGACCCTTCGTCGTCCGGGGGAGCTGCGAGCCGACCGGCACCCGGACCTCGAGGCTCGGGAAGGGCTCCCCGCCGCCGGCCGTGGTCATGCCCAGGCCTTCGTTGGCGGCGGCGGCCCCGACCTCCACGTAGCCGATCGCCGCGTCGCCGAACGTGGCCCCGTCGAACAGGAGGTGCTGGGCCCTCATGGCGGATCCGTCCGACCGCCAGTTCGTGCCGAGCGTGAAGCGCCGGATGCCGGTCGACTCGGCGACGGCCCCCAGGTAGACGCCGATGTCGGCCCCGCGGAACCGGTAGATCGCCTGCTTGGGGTCACCGACGAGCACGAGCGCACCGCCGGCGTCGTCCCGGGCGAAGAGCGTCGAGAAGATCTCCCACTGCACCGAGTCGGTGTCCTGGAACTCGTCGATGAGGATCACCGAGAACCGGCTGCGCAGCGCGGCGAGCACCCCGGTCGACGACGGACGCCGCAGGGCATCGCGCAGTTGGACGAGGACGTCGTCGAACCCTAGGGTGCCCGAACCGACGCGGCGGTCCCGGAGATTGGCCAGCGATGCCGTGACCAGCTCGTACAGGCGGATCTCCCCTGCGGTGGCTCCCACGGTGCCGGGCACCGGTTGCAGGACCATGTCCGGTGCACCGACGACGACCTCGGTCGCCTGCACCAGCTGGTCCAGCGTCGGCAGCTCCCCGACCGGGACGCCGGTGACCGAGGCCGTGGCCAGGGCATCGGCACAGGCCGTCCTCACCGCTTCGGACACCTGGGAGGTCAGTCGGGCGTCCGGGTCGACGGCCGCCGAGAGCCCGAGGCTGCTCCGAACCTGCGCGGCGAATCCGTGCATGGTGGAGATCACGGCAGCGTCGAAGTCCGAGACCGCCGTCTCCAGCCTCTTCCGCCGCGCCTCGCGCTCCTCGGCCGGGACGGCACGCAGGAGGAGCGACAGCGGGTCGGCTGCACCCTCGACGGTCTCTCCTCGGAGCACCGCAGCGGAACGCACCAACTGATCGCGGATCCGCGACCGCAATTCCGCCGTGGCCGCGCGGGTGAAGGTCACGACGAGCAGTTCGGATGCCGAGACCTGTCGCTCGGCGAGGTACCGGGTGGCGAGTGCCGCCAGCGTGTGGGTCTTGCCGGTGCCTGCGCTGGCCTCGATCGCCACCCGACCGGTCGGGAGCGGGCCGAGCACGTCGAAGGTCTCCTCCAATTGGGTCACGGCGCGTCCTCCGCGGTCGCGGCGACCGTCCCCCACAGGTACCCGGCGTAGAGGCCGGCCCTTCCGCCCACCGGGGACCCGCCATCGAGCACCGGATCGCCCGGGCGCGGCGCCACGGACTCGAGGTCGTCCACGTCGATGTCGCCGAACACCAGTCGCACCGCCGGGCGGGTCGCGTCTCCCCTGCCGTCGTGCGTCTGCCAGGCGCTGTCGCCCGCCCCGTTCGCGTGCTGGGCCGGTGAGTAGCCGGCGAACAGTGGCAGCGGCTCGGTCGCTCCCCTGCGGTACAGATCCACCGCCACGCCGAGCGCACGCACCGCCCGCCCACGGAGTTCTCCTGCCGGGTCGGCCGTACCCTCCGCAGCGGGCACCGGGACCAGGTCGACCGGCGCGGGCCTCGAGCTCTTACCCGCGGCCCGGGTGACGACGAGGGACCTCCACGGGACCCGGGGGTCGTGGGCCACGAGGGCCACCAGGTCCAGCCACGCCTCGAGGCGGTGGGTGGCCTTCGGCCGCGCGAACCGTATCCGGGCGGGGCCCTCGGACCCGCCGGACAACTGCAGGGGAATCGTCCCCACCACCCGGGTGCCATCGGCGAGGGCGACATCGATCTCGAACGGGGTGGGTGTCCCCGGCAGGTACCCACGGTCCGCCGCCACCTGTTCCATCGCGGTGATCTCCCCCAACAGTGCGTCCATCACGCGGTCCTCGAGCACACCGGGCGGGAGGGCACCCTTCGCCCGCTCGACCGCTCGCCACGCCCCGTCGTCCACGCCGGCGGCCCGGGCGTCGAGCAGGGCCTCGCCGAGCGCATGGAGCTCGAGCCCGTTCGGGTCGACGGGGAGGGTGGACTCCACCTCGTCGGCGGCGCGCGGCAGGCTCACCCCGAGCGACCGGCGGAGGAACCACGAGACGGGGTCCGCGAGGAACGTCCGGAGGTCGTCCAGATCCACGACGTCCTGGGGGGCCACGTCGATCCCGTGGGTCAGGAAGGGTGCCCGCTCGAGGGGCCGGGTCCGACGCCGTTCGGCTCCCCGGCGATCGGCCGGGTCGAAGCTCCATACCTCACCGATGCCGAGCCCCTCGACCGTCAGGCACCGCTCGTCGAACGGATGGCGGGGGTGGACCACCTCGAGTCGCCGACTGAGTCGGGCCCGCTGCTCCCCTTCGGGCGCGAGTGCCAGCACGCTGTCGAACAGTTCGGCCGCCGACACCACCCGTGGCACGACGTGGTTCGTCCGGACGTCGCGACCGTCCCGCACGACGACCAGATGCTCGCCCGTGGAGAGCACCGCCTCGAGGAGCGACTCGCGTGCCTCGGCGCGTGCGTCGAGATCGCCCAGGTGGGGGGACGCGGCCATCAGGTCGGCAGCGTCCGGGGTGGGCGAGCCGACGAACTCCTGGTCGAGACCGAGGATGCAGACCACCCGGTAGGGGACCCAGCGCAACGGGGTCATCGAGGTGACCGTCACCCCGCCGCGGAAGAAGTCCGGGCGACCGGGCTCGCCGTCGAGGCGGGCGTCGACCAGTCGCCGGACGTCCAGCAGGTCGAGGCCGCATGCGGGGTCGTCGGCCGCAGGTCCGGCTTCGTCGAGCAGTCCGTCGAATATCCGTTCGAGCGCCTCGAGCTGCCACGACGCATGGTCCGGTGGCTGCAGCAGGTCGAGACACGTCGACCGCAGGACGTCGATCCACGCCGCCAGCGTCGGTCCCGCGCCCGGGGCGTCATCGCCACGCCATGCCGTGAGCGAGGCCAGGCGCGTGACGATGCCGGCGAACGTACCGAGGAGCTCGGTGTCCCCCCCGTCGACGCCGTACGGGGCGATCCCACCCACGGCGAGGTCCAGTCCTCCGTCGGACGTCGCCGAGCCGAGCAGAAGTCGGTCCACCGCCGACTGCCAGGTGTTGGCCGCCACCTCCCGTGGGATCCCGAACCTCATGCGGTGGCCCGTGTCGAGGCCCCAGCGGACGTTCGTTCCGGCAGCCCACCCGATGAGCGTCCCCAGGTCCTCGTCGTCGAGGCCGAAGCGCTCGCGAACGGGTCCGAGCGAGATGAAGTCCACCACCTCGGAGAACTCGAACCGACCCGAGACCAGGGCCAGGAGGGCCGAGGTGGCGCCGAGGACCGGGTTGGCCGTCCGCATCGAGCGGTCGGCGATCCGGTAGCGCAACCGGGGTACCTCCGACCCGAGACCTCCGACGTCGACCGTCGAGGCTGGTGGACCGAACGCTGCCTCGATCAGCGGAGCGAACTCCTCGAGTCCCGGACAGACGACGAGGATGTCCTCCTCCTCGAGGTCGGCGCCCGGTCGACCCAGGAGGTGGAGGATGGCGTCCCGCGCCACCTCGACCTCGCGCATTGGTCCGAAGCAGGCATGGAACTGGACCGACCGGTCTGCGTCGTCGACGTCGGACGGCGACGGTGGACGATTGGCCCGGATGTCCTCCTGGAGCCGGCCGAGCAGAGTCGAGCGCGGTGCGCCGGAACCGTCAGGGACCTGCCCGTCGACCGGCGCGACCGCCGACTCGGTCAGGAGCACCGCGGTCTCCCGAGCGGCACGACCCCAGGTCCGGAGCAGCGGATGGCGGGCGAGCACGCCCGACGTGTCCGACGCCCGCAGGGATCGGTCCGCCACGGGCACGTGGGAACGGATCCGCCGAACTTCGTCGGGGGCGAACCGGTGTGGTTCGAGCAGGAACAGGTGGACGGCCCGGTCGCCGCCCACCGCATCGAGGAGTTGCAGGAAGTCCTGGCCGGGCAGGGTCGTGAACCCGAAGAACAGCAGTCGCTCCGGGAGGTCCAATTCCAGTGAGCCGGCGCGCAGGTCGCGGACGATCGCGTGCATGCGCTCCGGTGGGCTCGGCGTCCCGATGGCGTCGCGCAGCTGGCGCCACAGCAGCGCCTGCCACCGGGCGTGCTCCGACAGCGGGCGCAGCGAGCCGTCGACCAGTTCACCCGCCGACCAGGACCGGATCATGCCGGGACGGTGGACGTGGTACCGGTCGAAGAGGTCCGCCACGGAACGCACCCGCGTGAACCGGGATCCCCCCGTTGTCAGTTCGGTGAACTCGGGTAGCCGGCCGTCCTCGGCCAGGCGGTCGAAGAGGGCCAGCAGCGGCCACACCATCCGGTTGACGAACCACGGGTCCGCATCGGCGTCGCCCCCGGAGTCGAGCAGGGCCTGGCGCAGCGTGCCCGGGCGGGCCCGCACGAAATTGGCCGCCACACCGTCGCCGGTGGCAGCCGACGATGCACCCAGGTACCGGGCGAGCTCCAGGGTCACCCAGCGCCGCATCCCCTCCGTCGGGACGGCCAGCCACTCGGGCTCCATCGGGTCACCCGGGTCGTCGATCAGCACGTCGGCGAGCTTCTTCGCCAACGGCTCCGCACGGTCCGCCGAGTAGAGGTGCACCACGAGGTTGGACCTTACTCAGGGGGTGCGACGCGGCCCCGGGTCCCCGTAGGACGGAACGGTGGGCCCGTGCATCCCGTCCCCCTGCAACCGGAGGTGGCACGATGGTGCGCGCGTCCCGAAGGCGGGATCGTCGAGCCCGGGAGGTCACCGTGGGTCATCTGGTCGCAGCAACCTCGAACGGAGCGGGGGGTGGACTGGTCCTGGTCCTCTTCCTGTTCCTCTACGTGCTCTTCACCCTGCCGGTCTGGGGGACCTACCAGAAGGCGGCGCCGCAAGGGGAACCCGCCTGGTCGGCGTTCGTACCGATCTACAGCTTCATCGTGCTGCTCCGGGTGGCGGGCAAACCGAAGACCTGGGGGTGGTTCCTCCTCCTCCTCCTGGTCCCCTACGTGGGCAGCCTGGCGTTCTTCATCGTCTCGATCCTCGTCCTCAACGACGTGTCGAAGAGCTTCGGCCACGGAGGTGGGTTCACCGCCGGCCTGGTACTGCTCCCGTGGATCTTCTGGTTCATCCTCTGGCTCGGCAAGAGCGAGTACCGGGGACCGGCCGGCCTCGTCCCCGCGTACGGTGCCGGGGGCTACCCGCAGCCCGGCTATCCGCCGCAGCCCGGGTATCCGCCGCCGCCCCAGCCCGGGACGGCCTACCCGCCGCCGCCCCAGCCCGGGACCGCGTACCCTCCACCGCCGCCCCAGCCCGGGACGGCCTACCCGCCACCGCCTCCCCCCGCGGCGCCCAGCGGTGGTCAGGCCCCCCCGCCCATGCCGGGCATGGCACCGCCGCCACCGCCGCCGCCGCCGCCGCCACCGCCGCCGCCACCGCCGCCGCCTCCCCCACCGCCCCCTCCCCCCCCGGCCGACGCGGGAGAGCAGCCGCCCGGCTGACCGTCGGCTCCGGGGGCCCGGGAGGCACCCCCGGGCGGGGGACACGGAACGGTCAGTCGGCGCCGGGCGCCGGCCCCACGACCGCACCCTCGGTGACTGCGACCCCGGGCTCCGCATAGACGTACCGGCCGCCCCGCGTCCACGACGCGGCCGCCGCCAGCAGGCTGGCCACGATCCCGAAGTCGAGGGCCGCGTGCAGCCCGGCCCGGAACGGGACGCCGATCAGGCCCGGGAAGAAGCTGCGACCGGTCAGTGCGGCCCGCTGCCCCGGCGTCAGCTGGGACAGCACGTGGGTGCCCACCAGGTGCTGGACGGGGTCGTACCCGAGGAACGCGGCGAACAGCGTCGACACGGGCGACAGGTGCGAGACGCGCTCGGCATCGGCCAGCGGGACGCCGTGGGCCGCCAGGCCGTGCAGGAGGTGCTCGGGTAGCGACACCATGAGCCCGGCGATCATCAGTGTGAAGAAGACGCCGATCGACAGCACCTGGGCGGAGTTCTGGAACGTCGTGTTCATGCCCGATCCCGCCCCGCGGTGCTGCGCCGGAAGGCTGTTCATCACGCCCGCCCGGTTGGGGGAGCCGAACGAGGCCATGCACATCCCCGTGGCCAGGAGCAGCGCGCCGAACACCCAGTAGGGGAAGTCCACCGGGAGGAGTTCGAGCAGGGCGAAGCAGAACGCGGTCCCGAGCATGCCCCCCGTGGCGAACGGCCGCGGTCCGAACCGGTCCGACAGCACGCCCGACAGCGGGCCGGCCACGAGGAACCCGAGGGTGAGCGGGAGCATGGCGATGCCGGCCCACAGGGGCGTCACCGTGAACGCGTAGCCGTGCAGCGGCAGCCAGATCCCCTGCAGCCAGATGATCAGCATGAACATCAGTCCGCCCCGGCTCAGCGCGGCCAGGAAGCTCGCCAGGACCCCGCTGGTGAACGCCCGGATGCGGAAGAGCTGGAGCCGGAACATCGGATCGGGCACCCGCGTCTCGATCACGCAGAAGACGAGGAGGAGCAGGATGCCGAGCCCGATGGCGCCGAGTACGACCGGGTTGGTCCAACCCATGACGTGGTGCCCGTAGGGCTCGATCCCGTAGGTGATGCCGACCATCACCAGGACGAGGCCGAGGGCGAAGGTCAGGTTCCCCGGCCAGTCGATGCGCGCCGGCCGGCGGGGGCTGGTCTCGTGGAGCTCCCGGTAGCCGAGCACGGTCCCGACGAGGCCGATGGGGACCGACACCAGGAAGATCCAGCGCCAATTGAGCGGTGCGAGGACCCCGCCGAGGACGAGTCCGATGAAGGCGCCGCTGAAGGCGGCCGCCTGGTTGACCCCGAGTGCCATCCCCCGCCGGTTGGCGGGGAACACGTCGGTCAGGATCGCCGCCGAGTTCGCCATGAGCATGGCCGCCCCGACCCCCTGGAAGATGCGCATCACGATGAGCCACACCCCCGCTGCGTGGCCGGTCATCCAGGTGATGCTGAGCATGAGGGAGAAGAACGTGAAGACGGCGAACCCCAGGTTGTAGATCCGGACCCGGCCGTAGATGTCCCCCAGCCGACCGAGGCTCACCACGAGCACGCTGGTGACGACCAGGAATCCCAGGATCATCCACAGCAGGTAGAACGTGTTCCCCGGCTGCAGGGGGTCGATCCCGATGCCGCGGAAGATGTTCGGCAGCGCGATGAGCACGATCGAGCTGTCGATGGTGGCCATGAGCATCCCGAGCGTCGAGATGAAGAGCGCCGTCCACTTGTAGTTCTGCGGGAGGGAGTCGATCCCCCCGGCGAGCCGGGAGCCCCGGTCCGCCCTCCGGCCACCGCGTCCGCGGGAGGGGCCGGCCTCACCCCACGGTGCGGACTCCTCGACGACGGACATGGACGCTCCTCTCCTTCCGCTGCCGTCGGGACCGCCCGTCGGGCGTCGACCGCCGACCACCCGAGGGTATCCGACGGTGCGGGTGGGCCCGGCCCCGGCCGGCCGGCGCATCCCCCGTGGGCCCGGCCCCGGCGGACGTGTCCGGGGCGATCGAGCCCGTGCCGGACCCCGTGGCTTATCGTCGGGGATCATGACACCGCCCCCCGACCGCGTCCGTCGCCGTCGACCGCGACCGGCCCGGTCCGGACCCGTCGTGGCCGTGCTCGGGCTCCTCGCGCTCGCCGGGTGCGGCTCCTCCCTCCTGGGCACCACGTCGTCCGGCGGGGGCGCCACCACCACGACGCCGTCCACCTCGCCGTCCGCCACGCCGTCCACCACGGTCCCGGTCGACGGCGAGGTGGCCGTCGCCTTCCCGGTCGTCGCCTGCACGGATCCTGGGGCCGGCGGCCGCGCCGTCCGACCGCAGGGCGGATGGAGCCCGACCATCCTCCTCGCCCCGGTGCCGACGTCGCTGGTCGGCAAGGTCACGTTCTACTCCGACGGCGTGCACGTCGTGCTCGGCCCGACCGGCTGGACGTGTTCGCCCGTGACGGCGGGTCCCGGCGGCACCACGCCGGTCCCGCAGCCCGGGGCGGGCTCCCCGGCGTCGTCGGGCACGACCGTCGCCACCGCCCCCTCCGCCGCGCCCACGGCAGGCCAGGGCGCCGCCATGGCGGCGCCGGGCGCGACCAACCTGGCCGTCTACCCGCCGAACGACCCGCTGCCACCGACGTCGGGTCCGCCGACCCCCGGGGCCGAGGGCATCTTCGCCACCTTCGCGACCACCGGTTCGAAGGCCGGCGTGGACCTCGTCTGCCCCTACTTCACCCTGCCGTCCTGGCAGACCCAGCAGGCCGGCTGCTCGACGGCGAAGCCGTTCGGCGAGACGACGGACGTGCTCACCCCGGACGTCACGCAGATGACCGACCCCTCGGGGCTCGTCGGGGGCGTGGCCGCATCGGGCGGCCAGTCCGCCGTCACCGGGGTCGTCCTCTTCCCCCAGGTCCCGTCCGCGGTCTCGTCCGGCTCGCCGATCGCCGTGGCCGCCGAATCGTGCTCGCTGGCCGACGCGGCGCTGTGCCCCACCGTCCTGTCGGACTTCGAGGTGCGCGAGTTCCCCGTGCCCGCCGGCGGCTGAGCCCGAGGACGGGGACCGGCGGGGCCGGACGCCGGGGAGGCTGGCCGGAGGGCCCCCTCCACCCCTCGGAGCGTCCGGATCCCCCCTCCACGCCTCGGGGTGCCCGGATACGGCCACGCGAGGTGGGAATCCGCCGTCGGACGGTTGCAGAATCGCCGAGACGCCCACCCTGCGTGAGAACGCTTGTCCGGGCCGCCGGTCACCTCTTAGGTTCGCCACAGGCCACCGTGGTCCTCCGGTCCCGGTCGCCGCGACGTACACGGCCTCACACCGGGCGACCCCGCCGCCGCCCGCCATCAGACAGGGGACGGAGATGGACGCACCGCAGGCTCAGCGAACCGACGACCGGCGGACCGGCGCACCCGCGGCGGACGGCCCGGCGGAGCGCCCGGTCCTGGGCGCACTCTCGGCCACCGGGGTGGCGGACATGTCCTCGACCGACGTCGGTGCGCACCGGGCGAAGACCCGGTCGACGCGGCTCCAGCGACTGGCGGGGCTGCTCGCCGCCGTCCTCGTCCTCCTCGTCCTCCGGGACGTCCTGGCGCCCGGGCTGTCGCTGCCCTCGCCGTCGGTCCCGTCGGGCCTGACCCCCTACCTGCTCCCGCTGGGGCTGATCCTGCTGCTGTCCGCCGTCATGATCGTGCCGCTGGTGGCGGCCGGTCGGTCACCGCACATCCTGTACCGACCCGACGAGCTCACGATGACGTTCGACGACGTCCGAGGTTCGGAGGGCCTGGTCGAGGAGGTCACCAAGACCCTCAACCTCTTCCTGGCCTACCGGACGTTCAACGAGCAGATGGGCGGGACGCCCCGCAAGGCGATCCTGTTCGAGGGCCCCCCGGGCACGGGCAAGACCTACATGGCGAAGGCCATGGCGTCCGAGGCCGGAGTGCCGTTCCTCTTCGTCTCCTCGTCGGCCTTCCAGTCGATGTTCTACGGCCAGACGAACCGCAAGATCCGCGCCTACTTCAAGGAGCTGCGGCGCCAGGCGCGACGCGAGGGCGGCGCCATCGGGTTCATCGAGGAGCTGGACGCCATCGGCGGCGCACGCGGTTCCGGAACGACCCAGGGCGAGGGCGTCCCCGGTGTGGTCAACGAGCTGCTCATCCAGCTCCAGTCGTTCGAGCAGACGCCGTGGTCGCTGCGCATGCGGGGCAAGCTCGTCGAGGCGGTCAACGCCTGGCTGCCCGCGAGCCGCAGGCTCTCCAAGCCGACCCACACCCCGGCCAACATCCTGGTGATCGGGGCCACCAACCGGGCCGCCGATCTCGACCCCGCCCTGGTGCGCCCCGGTCGGTTCGACCGGAACATCTATTTCGGCCTGCCCGGCCGGGCCGGCCGGAGCGACATCTTCGACTACTACCTGGGCAAGAAGGCGCACGAGCCCGAGCTGGACCGCCCGGCGCGCCGCGAGACCCTGGCCGCCATGACGGCCGGCTACTCGCCGGTCATGATCGAGCACCTGTTGGACGAGGCGCTGGTGTGGGCACTGCGCCGGGGGGCCCACCGCCTGTCGTGGAACGACGTCCAGCACGCCAAGATGACCGAGGAGATCGGGCTGGCCCAACCGGTCGAGTACACCGAGGCCGAGCGGCGCACCATCGCCACCCACGAGGCCGGGCACGCCACGGTGGCGTGGCTGGTGGGGAAGGGCAGGAAGCTCGAGGTCCTCACCATCGTCAAGCGCCGGGACGCCCTCGGCCTCCTCATGCACACCGAGACCGAGGAGCGGTTCACCAAGACCCGCACCGAGGTCCGGGCCATGATCGACATCGCCTTCGGCGGCATGGTGGCCGAGGAGCTCTTCTTCGGCGAGTCGTCCACCGGCGTGGCCGGCGACCTCCAGGCGGCCACCGTCAGCGCCTGTCAGATGGTCGGACTCCTCGGCATGGGACAGTCGCTCGTCTCGGTGGCCGCCATCGAGTCCGCCGGCGGTGGGCTGGTGGGCAAGGTGCTGTCCGACGACGCCCGCCGGACCGAGGTGGAGGAGCTCCTGGCCGAGTCCAAGGCCTCCGTCACCCGCATGCTGGACGAGCACCGCACGGTGGTCGAGGCGCTGCGCGACGCGCTCCTCGTGCGCCACGAGCTCATCGGCGAGGACATCCTCGACGTGATCCGACGGGCCCAGGCCGATCCGGACATCCTCCCGGGCAACCTGCGGGACACGCCCCGCCTGGGCGACGGTCGCCCGGCGACGCATCCCGCCCCGTAGCGGGGACGTCCCGCCACGCCGGCGGGGCACCCGCCGGACCGCCGGACCGGCGGACCGGGCCGTCCGGAGCCCGTCCGGTCAGAGCGGCCGGTACCTGCAGACCTGGACGCCGGTGGACGACGTCTGCGCGGAACGGAGCTCGAAGCGTCGGGCCTCGCCGTCGTCGGCGAACAGCGCCTTGCCGCCGCCGAGTGTGACCGGTTCGATCATCAGGATCAGCTCGTCGACGAGCCGTGCGGCCAACAGGGCGCGCACGAGGGTCAGGCTGCCGTAGACGTAGACGTCCCCCCGGGCGCGTCACGCAGCTCGGACACCTTCCGCTCGAGGTCCGCCCCACGGATGATCGACGTCGGGCTCCAGGTCAGGTCCGCTTCGGAGAGCGTGTCCGACACCACGTACTTCTGGGCCGAGTTGACCCAGTCGGCGAACGGGTCGCCGCTGCGCTCCGGCCACGCCGCCGCCGACACCTGGTAGGTGCGGCGACCCTGGAGCAGCGCCTCGCTCCGCTCGGCGATCCCCCCGATGACCGGACCCATGACCTCGGGATCGAAGTACGGCATCGACCAGCCGCCGTGGCGGAACCCGCCGCTCGTGTCCTCCTCCGGACCGCCCGGTGCCTGCGCCACCCCGTCGAGGCTGACGAACTCGCTGACGACCACGCGCATGGCGGCTCCTCTCGATGCGGCGTCTCCACCCACAGTCTGGCGCAACCGGTGTCCGGTCAGGGAGTGGTCGGTCGTTCACCCGGAGGGAGATCGTCGGAGTAGGGGATGCCGTGGTCGCGCAGGACGCCGGTCAATCGGCCCCGCACCCACTCGGCCCCGCGGTCCTCGACGACCCAGAGTGCGTCCTGCCCGTCCTTCGTCCGCACCGTCAGGTCGGTCACCACCTTGGGAGGGGTCGCCCGCGAACCCCTGCCCGCGCCGAAGGCGCCGGGTCCCAGACTCTGGGCCAGGCCCTCGGCCAACAGGATCTTCTCCTCGGATCCGCCTTCGCGACGCTCCCGCACGTCCACGCTGGAGACGTCGCTCAGCGGGATCGAGTGGGTGAGCCTCCACCGGCCGTGGCCGATCCGGTCGTCCCGGATCCACAGATGGACCCCGTGGCTCCCGAGCAGGTGGTGGCCGCCCCGGTAGCGGCACCTCACGGACAGGCCGATGAAGACCTGGTCGCCGTGCCCGGGACGGGACGTCCGGATGGGGATCATCCCCGCAGTCTGACCCACACGGGCGACCGGGCACCGGACCCGGGCGGCCACCCGTCCTCCCGATGGTCGCTCCCGATGCCGTGGGTCGGGGGCCGTCGGGTGCTAGACCGAGGACGATGGCGGAGCCACAGCTGACGGTGGGTGCGATCCCGTTCCCCGTTGCGGCGGGTACGGGCCCGACGGTGGGGCGGGACCTACCCCGGATCCCGGCGGGTGCGGCGACGTCCTGCGTCGACCACCCGTCGTCCCCGGTCACACCGCCCGGCGGGCGTCGGCAGGCCGTGGACGAGGAAGCGACGGCCACGAACCACAGAGCGGGGCGTGGAGCCGTGTCCGTCCGGGCACCGCTCCCCTGACCGCCGATGGTCGACAGGAACATCGCCGTCTTCCGCGATGCGAAGGTCGTGCGCAGCTTCGTCGGCACCGAGGGCTGGCTGGACGACGGGGAGCGCACGGCCCTCCTGCGCGTGGCACCCCAGGTCCGCACGCGACCGATCCTCGACATCGGGGTCGGCCTGGGTCGGACGTCGTCGCTCCTGCGGCTGCTGTCCGATGCGTACGTGGGGATCGACGCTTCGCCCGAGATGGTGGCGCTGTGCACCCGGCTCCACCCCGGGTTCGACGTGCGGCTCGGGGACGCGCGGGACCTCGGCGCGTTCCCGGACGGCTCCTTCGAGCTGGTGTTCTTCAGCAACTACGGGGTCGATGCACTCGATGCCCCGGGGAGGCGGAGCTTCCTGAACGAGGCGAACCGGGTGCTCCGCGACGGTGGCCTGCTGATCCACAACACGCTGAACAAGGCGGGCCGCCTGTACGGCGAGACCCCCTGGCAGCTGCATGCACCGGGCCGACCGCCGGACCTCCGCGCCCGGCGGATCGCGGGTTGGTGCTGGCACAATCTGAAGGATCCGATGCGGGGACCCCGTCGCTACCGCAACTGGTTCGCCAACCGTCGCCATGCCTCGGATCACGGCGAATGGGCCATGTGCCCGTTCTCGGCGCACGACTTCTCGCTCGTCGTCCACTTCGTCACGCTGGGTCAGCTCCGCCGCGAGCTCGACGAGACCGGTTTCGACGTCGTCACGATCCTCGCCTGCCCGACGGGCGAGGTCATCGACGAGGAGGCGACCCGGTCCGACGCCGGCGGGTTCTACGCCATCGGAAGGAAGTGCTAGCCGGGGCCGGGGCACCGGCGTGGGGCGCGACCTGCGACGGCCACCGAGGCGCCCTCCCGGATCACCAGAGGGCGTTCCAGTCGTCCGGCTCCAGCCAGCCGGCAGGTCCGAGTTCGGGCCGGGGCACCCGGACCGACACCACGTCGATCCACGTCGGCTGGTCGAAGCCCGACCGGCGCCAGTGGCGGACCGGCACCGACTTCCAGTCCCGGCTCCGCACCCCGCCCTCGGAGTAGCCGGGACGGACCAGCAGGTGGGTCGCCGAGCCGGCGACGACGACGCACGGGCGCACCTTGCCCTCGAGCTCGGGCTCGTCGGGGTCGACGGCGTCGAACCGGATCCAGGCGAGCACCACGCCGGCCGACCACGGGTCGTCGGGGTCGAACTCCTCCTCCTCGAGCGGGGTCAGGACGGCGCGCCGCCGGCCGAGCGAGGGGACCACCGGGGCGGCGGGCCGATCCACCCCGTCCGTGTCGGGCCGGCGTTCGGCCGCGGCCAGGCGCTCGAGCTTGCGGGCCTGGCGGACCCGTTCGGCGGCCCGGGCCGCCGCCTCGGCCCGGTGACGCTTCTCCTCGGCGTCGCGCTGCTTCTTCGCCCGCCGGGCCGCCCGCTGCTCGGCGGACGCGCCGGGCCGGGGCGCGGGCGGGGCGGCCGGTGCGTCGGTACCGCCGGCCCCCGGGGCCGCCCGGCGGTACCGCTCCCAGTCGGTCAGGCCGAACCGCTCCTCGGTGTCGAGGAGCGCGAAGCAGAGGTCGGACGCCGCCATCTCGCCGTCCGCCACCGACGCCAGCATCACGGCCACGGTGACGTCGTCGAACTGGTCCCCCACGCTGTCGACGGCCTCGAGGAGCTGGTCGCGGGTCGGATCGTCGGCGGCGTCGCCCAGCGCCTCGATCACGGCCGCCAGGCACGGCTCGGCCAGGACCGCCGCCGCGAACGGCAGGGCGGCCCGGTACTGGGCCCGTCCCAGGACCGAGCGCGGGTCCCGGTGCCTGCGCAGCGCCGCCAACGCGTTGGCGATGGGCGTGGCCACCGGGAGCCTCGGATCGGTGGCGGCCTGCAGCGTCTCGCGCAGCGTCTGCACGTCGACGCGGGTCAGCGCCGCCTGCAGCACGGCCTCGCGGGCGTCGTCGGTGATGGGGCCTTCCACGCTGCCGGTCCTCCCGGTTCCGATCGGCCCCGGACGGGGCGGGATCACGGAGCGTCATCTTCGCAGAGGTTCACCACCCGGTCGGTCAGGACCCCGCGCCCGGGCGGGCCGGGGGCGCTCAGCCGCGGAACGGCGGGGGTCCTCCGAAGAGGTCGTGGAGCACGGTCCGGGCCGAGTGCACCCCGCACATCCCGTGGACGCCGCCCCCGGGGGGCGTCGACGCCGAGCACAGGTAGACGCCGGCGACCGGGACCCGGTACGGGTTCCACGCCGCGACGGGGCGGGACACCGTCTGGACCAGGTCGTTCGCCCCCCCGCCGATGTCCCCGCCGACGTAGTTGGGGTTGCCCGCGGCCATCCGCGAGGCGGTGACCGTGTGCCGGGCGAGCACCCGGTCGCCGAAGCCCGGCGCGAACCGCTCGATCTGGGCCTCGACGGCCGCCGTCATGTCCCGGTCCGACCCGTGGGGCACGTGGCAGTAGGCCCACAGGGTCCGTGCCCCGTCCGGGGCCCGCGTCGGGTCGGCCACCCCGGGCTGGACCACGATGCAGACCGGACGGTCCGGGTGCCGTCCGGCCCACACCGCCGCCTCGGCCGCCGCCACCTCCTCCAGGGATCCACCGAGATGGAGCGTGCCCGCCGCCCGGCACGCACCGTCCTCCCACGGGACGGGTCCCGACAGCGCCCAGTCGACCTTGCACACCCCGGGCCCGGGGCGGAACCGGCCGAGCGCCCGGCGGTAGGCATCGGGCAGGGCGTCCCCGACCAGGCCGGGGAGCGCCCCCGGGGCCACGTCGAGCAGCACGGCGGTGGCGCGTGGCAGGTCGTCCAGCGAGGTGACCCACCGTCCGGTCTCGACCGTCCCCCCCATCCGCTCCAGCTCGTCCGCCAGCGCACCCGAGACCGCGACGCTCCCGCCGCGCACCACCGGCCATCCGACGGCATGGGCGGCAGCGGTCAGCAGCAGGCCGAACCCGGCCGTGACGGGCGCCGACAGGGGCCGCACGGCGTGGACAGCCGCACCGGCCAGCAGGGCCCGGGCCGGCGCGGTGCGGAACCGGCGGGCCACGTGCTCGAGGCTGCGCACGCCGAAGCGGCCGAACCGGGCCGCGGCCCGGGGGTGCCGGGGCAGGGCGCGCCGGGGGCCGAGCAGGTCGGCGGCCAGGTCCGCCACGCCGTCCACCAGCGGACCGACCAGCCGCCGGTACGCGGGCCCGTCGGGTCCGAGCGCCTCGGCCGTGGCCTCCACCGTCCCGAACGCGGCCGCGGCCCGGCCGCCGTCGAGCGGATGGGCGAAGGGCACCTCGGGAAGGGCCATCTGCGCCCGGAGCCCGTCGAAGGCGGGGTCGGCGAAGAACGGGGACAGCAGCAGCAGCGGATGGGCGGCCGAGCACACGTCGTGGAGGAAGCCCGGGAGCGTGAGCTCCTCCGTCCGGCACCCGCCCCCGGCGATGGGGGCGCCCTCCACCACGTGGACGGAGAGCCCGGCCCGGGCCAGCGTGACGGCCGCGGCCAGCCCGTTGGGACCCGAACCCACGACGACGGCGTCGAACTCGGTCACGTCCCCCACCGGCACCCGGCCCGTGCCGCGGGTCCGGCCGGCGAACCCGGGGCCGCCCACCTGCCGGCGCGGAGGCGCACCGCAGGGGGCACGTCGGCGGTGTCGCGGGGCACGCCGCGATCCTCCCACGCCCGGTGCCCCGCGCCCCGTGCCGGCAGGACCCACGGCCGGGAGCGGGCCACGGGGCGGGACCATGCGGATGGGCCGCAGGGCGGGACCATGCGGATGGTCCACGGGGCGGGACCATGCGGATGGTCCACGGGGCGGGACCATGCGGATGGTCCACGGGGCGGGACCATGCGGATGGGCCACGGGGCGGGACCATGCGGATGGGCCACGGGGCGGGACCATGCGGATGGGCCACGGGGCGGGACCATGCGGATGGGCCACGGGGCGGGACCATGCGGATGAAATGTCGCCCCCGGGGTGTTGAATGGTGGGTACACCGGTGCGGCAGCCCCGGTCGGACCAGGAAAGGCAGAGGACCATGGACCAGGAGCAGGCACCGGAGACGGTCACCCCATCGACGGCGACACCCGGCGACGCCCTGCGCGCCCTTCCGGCCGAGGCCGCCGGCCGCGGCACCCGGTTCGTGTCGGCCCAGGCCATGCAGGCCCGGCTCTTCTCGGTCTACGACGCCGCGGCGGCCGCCGAGGACGCGCTCGCCCTGGTGCAGGACCAGCTCACCCTCACCCTCAACCGGAGCTACTACGAGGCCGACGAGATCGAGCAGATGGCCGACCAGCTCGACTCGCTGCTCTCCCTCGACACCGTGGAGCGCCCGTCGGGCGAACTCGTCAAGGACGAGTAGGCGCCCGGTCCCTCCCCATCCGGCGGGGCGGGATCCCCGCCGTGGCCCGGTGCCTCAGCCGACCATCTCCTTGACCTGGGCGATGACGTCGGTGGCGGTCTGGTCGCCCGTGGGGACGGGCACCACCTGGAGGTGGCTGACCCCGGCCTCCTTGAAGGCGGCGATGCGCTCGGCCACGTAGCCGGCCGGTCCGCACAGCGACATCGACTCGAGCAGCTCGTCGGGCACCAGGGCCTCGGCCTCGGCCTTCTTTCCGTCGAGGTAGAGGTCCTGGATCTTGGCCGCCTCCTCCTCGTACCCGTAGCGGCGGACCACGTCGTTGTAGAAGTTCCGTCCCTTGGCGCCCATGCCGCCCACGTACAGCGTCACCATCGGGCGGGCCAGGTCGCGCAGGGCAACGACCTCGTCGCCCTCGCCGATGGCCACCATGCCGCCCACCGTGATCTGCAGCGGGTCGAGCGACGGGTCCCGCTTGGCGGCACCCTCCGCCAGGGACTCGCCCCAGACCTCGTGGGCCTTCTCCGGCACGTACAGCATGGGGATCCAGCCGTCGGCGATCTCGGCCGTCATGGCCACGTTCTTGTGGCCGAGGGAGGCGACCCAGATCGGGATGCGGGACCGCACGGGCCGGCCGATGATCTTCAGGGCCTTGCCGAGGCCGGTGCCCTCGCCCTCCGGCAGCGGCATGTCGTAGTAGCGGCCGTGGTGCTCGAGGGGCGCCTCGCGGGCCCACACCGTGCGGCAGATGTCGACGATCTCGCGGGTCCGGCCCAGCGGGGCGTCGAAGGGCACCCCGTGCCAGCCCTCGACGACCTGGGGTCCCGACGAGCCGAGTCCGAGGTGGAACCGGCCCTCGGACAGGGCGTCGACGCCGGCCGCGGTCATGGCGATCAGGGTCGGCGTCCGGGTGAAGATGGGGAGGATGGCCGAGCCGATCTCCACCCGCTCGGTCAGCGCGGCCAGGTACCCCATCTGGCTGGGACTGTCGATGCCGTAGGCCTCGGCCACCCACACCAGGTCGAGTCCGGCCTTCTCCATCTCCGCCACCTGGGCCGCCGCCTTCCGGAACCCGCCGGCGTAGCTGAGCATGGTGCTGATCTTCATCTTCGTCCCCTGTCGGATCGCGTGCGCCCGAGACTCTACGCCGGTGCCCGTGACGGGCGCGTCCCGCCCGGCGGATCCGGCGGGCGGATCAGGACGGCGGCGGGGCGAACCGGACGCTCATCGACTGGCTGGCGGTGGCCAGCAGCCGCCCCGACTCCGACCACAGGAACGCCGTCCCCTGCCCGTACCCGTCGGCCAGCGCCTGGATGCGGATGTCGCACAGCACCCACTCGGTCGGCTCGAGCCGGACGACCCGCAGCGTGTTGTCCAGGCTCCGCGCCATGGTCCGGCGGCCGAGGGGCTGGGCCATGCCCCCGGTGACGTAGTCGCCGAGGATCGCCAGCGTGGCCGCCGAGGGCTCGAGGTGGCCGGGTACCCGGGCCCACAGCGCGCTGTCCGGCTCGCCGGGCGTGCCCTCCCCCGAGCTGATCTCCTCGAAGGTGCGCCCCTTGGCCACCCGGACGTCGATCCGGTCGAAGACCGACACGGAGAGGAACGAGGGCAGCCGTCGGGGCGGGCACGCGTCGGGCGGCGGCACGTCGGGCGGCCGGTCCCAGACCCCCTCGGCACCCAGCGTGGCCGGCAGTCCGAGCGCGGCGTTGACGGTGAGGATCTCGGTGTCCCCGACCCGGCCGACGGCGCGGGCCTGGGTGACCCGGTGGCCCTCGGCGGCCGGCGTCACCGTCAGGTCGAGGACGGCCCCGGTGGGGGCGTAGGACAGGTACTGGGCGGTGGCCCACACGGTGGGCCGTCCGGAGGCGGCCTCGAGGGCGACCAGGGCGGCGCCGAGCCCGCACCCGCCGAACAGGAAGTTGCCGGGCGTCGTGACCTCGGGGACCACCTCGAGTCGCCAGTGCAGCGGGTCCCCCCGCTCCTCCATGCCGAGGAACTCGCGGGCGTCGGTCATCGGGGTCCCCCGGCCGGGGACGGACTCAACTGCGCGGGACCTGCGCCCACGGCAGCTCCTTGTCCACGCGCACGTCGCCGGGGAGCCCGAGGATGCGCTCGCCCAGGATGTTGCGCTGGATCTCGGAGGTGCCGCCCTCGATCGAGTTGGCGCGGGACCGCAGGAAGAACTTGCGCGAGGTGCCAGGGGGGCCCACCAGGCCCAGCACGTCGGACCGGCGCATCTCGTAGTCGTAGCCGACGAGCGCGTCCGCACCCTGCACGTCGATGCAGAACTCGAAGATGCGCTTGTTGACCTCGGCGAACATCAGCTTGGCGATCGAGCCCTCGGGCCCGGGGTTCCCCGCCTTGCGGTTCTGGGCGGCCCGCATGTTGGTGAGCCGCAGCGCCTCCATCTCCACCCACAGCCGCAGGAGCCGGTCCCGCTCGACGGCGGTGGCACGGTCGCCCTTGGCCTGGAAGACCCGGACGGCCTCGGCGATCGAGCCGGAGCCCCGGGGCGGGGCACCGCCCCCGCCGCCGATGGTGGTCCGCTCGTTGGAGAGCGTGGTCATGGCGACCCGCCAGCCCTCGCCCACGTCGCCGACCCGGTCGGCGTCGGGGACGCGCACCTCGGTCAGGTAGACCTCGTTGAACTCGGCCTCGCCCGTCATCTGGCGCAGGGGGCGCACCTCGACGCCGGGCGCGTGCATGTCGAGGGCGAAGTAGGTGAGGCCCTTGTGCTTGGGCGTGTCGGGATCGGTGCGGGCCACCAGCATCCCCCGGTCGGCGATGTGGGCCAGGGTGTTCCACACCTTCTGCCCGGTGATGACCCACTCGTCGCCGTCGCGGACCGCCCGGGTGGCCAGACCGGCCAGGTCGGAACCGGAGCCCGGCTCGCTGAACAGCTGGCACCACGCCGACTCGCCGGTGAAGGTCCGGCGCAGGAGGCGGGCCCGCAGCTCGTCGGATCCGTGGGTCACCACCGTGGGGCCGGCCATGGTCAGCCCGAAGAACTCCCGGGCGCCCATGGGGGTGGCCCCGGCCTCGGCCAGCCGGCGGTCGACGATGCGCTGGAGGTTGGGCGGCAGACCCAGACCCCCGAGCCCCTCGGGGAAGGAGATCCAGGCCAGGCCCAGGTCGTACTGGCGACCCCGGAACTCCTCGGCCGTGACGGCCTTCGGGTCGAGCTCGTCCAGGAGCTGGGTGGTCCGTTCGTCGACGAGCGCGGTGTCCTCTGCCATGCACGAAACATACCGCCCGCCACCGGACCTGTCCCCCGCCGGGCGTCGGGGGAGCCCTCAGGGTTGGAGTCGCTCGAGTCGCCAACCCTCGCCGTCCGCCTCGTAGCGGACCCGGTCGTGGAGGCGGTCGACCCCCTGCTGCCAGAACTCCCAGGCCCGGGGGGTGAGGCGCCACCCGCCCCACCACGGCGGCCGGGGCAAGTCCCCGTCGGCGAATTCGGCCGTCCAGTGCGCGACCCGGGCGTCGAGCGCCCGGCGGTCGGCCACGGGGCGGCTCTGGTGGGAGGCGTGGGCACCGATGCGGCTGCCGAGGTTCCGGGTGGCGTAGTAGGCGTCGGACTCGGCTCCGGTCGTCCGGGTCACCGGGCCCTCGATGCGCACCTGGCGTCCGAGCGGCTCCCAGTAGAAGAGGAGCGCCGCCTCGGGGTTGACCGTCAGGTCGCGGCTCTTGCGCCCGTCGTAGTTCGTGTAGAAGACGAACCCGTCCTCCCCCCAGGACTTGAGCAGGACCATGCGCACCGACGGCCGCCCGTCGGCGTCCGCCGTGGCGACGGCCATGGCCTCGGGGGCGTCGACCACCTCCGAGGCCCGTGCGTACCACCGGCCGAACTGGACGAGGGGGTCGGGGTCGACCGTGCGCTCGTCGGCGGTCCCGTCGCCGGGCCGGAGCGCCCGCCCGGCACCCGTCGGGGGTGGGTCGCCGGCGGTCGGGTCGGCGGTCGGGTCCATGTCCCCGACCCTAGCGACGGGATCCCCCCGGCCGCCGCCGCCGGGGGTCCGCCGTGGCCGGCCGGCGGTGGCTAGCGTCCGGGACGTGCCGACCGCCATCGACGTCGCCGCCGAACGGGCCGCCACCCCCGGGTGCGCGACGGTGGTGCACCTGAACAGCGCCGGGGCGGCGCTGGCGACGGCGGCCACCGTCGCCACCGTGGTCGACCACCTGCACCTCGAGGCGGCCATGGGCGGGTACGAGGCGGCGGCGGCCGTGTCCGACCGCCTCGCCGCGGTGGCCGCGTCGGCCGCCCGGCTGATGGGCGCCCGTCCCGACGAGGTGGCCCTGACCGGGTCCGACACCGAGGGGTGGACGAAGGCCCTGTGGGGCCTGGCCCTCGGGGGCGGGCTGCCGGCCGGGCGCCGCATCCTGGTCGACCGCCAGTCCTACGACAGCCACTACATGGGCCTGCTGCAGGTGTGCGACGTGACGGGGACCGCGCCGTCCGTCGTGCCCGCCGCCGCCGACGGGACCATCGACCTCGACGCGCTGGCCGCCGAGCTCGCCGTCGGGGACGTGGCCCTGGTCAGCGCCACCCACGTCGGCACCCACCGCGGACTGGTCAACCCGGTCGAGGAGGTCGGGGCCCGGTGCCGGGACGCCGGGGTCCTCTTCTTCCTCGACGCCTGCCAGAGCCTCGGGCAGCTGCCGGTCGACGTCGACCGCACCGGGTGCGCGGTGGCCACCGCCACCGGGCGCAAGTGGCTGCGTGGCCCCCGGGGCACCGGCCTCCTCTACGTCCGGTCCGACCTGGTCGGCTCGCTCCGTCCCCCCGGGATCGACGGGTCCTCGGCCCGGTGGGAGGACGCCGGCCACTACCGGCTCGAGGCCGGGGCGGCCCGGTTCATGCCCTTCGAGTCCCCCGTGGCCCTCCACCTCGGCCTCGGCACCGCGCTCGACCACGCCCTGGCCCTCGGCATCGACGCCATCGCCGCCCGGGTGGGGTACGTCGCCGGCTACCTCCGCGACCGGCTCGCCACCGTCGACGGCGTGGCCGTCCACGACGGCGGCACCCGGCGCAGCGGGATCGTCACCTTCACCGTGGACGGGGTGACCCCGGCCGACACCAGGGCGGCGGCGGCGGCGGCCGGGATCAACGTCTCGGTGACCGAGGCCGGGGCGGCCCGCTTCGACATGGGCGGCGACCGGCCGGAGTCGGTGGTACGGGCCTCGCCCCACTACCTCTCGACGGAGGACGAGTGCGACCGGCTGGTCGAGGTCGTGGCCGGCCTGGCGCCGGCCTGACCCGGGGGACGGTCCCGGTCAGGGGAGGCGCCGGAGCTCGCCGGTCAGGTGGAGGGTGAAGGGCCGGCCGACGGCGGCCATCAAGAGCTCGTAGCGCAGGGCGTCCCCGTCGACGATGAGGACCCGCTCCACCACCGTGACCTCCTTGGCCGTGGGGGTCCGGGCCACGTCGGTGGACCGGAGCCGCACCACGCCGTCCGACACGGTGCCCGCCAGGACCTCGGCGATGCCCGTCGGCTGGGCGATCACCGCCTCGGCCCGGTCCGGCCCGACGACGCGCCAGTAGCCCGTCTCGGTGTGGAGGGGCCGGCCGTCGACGGCGTCGGTCGTCGTCTGTGCGTAGGCGAGGAACGGCCGGCCGGTGTGGGAGAACGTCACCGTCTCCGCGTAGTCGAACGGCTCGATCGTCGGGTACACGCCGTGGCCCCCGCCGGTCCAGGTCCCCACCAGCGCGGCGAGGGGGGCGACGGAGGGGTGGAGCTCGGCGGTCACCGCACGAGCATGGCAGCTCGGCGCCCGGCGCGCGGCCGGGCCCCCGCGTGGGTCACGTCGCGCCCTGCCCCACGGCGGGCAGCCCGGCGGCACGGTCGGCCCCGTGCCACCGGCGCCGCACCCATGCCGGGCGGGTGTCTCGGCCCGGGGTGGCCAGGACGTCGGCGAGCCAGCGCGCCTCCAGCCCGTCCGCGGCGGCGAACGCCGCGACCGGGTCCGGCGGGTCGGCCGTCCAGTCGGCCTCGACCGCGTCCCGCTCGGACCGGTAGCGGGCCAGTCGGTCGTCGTAGGCGGCCAGCACCGCACGGTGCAGCAGTTCGTGTCGCCACCACGGCGCGGACGGGTCGAACCGGTCGGTCGGCGCCGGACCGAGGTCGACCGGCGCACCCACGGCGACCGGCTTGAAGACCGAGGTGCACGGGGCGGCGGTGCCGGTCGCCCAGTGCCGGGTCCCGCCGCGCAGGTCGGCGACCCAGGAGGCCGTCGTCTGGCTGGACGCCAGGACCCCGCCGGCGTGGACGCACGGCGCGCCGAGGCCGCCGTGGGCCCGCGACCACCGGGGCGACGTCCCGTCGCCGTGGCACCGCAGCGCGGCCATGAGGTCGAGGGGCCCGGTGGCCGAGCCGGCCCGGGGTTCGGTGACCGCCCGCCGGCGGGCCGCCGCCGACACCCAGGTCCTCGCCCGCCGGGCGTGGGCCCGGGCGAACGCGGGGATCGACAGGCCGTTGGAGATGGCGCGACCGGGACCCCGGACCGTCTCGGTGGCCCACTCCCGCCCCGCCGTCTCGACGACCACGGCGCCGTCGGGGTCGGCCACCAGGAAGCTGTTGTCGTAGGTGAACCCGGGGCGCTCGTGGCTGCACGGACCGCCCTGCCCGTGGCGCTCGAGCAGGTCGACGAGCACCCCCACGGCCCCCTCGGCGGTGGTGGCGCGTTCGAGGGCCAGGCGGAGCAGGTCCATCCCCAGGAGCGCCGGCGGCCCGGCCGGGCCACGGGTGAACACGGCCTCGTTGCCGATGACGACGCCGTGCTCGTTGGTCCCCATCTCCGCACCCCACATCCACCACGGCCGCGACAGCAGGACGGCGTGGGTCCGGTCCACCTGCGGGACGGCGGTCCAGGTGCAGGCGACCGACGACCCGGCGGGGTGGTCGGCGGCGGGGACCCACTCGAGCACCTGGGCCTCGTTCGGGTCCCGGTCGCTGTTCTTGGCGAAGAGGAGCCCGTCCGCCGTGACCGTCACCAGGGTGTCGCACACGGGTCGTCGCTCCCCCGCTCAGGCCGGACCGGCCGCCGGGCAGCCGGCCACGTGGTCGTCGACGACGCCCACGGCCTGCAGGTACGCGTAGACGATGGTCGGACCCACGAAGGTGAACCCCCGTCGCTTCAGGTCCCTGCTGATCCGGTCCGACAGGTCGGTGGTGGTGGGCAGCGGGGCCGTCGGCGCCCGGCGGTGGACCACCGGGGTCCCGTCCACCCACCGCCACAGGTAGGCGTCGAAGGTGCCGAACCCGTCCTGCACGTCCAGGAACGCCCGGGCGTTGGGCACGGTGCCCCGGACCTTGAGGCGGTTGCGCACGATGCCCGGATCGGCCAGCAGCGCCGCCAGCTTCGCCTCGTCGTAGGCGACGATGCGCGCCGGGTCGAACCCGTCGAGGACAGCCCGGTAGCGCTCGCGCTTGGCCAGGACGGTGGACCACGAGAGCCCGGCCTGCGCGCCCTCGAGCACGAGCAGCTCGAACAGGTGGCGGTCGTCGTGGGACGGCACGCCCCACTCGGTGTCGTGGTAGGCGCGCATCGCCTCGGAACCCTCCGCCCAGGCGCAGCGGGCGCCGCCCGTCGTGGTGTCCGGGGTCACGGGCGCACCCTACCGGCGACGGGGCCCGGGTGGCCGGGTGCGGAGCCGGAGCCGTGCTCGGGTGGCCGGGTGCGGAGCCGGAGCCGTGCTCGGGTGGCCGGCGCGAGGATGGGCCATGGACTCCGAGCTCCTCCATCTCGACGTCGGCGACCGGGTCGTGGTCGACCTCACGGCCGAGGTCGGCCGGTTCTGCCGCGGTCGGGGCGACGGTCTGGTCCACGTCTTCGCCCCGCACGCCACCGCCGGCCTCGCCCTCCTCGAGGTCGGCTCGGGCTCGGAGGCGGACCTGGCCGACGCGCTGGCCCGGCTGCTCCCCCGCGACGACCGCTACCGGCACCGCCACGGAGCGACCGGACACGGCGCCGACCACGTCCTTCCCGCCCTGGTCTGCTCGTCGCTGAGCGTCCCCGTGCTCGACGGCGTGCCGCAGCTCGGCACCTGGCAGAGCGTGGTGCTGGTCGACACCAACGGGGACAACCCGCGTCGCACGGTGCGCCTCAGCTTCCTCGCCGGCTGAGCGCCGGTGCCGGGCCCCACGCGGCCGGCCGGCTATCCGACGGCGAGTCCCGACGCCTCGAGCCGGGCCCGGACGGCCTTCAGGTGGGTGCGGCGCTCCTTCAGCACCAGCCGGTAGCCGGGGTTGTCGGTGTCGGCGATCTCGAGGGACAGATCCCCGAGCGACCCGTCGAGCAGGTCGCGCAGCTCGTTCGCCTCCGTTTCGCTGAGCGTCAATTGCATGGGCGTGCTCTCCTCGTGTGCGACGTGACCCCGTCGGGGGACGGGTCCATCTTCGGACCGCCGCGGCACGGGCGGACAGGGTCGAAGGTCCCATCGGCCCCGCGGGGTCGCCGGATCTGCTATCGGGCGGGTCGATTGACACCCGCGGCGCGGAGCCGATAGACGGGTGCGATGATCCTCCAAGGCAAGACCGTATTGGTGACCGGTGTGGGCGGGGGCCTGGGGCGCGAGTGTGCCGCCTCCGCCCTGCGCGACGGCGCGAACGTGGTGATCGCGGCCCGCACGGCCGACACCCTCACCGCCATCGCCGGCGAGCTCGACCCTACGGGCGAGCGGATCGCGTCCCGGGTGACCGACATCACCGACGCCGACTCGTGCGCCGGGCTCGTGGACCTGGCCAAGGAGCGCTTCGGCGGTGTCGACGCCCTGGTGCAGGTGGCGGCGTTCGAGAACGCCTGGGGCGGTCTCTACGACATGAAGTTCGAGGACTGGCGTGCCGCGTTCGACACGAACGTGCTCGGTGCCATCAACGTGATCCGCCCCGCCGCCGCGGCCATGAAGGAGGGTGGGGGCGGCGCCGTCGTCCTCATCGGCTCCCAGTCGATGTTCGCCCCCCAGATGCCCCAGGGCGGGTACGCCGCCTCGAAGAGCGCCCTGCTGTCGGCCATGTACTACCTGTGCGACGAGCTCGGGCCGGACAACATCCGCTGCAACATGGTTATCCCGTCGTGGATGTGGGGGCCGCCGGTGGAGATGCTCATGAACTGGCGGGCCAAGAACGAGGGCAAGACGGTCGAGGAGGCGCTCGACGACGTGGTCGGGAAGTTCCCGCTCCGCCGGATGACCGAGGACGGCGAGGTCGCCGACGTCGTGGCCTTCTTCGCCTCGGACCGGGCCAAGGCGGTCACCGGCCAGTACCTGCTCGTCAACTCGGGCGAGATGTTCCGGTGAACGCCCCCAAGCGCGTCGTAGTGTGGGGCACCGGCTTCGTCGGCCGGATGGTGATCCCCGAGATCCGGGACCACCCCGGCTTCGAGCTGGTGGGCGTGGGCGTGGCCGACCCCGGCAAGGTCGGCCGGGACGCCGGGGACATCTGCGGCGTCGCCCCGATGGGCGTCACCGCCACCGACGACCTCGACGCACTGATCGCCCTGGCCCCCGACGCCCTCGTGCACTACGGGCCGACGGCGGCCAAGGCCGACGACAACATCGCGCACATGGGCGCCTTCCTGCGGGCGGGCATCGACGTGTGCTCGACCGCCATGACCCCCTGGGTCTGGCCGCACATGGAACAGAACCCGCCGTCGTGGATCGATCCCATCACCGAGGCGTGTGCCGCCGGCGGGGCCTCGTGCTTCACGACGGGCATCGACCCCGGGTTCGCCAACGACCTCTTCCCCATGACGCTCATGGGTCTGTGCAGCGAGGTCCGCCAGGTCCGCGCCCTCGAGATCCTCGACTACATCAACTACGAGGGCGACTACGAGGTCGAGATGGGCATCGGCATGCCGCCCGACTACACCCCGATGCTCGAGCACACGGAGATCCTGGCCATGTCGTGGGGCGGCACCGTCCCGATGATGGCCCACGCGGTGGGCGTCGAGCTCGAGGCCATCACGTCGACGTGGGAGAAGTGGGTCACCCCGACGGCCATCACCACGGCCAAGGGCGTCATCGAGCCGGGCAACGTGGCGGCCATCCGGTTCACCATCAACGGCATCGTGGACGGCACGGCCCGCATCTGCCTGGAGCACGTCAACCGGGTGGGACAGGACGCCGCGCCCGACTGGCCCCGCGGCAACCAGAACGACGTGTACCGGGTGGTGATCGACGGGACCCCGTCGATCACCCAGGAGACCGCCTTCCGGTTCACCGACGGGAGCGGCCGCGACGCGGCGGCGGCCGGGTGCTTCGCCACCGGCATGCGCGCCCTCAACGCCGTGCCGTACGTCAACGAGCTGCCGGCCGGATGGGTGACCGCGCTCGACCTGCCGCTCATCCCCGGGGTCGGCACCATCCGCTGACCGACCGGCACCCGACCGGACCGTCCACGACCCCACGACCCCACGACCCCACGACCCAGGAGCGCACCCATGACCCCCGAGGACCTCGTCGAGATCGAACTGATCAAGCGCCTCAAGTACCGCTACCTCCGCAGCATCGACCAGAAGCTGTGGGACGAGCTCGAGACCTGCTTCGTCCCCGAGGCCACGGCGCGCTACGGCGGCGGGCTCTACGAGTTCGCGAACCGCGACGACATCCTGACGTTCTGCCGCGACTCCATGGGGGCCACCACCTTCCTGAGCAGCCACCGGTGCCACCACCCCGAGATCGACCTGGTCGGCCCCGACGAGGCCACCGGGACCTGGGCGCTCGAGGACACCGTGATCCTCACCGACTTCCAGCTCAACATCCAGGGGGCGGCGTTCTACGAGGACCGCTACGTGAAGCGGGACGGCGAGTGGAAGATCCTCCACACCGGCTACAAGCGGTCCTTCGAGGAGATCCTCCCGCGGGCGTCCATCGAGGGCATCCGGCTGACCGCCGAGTGGTGGGCCACCGACGGGCGCTCGACGCTCGGTTCGTCGTAGGCGGCTGCTCCGGACTCCGCGACGCTCAGCCGCCGGTGCCGGGGCCGAGTGGCCAGGTCACGCCGGTCAGCTGCTCCGAGCGGTCCCACAGCCGGCGGGCCGTCCCGACGTCGAGGGCCCGGGGGGCCGGGGTGTCGACGGCCGGATGGCCCCGCAGGTGCTGGAACCCGTCCGGACCGATGTAGGTGCCGCCGGGAATGTCCTGGGTGGCCGCGAACAGGGTGGGCAGCGCGCCCATGGCGGCGCTCTGGGCGACGAGCCGGTTGCCGAGGGCCCCGGCGAGGTTGGCGATCGTGCTGCCGGTCCGCCGCTGCAGGTCGGTGGCGGCGTAGCCGGGGTGGGCGGCGACCGCCCGCACCGCCGACCCGGCGGCGGTCAGCCGCCGCTCGAGCTCGAGCACGAAGAGCAGGTTGGCCAGCTTGGACTGCGAGTACGCCGCCCACGGCCGGTACCGGCGCCGCTCGAAGTGGAGGTCGTCGAGGTCGATCCGGCCGTTGCGGTGCATGCCGGACGACACGACGACCACCCGGTCCGTGACCCGGGGGAGCAGCAGGTTCGTCAGTGCGAAGTGGCCCAGGTGGTTGGTCCCGATCTGCAGCTCGAAGCCGTCGGCGGTGCGGCGCTCGGACGTGGCCATCACCCCGGCGTTGTCGACCAGGAGGTCGACGGGGCCGTCGGTGGCCTCGGCGAAGGCCCGCACCGAGGCCAGGTCGGCCAGGTCCAGCTGCCGCACCGTCACGTCGCCGGCCATCCCCTCGGCGGCGGCCCGGCCCCTGGCCACGTCGCGCACGGCCAGGGTGACGGCGGCACCGGCACGGGCCAGCTCGCGTGCGGTCACCCGGCCGATCCCGCTGTTGGCGCCCGTGACGACGGCGGTGCGCCCCGTCAGGTCCGGGAGGTCGGCGGCGGTCCAGCGGGAGGTGGTCATGGGGCCAACGTAGGCCGCTACGACAGGGTGGCGCCGTCCATGCGCAGGTCCGCCCCGTTCATGTGGGACGCCTCGTCGGACGCGATGAAGGCGATGGCGGCGGCGATCCCCGCGGGCGTCCCGAACGGTCCGAGCGGCATCGCCCGGCGGAGCAGCTTGGGGTTCGCCCCCTCGGGCAGGGAGAACGACAGGGTGATCGGCGTGTCGATCGCCCCCGGGCTGACGCTGTTGCACCGCAGGCCCTGCTCGGCGTACTCGACGGCCAGCTCGCGGGTCATGGCCAGGACCCCGCCCTTGGTGGCCGAGTAGGCGACGGCCCACGGCTGGCCGGCGTGCGAGGCCGTGGACGCCAGGTTCACGATGTTGCCCTTCGAGGCCAGCAGGTGCGGGATCGACTCGCGGCACATCAGGAAGGTGCCGGTCAGGTTGACGGCGAGGAGCCGGTTCCACTCGTCGAGGGTGACCTCGTGGGCGTGGCTGAACGACAGGACGCCGGCCACGTTGACCAGCACGTCGAGCGAGCCCAGCGCCCCGAGGGCCCCGGACACGATGGCCCGGACCCCCGCCTCGGTGGACACGTCGCCCGGCAGGGCCGTGATCGACCCGGCCATGGCGCCGGCCTCGGCGGCGACGGCGTCGAGCGCACCGGCGTTGACGTCCACCGCCACCACGGCGGCCCCCTCCTCGGCCAGGCGCAGGGCCGTGCTCCGTCCGATGCCCGACGCGCCCCCGGTCACGAGCGCGTTGCGTCCACTGAATCGATCCATCGTCATGGCGGCACTGTAGGACGGATCCCGACCCGGCCGCGTCCCCCACCGGGCCGGGCCCGCGCCCGCGGACCGGCCGTGGGATGCTGTGCGGCGTCCCCGACCCGCCCCGAGGAGGCCGCCTTGCCCACCGCCCGCGTCGACGGGGTCGACCTGTCCTACGAGCTGGTCGGGTCCGGGCCGCGGGTCCTGTTCTGCAACGGCTCCGGTGCCACCCTCGAGGGGACCCGACCCCTCCTGTCCGCCCTGGCCGACGGTGTCGAGCTCCTCGCCTTCGACCAGCGGGGGATCGGGACGAGCGGGCCGGCGCCGGCGCCCTACGGCATGGCCCGCCTGGCCGCCGACGCCCTCGGCCTGCTCGACGCCGTGGGATGGGACACGGCGGCCGTGGTCGGGGTGAGCTTCGGGGGCATGGTGGCCCAGGAGCTGGCCGTCACCGCCCCGGGGCGCGTCGATCGTCTGGCCCTCCTGTGCACCTCGACGGGCGGCGCCGGCGGCTCCTCCTACCCCCTGCACGAGCTCGAGGCCCTGTCCCCCGACGCGCGGGCGGCGGCGCGGGCCCGGCTGCTCGACGAGCGGTTCGACGGACCGTGGCTCGACGCCCACCCCGGCGACCGGGCCCTCATCGACCTCCTGGCCGCCCCCGAACCCGACGACCCGGCCGTGGCGGCCGGACGCCGGGCCCAGCTCGAGGCCCGGCGGGGGCACGACGTGTGGGACCGTCTCCCGGCCGTCACCTGCCCGACGTTCGTGGCCTGCGGCCGCTACGACAGCATCGCCCCGCCGGCCAACGCCGAGGCCCTCGCGTCGCGCCTGCCCGACGCCGTGCTCCGCGTCTACGAGGGCGGCCACGCCTTCTTCGTCCAGGACGCCGACGCGCTCGGCGACCTCCGCTCGTTCCTGGTGGAGGGCGCAGGCACGGCGGGGACGCGGCGTTGAGCCCGCCGGGGAGCGGCGCCGCCGCGCCGACCCGTCCCGAGGAGGTCCCGGTGTCGGGCCGCTGTGACGAACGGTTCGCCCCCGTGCGCCACGAGTTCGTCCGGAACTTCGTCGAGCGCGGCGAGGTCGGGGCCGGCGTGACGGTGCTGGTCGGCGGCGAGGTCGTCGTCGACCTGGCCGGCGGATGGACGGACGCGGCGCGAACCACCACGTGGCGGTCGGACACCCTGGTGGACGTCTACTCGGTCGGCAAGGCGATCGTCGCCCTCCTCGCACTCCGCCTGGTCGACCGGGGCGTCCTCGGCCTCGACGACCCGGTGGCGAAGGTGTGGCCCGAGTTCGCCGCCGAGGGCAAGGGGTCGGCCACCGTCCGCCACGCCCTGTGCCACCGTGCCGGCGTGCCCGCCATCCGTCAACCGTTGACCGACGAGGACCTCTGGGACTTCGCCACCATGACGGACGCGCTGGCCGCCACCGAGCCGTGGTGGGTGCCCGGGACGCGCCACGCCTACCACACCAACACCTACGGCCACCTGATCGGCGGCCTCCTCCACCGGGCGACGGGCGAGCTCCCGGGGACGCAGCTGCGCACGGTCGCCGACCGGCTCGGTGCCGACATCTTCTTCGGGGTGCCCGAGGCCGAGCAGGACCGGTGTGCCGAGGTCCTGTGGGCGCTCGGCGGCGGCCCCCCTGCGGTCGACTTCGGCGCCCTCACGGGCGACGAGCTGATGGTGCAGCTCAGCTACTTCAACCCGCCGGGCTACTCGTCGTGGGGCGTCGTCAACACGCCGCAGTGGCGGTCGGCCCAGATCCCGTCGACGAACAGCCATGCGACCTCGGCCGGTGTGGCCCGGATCTACCAGGGCCTGCTCGAACCCGGCCTGCTCCTGTCGCCGGTGCTCCTGGCCGAGGCGGCGTCGCCGCAGTCCGTCGGGTTCTGCCCGGTGCTCGGCGAGGAGGTCACGTTCGGCCTCGGGTTCACGCCCACGTCGCAGCGCCGCCGCTTCGGGCCCAATCCCTCCAGCTTCGGCCACTTCGGGACGGGCGGTGCGGTCGGGTTCGCCGACCCCGTCGCCGGCGTGGCCTTCGGCTACGCCATGAACCACGTGATCCCCCGGTGGCAGAGCAGCCGGAACCGGGCCCTGATCGACGCCCTCTACCGCTGCCTCTGACCCGGCGGCATCCCGACCGGTCCGGACCGGTCCCGGGCACCGGTGAGGCACCCGTCTGGCAGTCTTGGCCCGTGCGCACCACGGACGCGCCGGGGCGGGGCCGGCCATGAGGATCCTCCACACCAGCGACTGGCACCTCGGCCGGCGGTTCGAGCGCGAGTCGCTCGAGGACGACCAGCGCGCCTTCCTCCACTGGCTCGCCGGCGTGGTGGCCGAGGAGCGGGTCGACCTCGTGGTCGTGGCCGGCGACGTCTACGACCGGTCGCAGCCGGCCGAGGACGCCGTGGCCCTGCTCGACGAGGGCCTGGACGGACTGTGCGCCGCCGGCGCCCGCGTCGCCCTGATCCCGGGGAACCACGACAGTGCCCGGCGCCTCGGCTTCGGCGCCGGCCGCCAGGCGCTCGGGGGGGTCCACGTCTTCGCCGACGACCAGCACCCGCCGGTCCCCTGGGTCTTCGCGTCGGGCGACGAGCGGGTGCGCATCCTGGCCGTCCCCTTCCTCGACCCCTACGGCGTCCCCGCGCCGGTCGACGCCGAGGACGGGACGCCGCGTGCCCGCACCCACGAGCACGTCCTGGCCGACGCCCTCCGGTCGGGGCGGGCCCTCCTCGATCCGGGCGACCCGACCCCCACCGTCTGCGTGGCCCACGCGTACGTGTCGGGTGCCGCCGAGTCCGACTCGGAGCGCGCCCTGGCGGTCGGCGGCAGCGACCGCGTCGACCCGGGCCTCTTCGCCGGGTTCGACTACGTGGCCCTCGGTCACCTCCACCGGCCCCAGCGCATCGGGGGCGACGACTCGGTCGCCTACTCCGGCTCGCCCCTCCCCTACTCCTTCAGCGAGGACCACCCCAAGTCGGTCCGACTCCTCGACCTCGGGCCCGGCGGACTCACCGGCGTCCGCACCCTGCCGATCCCCGTCGGACGCCCGGTGACCACGCTCACCGGCACCCTCGACGAGCTGCTCACCGAGGCGTCCCTCGACCGGTGGCTGGACCACTGGGTCGCCGCCCGGCTCACGGACGAGACGGTCCGGACCCAGCCGATGGAGCGGCTCCGCGCCCGCTTCCCCCACGCCGTCGCCCTCCGCTACGTCCCGGTCGACGGGGACGCCGCGGTGGGGCGGGGGGCGGACCGGGCCACGGTCGAGGAGCAGCCCGCAGAGGACGTCGTCGTCCGGTTCCTGACGGAGCTCCGGGGCCGCGAGCCGGCGGCGTCCGAGCGCGACCTGCTCCGCGACGCGGTGGCGGCCGCCCTCGGGTCGGCGGACCGGTGAGGCCGCTCACCCTCCGCCTGGAGGCCTTCGGCTCCTACGCCGGTGTCCTCGAGGTCGACTTCTCCCGGCTCGGCCGGCACGGCGTCTTCTCGATCACCGGACCGACCGGGGCGGGCAAGTCCACGATCTTCGACGCCATCGTCTACGCCCTCTACGACGACCTCCCCGGGTTCCGGACCGACAGCCACGTCCGGAGCCAGCACGCGGACGACGCCACTGCGACGTCGGTCACCCTCACGTTCGAGGCCGGCGGGCGGGAGTGGGTCGTCGAGCGGGCGCCGGCCCAGCTCCGGCCCCGCAGGCGGGGTGGCGGTCCCCCGGTGCTCGCCGACGCCCGGGTCACCCTGTCCGAGGTCGGCGCCGACGGCGGCGCCCGCACCCGCAAGCAGGCGGTGGCCGAGGAGCTCCTCCACCTGGTCGGGCTGACCAAGGCCCAGTTCGAACAGGTCGTCCTGATCCCCCAGGGCAAGTTCGAGGAGGTGCTGAAGGCCGACACCCGCGACCGGGGCGACCTGCTCGGCCGGCTCTTCCCGGTGGACGTCTTCCAGCGGGTGACCGAGGCGCTCAAGGAGCTGGCCTCCGTCCGGCGTGCCGACTACGAGGGCCTGCACGCCTCGGTCGCCGCACGCGTCGAACAGATCCGCAGCGATCTGGTGGAGGCCTTCGCACAGGCGCCCGGCGACGTGGCCGTTCCGGCGCCCGACGACCCCTCCCTCGCACCCGACGGGTTCGACCCCCGGGAACTCGATGCGCACCGGGCCACGCTCGGACGGCTGGCCGACGCGCTGGGCTCGGCGCGCCAGGCGGCCGGCACCGAGCTCGCCGCCGCCCGCTCGCGGCGCCTCGAGGCCGAGGCCCGGGCCGACCGCTGGGACCAGTGGCGGTCCGACCTGCAGGACGCCCGCGGCTTCCCCGAGGCGGAGGTCGCCGACCGGCGGCGGCTCGAGGCGCTGGACCGCGCCCGGACGGTGGCCCGCATGGGCCCGGCGCTCGGGCAGTGGCGGGCCGCCACCGATGCGCTCGCCCGCGCCCACGCCGACGAGGTGCGGCTCCGGGTGGCGCTCGACCGCTCCTGGGTCGACGGGTACGACCGGGACGGCCTGGACGGTGCCGACGGCGCCGCGGCCCTGGCCCACCGCGTCGCCGCTGACGCCGAGCGGCTGGAGGCGGCCGACCGGGTCCATGCCGACCTGGTCCGTCGCGGGGCCGGACTCGACGCCGACGAGGCGTCGCTGGCGGCGCGCCAGGAGGCGGTCGATGCGTCCGCCGCCGGACTCGTCGATGCCGAGGCCGGGATCGAGGCGGTGCGCCGGGCCCTGGACGCCGCCACCGGACGGGCCGCCGGACGGGGCGACGCCCAGATCCGCGTGCACGAACTGGAACAGGCGACCCGGGCGGCCGCCCGGCGGGACGAGGCGCTCGCCGACGTCGGCCGGCTGCGGGCGGCGAGCGACGCGGCCGTCCGGGACGAGGACCGCGCCGCGGCACGGGTCATCGCGCTGCGGACGGCGTGGCGCGCCGGACTGGCCGGCCGCCTGGCCGAGCACCTGGTGGACGGCGAGCCGTGCCCGACCTGCGGGTCGCCCGACCACCCGGTACCGGCCCGGCCGGCGGCCGACGCCCCGACCGACGAGGCGCTGGCCGGGGCGGAGGACGAGCTGCGGGCGCGATCCGAGGCAGCGCGCTCGCTCTCGGTCGAGCTGGCCGCGGCCGAGGCCACCGCCCGGGCGGTCGCCGCCGGGTCGACGGGGGACACCGCCGAGCTGTCGGAGCGACGGGACCGGGCCCGGTCGGAGCTGGCCGACCGCGTGGCCGCCGAGGCCGAGGCGGCGGAGCTGCGCCGCGCCCTCGACGACGGGCAGCGCGCGCTGGTCGAACGCCGGGCCGCAGCCGCGGACGAGTCCGAGGCGCTGCGGGCGGACCGGGCCGCGCTCGGCGCCCGACGCGACCAGTGGTCCGGCGAGCGGGACGCCTTCGTGTCGTCCCACGGCACCTTCGCGCCGACGGCCGACGCCGCACTCGTGCGACGGCGCCTGGCCGACGACCTCGCCCGGCTGGCGGCGGCACTCCGGTCGGCCCACGACGCGGAGGGCGCCGCCGGCCAGGGCCGCACCGCCCTCGGGCCCACGCTCGCCGAGTTCGGCGTCGACGACCCGGCCGAACTCGAACGGTGGGCGCGCCCAGCCGACGAGATCGACGTCGAGGCCCGGGCCCTGGCGGAACGAGCCGCGCAGCGCCGCGAGGTCGAGACCCGCCTGCGCCGGTACGAGGAGTCCGGGGGACCGACCGAGCGCCCCGACCCCGGACCGGCGGCCGAGGCCGAGGCGGTGGCGGCCGGCCGCCACGAGGACCTCGTGGGCCGCCACGCCGTGGTGACCGCCCACGTCGCCTCGATCGACGCCGCCCGGGCCGACCTGTCCACCCGGGCCGCCGCCACGGACGCGGCCCGGCACCGCAAGGAGGAGGCGGAGACGCTCTACGCGGCCTGCGCGGGCCAGGGCGGCGGCGCCGTCGGTTCCCGGGTGTCGCTGCACACCTGGGTGCTCGCCTACTACCTCCGCCAGGTGCTCGCCCAGGCCAACCTCCGGCTCGACACCATGACCGCCGGCCGCTACGCGCTCGAGTTGAACGCGGAGTCCACCGACGGTCGCAAGGCGTCGGGCCTCGACCTCTCGGTCCTCGACGCCGAGACGGGTCAGCGCCGACCGGCCACGACCCTGTCCGGCGGCGAGACCTTCATGGCCGCGCTGGCGCTGGCCCTGGGCCTGGCGGACGTGGTCGCCGCCGGGTCGAACCACGTCATCGGTGCCCTCTTCGTCGACGAGGGGTTCGGGTCGCTCGACGGCGAGACGCTGGACACGGTGGTCGACGTGCTCCGTTCGCTCCAGGACGGCGGTCGGATGGTGGGCGTGATCAGCCACGTCCCGGACCTGCAGGACGCCCTCCCCAACGGCATCGCCGTCCGGTCGACCTCGCAGGGGTCCGTGGCCACCGTCCACTACCCCGAGCCGTGACCCCCGACCGGTCGGCCCGGCGGGCGCGCCGGCTGGCCGCCCTGGCGCCGGTCGCCGCGCTCGCCGCCTGCGGTTCCCCGTCGTCGGGCCCGAACCCGTCGGTGCCGTCGGTGCCGCCGGCGCCGACGGCCGTGACGGCCGGCGCCGCCCCGGTCGCAACCCTCCCGGTCGGTCCCGGGTCCCGGGACGGCTACACGGTCCGGGCGCAGCCGGCACCGGGGTCGTGCCACTACCGGTGGGTCGGTCCCGATCCCCTGCCGGACCCGACGTGCACCCCGGGCGCCACGAACCCGGCGGTGTCCCCCACCGACCTCGCCTCGACCATCTGCCGGAGCGGGTGGACGGCGTCGGTCCGGCCCCCGTACTCCATCACCCACCCCGAGAAGGTGGGGTCGGCCGCCGCCTACGGGTACACCGGCCCGTTCTCCACCGGCGAGTACGACCACCTCGTCCCGCTCGAGCTCGGCGGCGACCCCGACGACCCGGCCAACCTGTGGCTCGAACCCAACGACCGGCCCGGGGCGACGTCGACCACCAACACCAAGGACGCACTCGAGCACCACCTGCGCGCACTGGTGTGCGCCGGTCGGCTGCCGCTGCGCGAGGCGCAGCGGGCGATCGCCGCCGACTGGGTCGCCGCCCTGCAGCGCTACGGGACCTGACCGGCACGGCGCAGCCCGGACGGGCGGCACGGTCGGGCCCGGCAGGTGTCCCCCGGAGCCCCGTCCGTGTACGGATTCCAGTACAGTGCCTCCGTCATGGTCGCCACCCGAGCCCCCGAGCCGGCCGGGGCGCCCAAGCGCCGGCTGCCCATCCAGATCGCCAACGAGGCGAAGATGATCGGGGCGACGATCGACCTCCTGGGCGACCACCAGGTCGACGAGATCACCAGCCGGATGATCGCGCACGACTCGGGCACGGCCACCAACTACATCTCGCGGTACTTCGGCGGGCGCGACGGCCTGTTCGTGGCCGTCGCCGCCGAACTCGGCCGGCGGATCAGCGACCGCGTCCGGTCGGAGGAGTCGATCCTCGAGATCGACCGGTCCGGGACCTTCGTGAGCCGGATCATGTCGATCCCCGAGGTCACCCTGTGGTTCAAGGTCTACCGGTACCTGTCCAGCCGCAACCTGACCGGCGTCCGGCCGCACGCCAAGCCCGCCCTCGTGACCGCCATCGAGGACTCCATCGAGCTGATCTTCGGCCTCGAGGGGAAGTACGTCCCGATCTGCGCCAACATCTTCCTGACCTACCTCATGGGGAACGCGGCGTTCGGCGACCTCCTCGGGACGACCGGCGAGGAGGCCGAGGACGCCCTGACCGCCATGGGCACGTTCGTCACGATGCTCGTGGCGCAGCAGCAGGCGCAGGCGCGGGGTCCAGCCCCGGCCTGAGCCGCGGCGTCAGGACGCCCGGAGCAGGTGCAGCTGGGTGTCCGACCAGATCCGGTTGCAGGCCCGGCACCGCCAGCTCGTGGCCGATCCGGCCACCAGACGGGGGTAGACCACGAGCTTCGGCACCCCCTCGGCCGCGCAGTAGGGGCACGTCCGGAACGCTTCGGAGTCACTCACTGGGTCCACCCTTCTGTCCGACACCCGACTCCCAGAGGATCGGCACGTCCGGGCGAACCTTGAGGGGCCCAACCGTGCCACGGGCCGGGACGCCACCCGGCACCCGCCCCGCCGTCCGGCGCGACGCCGGGGCCGTGCCCCCGGCCCGCCCTAGTGGAGTCCGGCGCAGTACCCGGCCATGGCCGCCGACTCGAGCTCGAGGTGGCGGCTGAAGCCCCCGAAGATGGCCTTCTCGGCGGCTCCGGACAGGAGGGGCACCTTGACCTCGAGCCGGCCGGTCACCGTTTCGACCGTCGATCCTCCCCCGTCGTCCTCGAGCCGGAGCGTCCCGTCGCACCGGAGCATCCCGTGGTAGTGGTCCGGCACGACCACGAGCGTCCCGGTGTGGGCACCGAGGTCGTAGGTGCTGTCGATGACCCAGGTCAACTTGTCCGCTTCGACGAACACGGCCGCCGGACCGGAGATCGTCCCGTCGAAGGCGTAGCGGACCGAGGTGCGGAGGGTCCCGCCGTCCACGGTCACGTCCAGGAGCTCGGGGGCCCGGACGGCGGTGGTCGACGACCCCAGGTACGCGTAGTACCCGGGGTCGGCCAGTGCCCGCAGCACCCGGTCGCGCGTGGCGGCGATGGTCTCGGTGACGGTGAACTGCACGGTCCTCCCCCCGGTCGGCGGCTCCGGCCGCCAGCGTAGGGCGGAGGGCGCACCGAGGCGGGCCGACGCGTCGGGGGGTCCACCTACGACCGGTCCCCCGCCCGGCCGTCCCGGACGCCCCGGCACGCCGGAGGGTGCCAGGATGGGACGATGCCGCCGGTGCCCACAACCACCGGATGTCCCCCGTGCGGTCCCCGACCGGGACCGTCGGCCCCGCGCACCCCGGACCGTTCGGCGGGATGACCACGGTGGCGAAGCTCGTCTACTCGGCCATCACGTCGCTCGACGGCTAAACGGCGGACCGTGACGGCAACTTCGACTGGGCCGCCCCCGACGCCGAGGTGCACGCGTTCGTCAACGACCTCGAAGGCGGCGTGAGCACCTACCTGTACGGACGCCGGATGTACGAGACGATGCGCTACTGGGAGACGTTCGAGGCACGCGACGACCAGCCGTCCTACGCCCGGGACTTCGCCGCGCTGTGGCGGGCGGCCGACAAGGTCGTGTACTCGACCACCCTCGGCGGGGTGTCCGGTGCCCGGACGCGGATCGAGCGCGACTTCGATCCCGCCGCGGTGCAGCGGATGAAGGAGGAGGAGGCGCGGGACCTCTCCGTCGGGGGCCCGGGGCTCGCGAGCCGTGCGATGGCGGCCGGGCTGGTCGACGAGGTGCACCTGTTCCTCACCCCCGTCACGGTCGGCGGCGGCACGCCGGCGGTCCCCGACGGCCTCCGCTGCGACCTCGAGCTGCTGCGGGTGGACCGGTTCGCGGGCGGGGTCGTCCACCTCCACCACCGGTTCCGCGGTCCGGCACCCGGACGCCGGCCGCACGGCACCGGCAAGGTTCTACAGTGACCCCATGCCGGACGCCGTGCGACCCTTCCGCATCGAGATCCCCGAGGCCGACCTCGTCGACCTGCGTGACCGGCTGGCGCGCACCCGGTGGCCGGAGGCCGAGACGGTGGACGACTGGTCCCAGGGCATCCCGCTGGCCTACATGCACGAGCTCTGCGACCACTGGGCGACGCGCTACGACTGGAGGGCCACCGAGGCCCGCCTGAACGCACTCCCCCAGTTCGTCACCGCCGTCGACGGGCTGGACATCCACTTCCTGCACGTGCGGTCCCCCCACCCCAGGGCCCTGCCGATCGTCCTCACCCACGGCTGGCCCGGGTCCGTCGTCGAGTTCGAGAAGGTGATCGGCCCGCTGACCGACCCCGTGGCCCACGGCGGCGACGCCGCCGACGCCTTCGACGTGGTGTGCCCGTCCCTGCCCGGCTACGGGTTCAGCGGCAAGCCGACCGGCACCGGGTGGCGGGTCGAGCGCATCGCCGCCGCCTGGGCGCAGCTCATGGCCCGCCTCGGCTACGGGCGCTACGGGGCCCAGGGCGGCGACTGGGGTGCGATGGTGACGGCGTCCCTCGGGAGCCAGGACGCCGCCCACCTGGCCGGTATCCACCTCAACATGCCGATGGCCGCGCCCGGCAGCCTCGACCTGGGCGACCTGACCCCCGCCGAGCAGGCCGCCCTGGCGTCCTTCGCCGACCACCGCAGATGGGGGACCGGGTACTCGAAGGAGCAGTCGACCCGTCCCCAGACCGTCGGCTACGGACTGGTGGACTCACCGGCCGGACAGGCGGCGTGGATCGTCGAGAAGTTCTGGGCCTGGACGGACTGCGACGGGCATCCCGAGCACGTCCTCACCCGGGACGAGCTGCTCGACAACGTGATGCTCTACTGGCTGCCGGCGGCCGGAGCGTCGTCGGCCCGGCTCTACTGGGAGAGCTTCGTCCATCCCGGGTTCGACCCCGTGGGCGTGCCCACCGGGTGCTCGATCTTCCCCAAGGAGATCATGCGCATGTCCCGGCGCTGGGCCGCCGCCCGGTTCACCGACATCGTGTACTGGAACGAGCTCGACCGGGGCGGCCACTTTGCCGCCTTCGAGCAGCCCGCCACGTTCGTGGACGAGCTCCGCTCGTTCTTCCGGCTGGTCCGCTGACCTCCGGCGGGTCCGCGGACGCTCAGGCGGCCGAGCCCCGCACCAGGCGGCCGGGACGGGCACCGGTGTCGGCGTCGTCGCGACGGGTCACCTCGCCGGCCACCAGGGTGGCCAGGTAGCCCTCGGCCGGCTGCAGGATCCGGCTCACCCCGGTGGGCAGGTCGTGGCGGAGCACCGGCGGCAGGATGCGCAGCCGCTCGAAGTCGATGACGTTCACGTCGGCCCGCTTGCCGACCTCGAGGGACCCGCGGTCGGCGAACCCGTAGAGCGCGGCGTTGGCGCCGCTCAGCTTGTGGACCAGCAGCTCGAGGGGAAGGCGGTCGCCGGCCGTCCGGTCCCGGGCCCAGTGGGTCAGGTGGAACGTCGAGGCCGAGCAGTCCGAGATGAGGTTGACGTGGGCGCCGGCGTCGCTGAGTCCGGTCACCGTGTTGGGGTCGAGCAGCATCTCGCGGCAGACGTCGAGCGTCCCGTTGACGAAGTTGGAGCCGAGCAGCGCGTAGAAGGCGGTGCCCTCCTCGGCCAGGAGCAGGTCGTACATGTGCTCGACCGGGTCGATGCCGGCCGCCGTGGCCGTCGCCCACACGGAGTCGTCGAAGGTGGGCTCGTACTGCACCGGGTCGGTCAGCGGGAAGGTCACGGGCAGCGCCGGCACGAAGAGCTCCACGACCAGAGCGGAAAAGTCGTTCGGGCCCTCGGACACCGCCTCCTCGGCCAGGATCGCCCGCCGCACCTCGGGCCGGCGCATCTCGGCGACGCGCTCGGCCAGCGGCAGGTCGGCGATCTTGCGGTAGGTGGGCCGGCCCATGAACAGGTGGTAGGTGTCGAGGCTGGTCATGATGGTGACCGACCGGGGGATGATCTGGGGACGGAGCTGCGCCCCGTGGCGGTTCGCCTCGGCCGCGGCGTCGAGCACGAGCCGCCAGTGGTCGGGGTCCTCGAAGAGCTGGGCCACGGTGAACGTGACCGGTCGGCCGCTGGCACGCGAGGCCGCCACCAGCAGCGGCAGCTCGTCGATGGGCTTGGCCCGCTCGCCGCCGAGGCGCTCGAGCGAGCCGATGGTCCCGGCCACGATGGCCTCGAACACGCCGTGGCCGGCCGAGCCGAGGGCGCGGGCGAAGGCCAGCACCTCCTCGTCGGGGGCGTAGGTCCCGGGCACCGGCCGGCCGGTGCGGGCCTTGTGGCCGATCGTGCGCGACGTGGTGAAGCCGACCGCCCCGGCGGCCATGGCCTCGCCCACGAGGGCCGACATGGCGGCGATGTCCTCGGCGGTGGCGTCCTCGTTGGCCGCACCCCGCTCGCCCATCACGTAGAAGCGCAGGGCCCCGTGGGCGATCTGCGCGGCGACGTCGACCGCGTAGCTGTTGCGGTCCAGCAGGTCGAGGTACTCGGGGAACGTCTCCCACGACCCCCACGGCATCCCCACGCTGAGGGCGGAGCCGGGGATGTCCTCGACCCCCTCCATGAGGTCGATGAGCGCATCGTGGTCCCGGGGCCTCGCCGGGGCGAACCCGACGCCGCAGTTGCCCATGACGAGCGTGGTGACGCCGTTCGAGGCCGACGGCTCGAGGGCGTCGTCCCAGGTCACCTGGCCGTCGTAGTGGGTGTGGACGTCGACCCATCCCGGGGTGACCAGCGCCCCGTCGGCGTCGACGACCTGGTCGGCCGGCTCCCGCACGGTGCCGATGTCGACGATCCGCCCGTCCCGTACCCCGACATCGGCGGTGTAGGCCGGCGCACCGGTCCCGTCGACCACGCTTCCGCCCCGGATGACCACATCGAGCATGGACCGCTCCTCGCGTCTCCCCGTGGCGGCCGTCCGGCCACCTCCCCCGGGGTGCGGACGTCGCGTCCGCTGTGCCCACGGTAGACCGCTGCGCCCGGCGCTGTCCGGCCGGTCGCACCCGGAGGTCCCCGAGCGGGCGGCACGCCTGCCACAATGAGGGGGCTCCGGTCGGGCGTGGCGCCGCAGACGGCAACCGAATCGCCGGACGAGTTCGAACATCAGGGGAGGTGCCCGGTACCGTGGAGTCCCCATCGACGCCGGTCCCCTACGGTGCGGTACCCGACGCCCGCACGGGCTACGGCCGGGCCACCGCACTGTGGGCGACCTCCGGCCGCCACCACGTCGAGGACGACTGGTGGATCGCCCTCAGCCTCACGCCCTACGTCGACTACAACATGGCGCTGCTCCACGGCGACGCGTCGGCGGACGCCGCGCCCCACGTGCTCGACGAGGTCGCCCGTGCCCGCGTCCCGGCCGTGGTGATGCTGGCCGGCGCCGGGCTGTCCGTCGCGGAGGTGCTGCGCGACGCCGGGTGGGTGTGCACCGGGGCGCTGCCCTTCATGGCCCGCTCCACGGGACCCGCCGAAGTCGATCCGTCCTTCCGGGAGCTGGAACGGGGCGACCTCGCCGACGCCCGGCACCTGGCGGGCAGGGCGTTCGGGGTCCCGGACGAGGTGGGGGCGATCCTCTTCGCCGACGACGCGCTGGAGCGCGAGGGCGCCCGACTCTGGGGCGTCTTCGACGACGGCGAGCTGCGGTGCTGCTCGGCCAGCGTGTGGGTCGACGAGTACTCGGTCGGCTGGGGGCTGTCGACGGCGCCGGAGCACCAGCGCGGCGGCTACGCCCGCCGCCTGCTGCGTTCGAGCGCGGCCCGGCGGCTGGCCGACGGGCCCCCGATCGCGCTCCTCATGGCCACCCCGGCCGGCCGGCACCTGTACGAACAGGAGGGCTACGTGACCCTCGAGCACTGGCAGATCTGGTCGCGGCCCCGCTGGGTGCTGCGGTAGCTCCTCCGCCCGCGGACGGGGGTTCCGCAACACCTGTTGAGCGACTGGTACGTTCGTCGGCGCCGCCGGTCCGTCGAGCACGGTCCCGCCACCCAGCTCCGGGCCGGCGGCACCTGACGGCCGGGGCGGCGGCGGCGGGGCTCCCGAGCGGGCCCTCCCACCGGTAAAGGTCCGTCGCGTGCGTGTCGATGGGGTGGGGACACCTGGACAGCGGAGGGCAGCGACGCCCATGGACCCGACGACACACGACGCGCTCACGGGAGCGATCGGCGACGACGCCGTTGGCGATGCCGACGCGCGCCGCCGGTTCTGGCTGACCCACATGCTGCTCGGATTCGGCGTCTTCCTGATGGAGACGCTGGCGGTGATGCTCTACCTGGCCCTGACACCCCACGGGCCGCATCGCACGCTCCTGTGGTGGATCACGGCCTCGTGGCTCGCCGGTGCCGTCGCCGGTCTGGCGCTGGCGCCGGTCATCGCCAGCCGTCCGTGGCGTTCGGCCTACTCGGCGGCATGGACGATCGCCGCCACCTACGCCGTCGGGATCGTGGCCCTCCTCGACCACGGGATCGCCAGCCCCATCCTCCTGCTCCTCTACCTCCCGCTGGTCTACGGCGCCCTCATGTTCACCCCGCGGTCGGCGGCCCTGTGCGGTGCCTCGGCCCTGGTGTCCCTGGCGATCGTGGCCGTCGTCGACCGGAACGTGAACGCCCTCGGGGGGCGGACGTACATGCTGTTCACCACCCTGGCCGGGGCGGCGGTGCTCTCCGTCACCGCCGCCATCAACCGCAGCCGCGTCGAGCGGCACGAGGCGTCCCTGACGGCGGCGCTGGCCGAGCTGGCCTCCACCGACGAGCTGACCGGCTGCGCCGCTCGCCGGGTCCTCCGCCAACGCACCGAGCAGGAGATCGAGCGCGCCCTGCGCAGCGGCAGCCCGCTCAGCCTCCTCATGGTCGACGTCGACCGGTTCAAGGACGTCAACGACCGGTTCGGGCACCTGGTCGGCGATCGGGTGCTCGCCGCCGTCGGCGGCATCCTGCTGGCCAACGTCCGGACCTTCGACGTGGCCTGCCGGTTGGGCGGTGACGAGTTCGCCCTGCTCCTGCCCGAGACGGACGCCTCGGGCGCCGCGCACGTCGCCGAGCGGATCTTCCGCGACCTGGCCGCCGCGGGCGAGGCCCCGGTCACCCTCAGCATCGGCGTGAGCACCCTCGACCGGTCCCGGGCCACGGCGGAGCACCTGTTCGACGAGGCGGACCTGGCGCTCTACCAGGCCAAGCGGGCCGGACGGGACGCCATCGCCGTGCGGGCCCCGGAAGTGCCGGCACCGATCACCTGGTGATCGGCGGCCGTCCGCGGGACGCCCGGTCGCCGGCCACCCGGACCGCGGATGCGGCCAGCACGGTGGCGGCGACCGGCAGGCACCCCTCGTCGATGGCGAACCCCGGGTTGTGGTGCATCCCGCTGGTCCCGTCGGCCCGGGCCGCCCCCACGAAGAAGTAGGTGCCCGGCAGGCGGTCGAGGAATTCGGACACGTCGTCGGACGGCGACACCGGTGGCAGGTCCACGACGGCGCCCGGACCGACGGCCTCGGCCGCGGCGGCACGGACCACCCCGGTGACACCGGCGTCGTTGCGGACGGCCGGGGTCCGGCCGGGGACCGAGAGTTCGAAGGTGCATCCCGTCTCGTCCCCGAGGTCGGCCAGCAGGGACTCGAGCCGGGCGAGCGCGGTGTCGGCCTGTGCGGGCGTGAACGTCCGGAGCGTCCCCGACAGGGTGGCGTGCGACGGGATCACGTTGGCCGCCGTGCCGGCCCGCAGCACGCCGACGGTGCACGCGCACCCCGTCCCCTCCAGCGAGAGGCCCTCCACGACGCCGTCCATGCGCAGGGCCAGCTGGGCCGCGGCCGTCAGGGGGTTGGCGCCGTCCTGGTAGGCGGCACCGTGGCCGCCGATCCCGTGGACGTCGACCTGCAGGGCCCGGGCATCGGACATGGCGATCCCGGCATGGACGCCGACCAGACCGGTGGGGAGCACCGACACCACGTGGCAACCGAGGACGGCCGTTGCGCCGAGTCCGTCGAGGACCCCGCCGTCGACCATGGCCCGGGCGCCGCCCCCACCCTCCTCGGCCGGCTGGAACACGAAGACGTACCGACCTGGCAGCTCGTCGGCCCGCCGGGCCAACGCCGAGGCCGCCCCGAGCAGCTGTGCGGTGTGGGCGTCGTGGCCGCAGGCGTGCATCGAGCCCGCCACCTCGGAGGCGAACCCCACCTCGGCCGTCTCCTCGATGGGCAGGGCGTCGATGTCGGCGCGCAGCAGGACCGTCGTCCCCGGCCGGCCGCCCTGCAGCGACCACACCGAGCCCGTGGGCGTGGGGCACGGGAGCGGGTCGAGGCCGATCGCCGTCGCCACCTCGGCGATCCGCTCCGTCGTGCGCGTCTCGTCGAACCCGAGCTCGGGGTGGCGGTGGAGGTCCCGCCGGACGTCGACCATCCGGTCCACCTCGGCGGCGACGAGACCGGCGAGTTCTGCGGTGTCGGGAGGTTCCATGCCCGAGACCCTAGGGCGCGGACGGCGCCCGGACCCCCCGGGCCGGACCGGGGCGCGTCACCCGCCCGAGGGCCGGGGGGGTCCCGTCCCGGGCGGTGGGGTACCGTGACGCCCACCGACGACGAGGGGGGACTGCACCGTGGGAATGCCGAGCGACGTGGGGATCGTGGACACCATGATCGGGTTCCCCCACGACGACATGAAGGCCGTCTACGCCTTCATCACCCGTCAGACCAAGGACGCCCAGTCCAAGGAGGAGTTCGAGTTCCCCGCCGAGTACATGTTCAAGGACGTGCCCGAGAAGGAGCTCCGCGGCAGGGTCGACCCGGTCGCCGTCACCCTCGGGGAGATGGACCTCTGGGGCGTCGAGCGCGGGCTCATCGGCGTCGACGAACCCGGCGGCACCGGCGACCAGGCGCTGAAGCGCTACCCGGACCGGTTCATCCCCTCGCTCTCGGTCGACCCCAACGACGGCATGGACGGCATCCGGGCCATGGTCCGCGCCTACGAGACCTGGGGCATCCGGGCCGTCGGGGTGTTCCCCTCGGGGACGTTCCCCCAGGTCGCCATCAACGACAAGAAGATGTACCCGATCTACGCCAAGTGCGTGGAGCTCGGGATCCCGGTGTTCTGCTGTGCCGGGGTGCCCGGGCCCCGGCTCAAGTTCGCCCCGCAGGACGTGGCGCTGATCGACGAGGTCATGTACGACTTCCCCGAACTGGTCTTCGTGACCCGGCACGGGTGCGAGCCGTGGACCGAGCTGGCCGTCAAGCTCATGCTCAAGTGGCCGGGGCTCCACTACTCGACCAGCGCCTTCGCCCCGAAGTACTACCCGAGCGACATCGTCGACTTCGCCAACACCCGGGGGAGCGACAAGATCCTCTACGCGGGCTACTTCCCCATGGGGCTCTCGCTCGAGCGGATCATGACCGAGATGGGCGGCGTCGGCTTCGCCGACCACGTGTGGCCCAAGTTCCTCCGCACCAACGCCCTCCGCGTGCTCGGCCTCGACGCGTCCTGAGCCCCGCGAACGACCAGGAGCCGCCATGACCCTCGACTACACCACCTTCGACGCCGACAACCACTACTACGAGGCCACCGACGCCTTCACCCGCCACCTCGACCCGAAGATGGCCCGGCGGGCCATGCAGTGGGCCGAGGTCGACGGGCGCCAGCGCCTCCTCGTGGCCGGCAGGATCAACCGCTTCATCCCCAACCCCACGTTCGACCCGGTGGCCAGGCCGGGCTCCCTCGACGAGTACTTCCGGGGACGGAACCCCGAGTCCAAGGACATCGCCTCGCTGTTCGGCGAGCTGGAGCCCATCCGGCCCGAGTACCGAGACCGCGACGCCCGCCTGGCCGTCATGGACGCCCAGGGCATCGACGGCTGCTTCCTCTTCCCCACCCTGGCGGTCGGGATGGAGGAGGCGCTGGCCGACGACCCCGGAGCGGCGGTCGCCGCCTTCCACGCCTTCAACCGGTGGTTGGACGAGGACTGGGGCTACCACTACCGGGAGCGGATCTTCGCCGCCCCGATGATCCCGCTGGTCGACGTGGACGCCGCGGTGGCCGAGGTCGACGAGGTCCTGGCCAAGGGGGCCCGCATCGTCTGCATCAAGGGCGGCCCGGCCCACACCCCGACCGGCCTGGCGTCGCCCGGCAACCCCGTGTTCGACCCCTTCTGGGCCCGCGTCGACGAGGCCGGCGTCACCGTAGGCATCCACTCGGGGGACGCCGGATACGGCCGCTACGTCGAGGACTGGGAGCCGCACGGCGAGTTCCGGGCGTTCAGCCACACCCCGCTGCGCATCGTCCTGAGCGCCGACCGCCCCCCGTACGAGACGATGGCCGCGCTGGTCTGTCAGGGCGTCTTCGACCGCTTCCCGAGGGTGCGGGTGGCGAGCATCGAGGCGGGTTCGGACTGGGTCCTGCCGCTGGTGAAGAAGTTGAAGAAGGTCCACGGCCAGATGCCCATGGCCTTCGCTTCGGACCCGGTCGAGACGCTCCGGCGGCACGTGTGGGTCGCCCCGTACTACGAGGACGACCTGGTCGCCGTCAAGGAGACCCTCGGGATCGACCGGATGCTGTTCGGCTCCGACTGGCCGCACGCCGAGGGCCTGGCCGAGCCCCGCACCTTCGCCGACGACCTGTCCTCCCAGGGATTCACCGCCGAGGAGGTCCGCACCGTCATGCGCGACAACGGTCGGGTGCTGGCGGAACCGGCGGCCTGACGCCCGGGGTCCCTCAGTGCCCGCCACCCGACCCCGACGGCACGGGCCGTGGCGACGGATGGGCGGGAGTGGCGGACGGGACGGGCGCCAGGAACTGCTCGACGGCGGTGGCGATCCCCTCGGCCACCGCGGCCTGCCCGGCCGCGCTCTCGGCCACGGACCCTTCGAACGGGTCGGTGACGTAGAGCGGCTCGACGACCGTGCCCGGCATGGTGCTCGGCGTCGAGAAGAACCCGGCCATCGGTGGTCCGAGGAGCAGGAGGTGCCCGTAGCTGGCGGCCAGGGCGGTGACGCCCCCGTCGGACGGGCTCCCGCTCAGTGAGCCCAGCTGGGCGTCGGGGCTGACCCCGTCGTCGGGGATGCCCCAACCGTGCGCGTTCATGGCCGCCAGCACCCCCGACTGCACGAGGGTGGCCAACTGCTGGTTGGCGGCGGCGAACGGGCGGGCGGCGTCGTAGGCGGCGATGCTCCCCGCGTTGGACGGACTGGCACCGGAGTCGAAGTAGATGCCCACCAGCGCCCGCGCTCCGGCGTCGTTGGCGCACACGTCCCGGGCGGCCACCTCGTCGTGCACCCCCTGGGCGGACAGGTAGGGGCCGGAGAGGTCGACGGGGGCGAGGCGCAGGACGGTCGAGTCGGTGGTGCGCGAGACCACCACCCGGAACCCCTGGGCCCGGAGCAGGGCCATCGCGTCGAGCTCCACCGGCAGCGTCAGCTGGGCCTCCTCGATCTGCCGGCCGGCCAGGTCGGTTCCCACCGCCCCCGGGTCGATCCCCCCGTGCCCGGCGTCCAGGAACACCGTGGTGTGACGGTCGCCGGACGTCGGTGGATAGGCCACGCACGACCCCGGGGCGAAGTAGGTCGGGTCGAGCGGCGTGCCGGACGCACTCGCCGCCGTCGACCCTCTGGCGGCGAGGTGCAGGGGGGTCCGCAGCGACGCGGACCGGGCGGACGCGTCGAGCAGCCCGACCGCGCCCACGACGACGACGGCGACCGTCACGACCACCCCGACACGCATGCGTCCGGTCACGACGCCACCGTCGTCCGCCGACCTGTGCGCCCGCTGTGCGCCGGCTCCGTACCACCTGGGAGCGGCACCCCCGAGCCCCCCGGTGGACGGGGTGACCGGACCCGGGCCGCAAGAAGTGCTTTGCTGCCTGCGTGATCCACGCCACCCCACCGGCAGCCCGCCGCCGTCCCGCGGCCGCCGCCGCCATCGCCGCCTGCGCGCTCGTGTCCGCCTCGTGCGCCGCCGGATCGACGGCGGGTTCCGCCTCGATCCACCCGGCGCACCCGACCACGACGACCACCACCACGGCGCCCGAGCAGGTCGGGTGGACGACGCTCAGCCGCGACGCGCAGGGCATCGCCATCGACACCCGGACGCTGACGGAGCCGGACGGGACCGTGATGACGGTGGTCCGGTTCCTCGCCGGCCACGTCACCTACGACCTGCACATGGGCAGCCACGACCCGCCGACCGGGAGCGCCGTGATCGGCCCGGACTCCGGCCCGGCGATCAGCGCCATCGAGCAGCCCACCGTCCTCGCCTGCTTCAACGGTGGCTTCAAGCTCCGCGACCACCCGGGCGGGATCGTCACGTCGGGCCAGGCCATCTCCCCGGTGGTGTCCGGGTACGCCGGACTCGTGATCGACGCCGCCGGGAACGGGACGGTCGGCGTCTGGGGCCAGGGGGTGCCGGTCCCGGGGGACCCCGCCGTCAACGTGCGGCAGAACCTGCCGCCGCTCATCGACCAGGGCACGGTGAGTCCCACCGTCAACAACCCGGCCGACTGGGGATATCCGCTCGGCAACAACCCGCGGGTCCCGCGCAGCGCCCTCGGCGAGGACGCGGCCGGCAACCTGATCTACGTGGCCGGCATGGCCGCCCTCCCGACGGACCTGGCCAACGCACTGACCACCGTCGGAGCGGTGACCGCCATGCAGCTCGACATCAACCCGTACACCATCCAGATGGACTCGGCGTCCGCTCCCGGTGGGCCGCTCGTCGCCCAGGTTCCCGGCCAGCAGCGCCCGGCGGACCAGTGCCAGGTCGGCTGGACGCGCGACTTCGTGGTCGTCCTGGCCAAGGCGCCGGCCGCGCCGGCCGCGCCGGCCGCGCCCGCCGTCCCGCCGTCCCGCGGCTGATCCGGGGGCTGATCCGGGGACGCTGCGGACGCGGGCGGGCTCGGGTGCGCGCATGGCGGCACGGTACGGATCCCGCCTGACGACGGGGTGACGAAGCCCACCCCGCCGTCCGCCGGACGTCGGGCGTCCCCTCCTGATGCCCCAGCCACCTCCCTGATACCCCACAGGGTATACTGGACTCTTCACCGGGGCGCACGCCCGCGCCCCGGGTCCACGCGAGGAGGAGGACGTCGATGGGGACGTGGGGAACCGACGGTCCGGGTGTCGGTGTCGGGCCCCGGGAGGCGGTCGCGCTCCTGGCCGAGGCGGCCGTGGTGGTCGACGTCCGCGAGGAGTACGAGTGGGAGGCCGGTCACGTCGCCGGTGCGGTCCACCTGCCCCTCGGCCTGGTGCACACGCGACTCGACGAGCTCCCGCGTGACCGGCGGATCGTGGTCGTGTGCCGGTCCGGTCGACGCTCGGCCGGGGTCACCGATCTGCTCACCGGTTCCGCCTTCGACGCCGTGAACCTCGACGGCGGACTGCTTGCCTGGGTCGAGGCCGGGCTCCCCCTCGAGACCGATCGCGGGGACGGGGGACAGGTGGCGTGAGGCTCCTGCTCGGACTGCCGCTCGGGATCCTCCTCGGGATGGCGCTGGGCGCCCTGGGAGGCGGGGGATCGATCCTCGCCGTCCCCGCCCTCGTCTACGTCGTGGGCCTCGGCCCGAAGTCGGCGGTGACCACGTCCCTGGTGGTCGTGGGCGTGGCCTCGCTCGGCGGGATGGTCGGCCACTGGCGCGGCGAGCGCGTCCGGGTGGCGGCGGGCCTGTGGTTCGGCATCGCCGGGATCGGCGGATCGCTGCTCGGGTCGCGGCTGAACCGGGCCGTCGACCCCACCGTGCTGCTCGTCGGCTTCTCGATCCTGATGCTCGTCGCCGCCTGGCGTATGTGGGCATCGGCCCGGGCGCAGGCCCCCGTGTCCCCCGACGGGGAGCCGACCCTGGTCCCGGCGGCCGGCGGCCGTGCGGGGCACGCCGCCGTGGGGGCGGAAGGGCTCCCCGAAGCCCCCCTGCACCCGCCCCACCCCCCGGTGCGGCGCCCCACGGCGTACGTGGTGGCCAGCTTCGTCCTGGCCGGTACGGCCGTCGGCTTCATGACGGGCTTCTTCGGTGTGGGCGGCGGGTTCATCATCGTGCCCGTCCTCGTGCTCGTCCTCGGCTTCGACATGCCCGAAGCGGTCGGGACCTCGCTCCTGATCATCGCCATCAACTCGGGCGTCGCCCTCGCCTCGCGGCTGGCCACGACCGGCGTCGACTGGCACGTGGCCGTGCCGTTCACCGTCGCGGCGCTGCTCGGCGCGCTCGTGGGCAACCGCGTCGCCGGCCGGCTCCCCTCGACCCACCTCGTGCGCTCGTTTTCCGTGCTGTTGGTGGCGGTGGCGCTCTACACCCTGGTCGACTCGCTCGTCGCACCCCCCGCCCGAACGCACACACGGGCAGTGCCGCCGGCCACGGTGGTGCACCAGGCTGCGCTGCCGCCGGCCACGGTGGTGCACCAAGCTGCGCTGCCGCCGGACCCGGAGGTCCGCGCCGCGCTGCCGCATGTCCGCTGACCCTCCACCGTCCGGACGGCACCCCGAGCCTCCTCCCGGGCGGCACGGGCGCGGCCGGGACCGCTCAGCGCCGCTCCTTGCGGATGATCCGCACCATCTTGGCGTTGATCGACACGAACCTCCCGAACTGGACGAGCAGGTTCGTGCGCGCCCGCAGCGTCCGGGCCGTGGGGAGCGGTGCGTCGGCGATGTCGGTGTCGGTGTCGTCCATCGTGCCCTCCTCGCCTATTCGGGGATCAGGTACCAGCCGGGGCGGGCCTTGGCCTTGTACAGGAACAGGTAGTGCAGCATCAGCTTGATCCAGTGCCCGGCCAGTCCGATCTCGCCGAAGGTGTCCTTCAGGCTCCGCCCGGTTCCCGGGTACCTCGCCAGGTCGGGCACCACGGGGTACATCGTCATGGAGGCCGCACTCCCCCGCCGGAGACCGGAGCCGGCCGAGGCCACGCACGCCGCCCCCATGTCCGCCATCGACGCGGCGTGGACGCGGGCGCCGTCCCCGTGCCGGATCATGGCGGCGACGCTGGCCGCCGCCGACCTGCCCATGATGCCGGACGGCATCCCGGTCCGGGGAGGCGACGGCGTGATGACGGTGCCGGCGGGCGACGTCCTCGGCCGCGAGATCTGGTGGGGAGGGGCGAAGGCGATCCCCACGGCGAAGATGTGCGGGAACCGGGGCACCTGGTAGGTGCGGGGCCAGTCCTCGGCCCGCCACTCCTCGAACGGCTTGCCCGAGTAGTCGGCGTCCACCTTCATGAACCCGTTCGGGGCGAAGAGCTCGTCGGTGATGTCCGCGCCGGCGGCGTCGAACGCCTGGAGCCCGACCCCCCGGAACGGTGGCAGGAGCATGGCGAAGTCGAAGGCGAGGGACCCCTTCGACCCGTCGACCCGCTCGTAGTGGACCACGCCCTCGTCGACACGTTCGACGTGCGCACCGGTGATCGCCCGGATCCCCCGCTCGCGGAAGAGCGACTCCGTCCACAGCTTCGACGTCGTCTGGAACCCCTGCTGGGTGAAGGTCAGTCCGCCGACCCCGAAGTCGCCCAGCTCGTACTCGTTGGTGAGGTAGACGATGTCGGCCAGGTCCCGCACCCCGGCCTGGCGGACCTCGTGCTCCACGTTGAAGGCGTACTCGAACGCCGCACCCTCGCAGGTGCAGGTCCCGTGTCCCATCCCGACGACGAGGACCTGGCGCTCCCCCTTCCGCATGCGGTCGATCGACGCCCCGAGCGCGGCCGACGCCTCGGCGGCGTGGCCCGACGTGCAGACCGAGTACGAGTTGTCCTCCGGACCGAGGCCGGGCGTGGCCCCGAAGTTCAGCTTCGGGCCCGTGGCGTTGATCAGGTAGTCGTACTCGATCGTCCCGGATTCGCCGGCCCGGGCCGGGTCCGTGTAGGTGACGTCCACGAAGGGACGGGACCGCGACCCGTCGCCTTCGGGGTGGATCGCCGTGGCCAGCGCCTGGTGGTACCCGATGCCCTTGCGCCGGTAGACGGGGGCGAGCGCGAAGGTGACCTGTTCGGTCCGCATCCGCCCGACCCCGACCCAGATGTTCGACGGGATCCAGTTCCAGTTCGAGTTCGGGGTCACAACGACCACCTCGTCGGTGCGCTTCAGCATCCGGGTGAGGTGGAGCGCCGCGGTGTGCCCGGCGATCCCTCCGCCCAGTACGACGACTCGTGGCATGTCCGGCCTCCGTCCCTCCGCTGGGGGTCAGCCTAACAAGTACCCCATAGGGTATAAGGTCCCAACTTCGGGGCCGGCGGGCCCGGCCGCCGGACTGCGGGCGGGCCGGGCCCGGCCCCCGGGGGTGCCGACGTTCAGGCCAGCTTGGTGAAGAGGCGCTGGACCTCGTCCAGCGGGTAGCCGGACTCGGCCGCCTCCTCGGGATGCTGCACGCAGTACGTGAGCCCGCTGGCGAGGAGGCGGAAGCCGACCTGTTCCAGCGCCTTGGTCGCCGCGCTGAGCTGGGTCACGATGTCCCGGCACTCGCGGCCCTCGGCCAGCATCGACTCGACGGCGTGCACCTGGCCCTCGGCACGGCGCAGGCGCGACCGGAGTTCGGCGATCACCTCCTCGTCCAGATCCATGGCCACTCCTTTCTCCTCCCGCCGGTCTCCTCGCACGGGCCGGCGTCGCCGACCCGTCCGCGGCGACCGCCCGGGTCAGTGCGAGAACTTCACCTTGGGCAGGATCCGGCGGAGCCACCGCGGCTGGTGCCAGGCGCTGTGGCCGCCGAGGCGCAGGACCACCGGGAGCACGACCAGTCGGACGACCAGGGCGTCGAGCGCCACGGCGATGGCCAGGATCACGCCCATCTCCTTGGGGGCCAGGGGACCGGACAGGGCGAACGTCAGGAAGACGGCGACCATGACGGCCGCGGCCGACAGGACGACCCGTCCCGAGGTCCGCATCGACCCGACCATGGCGTGCTCGGGATCCGGGTGGGTCTCGTAGCGCTCCTTGGCCGCCGAGAGCATGAACAGCGTGTAGTCCATGGCCACGCCGAACACCATGGCCCCGAAGAACAGGGGGGCCCAGGCGTCGATGAATCCCTGGGGCTGGAACCCGAGCGGGCCGGCCAGGAAGCCGTTCTGGAAGACGAGCCGCCCGATCCCGAACGCACCGGCCACCGAGAGCGCCGTGATGACCACCCCCATCGCCGCGATCAGCGGGGCGCCCAGCGCGATGAGGAGGAGCAGGAACCCGAGGACGCCCAGGATCCCGAGCACCAGCGGCGTGTGGGAGGCCAGCGACTGCTGGAGGTCGTGGTTCTCGGCCGCCGCTCCCCCGATCAGGGTGCCGGCGGGGAGGACCTGGCGGAGGCGGTCGATGGTCGCACCCGTGGCCGTCGTCGACGGTCCCGAGGTCGGGACCACCTGGTCGAGCGTCCATCCGGCGCTGGTCGGACCGGGGACGGCTCCCGCCACCCCGGTCGTGTGGGCGAGCGTGGCCATCGCCTGCGTCTGGGCACCCGCCGGGACGAGGACCTGGAGGGTCCCCGGTGCGCCGGCCCCGAAGGACGCGGTCACCTGGTCGTAGCCGACCCTGGCGTTGGCCGTGGGCGGGACGATGGTGATCGACGGCATGTTGGTGCGCATGCCGATGACCGGCGCGGCGGCCAGGAGCAGGAGGACCAGGGCGGCCGCCCCCGCCGGGACGGGGTGGCGCCACAGGAACCGGCCCCACGAGTGGAGCATCCGGTCGAGCGGGCCCTCGCCCTCGGGTCGGGGCGTGCGGCGCAGGCGGATCCTGCCCTTGTTGATGTTGGTGCCGAGCTTGCCCAGCACGGCCGGCAGCAGGGTGAGGGTGGCGGCGAGCACCGCGACCACCGACAGCATGATCCCGAGAGCCATGGACCGGAACGCCGGGCTCGGCACGAGGAGGATGGCGGCCAGCGAGGCCAGCACGGTCAGGGCGCTGAACGCCACGGCCTTGCCGGCGGTGTCGACGGTCTCGGCCACCGAGGCGACGATGGTGTCCCGGTCGCCGGGCTCCGCCCCCCGCCGCTCGAGTGCCGCCCGGAAGCGCATGACGAGGAAGAGGGCGTAGTCGATGCCCAGGGCCAGGGCGAACATCAGGGCGAAGTTCAGCGCCCAGATCGAGACCGGGGTGAACTTCGTGGTGATCACGAGGGCGCCCGCCGCCACCAGCAGTCCGGCCATGGTGAGCAGCAGCGGCAGCCCGGCGGCCACCAGGCTCCCGAAGGCGATGACCAGGATGATGATGGTCACCGGCCAGGAGAAGAGCTCCGAGCGGAGCATGGCGGAGCGGTTGGCGCTGTTGAAGTTCGCCCACAGCGCGCTGTCGCCGGTCAGGGTCACGGTGACGCCGGACGAGGACAGTGCGGCCAGCTTGGGCTGGACGGCGTCGGCGGCCTGCACCATCTTGTTGGAGTCGGCGGCCGCCCCGGCGGTGATGATCGCCGTCCGACCGTCACGCGACAGCGAGACGCCGGCCTGGGGCGGCACCACCGTCGACACCCGCGGATCGCTCCGCAGCACGTTCGTCGCCTCGGCCACGACGGCGCGGGCCCGCGGGTCGGACGCGATGGGGCCGTTGTGGTCGACGATCACGACCTGCAGCCCGGTGGCGCCGAGGCCGGAGAAGTCCTTCTCGATGACCGCCCGGGCGGCGACGGACTGGCTGTTCGAGGCCTGCCACCCGGCGCCGGCCAGCGAGCTCTCGACGTGGACGGCGAAGAACCCGAAGACCAGGAGGACCAGTGCCCACCCGACGAGCACGTGGCGGAAGTGGGTGGCGGCCCAGGCGCCGAGCCGGGCGAAGGGACCGGGACGGGTCCCGTGGGCCGTAGTGCCGTCGGTCGGCCGACCGGGTCCGTCCGCGGGTGCCGGGGCACGGGACGGGTCGAGATCGGTTCCAGGGGCGACAGTCATGGGGGGCAGTCCTTTGCTCGGCCGGCGTCCGCAGCACCGCCGGGCGGGGCGCACGCGTGGATACCTCGGTGGGTATCCGACACTGTAGCAGGTACCCCCTGGGGTATCAATCACGAGGCCGCGGCAGCGGTCCCTCCCACCCCGGTTCCGGCCTCGGGTCCGACCCTGGCTACGGATCCGACCCCGGCTCCGGCTCTAGCTCCGGTTCCGGCTCCGGTCCCGGGGACGGGGACAGGAGGCCGTGGCCGCGGAGGAAGTCGACCTGCTCCTCGTGCATCGGTCCGGGCGGTCCCGTGCACCAGACGCCCCGTGCGTCCGCGCCGTGCCGGTGCACCTCGTCGAGCTCGCACAGGAAGGCCAGTCCGACCGGCGAGTCCAGGCCGTTGCGGTAGTGGCTCGGGTACTCGATGTAGCCGAGGAACGGGCCGACCCGCGGTACCACCCCGAGTTCGTCCGCCGCCACGCGGCGCACCGCGGCCACCAGCGGCTCGCCGAAGCGCACCGTTCCGCCGGGGATGTGCCAGAGGCCGGCGCACGGTCCGGTCCGCCGCTCGGTGAGGAGGATCCCGTCGGGACCCCGCACGACGACCTCCACGGTGAGCCGGGGGACCCGGGCGTAGAACTCGTGGAACTCGCGTTCGGACAGGGGGGGCCGGGACACGTCGTCGTCCGGAGGCGGCACCATGCCCAGGGACCGTACCCGGCCGGACCGCCGGCGGCGGCCGCACGGCGACGGCCCGTCGGGCCGATGGGCACCCGCCGGTCAGGTGTGGGTGCGCAGGTAGGCGGCCTCCTGGTTCCGCACGTCCCGGACCAGGTCGCCGGCGGCCAGGCCGATGTCGTCGAGGTGGTAGCCCCAGTCGGGACCCAGGGTCTCGTGCACGGTCGGACGTCCGCCGCCGGACCCGCCGACCACGCTCACCTGCAGCCACGTGGCGCCTCCGGCGCTGCGGCAGCCGGCGAGGTACAGGTCCGGGTAGGTGACCCACGGAGTGGTGACCGCCGGGGGTGGGAGCGACTGGGTGACGGCGAGGAACAGCGGGTCCAGCGGCGCGTCCCCTCCCCCGAGCGCCGCCGGGTTCACGCACGCCACCTGCACCCCGGCGGTGGCCGTCTGCCCCGCCTGGAGGCTGACGCCCTCGCCAGGCCGGCCGAACAGGCTGGCGGGGGGCGGTGGTCCCGGGAAGGTCGAGTAGGCGATCACGCAGCCGACGTCGTCCGGGGACGTGCACAACGGCAGGTGCGGGAAGGTGGATCCGACCGTGCGACCCGTGGGTACGGTCACGTTCCCACCGGCCAGGATGGCCGAGACGAGCCGTGTACGGAGCGCCGGGTCGCCGTCGACCTGGCTCCTCAGCAGCCGGATGAGCATGGCCGCCCCCTGCGAGTGTCCGATGACGATCACCGGTCGACCGTCGTTGTAGCGGGACAGGTAGGCGTTCCACCCGGCCAGGAGGCTGGCGTAGGCGACGGCGTCCGCCGCCGGGTCGGCGCCGGCGCCCCGGTCGAGCGACGCCACCGTGCGCTGGCGGTACAGGGGTGCGTAGATCCGGCAGACCGGGGCGAACGGGGCGGCCTGTGCCGCCGCGGCGCCGATCTCCGGCGCCTGGACCTCCAGATCGGCGTTGTCCGTCGGCTGGGTGCTGACCGTCGGGTAGACGTAGAAGCAGTCGAACGGCGTGCCACCCGGCACCCGGGGCCGGTCGACGGTCCGCGGGCCGTCGGCCGGGACGGAGGTGGTGGCCGAGTCCCCCGCGCAGGGGTCGGGTGCCACCCCCGGGCGACACAGCCAGACCACCCGGGAGGAGGCCGTGGGGGACGTCGCCCCGGTCGACGCCGACGTCCCGCCCGACGTGCCGCACGCCCCCAGCACGAGGCCGGCCAACGCACACGCCAGCGATGACACCACACCCCGATGGCGCATCCCACCTCCCCGGCGTCCGTGTCCGACCGCTCCGATGGGCAACAGTGTTGCCTACTCGACCTCCGAACGCAACCAGGTTGCGCTTCGCTAGGCTGGGGCGCCGTGCCCCTCCCCCCGCCGCACCCGCCGCGCCTCGGCGACCAGCTGGCCCGGGCCCGCGCCGCCTGGGTCCGCCGCATGCGGGACGAGCTCGCGCGACGGGGATTCGACGACTACCGTCGCTCCGACACCGGGATGCTGCGGAGCCTCGTCGACGCTCCCCGTTCGATCGGCGTGCTGGCCGGGATCCTCGGCGTGAGTCGCCAGGCCGTCCGGAAGTTCGCGGACGGCCTCGAACGCCGGGGCTACGTCACCGTCGTCCACGACGAGACCGACGCGCGTCGGCTGCGGGTCGTGCTGACCCCCCGGGGCGAGCGCTACGCCGGGGCGGTGGTGGACGTGGTGGCGCTCCTGGACGGCGAGATCGTGCGTCGCACGGATCCGGCCCAGCTGCAGGCCGCCCTGGCCGTGCTGCAGTCGGTCATCGACACCGTCGACACGACCCGTCCGGCGCCCCCGGCCGGGCCGGCATCGGACGGTGCCGCCGCTGGGGTACGTTCCCGGCGGTGACCACCACGGACGAGGCACCCCTCCTGATCGCCGATCCCCGAGGGTTGACGGACCTCTGCGACCGGCTGGCCGACGAGGAGTTCTACGCCGTCGACACCGAGTTCCACACGGAGCGGACCTACTGGCCCAAGCTCGGACTCATCCAGCTGGGCTGGGCGGACCAGGTGGCGCTGGTGGATCCCCTCGCCGTCGACCCCGGACCGCTGGGCCGCGTGTTCGCCGGGCCGGGGACCGCCGTCGCCCATGCGGCCGGGCAGGACCTCGACATCCTCCGGACCGCCTGCGGCGTGGCGCCGGCCACGGTGTTCGACACCCAGATCGCCGCCGGGTTCCTGGGGATGTCCACGCCGTCGTTGGCCCGCCTGGTCGACCAGGTCCTCGGGATCGTCCTCCCCAAGACGGACCAGCTGTCCGACTGGCTGCTCCGGCCCCTCCCCGCCGGTCAGCTCACCTATGCGGCCGAGGACGTGCGCCACCTCCTGGCGCTCCGCGCCGCCCTGGTCGATCGGCTGGAGGCGCGCGGCCGCCTCGGGTGGGCGCTCGAGGAGTGCGCCCAGGCCCTGCCCGGCCGGAGGAGCGACGCCGCGCCCGAGGAGGCGTGGTGGAAGGTGGGGGACGTCCGCAGGCTCACCGGCCGGTCGCGCGGGGTGGCCCAGGAGCTGGCGGCGTGGCGGGAGCGCCGTGCGGCCGAGGTCGACCGGCCCCGTCGGAGCGTCCTGTCGGACCTGGCGATCCTCACCATCGCCCAGCGGTCGCCGCGCGACCGGCAGGGCCTCGGGAAGGTCCGGGGCGTGGACGACCGCCACCTGTCCGGCGGGGTGGCCGCCGAGATCCTGGAGGCCGTCCGCCGCGGCCGGGCGCTCGACCCCGGCGAGCTGCGGCTCCCGCCGGATGCGAACGACGCCCGGGCGTCGCAGGCCGCGGTGGCGGTCTGCGCCGGTCTGGTGCGCCAGATCGCCGACGAGCTGCAGTTCGACCAGGGCCTGCTGGCGACCCGGGCCGACATCACGCTGCTGGTGACCGGCGAACCCAGCCGGCTCGACCGGGGCTGGCGGGGGGCCATCGCCGGGGACCCGATCCGGCGCCTCCTGGCCGGGGAGGTGGCCGCCGCCTTCGAGGCCGACGGGCGGTTGGTCCTCGAGGCCCGTTCGCACGTCGCCCTGCCCGACCCCGTGGGGAACGGGACCGGTGGGCACGGTCCGCCCGGCGCCACCGGCGGGCGGTCCGCGTCGGGCCGGGGGCCACGGGACGACGGCTGACCGGTCCCGCTCCGGGGCCCGTGGCCCGGCCGGCGGTCAGCCGTCGTCGGGTGCACCGCCGGCGGTCCCCGGACCGGGGGGACCGCCGCGGGGACCGGCCGTCTCGCAGAACCGGGCCGCCGCGGGGGACAGTGCGCCCGGCCGGTGCACGAGGGCCAGCCGCCGGACCGCGGGCGGTTCGGGCCGGGTGACGACGGCGTCGAGCGGTGCGGCGAGCCGGGCCAGCCCCTCGGGCACCAGTGCGGTCCCGGCACCGGTCAGCACCAGGGGGAGGATGGCCTCCCGCTGGGCCGACACGACGGCGAGCGTCGGGGCCACGCCGAGTGCCGCCAGCAGTTCGTCCAGGAGGCGACGGGTCGACGTGCCCTCGGGCGCCGCCACGAACGGGGTGCCGGCCGCCACCGGACCGCCCGCACCGTCGGCGCCGGCGACGACCGTGCCCGGTGGGTGGATGAACACCAGCGACTGCGACCCGAAGTCGATGGCGCCCAGGGAGTCCGGCACGTCGAGGGCGTCGGTGAGGCCGAGCTCACAGGCCCCGTCCTCGACGAGGTCGAAGAGCGACCGGCTGTCCTCGGGAGCCGCCAGGTCCACACGCACGCCGGGATGGCGTCGGCGGAAGCGACCGATCAGGCCCGCCATCGGGTCGACGGCCAGGGTGGGAAGGCTGCACATGCTGAGCGAACCGGCGAGCACCCCGGCCACCGCCTCCACCGCGGCCCGGCCGGTCTCGACGTCGCGCAGCGCCTGACGGGCCGGGCCGAGCAGTGCCGCCCCGGCCGCGGTCAGGCGCACCCCACGACCCACGCGGGCGAACAGCGGCGTGCCGAGCTCGCGCTCGAGTTCCTTGACGGCGAGCGACAGCGCCGGTTGGGAGACGAAGACGGCCCGCGACGCAGCCGTGAACCCGCCGTGGTCGGCGACGGCGACGAAGTGCCGGAGGCGGTTGGTATCCATTTGCTTATCTTATGGATCTGAAAGGCAATCTCTATTCGACTTCTGACTCTGGATGCGGCAGGTTGGTGCGGTGGAGGACACCCCGGGAACAGTCGCGCCGGCGAACGGGTGGCGGCGGCTGCTGATCGAGCCCCGGCGTCCCGAGTCCATCCGGAACCGACCGGGGGCCTTCTGGCTCACCGTCGCCGCCGTCTGCGTCGGCGCGTTCATGGGCCAGCTCGACGCCAGCATCGTGACCGTGGCGCTCCCGACGCTCCAGCGCACGTTCCACGCCAGCGTCGGAGCGGTCACCTGGGTCGGCCTCAGCTATCTCCTCGTCCTGGTGGCCACCGTCGTCGCCGTCGGACGCTTCGCCGACATGTGGGGTCGCAAGCTCCTCTACGTCTACGGCTTCGGCGTCTTCATCGTCGGGTCCGCGCTCTGCGGGCTGGCGCCGGGGCTCGGGGCCCTCATCGGATTCCGGGCGCTGCAGGCCGTCGGGGCCGCGCTCCTCCAGGCCAACAGCGTGGCGATCATCGTCCTGGCCGTGCCGAAGCCGTCGCTCGGGAAGGCCATCGGGATCCAGGGGGCGGCCCAGGCGGTGGGCCTGGCCCTCGGCCCCACCGTGGGGGGCTTCCTGCTCGCCGCCGGCGGCTGGCGGCTGATCTTCTTCGTCAACGTCCCCTTCGGGATCCTCGGGATGATCGCCGGCGTCCTGCTGATCCCCCGGAGCCGGAACCTGCAGGAGCCGACCCCGTTCGACTGGACCGGGTTCGCCCTGTTCTTCCCCGCCGTCGTGGCCCTGTTTGCCGCCGTCTCCTTCGGCAACACCCGCGGGTGGACGTCCCCGCTCATCCTCGGGCTCCTCGTGGGCGGCTCGGTGCTGGTGGTGGCGTTCGTCGGCCGCGAGCGGCGTTGCGACGATCCCATGCTGGACCTGGACCTGTTCCGCCGGTCGCGCTTCAGCGCCGGGATCACCAGCGGGCTGCTGTCCTACCTGGTGATGTTCGGCGTGCTCTTCCTCGTGCCCTTCTACCTCGAACGGGCGGTCGGGCTGGGGTCGGGGACGGCCGGCCTCGAGCTCATGGTCATGCCGCTGGCACTCGGACTGACCGCCCCGGTGGCCGGGCGGCTCGCCGACCGGACGGGTCCCCGGCCCCTGACGGTCGGCGGGATGGCCTGCGTGGCGGCCGGCCTGCTGGCGATGGCCGCGCTCCGGCCGCCCACCGCGGTGTTCGTGCTGCTGCTGGCCGTCGTGGGGGTCGGCATGGGCGCCTTCACCCCGCCCAACAACGCCGCCATCATGGGCTCCGTCCCGTCCGACCAGGCCGGCGTGGCCTCGGGCGTGTTGAACATGACCCGTGGGATGGGGACCTCGCTCGGCCTGGCCGTCACCGGCCTCGTCTTCGACGTGACCGGCGGGAGCTCCCGGGTGCCGGGGGTGGTCGACCATGCCTTTTCCGTGACGGCGGTGCTCCTGGCGGGGATCGCCCTGCTCGCGGGGCTCGTGGCCGGGGTACGGGAGTCCGGGCCGCTGTCGATGCCCGTCGGCGCCATGATCGAGTGACGCCGGGGGGCACGACCCCGGACCCGAGCCCGGGTCCCCGGCGCCCCCCGGGGCGGTCGGGCGGCGGTCCCCCTCGGACCGTGCCCCGGCGGCCGGCTCAGCCCGGGTACACGGTCGGGAAGGCGGGACGCCGCGGCCCCCGGCCCCGGACCTTGCGCGCCGTGTGGGCCATGAGCGTCTCGACCATGGCCGGCTCCACCGGCTTGGAGAACATGAAGCCCTGGCCGCTGTGGCAGTTGTTGCTCCGGAGGCATTCCAGCTGGTGCTCGTCCTCGATCCCCTCGGCGAGCGTGAGCAGTCCGAGCGACCGCCCCAGCTCCACCATCGTCCGGATGAGGGCGAGGGAGTCCTCGGACCCGTCCATGGTCGACACGAAGGCGCGGTCGATCTTGAGCACGTCGACCGGGAACTGCCGGAGATAGGCCAGCGACGAGTACCCGGTACCGAAGTCGTCGATGGCGATCTTGACCCCGAGCTCCTTGAGATGCCGCAGGCGCGACACGGTCGAGTCGGCGTCCTTCATGAGGGCGGTCTCGGTTACCTCGATCACCAGCGAACCCGGGTCGAGCCCGTTCGCCGCGAGTGCGCGGTGGACGTCGTCGACGAGCGAGTCCGACTCGAGCTGGCGCATCGACACGTTGACCGACATCGAGGTGCGGTAGCCCATGTCGCGCCAGCGACCCGCCTGGGCGCAGGCCGTCGCCAGGACCCACCGTCCGACGTCGACGATCAGCCCGCAGTCCTCGAGGATCGGGATGAAGTCGTTGGGCGGGATCACGCCCCGCGTCGGGTGCTTCCACCGGATGAGTGCCTCGACCCCCCGGATGTCCGTGCTCTCGAGATCCACGATCGGCTGGTACAGGAGGAAGAACTGGTCGTTGGCGAGTGCCGAGTCGAGGTCCGATCGGAGCTCGAGTCGCCCGGCCACCGCGACCTGCATGGCGGGCTCGAAGAGCACGGCGCGGTCACGGCCGGCGGCCTTGCATCGGTAGAGGGCGATGTCGGCGTCGCGCAGGAGCTCCTGTGCCGTGGATCGGTCCCCCATGGCGATGCCGATGCTCGCCGTGACGCTGATCTGGATCCCCTCGAACCCCTCGATCGAGAACGGCTCGCGGAGCACCTCCCGGATCCGCTCGGCGACCGGTTCGGGTCCCTGGGCCAACGTCAGCCCCTCGGCGAGGATCACGAACTCGTCACCTCCCAGCCGCCCGACCGTGTCGCTGGCCCGCAGGATCGACTCGAACCGGCGTCCGACCGCCTGGAGCAGCCGGTCGCCCGCCTCGTGACCGAGCGAGTCGTTGGCGTCCTTGAAGTTGTCCAGGTCGATGAAGAACGCGGCGATGGGATCGAAGGACCGTCGGGCCCGGAGGATCATCTGCTCGGCCCGGTCGAGGATCAGCTGGCGGTTGGCGAGGCCGGTGAGGGGATCGTGCAGGGCGCGGTGGGCCAGCAGCTCCTCGAATTCCTTGCGCTCGGTGATGTCCCGGACGTGGGCGACGTAGCCGGCGATCGAGGGGCGGTCCAGCTGGTTGGTCACGACGGCCTCGACGTCGCACCACGTGCCGACCCGGCGTGCCATGCGGAACTGCAGCAGGGCCGACGTGGAGTCCGCCTGGAACCCGGACTCCAGCCGTTCCACCACCCGCGCCTGGTCGTCCGGGTGGATGAGGTCCGTGGCCACCTCTCCGATCAGCTCGGCGGGCGTGAACCCGAGGAGGTACTCGCTCGCCGGGCTGACGTAGGTGCAGATGCCGCCTTCGTCCATCACCATCGTGAGGTCGGACGAATCCTGGATCAGCGAGCGGAAGCGGTCCTCGCTCAACCGCATCCGCGTCTCGGCCCGCTCCTTCTTGTGCATCGTGACCCCGGCCATCCAGATGACGAAGACGAGCACGAACGCTCCCATGACGGCCAGCGAGTTCGCCTCCGACATCGAGAGCTCGGAGGGCATCCACCCCTCGCCGATCAGGAACTGTCCGGCCGCGATGGCGACCAGGCTCCAGAGTGCGGTGACCTTCCAGACCTCGGAGCCCCCGTGGGAGACGTTCTCCAGGGCGAGGAACGCGAACGCCCCCCACAGGACCGGACCCCATCCGGTGAGGTAGATGACGGCGGTGACCGCGGCCGCCTGGATCCCGACCCGGACGTGCGTCGTCACCGCCGAGGGATGCGTCCGGTAGAGGTGATCGGCGGCGAGGCTCGAGGCGGGGACGGCGAGGAACACCCCGAACCAGAGCCACACCGGTTCCTGGACGATCGCTCCGGAGTGCATGAGGGCGAGGACCGCCAGGAGGGCGACCGGTCCGATCGCGTAGGCGAGGTTGGCCGGGCCGATCTGGCGCAGCCGCTCGACGGGGCCCCGCGAACCGCGGGTGACGGGGTCGTCCGGATCTGCACTCGTGCGTGGGGGTGTGTGGACGGCGACCATGGGAGTCCTGCTCCTGGGTGTGGGGACGGGGAGGCGAATCAGCCATCGGCCATCGGTCGGCGCACCTTGAGGACCGGGGCCCGGGCGCGGCGGGCCGGGGCCCGTGCGGTGCACCCCCGGGAACCGGTGTCCGGGCATCCGGGCTCAAGATGGCGGGCGCAGATGTCGACGCTCGTGGACATGGAGGTCTACCCCCTGGCGTGGTCGGCCGACGACAGGAACCCCGGCGTGGACGGACCCGGCAAGGCCGACGACCGTGCCGTCGGCGAGCGCGTCGCGCTGGCGCGGGCCCTCGAGGCGAGGAACCAGGACATCCAGAGGATGTGCCAGCAGCGCTACGTCGACCAGGCACCGGACATGACGCTCGAGGTCGCCGCCCGCCACCCGATGTGGGACATCACGTCCGTGGCGGTCGCGGCGATCGCGGACTGGCTCGCGACCGGTTCGGGGGCGAACGGGCCGGCGCGGGCCCGCATCGCGTCACTGGGGAACGCGGCCGCCAACGACCAGGAGACGGCGATCGCCGCCGGATCCGCGGACGGATGGCAACCTGACCAGCCGGGCGTCGGCGACGGCGTCCCGAAGGGGGTGCTGTCGGTCGCACTGGTGACCAAGCTCAATCTGTGGTGGAAGGACGCCACCTGCCTCGTCCTGGCGGAGGAGGCGGCACGACTGGACATCGGGGCCGAGACGCTCGCCGATGCCACCGACATGGTGGACCGGAGCTGCAACTCCTCCATGGTGCGCATGGCGAAGCAGTACGACCTGGAGCTCCAGGACCTGCACGCCCGGCTGCTCCATCTCGCCAGCCACGACCAGCTGACCGGCCTCGCCAACCGGGCCGTCTTCCTGGCCCGCCTCGAGTCGGCCATCTCCCGGATCGACCACCGGGCGGGCGGGCTGGCGGTGGTCTTCATCGACCTCGACGACTTCAAGGCGGTGAACGACGCGTTCGGGCACGCCTGCGGGGACCAGCTGCTGACCGAGCTCGCCGACCGGTTCACCCGTCAGGTGCGCCCCGAGGACACCGTCGCCCGCTTCGGCGGTGACGAGTTCGTGGCCCTGTTCGAGGACCTCGACGACCCCGGTGCCGAGGCCTTGGCCCTGGCCGACCGCCTGCACCGGTCGATCGCCGAACCGATCGTCGTGTCCGGCGAACCGCTCTACATGACGGCCAGTATCGGCGTCGCCGTGGTCACGTGCGGCTCCTGCCGCTCCGAGGACGTGCTCGCCCACGCCGACAGGACGATGTACGGGGTCAAGCGGTCCGGTCGCAACCGCGTGGCCGTGGTCGAGCTGGGCGTCGGGTCGAGACCGGCCGCCTTCGCCATGGCGAGCGAGCTCCACGGTGCACTCGAACGCCGGGAGCTCACGCTGGCCTACCAGCCGGTCTTCTCCACGGACACCGGGTCCCTCGTCGGATTCGAGGCGCTCTGCCGCTGGAGCCACGCCGAACAGGGGAGCATCCCGCCGGTCGACTTCATCCCCGCCGCCGAGGAGGCGGGGCTCATGCCGGCCATCGGTGCGTGGGTCCTCGACGAGGCGTGCCGGCAGTCGGTCGACTGGGGGTCCCTCCTCGACGGGGACCTGACGATGGCGGTCAACGTCTCGGGCCGCCAGCTGGCCGATCCCCGGTTCCCCGGACTCGTGGCCCGTGCGCTGTCCGACACCGGGATCCGCCCGGGCGCGCTCGTCCTCGAGCTCACCGAGAGCATCCTGCTCGGCGAGCACGCCGACTACGAGCAGATCCTCTTCGAGCTGAAGGACCTCGGACTCCGGTTGGCCATCGACGACTTCGGGACCGGCTACTCGTCCCTCGCCTACCTGCGCAGGTTCCCGGTGGACCAGCTCAAGGTGGACCGGGGCTTCGTCCGGGACGTGGCCGACCACGGCGACACCCGGATCCTGGAGGCCGTGGTCCGTCTGGCCCACGAGCTCGAGCTCGAGGTCGTGGCGGAGGGGATCGAGACCGAGGCCGAGCGGACGATCGTGCGGAAGCTCGGGTGTGACGTCATGCAGGGGTACCTCCTCGGCTACCCGCTCTCCCCCGCCGCCGTCGAGGAGCGGTTCGCCGGACCGGACGGCTGGGCCTGAGCACCGCGTCCCGCCGGCCGACGCGCCGCCCGTGGCGCCGACTACGGCGACGGCAGGTCGATCCGCTCCACCGCGTCGCCGCGGCCGATCAGCACCGTCCGCACGAGCGCCGGCGCGAACAGTCCGTGGCCGACCACCCCGGGATCCCCGTCGAGCACGGCGGCCAGGTCCGCCGGGTCGTCGAACTCGGCGAGGACGTCGGCCAGCACCCCACCGTCCGGGGTGGGCGGTCCGTCGCGGCGTCGGACGTCACCGAGGCGGGCGAACGTCGACGCCGCCCCGAAGGCGAGGACCTCGATCGGGACCGGGGGACGCAGTGCGTCGACCGGCTTGGTGGAGTCGGCGATGACCACGAAGACGTCCGCGGCGGCGGCCACCAGCTTCTCTCGGGTGTGCGCGCCGCCTCCCCCCTTGACCAGCCAGCCGTCCGGGCCGATCTGGTCGGCGCCGTCGATCGCCAGGTCGAGCCGGTCGGAGGCGAACGGCTCCACGCGCAGCCCGAGCCCCGTGGCGATCCGTTCCGTGTCCGGCGACGTCGCCACGCAGCGGATGGACAGGTCCCGCCGGGCCAGCGCGGGCAGCAGGTGGGCCACCGTCGAACCGGTCCCGAGGCCCACCATCATCGAGTCCTCGACGAGCTCCGCGGCGGCCTGCGCCGCGGCTCGCTTCTCCCCTTCGCGGTCCGGTGCCACCGGGGCCAAGGATGGTGCGGGCCGCCGGGGAGTGCAACCCGGGCCGCCGCCGGGCGACCGGGCCCCCGGGGATCCACCGGCCGCACCGCCACGCCGCGGACGGGTCAGCGAGGACCGCCCGGTCGGCCGTTGTCCCGTCGGTCGGCAGGGGTGGCATCGGCCCCGGCCCACGAGGACGGGGGGTCGCTGGCCGGGAACGACTCCCGTTCGGCCTCGTCGACCTTGCCGTCGAGTGCCGCCCGTCCGGCATCCGGATCGTCGGGGAGCCCGTCCGTGGCCATGCCCCGAGCCTACCGGACCGGTGAGTCGCCGCCCCCGGACCTTCGGCCCTAGGACCGAGGCGGTGGAGGAACCAACATGGGAGCCATGGACCGTAGGACGCTGCCCGGAGCAGGGGCGATGGCGTCACCGCTGGGGAGTGCGGTGCCCCTCGGCCTCACCGTGGCCGGCCTGGCGGTGGGCGGCGTGCTCCACGGGGCCGGGCTCGGGTCGGCCGGCGATCTGGCCTGGATCGTCGTGGCCGGGTGCGGCATCGCCCTGTCGCTCTACTCGACCCTCGAGAGCCTCGTGGCCGGGCGGCTCGGCGTCGACGTCATCGCCCTGCTCGCCCTCGTCGGCGCCGTCGCCGTCGGCGAGTACCTCGCCGGGGCCGTCATCAGCGTCATGCTCGCCAGCGGGCGTGCGCTCGAGGGGTGGGCGGCCGGACAGGCCCGGCGCGAGCTCCGGGCCCTGCTCGAACGGGCGCCCAAGAGCGCCCACCGGTACGCCGACGGTTCCCTGGCCGTCGTCGACCTCGGACAGGTGGTTCCCGGCGACCTGCTCCTCGTGGCCTCGGGCGAGGTGGTCCCGGTCGACGGGACGCTGTCGTCGTCGTCCGCGGTGCTCGACGAGTCCGCGCTGACCGGCGAATCGCTCCCGGTCGAGCGGGTGGCGGGGGACCGCATCCGCAGCGGGGTGGTCAACGCGGGGGCACCCGTGGATCTGCGGGCCACCACGACGGCGGCGGCGAGCACCTACGCCGGCGTCGTCCGGCTGGTGGCCGAGGCCGAGCGGTCGCAGGCCCCGGTGGTCCGGCTCGCCGACCGCTACGCCGTGGGCTTCCTCGGCGTCACGCTGGTCACGGCGGCGCTCGCCTGGGCCGTCGGGGGGGCCGGCCGGGCCGTCGCGGTGCTCGTGGTGGCGACGCCCTGCCCGCTCATCCTCGCCGCCCCGGTCGCGCTGGTCTCGGGGCTGTCCCGGGCCGCCCACCGCGGCGTGGTGGTCAAGGGGGGTGCCGTCCTCGAGCGGCTGGCCACGTGCACGACCCTGCTGATCGACAAGACGGGCACGATGACGGTCGGACGTCCGGCTCTCACCGGGGTCGTCCGCGCCGGGGCGGTGCCGGCCGACACGGTCCTCCGGCTCGCCGCCTCGCTCGACCAGGTGTCGCCGCACATCCTCGCCAGCGCCGTGGTCCGGGCGGCGCTCGAGCGGGGCTGCACCCTCGATCTCCCCGTCGCGGTGGAGGAGGTCGCCGGCCAGGGCATACGCGGAACCGTCGCCGGCCGGCACGTGACCGTGGGCAAGGCGGCGTGGTGCGGGGTGGCGGGCACCCCCGCCTGGGCCCGCTCGGCCCGCCGCAAGGCCCAGCTCGACGGTGCCCTCACCGTCTTCGTCGGGGTCGACGGCGCACCGGCCGGCGTCCTGGTCTTCGACGACCCCCTCCGGCCGGATGCGGCGCGCACGCTGCGCTCGCTGCGCCGGAACGGCGTGCACCGCATCGTCATGGTCACCGGGGACCGGGCGGAGGTGGCCGAGACGGTCGGTGCCGTGATCGGCGTCGACGAGGTGCTGGCCGAGCGCGCACCGGCCGAGAAGCTCGACGTCGTGGGACTCGAGACCCGCCGGGCCCCGACCATGATGGTCGGGGACGGGATCAACGACGCACCGGCACTGGCCCTGGCCGACGTCGGTGTCGCACTCGGCGCCCGGGGCGCGACGGCCGCGTCGGAGGCAGCGGACGTGGTGCTCACGGTCGACCGGCTGGACCGGTTGGGCGAGGCGGCCGCCATCGCCCGCCGCACCCGCAGGATCGCCGTCGAGTCGATGGCCGTGGGGATGGGCCTGTCCCTGACGGCGATGGGCTTCGCGGCGGCGGGCCTCCTCCCCGCCGTGTGGGGCGCCGTGCTCCAGGAGCTCATCGACGTCGCCGTGATCCTCAACGCACTGCGCGCCCTGCGCTCCGGACCCACCGAGTCCCGTCTGGGTGCGCAGGACTCGCTCCTCACCCGGCGCTTCCAGGAGGAGCACCTGGCCATCCGGAGCGACATCGACCGGTTGCACGACGTCGCCGACGCGCTGGACGGGTCGGATCCCGCCGCCGCCCTGGCCCAGGCGCGCGACGTGCACCGGATGCTCGTCGACGAGGTCCAGCCGCACGAGGACGCCGAGGAGCGGATCCTCTACCCGGCGCTCGGCCGCTTCCTCGGTGGAACCGACCCGATGGCCACCATGAGCCGCGCCCACGTCGAGATCACCCACCAGATCCGTCGCCTGGGCCAGCTCCTGGACGACGTCGACCCGGACGGCATGGACGACGTCGACGTCACCGAGGTGCGCAGCCTGCTCTACGGGCTCCACGCCATCCTCAAGCTCCACACCGCCCAGGAGGACGAGAGCTACCTCTCCCTCGCCGACGAGACCGGCCCCCGGCCGGGCGACGGCGCCCGTCCGGGCGGCGCGGCCGACCGCGGGCCCGCCGCCGCCGGACCGGCCCGCTGACGCACCCCGGGGGCGCGTCGGGGCACCGGCCCGGCGGGCCCAGGGATCAGTGGAGGGTCATGACCGGCTCACCCTGGGCGTCGAGGCCCGAGCCGCTGATGGTGCAGGTGCCGCCCCTCGGGGCGCCTCCGTTGAACGCCTGCCGGGCGCAGTCCCGCAGGGCCAGCTGTCCCCAGTAGTCGGGGTGCAGCGATTCCTGGATCTGGTACGGGCCGAAGAGGGTGGTGACCGTCCGGATCTGGTTGATCCATTCGGACACGTTGACCGCACCCGGGTTCGTCCAGCTGGTCAGCCCCTCCTCCTCGAGGAGACCCACCGTGTTCTCACAGAGCCGGTGGCCGTTGAAGGCCCCCGAGATGTCCATCACCTTCAGGTTGGACGCACCGTCGGTCGCCACCGCGGTCTTGACCGCGCCGTTGATGTCGGGCAGCGCCGTTCCGTTGGCCCAGTTGGCATCGGTGTTCCAGAACCCGCAGCCGCCCACGGACTGGCGCGTGTAGCCGTCCTGGCTGTAGCGGAAGCCGGACCCGTCGGGGATCGGCGACGGGTAGTCCTGGACCACGATGGTGTACATGGCGACCGTGTAGCCGTCGTCGGTCATGGCCGTCCGGATGTGGTCGATCGCCCCCCGGATGGCGGCCACCTGGGTCGCGATGTTGGACGAGGAGAAGTTGTTCGTGACCGAGGAGTCCCGGGAGCAGTAGTCGGGCCACCACGACGGCGACAGGAGCCAGTCCTCCACGCAGGTCTGGACGATGCCCGCGAAGTTGAAGTTGTTGCCGCCGATCGACAGCATGACCAACTTGACGTTGTGGGTGGCGGCGAAGTCCTGGAGCATCAGCGCCTGGCCCTGTCGACCGCTGCTGTCGCTGTAGAAGTCGATGCCCGGCTTGAAGTTGCCGCTCGAGTCGAAGAAGGTCGACGTCTTGGCGCCCGAGCAGGCGAGGTTCACGCTGCCCACGCCCCCGCCGATGTGGATCTCGGCCGACTTCGAACGGTGGCACCCGGGAATCTGTTCGGCCGTGCCGGTGGCGTTGTCGAAGTAGGCCGTCGGGCCGAGCGCGTCGATCTCCGACGAGCTCTGGTTGGTGTTGCCCGCCCACCTCCCGGCCTCACCGGAGATGTACGAGTCGCCCAGGCTGGCCACATAGGGCGTTCCCACCCCGGGGCCGGAGGTGGCCGCCGCGGCCGGCGGCGCGCCGGTCACGAGTGTGAGCCCTGCGCCCACGGTGGTCGCCACGACGACCCCCACGAGCGCGAGCGTGGATCGGTGCTTGCGCATGGTTCCCCCTTGTCCGCTGTTGTCCGCTGACGGCGCCGGCTCCCCCGCCGACGCCCGGACGCCACCCTAGCCACGCACACCGCCCCCGTCCGGGACCGTGGCGGAGGTCGCCCCCGGTCCCGGCGGAACCTCGGGTCCCCCGCCGGCCGGGTCAGGTGACCGACGGGTAACGGAACGGGTGCCCCATACTGTCCACCGGTGGCCTTCGGCACCCCGCGCCCGGCGGCGCGAGGGGCGCCCGGGCCGATCCCGAGCCCGGGGAGGGACATGGAACTGTCGATCGGACAGCGGCAATTCGGACCGGAGGACGTGTTCGAGAGCCTGTCGCACCAGGCCACGGAGGGCGACTGGACCCGCGGCTTCACCCTGCGCGACCAGGAGGACGACCCGTGGGGTCTCGGCATCTTCGGGCCCGAGCATGTCGCGTTCACGGCACCGGAGCACCGTCGCTCCGATGTCGTCGCCCTCCGCCAGACCATCCTCGAACTGGTCCGGCCGTTCTTCATCAGCGAGGCCTCCTGGGACCGGCTGGGGGTCGCGCTCACCACCCTCTACACGAACCCCGAACTGTGCGGGTTCTTCGAGGAACGGAGGGGCAACCTGTTCCTGATCACCCCCCACGTGCAATTCCACGACCTCGGGATCCTCGCCGCATGCAGCATGGCGGTCCGTGCCGAGCTGCCCAAGGACAACCCGTTCGCCTCCCCGGACGATCCGGCCCGCAACCAGTCGATCGTCGCGAACAGGGTGCTCTCCGTGCTCGACCACGACGCGTTCCACGCGCTGACGGGCCTGCCGGTCCTCGAGGGTCTCATGCTGCCGCTCGCCGACGTCGTGACGACGATCTCCGCCAACGGCTCCGGGAGGCTGGCCCGCAGGAAGCTCGGACCGAGCCTCGTGTCGGCGCTCAACGACGCCACCCGGGCGCACCTGGTCCAGAGGACCACCCGGGGGTCGCAGATCATCATGCTGGCGCCGTCGGGCAGCCAGGCGAAGCTCGAGCGGGTGGACCGGTACTCCGAGGCGCTGGTCATCGGCGAGGCGAGCCGGGGGACCGCCGAACTCGTCGTCGAACTCAACCTCGGCGAACCGATCACCCGGCGCAACGTGGTCGCCGGGGTGTTCCTGGACTGCCCGTCGATCGGTCCGGACGGACAGATCCGCGCCGAGGAGGCCGGCGTCGCCCTGTGCCCGGACATCTGGGTGCCGACCAAGGCGAGCGAGCTCGCCAGCATCATGAAGGCCACCATCCGGTCCGGTGTCGGGCGCGGTCGCCAGCACGGTGCGGAGTTCCGCTACGGACGGGCCAGCCAGGACGCCATCCTCCGCCGGTCGGAGATCACCGCCCTCGACCGGGCCCGGCTCACCGAGGTCCTCGCCTGACGATGGCGGTCGCCGACGGTGGGCCGGAGGTCCCCGCGTCGCACCGACCGGCCGACGCCGCGGCGGGCCGTCACGGGGAGGTGGTCGTCGTCCCCTGCACGAATTGACGGTGGAGGCCGAGGAACGCGGGGACGTCGGCCGCGTCCAGGGGCCCCGAGTAGAGGAACCCCTGCCCGGTCTCGCACTCCTCGTCACGGAGGCGGGCGAGCTGGTCGGGCTCCTCGATGCCCTCGGCCACGGTCTCGAGACCGAGCGACCTGCCGAGCTGGACCAGCGTGTGCACCATCGCACCCGCCTCGCCGCCCGTGGCGACCGATGCGACGAAGGACCGGTCGATCTTCAGGATGTCGACGGGGAACCGCCGGAGGTACGAGAGCGAGAGGTAGCCGGTCCCGAAGTCGTCGACGGCGATCCTCACTCCGAGTTCCTTCAGTGCGTTCAGCCGGCGCACGGCACCGGGGACGTCACGCATCAGCGTGCTCTCGGTCACCTCGACGATCAGGCGGTCGGGCTCCAGCCCCGAACCCTCGAGCGCGGACGCGATGTCGGGCCCCAGGGACTCGTCCGCCAGCTGCCGGGCCGAGACGTTGACCGACACGACGACCGGGAGCCCGTCCCGGTTCCACTCCGCACCGTTCCGACACGCCTGCCCGATCACCCAGCGCCCGACGGGCACGATCAGCCCCGTGTCCTCGAGGACCGGGACGAACTCGCCGGCGTCGGTCATACCACGCGTCGGGTGCTCCCAGCGGATCAGCGCCTCGAACCCGGTGGTGGCACCGTCGTCGAGGGCGAACGTCGGCCGGTAGACGAGGAAGAACTGCCCCTCGCCGATCGCCTCCCGAAGGTCCATCTCGAGCTCCAACCGGGTGGCGACCGACTGGTGCATGTGCTCCTCGAACAGGACGAAGCAGTTCCGTCCCGACGCCTTCGCCTCGTAGAGGGCGACGTCCGCGTCGCGCAGCAGGTCCTCGGCGCTCGCCCGCAGTCCCCGCGCGATGCCGATGGAGGCGGTGACGACGAAGGTCGAGTCCTGGGGGCCGAGCCGGAACGGCTCGCGGAGGATGTCGAGCACACGCTGCGCCACCAGCTCCGGGTTCGACGCCGGGCCGGCCCCTTCGATGAGGATCACGAACTCGTCCCCTCCGAGGCGTCCGACGCTGTCCGCCCCCCGTACGGTCGCCGTCAGGCGCTCGGCGACGCCCTGCAGCAACTCGTCGCCGGCACCGTGTCCGAGGGTGTCGTTGATCTCCTTGAAGCCGTCCAGGTCGAGGAACATGGCGGCGACGGGCTCCCCGGTCCGCCGGCTGCGGGCGAGCATCTGGTCGGTCCGGTCGAGGATCAGGGGTCGGTTCGGCAGGCCGGTGAGCGCATCGTGGAGCGCCTGGAACCGGAGCTGTCCGGTGCGCTCGTCCACCAGTCGCAGGGCCCGCGCACGGGAACGGCTGAAGACCATCAGCACGGCGAAGAGCAGCGCGGTGGCGAGGATGCCGAGCCCGCCGATGGCCAGTGCCTGGTTCCACGAACTGCCCTCGAGCGCCTGGGTGACCCCGATGCTCCACCGAGCGTCGCTCAAGGTGGTGGGCTGGACCAGCGAGAACGAGGCGACGCCCCGTGGCACGGTCCCCTGGGAGGCCACCGTGGTGACCCGACCGGCGGCCCCCAGTTGGAGGATCGTGGCCCGGGAGGTCCGTCCGGCCGGACCCAGGACGGAGTCGAGCAGCGAGTGCCCGCTGAAGGTCCCGATCGTCCAGCCGACGAGCTGCGCATCGCGGGCCTCCACGGTCGGCGGCGTCGAACCCGACGAGTAGGTGGGGTCGAAGACGATGATCAGGTCGCCGAGCGACCGGGTGGACGGGTAGCTGGCCGCGGACAGCACGGTGGGCCGTCCGGTGGTTCCGGCCTCGGCCAGCAGCGCCGGCAACGGGGACGCCCCGATGCCCGGGATCGTGGGCCCGCAGAAGTCGAGCGTGGGTGGGATCCCCTGGAGCTTCTGGAGGTCGAGGACCGTCGAGTAGCGCTGCAGGCAGTAGTCCGGGCGCGGCGTCGGGGGGACGACCGTGTACGGCGCGGTGACCGTCCCGTAGTTGAGGGGATCGGCGAGCACCGTGGCCCCGAAGTCCGCCAGGTCGCCCGCCGGGACCCGCTGGACGAGCCCGAAGCCGATGGTCCCCGGATAGCGCTGCTGGACGTCGAGGGAGGCGTACCAGGCGGCGAGCTGCAGGTTCGTCAGGTGCGGCACCGACGTGAAGAGCGCACGCTGGCTGTTGACGAAGTCCATGTCCCGACCCAGGGCGGCGGAGAGCGCGGACGCCTGGGGCTGGGCCTGCGACCGGGCCGCCGCCACCTCCCCACGGAGCGCCGACCGGTGGGACGACCACGCCGCCAGCGCCGAAGCCCCCAGCCCGACGACCAGGACGGCGACGGACACGAGGACGAACGTCCACGCCCGCCACGTCCGGACCTCGGGTTCGGCGAGTGGATCGACGTCGCCGGCTGGAACGGCCACAGGCGGTCACCACCTCCACTGCTCGTGACGGGCCCTTCTGTGAGCATCGGCACCGTCACCGGCTTCTTGAGGAGCGATCCACGGCCGGGAGCGGGGGCGCGGGCCGGTTCCGGGGGCACCGCAGGCCACCGACGGCCGCCCCGCTAGGGTCCGGGAACCGGGAGCACGGCGGGCTGCCGGGCCGTGCCGCAGGTGTCGAGCGCCGCCCTGTCCGAGGCCGCGATCCAACGGGCGCCCGCCTCCGTCTCGTGGATCTGGTCCGGCTGCAGGACGAACCGGCGCGACACCGGGTCCAGCGAGCCGAGGAGCCTGCTCCAGTCGACCACCTTGTAGCGCCGGGGGTCCGCGGCCACCAGGTCGTCCATGCGTCGGTTGAGCGAGGCTCCGACGTCGCTCCGTCCCCGGACGTCGGCGAACGGCCCGATCGTGGTCAGCACCACGCACCGCGCCGGGCCGACCGCCTTCAGGAGCTGGTCGAACGCCGCCAGCGCCGGCGCGCTGTCCCCGCCGGCGATGGCGTCGTTGGTACCCAGGTTGACGACGGCCGCCTCCGTGGGCCCGTTGTCCCGGAGGTCGGACGCCACGAGATCCAGCATCTGGTCGATGCGCACGCTGATCCGGAACACGTAGCCGACGTCGAAGGAGCTCTCCAATTCCGTCGAGATGTCCGGCTGGGCGAGGGCGGTGATCGAATCGCCGATGACCGAGACCCGGGGGAGGTCCGGACCTGTCGAGCAACCGGGAACGAGCACGGCGGCGGCCGCGACGAATGCGCACGGGACGGCCAGAAGGCGTCGACGGCGCCCCGCCCGGACGTGCCGGCTGGCGTGCGGGACCGTGGACACGTTCCATCATCGCAGCCCGGCACGGGAGGCGCCTCCGCCCGCGCCCGGGCCGGGGACGGACCGGGCGCGGGGGCACAGTGGGCCGTTCGGCCCTACCGGTCCGCCCGGGTGCGGGTGATGCTGTTGCCATCAGGGCGGCGGCAACCGACGGGCCGCCGCGCCGGAAGAGGAGTGTGGCGATGGGCGTCCCCAGTGGGCAGCGGCGTGGATCCGGTTGGCGGGACGGGGCGGCATCCGACCCGGGCTCGCTGCGGGACCTGCTCGCCGGGTACGACCGCGAGGTGGAGGATGCCCTGCGTGACGCACTCGGGTCCGCCACCGGTATCGCCAGGGTCCGGGCCCTGCACAATTCGGTGCGCCCCAGCATCTCCGTGCACGACGCCGTGCTCGCATCGGCCCTGTGCCCGCTCCTCGAGGAGCTCCCCGGCGGACCGGCGGTGGCCCGTCGGCTGCGGCACGGATGCCAGGAGCGCGCCGAACTGCTCGACCGGTTCGAGGCGCTCAGCCACAACGTCGCGGCGCACAACGTCTACCCGGTATCGGGAGAGGAGATCGAGCACATCCTCGAGGGCCTGGAGCGCAGCTTCGGTGCGCACGTCTCCGTCGAGACCACCTCGGTCGGGACCGTGCTGGAGGAGGCGGCCGGAAGCCTCGATCCCGACGTCGTCGTGGCGAGGATGGAGATCGAGGCGCGACAGGCGCCGACCCGCATCCACGCGGCGACCGCCCGCCATCCGGGATCTGCCACGCGGAAGGCCTACTACCGCAGCCGGGACAGGTTCCGGGACTGGAGCGACAGCCACTGGGGATGGACGGATCCCCGGACCACCTCCCGGTCCGCACGCGACCAGCAGGTGGAGCTGCTGAGGAGCCGGTCGACCAGCTCGGCTCCCTCGGTACGGGACGTGCTCACGGGTTACGACGATGTCGTGGAGCAGCTCGTCGTCGAGCTGCGCTCCGCCCCTTCCGGGCCGGACCGGGTGCGTGCCGCCTCCCGGCTCAACTCTGCGATCGCCGTCCACGACTCCGTCGTCGGGGGCGTCCTGTGCCCCCTGTTGGAGGCTGTCCCGTCCGGGGGGGCGTCGGCGGTCCGGCTGCGCCAGGGGTGCCGCCAGCGGGCCGAGCTGCAGAGGTCCTGGACCGCGCTCACCCGAGGGGTCGAGGGGGACGGACGGGCCCGCCTGGAATCCTCCGAGGCCGAAGCGATCCTCGAGGCGTTGATCGAGAGCTTCCACGCGCATCGGCAGGAGGAGAGCCTCGAGGTCATCCCCCTGCTCGAGGGCCTGCCCGGCAGCGCCTATCGGACCGGTGCGTCACCCTTCGACGACGTCCTGTGGCCGTGGTACAGCGAAGGGCCGGAACTGCTGGCCCTCCGCATGGCGCTGTGGGCCAGATCCGGCCCGACGCAGGTGCACCCGGCGCTGGTGCGACACCCCACCAGTCGCTCGCTGAGGACCTGGTTCCACGTGGTCGACGGGTTCCGGGACCACTGGGGTGACAGCGCGCTCGGTCGGTGGCTCTCCCCTGCGCTCCCGGCCCAGCCGTTCTCCGGTCCGCACCTCCGGGAGGACCCGGGCGTCCGGGACGCCTAGCGTGCACCCTCCCCCTGCGGCCGGACCAGGTACCACGCGCCCACCCGCGAGGAACGGGTAGAGGCGGCCGGGGGGCGGCGGCGTCCCGCGCGCCGGTGGCGCGGGTGAGACCGCCGCGGATGCCGGCGCGACCGGTCGGCACGACCGACGGGACGGTGTCGGCGCACGCGGCGCGGCGGCCGGGGAGCGCGGGGGATCCCTGGTGACGCAGGTCGTGCTGGGTAGGCTGCGCGCCGGTGAGGTGAGTGCGCCGGTGAGGTGAGTGCGCCGGGGCCAGGGGCGGACACCGTTCCCGCGGTGCGGGACCTCCTCCCGACCGTCCGCCGATCCAGGAGCCGTACCGATGTCCACCCCCTCCGCCCGCGCGTGGCGCCGCCGGCTGGCTGCGGCCGGGGCCACCCCCCTCGTCGTCCTCGCCGCGCTCACCCTGCCACCGGCCACGCCGGCCGGGGCCGACGCCAGCCTCACCCTCTCGGCCACCGCTTCGGGGTCGGTCCTCTACGGCACCCCGTCCTCGTCCACCCTGTCGGCGGCCAACATCTCCGCCTCCCCCCTCTACAACGTCGCGTTCACCGACGTCCTCCCGGTCGGCGTCTCCTACGTCCCCGGGTCGTCGTCGGGCCCGTCGGGTGCGCTGCCGGACCCGACGGTGGTGGCGAACGCCCCGACGACCGGGCAGACCACGCTGGTCTGGTCCAACGTCACCGACCTGCAGGCGTCGGCCAGCGCGGCGATCCACTTCCAGCTCCAGGGGGAGACCCAATCGGGCCCGCACACCGGCCCCGACCCCATCCTCCCCGGGGACGCCTACACCACCGCCGGGTCGGTCTACGCCCAGAGCGACCCCCGCTACGTCCCGAGCTTCTCCGCCAACGGTTCGCCCGTCCCCGGCTCCTACACCAACTCGGCGACGGCCTCGGCCACGACCACGGTGGCGCCGATCTCGTCGTCGGTGTCCAACCCCTGGCCGAAGGGCCAGGCACTGCGCGGCGTGCACCACGACGTGTGGACCTCGACGCTGACGGTCGACGACAACAGCGTGTTCGCCACGAACGCGGTGAGCGCCACGGTCTACGTCCCGGCCGGCATCGAATTCCTCGGGTGCGGCGGGGTGGACAACACCACGAACGCCGTCGGCACCAACCCGGGGTCGCCGCTCGAGTACCCCGGTGCACCGGCGCTCTCGGCCGGGACGGTCCTGTCCCCCTCGGTCTGCCCCACGCCGTCGGCGGTGACCACCGTGACCAACCCCACCACCGCCGAGGGGAACGTGCTGAGCGGCACCTACACCGCCGTGACCTGGCCGCTCGGGACGTTCGCGGTGGCCCAGAGCCAGACCGTCGAGTTCCGCCTCGGCATCCCCCTCACCCAGAACGGCACCTTCGCCACGCCGCCCGCCGGGCTCGGGGCGGTGGCGAACCTCGACAACAACACCGGAGCCGAGACGTTCGACGGCCAGGGCCTGACGGTCGTCTCGGACGTCACCGGCACCTACACCGGCACACTCGGACAGGGGACGAACCCGGTGACCTCCGAGACGTCCACCCCCGTCACCGCCGTGGACTTCTCGCTGCAGAAGTCCCTCACCCCGTCCCAGTTCGTGGGCGGACAGCAGACCCACGTCACCCTCCCCTACCAGGTGGGCGAGTACCGCTACCTCACCGGCACCACGGTGACCGACGTCCTCCCCTCGGGCACCTGCCCGCTGTCTGCGACCACCAACTACGCCACGGACACCGCTGCGTCCCAGTGCGCCCCGGTGGCAGGGGCCGATCCGTCGGTCCCCTACACGAGCGTGACGGAGAACGCCGACGGGTCCTTCACGGTGATCTGGAACCTCGGCACGCTGCCGCCGGGCACCCAGGGGACGATCTCCTTCACCATCCTCGACCGGCCGTCCTACGTGAGCGGCGGAGCACCCACCGCCCCGGTCCTCTCCGGTGACTCGCTGTCGGACCAGGCGTCGATGACGGCGACCACGCACGCCACCTGCGTCGGCGACCCGACGTGCTCGGGCACCAACCCCGCCCCCATCTTCGCCGGGGAGACGACCCCGGCCACGCCGACACGCACCGCCGGAGCCGGCCAGCTCGCACCGGAGCCCGTCCTCACCAAGCGCATCGGCCTGCGGCAGCCGGCGGGGGCGCTCGACTGCGCCACCGCCACCTACGTGACCGACGCCCAGAACCAGACGCCGGCCTACCAGGCCGGGGACCACGTCTGCTTCCAGCTCGAACTCGACTTCCCGGCGGCGACCTACACCCACAACCCGGTCATCACCGACTTCCTGCCCCCGAACACCACGTTCGTGGCCGCCACCCCGACGGCCGCCAACACGGTGGTGATCCCGGCGGGCCAGCCCGCCGTCAACGCCGCCAACCCCGGGTCCGTGACCTTCACCGTGGGCCAGAGCGCCTACAGCCTCCCCGGGCTCACGGCGCTGCCGGGCCAGGTCTTCCAGGTGGACGTCGAGGCCGCAATCGACGCGCCGCCGGCGGCGGGCAACAACTTCACGCTCACGGCCAACCTGCTCAAGGCCACGGCCGTCGACTCGGCCGGCCAGGCGATCAGCCTGCGCGACCAGGCGTCCTACCAGCTCTCCCGACCGCTGCTCACCCTGGCGAAGGCGGTCACGGCGGTCAACGGCGTGCCGACCACGGGGACCCCGCTCGTGACCATCGGCGACAACGTCACCTACACGGTCACCCTGTCCAACAGCGGCCTCCTCGACGCGGCGAACACCGTGGTGTGGGACGACCTCCCCGCGCAGGTGACGGGCAGCGCGCCCGATGACTGCACCTCCCTCGTCACCGGGGTCTCCTCGGGCGGCACGTGCGCCACGGGCACGCAGCTCCAGTGGAGCGGGATCACCGTGCCGGCGGCGACGCTGTCGGGCGGCACGCTGACCCCGGGGACCACCACCCTCACCTACACGATGACGGTTCCGGCCACCTCCGGTCCGGGGGAGACGCTCCTCAACCACGCGGGGGTGGTCTCCTACACGGGCCCGGCGACCTACTCGGGCGCGAGCACCCCCACCTTCTATCCGCCCAGCAACATCGACCCCCTGGCACCGCTCGATCCGACCACGACCACGCCCGCCGACGCCACGGCGTCGGCGGTGACCCCCGGGATCCGGGTGACCAAGACGGCCACCACCTCGGTCAACGAGGCGGGCAACAACGCCACCTCCCAGGCCGCCATCGGGGAGACCATCACCTACACGGTGACCGCCACGCTGCCGGCGGGCGTCACCGTGGACAGCGGCAGCCTCGCCGACAGCCTCGGCACGGCGGGTGCCGGGCTCACCTACCAGGCGGGCACGGCGACGGCCACCCTCGACGGCGGCGCGCTGCCGGCCGGGTGGTCCCTCTCCACGGCGTCCAACACGCCGACGGTGACCCTCCCGACCCCCTACGCCACCGGGAGCGGCCACACCCTGGTCCTCACGTTCGCGACCACGGTCGACAACACGGCTGCGAACGTGGCCGGCCACGTCATCGACAACACCGCCGACTTCGGGTGGCACTCCTCGACCGGGTCCACCCAGTCCACCCCGTCGACCACCGTCGGTGTGACGGTGGTCGAGCCGAAGCTCACCGTGGCGAAGACGAACAGCCCGGGCGGTCCCTACGCCCCGGGTGCGACGGTCGGTTACACGGTGACGGTCGGCAACGCCTCGGGCACCAACATCTCCACGGCGCACGGCGTCACGGTCGTCGACACCCTGCCGGCCGGGATGGTCCCGGTGACCCCCGTCGCCAACGGCGGGGTGGCGGTCCTCAACGGCGGGGCGTACACCATCACCTGGACCCTGGCCAGCCCGATCGCGCCGGGCGGCAGCGTGCCCCTCGCCTACCAGGCGACGCTGCCGACGGTTCCCGTGGGTCAGAGCACGTTCACCAACAACGTCTCGGCCACCGCCACCAGCCTCGACCTCGCCACCTACCCGGGGGCCCGGACGGCGGGTACCGGCTACGCGGCGACCGCCCAGAACACCGTGACCGTGACCGGGGCGTCAATCGCCAAGAGCGTCGACTCCCCCACGGCCATCAACGGCGTCGACAACACCTACACGCTCACCGTGACGATCCCCGGCGGGGTCTCCTTCCCCGACACCACGGTCCTCGACACGCTGCCCAACGGTGCCGCATTCGACACCTACGGCACCGCGAGCTGCGTCCACTCCGACAACTCGGCGTGTGGGAGCGACGTGCAGATCACCCCGATCGGCACCCCCGCCCTCCAGGCGAACGGGACCACCCCGATCGGGTGGTGGCTCGGCAACCTCTCCCCCGACCCGCTGACGCGCACCATCGTCCTGCACTACGCCGCGTACCCGAAGCTCACCTATCCCTCGGGTGGCGGCACGGTGGCGAAGGGTGCGGTCCTCACCAACACCTCGCAGGTCGCCTGGCAGGACACCGCCGGCTCGGCCCCGTCGAGCGTGCCCGTCGGGTCGTCGTTCGCCCACGCGTCGACGGCCGCGACGGCGAAGGTGACCGTCGTCTCCCCCTCCCTCTCCCTCACCAAGACGGCCTCGACGACCAGGCCCACCCCCGGTGTGCCCTTCACCTACACGCTCAAGCTCGCCAACTCGGCGACCAACGGCAGCTGCGCCTACGGCGTGACGGTGACGGACCCGCTGCCGGCCGGCGTGTCCTACGTCTCGCTCGGTACGCCGTCCGCGGGCAGCGCGTCCTACAACGCCCTCACCTCCACCGTGACCTGGGACCCGAGCGCGGCAGCGTCCGGGTGCACCTTCGGCAACGGCGTGGCGGCCGGGGCCGCCCCGACGCTCGTCGTGACGGTGCAGCTGGCGCCGAGCTCCGGGCTCACCTCCAACCAGGCGATCACGAACACCGCCACCACCTCGACCTACCACGGGGTCGACGCCGCCACGGCGACCGCCACCCCCTCGCGCTACGCGTCATACGCCGCGGTGCACGGCGCAGCCACGGTGACGGCGACGTTCCCGACGGTCACGGCGGCCAAGAGCACCCCGGGCGGGCCCTCGGCACTGATCGGCACCCCGTTCCCCTGGCGGTTCACCCTCACCTCGGGCGTCGCGCCGGCCTAGGGGCCAGCGCCACCGACACCCTGCCGGCCTTCTGGACCTATGACACCGGTTCGACGACCATCACCCTGGCCGGCGGCGGGACCGTGTCGGGTGCGGCCGCCGACCCCGCGGTCGTGACCAACGGGAACACGCAGACGCTGACCTGGTCCGGCGCCCAGCTGGGCAACCTGGCCACGGTGGGCAACGTGGCCACCGTGTCCTACACGGCCACCCCCCGGGTCGGGGCCTCCCTCGGGACGGCCACCCCCAACACCAACGCCGTGTCCGGGGCGATCGCCGACGGCAGCGGGGCGGCGGCCGACGCCTCGGGTCCCTACGCCTCGAGCGTGGCCACGGCACAGGCCACCATCGCCGCCGCCGACCTCTCGCTCGCGAAGACGGCGACGACCACCTTCGTGGCGGGCACCTCGGGCAACGACTACACCCTCACGGTGACCAACCACGGCCCGGACGCAGCGGCCGCGCCGGTCGTCACCGACACCGTGCCCGTCGGCGCCCGGTGGACGTTCGTCTCGGCGTCGGGGTCGGGGTGGAACTGCACCCTGGCGCCGACCACGATCACCTGCACCTACGGTGGATCCTTGGCATCCGGCGCGACCGCGACCATCGCGGTGGCCACGGCCATCCCCTCGGACAACGGCACCGCGTCGGTGACCAACACGGCGTCGGTGTCCTCCCCCACCTACGACCCGGTCCCGGCGAACAACACCGCGACGGTGACGACGCCGGTGACGGTCTCGGCCGACCTCGCCATCTCGAAGATCCACACCGGGAGCTTCACGGCCGGCGGCACCGGCACCTGGTCGGTGACGGTGGCCGACCACGGGCCCTCGGACTCGCCGGCCGGAGTGGTGGTGTCCGACACGCTGCCGGCGGGCACCACGTTCGCCTCGCTGGTGTCGGCGCCCGGCTGGAGCTGCACGGCGGTACCGGGGGGCACGACGTTCACCTGCACCTCGACCGGGGTGCTGGCAGCAGGGGCGAACGCCACCTTCACCTACACCGTCGGGATCTCCCCGTCGGTGGCGCCCGGCACGGTGCTGACCAACACGGCAGCCATCACCACGACCCCGGTCCCCGACCCCAACCCGGCGAACGACACGACCACCGACTCGGTCACCGCCGGCACGTCGGCCGACCTGTCGATCGTGAAGACCCATGCCCCGGGGGACACCTTCACGCCGGGTACCGACGTCACCTACACCCTCGCCGTGGCGAACGCGGGCCCCTCGGACGCCGCCGCGCCGGTGGTGACGGACACCCTGTCGGCGGGACTCCTCTTCCTGTCCGCCTCCGGGGCGGGGTGGAACTGCCTCGGCATCGTCCAGACGGTGAGCTGCACGGCGACGGCACCGCTCGCGGCCAACACGGCGGCCGGGAACATCACCGTGGTGGCCACGGTGGACCCGAGCTACCTGGGGGGTCCCCTCGCCAACACGGCGACGGTCTCCTCGACGACCCCGGACCCGAACCCCGGGAACAACACCTCGACCGACCTCGGCCCGGTGCCGACGGCCTCGGCCGACCTGTCGATCACGAAGACGCACACCGGTGACTTCACCGCCGGCAGCCAGGGCACCTACACGCTCACCGTGACCAACAACGGGCCGTCCGATGCGGAGGCGCCGGTGGTGACGGACACCCTGCCGACGGGGCTCACCTACGTCTCGGCGACGGGTACCGGCTGGACGTGCGGCGCGTCCGGCCAGACCGTCACCTGCACCGCCACCGGTCCGCTCGCGGCCGGGGCCACGGCCGGGTCGATCACCCTCGTCGTGCAGGTGGCGAGCGCCGCGCTCGGATCCGTCGCCAACACGGCGTCGGTCTCCTCGCCGACCTTCGACCCGAACCCGGGGAACAACACGGCGACCAACGTGGCGACGATCGTCGCCTCGGCCGACCTCGCGATGACGAAGACCCATGACCCGTCCTCCAGCTTCACGCCGGGCACCCAGGCCACCTACACGCTGGGTGTCCGGAACCACGGCCCGTCGGACGCCGTCGCGCCGGTGGTGACGGACACCCTGCCGACGGGGCTCACCTACGTCTCGGCGACGGGTACCGGCTGGACGTGCGGCGCGTCCGGCCAGACCGTCACCTGCACCGCCACCGGTCCGCTCGTCGGCAACACGACGGCGTCCCCGATCCAGCTCGTGGTGACGGTGGCCTCCAACTACCTGGGCGCGGCCATCACCAACACGGCCTCGGTCACCTCGACCACGCCGGACCCGAACCCGGGGAACAACACAGCCAGCGACACCGCGCCGGTCCCCGGTGCCTCGGCCGACCTGTCGATCACGAAGACGCACACCGGTGACTTCACCGCCGGCAGCCAGGGCACCTACACGCTCACCGTGACCAACAACGGGCCGTCCGATGCGGCGGCCCCACGCGTGGTCGACACGCTCCCGGCAGGCATGACCCCGGTGACGGCCGGCGGGGCGGGCTGGGCCTGCGGTCCCGGTCCGGGCACCGTCACCTGCGACGCCGCCGGACCGCTGGCCGCCAACACCACGGCCGGGCCCATCACCGTGGTGGTGGCGGTCGATCCGTCGGTGACGGCACCGAGCTTGACCAACACGGCGACGGTCTCCTCGCCGACGTCGGACCCGAACCCGGGGAACAACACGGCGAGCGACCCGACGACCATCACCACGTCGGCCGACCTCGCCATCACCAAGAGCCACACCGGCACCCTCGTCATCGGCGACCAGGTGACCTACACCCTGGCCGTCCAGAACCTGGGCCCGTCGGACGCCGCCGCGCCCACCGTGACGGACACCCTGCCCACGGGCCTCACCTACGTGTCGGCGACGGGGACGGGGTGGACGTGCAGCGCGGTCGGCCAGGCCGTCACCTGTGACGCCGCCGGGACACTGGCCGCCGGCACCTCGGCCGGCGCCCTGTCGGTCGTCGCGACCGTCGGAGCGGCGGCGTACCCGTCGGTGACCAACACGGCCACGGTCACCTCGACCACGTCGGACCCGAACCCGGGGAACAACACGGCCTCGGACCCGGGGACGGTGGCACCGCTCGCCGACCTGTCGATCACGAAGACGGTGGCCTCGCCCCCGCCCTACGACGTCGGGACCCAGGTGGTCTATGACCTGACCGTGGCCAACGCCGGGCCGACGGAGGACCCCGGGCCGGTGGTCGCGACGGACACCCTGCCCACGGGACTCACGTACGTCTCGGGCACGGGCACGGGGTGGACCTGTGTTGCCGTCGGCCAGACCGTGACGTGCACGCTCGCCGGACCCCTCGCCGACGGCGCGTCCTCGACCATCGCGCTCACCGTCGCGCTCGGGGCGGCCGCGGCGCCGTCGGTGGCCAACACGGCCACGGTGCAGGGCAGCCCGGACGATCCGCACCCGGCCAACAACTCCTCGACGGTGACGACCACCGTGACACCGGTCGCCGTGCTGCACCTGAGCAAGGCGCTGTCATCGCCGGCCCTCGTCGTCGGCCAGAACGCCACCTACACGATGACGGTGGCCAGCACGGGACCGTCGGCGGCGGACGGGGTGATCGTCCACGACCAGCTACCGGCCGCCCTGACCTACGTGTCGGGGTCGGGTGGCGGGTGGACCTGCAGCGCGGACGGCCAGCTCGTCACCTGCGCGCTCGCCGGGTCGCTGGCCGACGGGGCCACGTCGTCGGTCCCGGTGGTGGTGCACGTGGGTCCGAGCGCGGCGCCCGTGGCCAACGGCGCGACGCTCGGCGCCACCACCACCATCGGGAGCGGGTCGGTGACCACGGCGGCCACCGTGGCGTCCGTGGTCGTGCTTCCGCCTCCTCCCGGGCCGGATGGCGCCGCACCCGTGCCCGAGCTCGCCTGGACCGGTGCCGACATCGTCGACGTGGCCGGCGTCGGTGCGGCCCTGGGGATGGCCGGCCTGCTCCTCCTCCGGAGACGCAGGCGGGCGTGACGCCGTAGCGCAGGGCGCAGGGCACGGCGCCTGCCGCCCCGCCACGTACGGGTGTCGACGGCCCCGGCGAGGCCCGGGGCGTCGGACAGGACACCGGCTCCCGCACCCGTGGCCCCACCTCACCCGAGCACGGTCGGACCCGTCGCCGTGGTCCCCGGACCGGTCGCCGTGGTCCCCGGACCCGTCGCCGTGGTCCCCGGACCGGTCGTCGGCGGGACCGACGGAGTGCGCGGTACCAGGACGCGCGCCGCCACGATGCTCGACGACGAGAGCGCACCCCGGACCACGACGGTGTCGCCCACGGCGAACTGGCCGGCGCTGGACGGCGCGGCCGCGGTCCCGAACTTGGTCGACGGCGAGATGACCACCGTGATCGACCGGCCCCGCGCCGTGACGACGGTCCAGTTCGAGGACGACTCGGCCGTGATCCGGCCGCGCACGGCCCGGAGCCCGTCTGCGGGCGCCACCCGGGGCGCGGCGGTCGTCGGCGGGGACGTCGCGGGGACGGGCGCGCTGGCCGGTACCGAGGCGCCGGTGCCTCCGCCGTCGAGCGCCAAACCGACACCGGTGCCGGCCAGCAGCGCCACGACGAGGGCGCCGATCTCGACGGGCAGCCGGTGCGACCGCACGGCCGCCGTGAGGCGCGACCACGGGGTGCGCCGCTCGGGCGGGGGGGGTGCCGGATGGTAGGGCGGGGGGGGATACACCCCCATCAGGACCGCGGTCGGGTCGGGTGGATCGCCATGGGGCATGCTGCCCTGTCCGTCAGCGGATCCGTCGGTCATGGTGGTGCTCCTTCTCTCGTGCCTTGTCTGGTGTGGGGACCCCGGACGCCGGACGCCGGCCGTCGGGGCGGGGGATGCTGGTCGGTGGCGCCGGGGACGGGAGGGAGCGGGAGGCGGATCGCCTCCACCCCGGCCCGGGGCCCGCACCCCGGCTCACAGGAACGGCAGGGTCGGGAACGAGCCCTGCAGGAACGGACCGGGGTCGACGCCGAGCACCCGCTCCAGCAGGGTGGCGTAGACGGTGCGGAAGTCCGTCGTGTAGGCGGCGTTGCCGTCCGCGAGCCGGGTGAGGTCCGGGGGTTGTCCGTACCAGCCGCCCCGCACCGGCGGACCGGCGACGAGCACCGGGTTCGCCCAGCCGTGGTCGGAACCACCGCTGGCGTTCCCGCCCACCCGCCGTCCGAACTCGGTGTAGACGACGACCACCGTGCCCTGACCCCTCGGATCGTGGGCCATCGCGTCGACGAAGGCCGACACGGCCGTGTCGACCTCGGCGAGGAGCGCCTTCTGGGTGGGGGCCTGGTCGGTGTGGGTGTCGAACCCCCCGAGCTCGCAGGAGTAGACCTGGCTCGACGCGCCGGCCAGGATCAGGTTGGCCACGAGGCTCAGCTGGACGGACAGCACGTCGGTCCCGGCCCGTCCTCCACCCCCCTGGGAGATGGCCAGACCCTGCGTGGCACCGGCCGACGGTCCGCCGGACGGCGGCCCTCCACGAGCCCCGGTGGCCCCCGACCGGTCCAGGATCGGCCCGAGCGAGGTGCGGACCTGCAGCAACTCGGACCCAGACTGCGCCGCCTGGCCGAGGAGGGTCGTGCGGTCGAGGCCGGCGCCGGAGAGCGCCGCGTAGAGCGCCTGCTCTCCGGGGTCCCCCGGCAGGACCAGGCGACCGGCGGGCACCGTGACGCCCTGCACCGTGTCCCCGGTCAGCACGACCGGAAGGGTCGGACCGATGCCCACCGCACGGAGCGGGCCGCCCGACGTCCGGTCCAGCCACCGGCCGATCCACCCGGTGCTCTCCGATCCCGACGGGACGGCACTCTGCCAGATGTCCATCGACGCGAAGTGGCTGAAGTTGGGATCGGCGAACCCGACGCCTTCGACGACCGCCAGTCGTCCCGCCTCCCAGAGCGCCCTGCACCCCGGCATCGAGGGATGCAGCCCGAATCCCTCCCCCAGGGGGAGCACCGTCGACGGATCGACGGCGAGCGGGCCGCGGACCGCGGCGTAGGCGGGGTTCCCGTACGGGATGACGGTGTTCATCCCGTCGTTCCCGCCGTAGAGGGTGACCAGCACCAGGCGTCCGTCGGGCACCGCGGCACCCGACGGGGATCCTCCGAACAGGCCGTCCCAGGCCCGCGGACCGAGGGCGGCGCCCAGGAGGCCCGCCGTGCCCAGTCCCCCGGCGAGGGCCAGGAACCGGCGACGGCTCATGCCCGACCGACCACCACCGTCGGCGGCCTCGGTGACGACGTCGCCGCCGGTGGCGGTGGTCGGGCGAATGGGTTCGGGTCGGTGGTCCGGCATGGCACTCCTCGGGGGGGCGGTCTCCGCCGTCAGTTGGTGACGTACTCGGGTGCGTTGAGGGCAAGGGTCATCAGGGTCGCCGGATCGCCGGCCGCCCGGGCGAGCGCCGTCGCGGTCGCGCTCGACCAGGTGGGGATCGAGAGGAGCTCCGCCGCCGCGTCCACGCGCGAGCCGGGGGCGGCGTCGGCCACCGGCGAGAGGTCGGCCGACCGGCACAGCTCTTGGGCGAACCTCCACCGGGCGAGGGCCGCCGAGGTGGACAGCCAGTACTCGTTCTGCGCCCATCCGCCGACGCTCGGGGGGTCGAAGAGGACCTGGCCCATGTCGGCCATCGTCGTCCCGAGCGGCGGGCGTCCCGCGAGGACGTCGGCGCCGGTGATCCCCAGCGCCCGCAGGGCGCCGACCACGTACTCCGTCGGCTGCTTCACGAGACCGGCCGCCGTGGTGGTGGTGGTGAACTGCGGGTGTCCGAAGATGGCCCGGAGGAGCGCGCCGACGTTCCGATCACCGGCGTAGCCGACGCTCAGGTCGTGCACCACCGGGTCGTCGGGCGCGACCGGGTACGCCAGGTGGCTCCACAGTCGGGCCGGCACGAACCGCGCCGACGCGTCGCTCCGGGTGACCAGGTCGATCACCTGCTGGCCGGTCGTCAGTCCAGGGGTCCCGAGGACGGTCTGCGGCGAGGTGCTGTGGGTGCGTGCGTCGACGGTGAACGTCCCACCGGGTGCCACCTTCCACCCGGTGAAGCAGTACGAGGCCGCCCGTACGTCGGCCTCGGTGTAGGTGCCGATCCCCATGGTGAAGCGCTCCATGAGCTCCCGGGCGAAGTTCTCGTTCGGGTCGGCGGCCTTGTCCATCGCCGCGTCCAGCCAGATCAGCATTGCGGGATCGGTCGACACGGCCTGGGTGAGCGCGGTGAAGTCGCCCCCACCGAGCGTCCGGAACAACTGGTTCTGCCCGTACATGTAGCGGGGGAAGCGCACCTTGGACACCGCCGTCGGGAACTGGCAGTGCAGGAGGAAGGTCAGCTTCTCCCCGAGCGGCTGGGTGGTCGCCACCATCCGGGCCAGCCACCACGCGACCAGCGCCCGGCGCTCGTCCCGGAGCGTCCGCTCGAACGCCTTCGCCGCGGCGGGGTCGGCCTTCAGCTTCCGGAGGTCCGGTGGGGGGGCCAGGAGCGTGGGCACGGGGACCGCGTCGGCGGCCGGGTCGGGGGCACCGACGCCCGAGAGGAGTGCGTCGACGGTGGCCCCGTAGCCCTGGGCCACACCCGCGGCGAGCTGGGCCGGGGAGGCCCCGAATCCGGCACGCCGGTAGAGCAGCGCGATGCTCGCTGTCGGGCTCAAGGTGGATCCGTTGGTGGTGGGCATCTCCGGCTCCCGGGGGGACGTGCGGTGGTGAGGTCCTTTCCGGAGTGTGGTGGCCACCTGTGAGTCGGCTGTCAGCGAACTGTTAGCGTCCTGTTAGGCGTCGCGTCCGCGCCATCCGTCCGTCCGTTCCGTCCGTCGGCGGGAGCGCGGGACGGGCGTCGCCCGCCGCTGCGGGTGCCCGGTCCGGGACAGGTGCCGACACCACACACCACCCTGGTCGGGCTCCGCCGAGCGGCGCGATCGTGCCGCCCCGGGAGTCCCCAGCCGAGTTCGAGCGCGCATCCGTGGCTCGGAGAAGCGTGCGCGTGAAGCGGGGTCGATCCCAGAGTTCGAGCAAGCGCACGATGGCAGTCCCAACGGGGTTCGAACCCGTGTCTCCACCTTGAGAGGGCGATCAGGCCCGTTCAGGGGGATCATCTGATCTGCTTCAGTCCTGGTCAGAAGGGGTACCCGTCCATCTCGTGATCTTTCGTAATCCCTGAATTCGCGGAATCCAGTAGCAGAACCAGTAGCAGAACCAGTAGCAAAGCTCGGATCGGTTCCACCGCTACCGAGAATGCCGCGCAGAGCGCTGGTTCGGTGTGCGGCGTGGGTCGACGAGGTGGTCGTGCGTGGCGTTCTCATGAGTGGCGACATGTCCGGATACCCGTGCCATGGCGACGCTCACCGGTGCACCACGGGGCGAGCCGTGCCGGACGTGATGGAGCGACATCGACGCGGCCGCGTGCTCCATCACGAGCGAACGAACGTGGGGCCCACCGAGGGGGCCCGCATCTCGCACCCCCGAGTCCATCGACGACTCCCCCACTGACACAGCCATCAAGCCTGCCCGCGGCTCCGACCGACCTGTTCCCGTCCGGTCAACGGAGGAGTCCGTCACGCGTCCGCTGACTCTGCGATGCCGGTGGTGAGCGGGGTGCTCGTCAGGTCTCGATCACCACGGGGACGATCATCGGCCGGCGCCGGGTGCGCCGGTCGACGAATTGACCGGTCGCCTTCCTGATCGTGCGCTGCAGGATGTCGTTGTTGACCGCGCCATCCGTGTGGAGCGTCGCATCGATGGCGTCGCGGACGTGCTCGGCGCAGTCGGCCAGGAGAAGCTCCGCCTCGGGGGCGTGGACCCATCCACGTGTGATGATCTGCGGGTCGCTCACCAGTTCGTGGCGCTCGGTGTCGACGGTGGCCAGCACCAGCA